>MDSZ01175132.1_pt1 | contig 180124 bp, 192 predicted proteins | sample 811201 | NCBI WGS metagenome assembly MDSZ01 (sample SAMN05326647, study PRJNA326480) | marine metagenome | isolation source: seawater | place: Indian Ocean: North | collected 2010
CTAAGGAAGAAAAGCCTGAGAAAGAGGACGATGGCGTGATTGAGATTCAGCTTTCGGAGGAGCCCGCCCCTGAGCCTGCTCCTGAGCCTGCTCCCGAACCTGAGCCAGAGCCTGAGCCGGAGCCTGAGCCGGAGCCCGAACCTGAGCCGGAGCCTGAGCCGGAACCTGCTCCAGAGCCTGAGCCAGAAGAGAAGCCTAAGAAGAAGACGACTACTCGTAGGCGTTCTAGAAAGAAAAAGGATGACTAGCGATGTTTCTTCGAAGCGAAAAGAGATCTATACGAATTAAAGGCGTTTACCTGTTGAAGGGCGACACTGTGGAGATCCCTGCGACCGAAGCAAGCATCTACAAAGAGATTATTGACAGTGGCCTTGTGTCTCTGCTGGACAGGGACCCAAACAAGAAGGCCAGCACTACGCCCAAAGCTGCGTGCAAACCTAAATGCTCTAATGCGGCAGATGATGGTGAGTGCAAGACCGAGTGTAAGGTCGAGGCTAAGAGCAAGACGAAAGAGAAGAAGGCCGCCACCCCCGCAGGGAAGAAATCTCGCCGAAAGCGAGGTCCACGCGCAAAGGCGTCCGGGGGCAACCTAACTGATGGCAAATGATCCCAAAAAACCTAGTGCAGAAGAGACAGGTATTGAAGCCTCGGCGAAGAAAGGTCTTCCCAAGAAGCTAGTAAATATCATTGCTCTTATACGCGCTAAGTTGCGGGACTTTCCTGAGCTAAATCGTCTGATCGAGGGTCATGAGACATCGGACAGAGAGATAGCTTTTGCCATCATGGAGGCTATTGATGACTTCAACACAACGCCTCCCTTAATCGGCTCCTACTCCCTTGAGAATTTTCCATCTACCTCTCTTCTAATAAGAGGGGCTATAATCAACGTTCTTGAGTCTGTGGGGCTTTTACAGACTCGCAACCAAATGAACTACTCTGATGGTCAGGGCGTTCAAGTTGGGGTTTCTGACAAGACGCCTATGTTGATGAACTGGATTAACTTATATACAAACCAGTATGAGCAGAAGAAGTTCAGACTTAAGCAGGCCCTCAATCTTGGTGGCGCTTTGAATGGCACAGCCGTTCCCTCTGAGTATGCTCTTATCAACGGCTATTTTGACGACTTATAGGAGAGGCTGGGATGGCACAGATTCCAAATAAGAAGAAAGTTCGAGTTTCTATCACTGGTACCGGTGCCGCTAATGTTACCGCGGTGATTCCGGATTCCGGACACTACACAAAGTTTACGATCTCGTGCCCTGCAGTTACGGGGATCGGTGACATTGAGGGTGACATGGGTGGGGGGTTTCTCCCAGTGGCGTTCGTTAACACCATGAATGCTGGGGTTACTAAGCTCGCCCTCTCCGCTAGCCACATCTGCACCTTTGAATTGCATACCCCCATCCCTGGCGGCCTGCGTATTGTGAATATTAATCACGCCGAAAATGCAGTCGCCCATTTTGACATCATGATGAGTGGTTCACTCTATAGCTCCGGGAGGAATTCATGAGCGATCCTTTTGACAAACTCATTGGTAGCGATACTGACGACCATTACATGGACAGGGCGGAATTCTTCCTTGGTCTAAAGGAAAAGCTGGGAGCTAAGATTACCGCTATTGCCAGAGACGAAGTTAAGGAACTTCTGGATGCAAAGGGCACCAGCACGGCTAAGCTTAGAAAGAGCCTTTCCGGGAAGATGGAAAAGCCTAAAGACATCCCAGGCTACACCAAGGGCACAAAGATCAAAAAGCTTGAGCAGCCCAAGCAAGATAAGCTCCCCTCCACGAAGCTAAAAGCAACCCCAAAAAACCTTAAGGCTAGCCTGAAGAAGGCACTGGCCAAGAAGGTTGATGCCAAAAAGGCTTGATGACAGGTGATCAAGGTATCGGACATAAGGGTTAGAAGTTTTGACGTAGACTACCTAGACATCTACTGGGAACTTGAGCCTGCCTTTGAGGATCTCTACAACTACGAATTTACTGTAGAGCGTTCCGATAATGAGTTTGGTCCATATGTCGCTATAACCAATCCGATTGTAGACAGGTACCATGTCCGGGATACCACGGTCCGTGGTCGTTACACGTACTACACTAAAATATACTATCGGATCTCTGTCAGGAATAAGGGTACCGGAGAGGTTGCTGTGTACCCCGAAAGGGGTGGAGCTAAGCTCGCCGCCAAGCCTGATCTGGCTGCGCTTGAGATGGCCCGCCTAAACAATCTCCGTCTAAAAGAGTTCTCCGGCCGAAAGATTTGGATCTTTCCTAAAAAGAAGCACGGCCAGAGATGCGGGTTGTGCTACGACACAACGACCAGCAGAAAGCTTAGATCGCAGTGCCCCAATTGTTTCGACACTACCTGGGTCGGTGGGTACCACGCCCCTGTCGAGACCTACGGAATGATTGTTAGCCCAAACGAGCAAACCATTCACGCAAACTTTGGCAATGTCGAGAACGAAAACACATCCCTAATGCTCGGTAATTACCCAGAGGTTTTTGAGGGTGACCTTATTGTTGAAGCTGAGAATATTCGGTGGAGAGTCGCCTCTTCAATATCAAAAGTGAAGAAAGCCAGATCCCTGGTACGACAACAGCTCGCTTTGCATAGAATACCTAAAGGGGACATTGAGTATAAAATCCCAGTGAACCTTACTGAGCAGGAGACCCGGGACTTGATAGCTTCTCCGGAAAGAAACTACACGAATCCGCACACGCTTGAGTCAGCAAAGCTCTCGAATGTGCTTACCAATGTGTTTGGAAACAGTAATCAATGAGTTCACTCGCCCCACAAGAACAGTTTGAGCTTCCTGACGACAGGCTGCTTATTGCTACTCGGGCGTGGCTTATATTTTTACAGGGCCTATTCAAGGCTCGACCTGCAGGTTTCTTTCGTTGGTCTCCCAACATAGATGAGACTGAGATTATAATTACTGATCAGAACCCCACGCATGTGGAAAACACAAACAAACGTCCGATAATTAGTACATCTAGGGGCCCAGCAACATGGTCAGGAACCTCATTAAGTCAGTCGATGCAGCCGGTGTTTCAGTCACCAAAAAAGGTTGTGTCAGACATGATGGGTTCTTCCATAACGATAAGTGTTGTGGCAAGAGAAGGTCTAGAGGCTCAGCAAATCGGATACACTTTATTTAGAATGATACCTGTATTTAAACCTCAAATTATGAGGCTTGGTAGAATGCACGCAATAGGTAATAATATAACCTTGACGCAGGAAACCCAACAAGGTCAGATTGTCCCGGGCTCCTCTACACCAGAATGGAAGATGGTACAGTTGATTATACCCTTTTATATACAGGATGTTATTTCAGCTGAGGAGAAGGACTTCTACTCATTAATGCAAGCTGTTAACCTACATATGGGTTTAGACTAGCGACCCGACAGGAGTAATAAAGACATGGCAACGCTTACTCGTCCAGGCGTAGAGATCTCACAAGTAGTTACTGCGGGAGCGCCTACAATTTTAACACCGACTTTGGTTCCTTGCCTTGTCGGTCCTTGTTTTCAAATCGTAAGCCCAATTACCGAAGAGGGCTCCCTTAACTCGGGAGCGCTTGTGGCTGTTGCGGCAATCGTCCAAAGCGATACAGCCTTATCTGAGGAGCTTGGCCTCTCTGGAAGGCGTATGGCTATCAAGGTCGACGGCGGCAGCGTACAGGACATCAATTTTCCTGTTACGATTAACGCGGAAACCATTGATCACAAGTTGACGGTGAACACCATCAACAAGCAGTTGACCAATGCTGTGGCTTTCATCCTTGGTGATAAACTCAACATTGTTTCCACATCTACGGGCAGCAACGCTAGTCTCGAATTGATGGCTGCCGGAAGTGACGGTGTGGCAATTCCCGCTGAGGAGTCTGCCTACGCTCTTCTTGAGGTTGATCACTTGGTCGGCCAAACCATCAGCGGGCAGGGTCAGTACACTAATATGTCGTACACGGTCCCTTACTCCAGCTTCCCGTCGCCGATGGCCTCTGTGGACGAGGTGGTCATCAATGACGCGGACACCAAGATGTACCGGTACTTCGGTGGAACTCTGCGCGAGTTCTCTGAAGACAGTGCAATCAATATCAACGCTTACGCGAAGACGGCTTCCCGTTACGGGCTCACGCACGTCGCTGGATCGCACCAGCCCGCTTTTCAAGACGAGAAGCAGTGGTTGTTTGGTCGGCCCGCGTCAGGGTCCAAGACAAACGAACTAGTCAGTCTTGGCAAAGATGCTACTCTCGAAATCCCTCTTTGTCATGATTTGAGCGTCCCAGCAGATGGGGCTGCCAACTGGCCAGATCCGTCCGGAAAGAACAAGCTAGTCATTAAGGCCGTAGGGATGAGTCTCTACTCCGAAACTGGTGCCACTTCCGACCTCGGTACTGCTGCAAGCCTCGGTGCTGCTGGTAACCTATTACAGGTTAATATTAATTACGCCGCACAGCCGGATGGTGCGAACGACGATTCGGCAACCGTTAGTTATGTTGCTGGGACTGGTGTCACGTTCACAGTTTCTCACAACACGACGTTTGCCACGCTGGATGCCGCCATTAAGGGCAGCGCTGACTTGGCTGCGAATGCTAAGGAAATCAGCGTAAGTTTACAGATGGGTGGCCTCATTAACGCAGCTAGCGCATCCCACTGCTTAGACTTTAGTGGTCAAGGCGGTGCGGCTGCGTGGCCAACCCCTCTTTGGGGAGGAAATGCGGGGCTTGCTACAACACTTTCTGGTGGTGCAGACCCGATTGACTTCTCTGCGGACGCTTCGGCAACGCAGCAAGTTGGGCCGCAAGGCGCGACGGTTGCAGAAGATCAGCAACAGGCTTGGGTTTGTGGAGCGGTCAACATTGGCGGTGGCGACACGGCGGCTGACCTTGGCATTACTGCCGAGACCCTAAAGGTTTCAATTGACGGCGGTGCCCCTGTTTCGATTACATTTGCGGGTACGGATGTTGTTCACAGCACCATCAACGCCGCTCTGGGAACACAGGGTGGTTGTGCGATTACTGGCTACGACGTGACCAACGCGTTGGGAGAGACGTTTACACCTCTTCGCATACATTCGGCCTCGTCAAACGGGCACGACTCCACTGTTGAGATCTCCGCAAATAACCCCCTGGTTATCCAAAGATTGTTCAGTGGGTCAACCTCAGAGACAAGCGCTCCGGTTAGCTCCGGTGTTGCCCTCACTCAAGGTCGAGGCATTTCGCTTAACAGCGCGGACTACAACCCTATTGGCTCTCTGAACCACACTTCTTTCCAGAAGTCTGTTGTTCCTGGAACGCTCAAAGCCGTCTTCAGTGATGTCATCGCACTCCCCCATATTGCTTTGGAGGGAGAGCCTGACGCATTGCTTGTGGAGGCGGGTAACACGGTCAATCTTGGCATTAAGATTGATGGGGCTGGGGCCATTGCTGTGCCCATTGTTGTTCCTAACACCGGGTTCATCACACAGGAAGGCGGGACTACTGCACAGGAAAAGCTTGTTGACGCCCTGAACACCGGGCTTGCTGCCGCTCCTGGGGGAGATCTCAGCGGAGTCTTAATGGCCTCTACGCTCGATGGTTCCGTCCTAATCTCCCACCACAATGCAAACGACAATAGCACTCTTGAGTTTGAAGACGCTGCTGGCGCATCTGACGCCGCCACGGTTACCCTTATGGGGGCTAGCTGTTTTGGGGTCGTTTCTACCGCTGCAAGAGTGTCAGTCACCGTTTCTGATAGCGGGACAGACTTTGCGCTAGTGTGTGAGTCCGTTTCAAACGGCTTCGGCAACGCAGTCAATCCCCATTCGGCTGACATTCAAAACTGGTGCTTCGGCTCCGGAAGTACGAATGTCGGAAACGCTGGTATTGCTTCTAGCACCATGGACTACTCGTCCGGAGATCTGGTTATCGCATGGTCCGGAGATAGTGAGACGGCCTTAGCCGCTCAAGCGCTGCCGGCCACACTTAGGAACGATGGGTCTACCCTTGTCCAGGTCACCTACAACCGGTCATGGGCTAACGCTGTCCAAGCCGCCCCACAGGGGTACTCTGGCAGAGTTCATCATGGAACAAGTATCGCTACCGAGCTTTCAGATATGGCTTGGAATAACGGTCAGGTTCTTGCCCGTGTCGTTGAGATTAATCCTGCTAACGGATTTGCAGGCTCATCCCTTACCCTGTCCGAGTTCGCTGTCGACAATAAGGCGAAACTTAGCAAGTGGTACGTTGTCGCTGAGGGTCTTCCTAGCAGCGGTAGAACGCTGCAGCCAGAGGCTACGGGTAACGACCTAGAGCAAACGTACAGCATCAAGCACGCTCTCAATAGGGACGCTGGCGGGGTTGCTGTTTCGGGAGGCGCGGATGTTTACGTTGATTACAAGGCTCTCCGCCTGGACGTTTCGGCAAAGGCTTCTAGCCCAGGACTACTGGTGTTTAGTAGCATTGCAGAGGTTGAGGCCAATATTGGGCCCATCGACACTCGCAACCCCCTTGCTTTCGGCCTTTATCTGGCATTCCTGAACACCACCAATATTAATATTGCTGGCATGGGTGTGGATGAGGTTACGGCGGATGCTCCGGACGGAACTGTGAAGGCTTACGCCAATACGCTTGACTACCTTAAGCTTAAGGAGGTTTACGCGCTGGCCCCGCTTACTCACGATATGGAGGTCTTCAAGGTCTTCAATCAGCATGTCACTGACATGTCTGCTCCGACGGCCAAGAAAGAGCGTATGGCAATCGTATGCCCCAATCTCCCAACAGAGAAGCCTGCCACTTTGGCATTCTCCTCTTCGGACTTTGAGATTGCGGCTGCAGGTGGCGGTAAGTTTACTGTCACAGACGCTACAGGCGGAAACATCATGCTTGCCCTGAACGAGTCTACCGTTAAGGACTCCAAGGGTAATCCGCTTGATATCTCTGTGGGTGGGTCCTTCGCGCCAGAGCAGGATGTCTATCTTGACCGAGAGGGTGATCCCTACCGGTACTTGATTACCGGACTTCCTGATCATCCTACGGGATCGGCTATCACAATTGAGCCCACTAACGACGTTTGGCGTCCAGGGTTGTTTGGTCCGGGAACCGGCGGGAACGACGATGCGTATTACCACACGTCCAACCCTGTCGACTGGGCCGCTTCAGGTGAGGCCGCGACCATCTTTGTCCGACAGCCGTCTACGGACCTGTCTACTACGGGTGGCAAGCTTGCAACCTGCGAAACCCTCGCAGAGTGGGCTGGCGGTGTGACTGGTTTTCAGAATAGAAGACTTGTCATGCTTCAGCCAGATCAGGTTGGCGTTAGCATCGGTGGTCTTGAGACGCTTGTTCCGGGCTACTACTTGACCGGTGCTATTGCGGCCATGATTGGTCAGCAAAACCCGTCGCAACCGTTCACTAACCTCCCAATGGTTGGGTTTACCCGCCCGGTAGGTTCGAGTGACTTATTTAGTGAGAACCAGATGTCAACGGCAGCCGCTGGTGGTATCTACTGGGTTATTCAGGATATCCCTGGAGGAGCACTGGTCTCCAGGCATCAGTTAACCACTGATCTCACCTCAATTAAGACAAGAGAGTTATCGATTCTTAAGTCGGTTGACTATGTTGCCAAGCTTCTTAGAAGTCAGGTTAAGCGTTTTATTGGGAGAAACAACATTACCAAGCAGCTTCTTGAGGCTGTGTCTCTTGGTATCAGCGGCGCTCTTGCAAGCGTTACTGGGTCTGTCGTGGCGGGAGCCTCTTTAGATGCCATTACGCAAGATAAGGATGCACCTGATACAATTCAGTGCGAAGTTTCGATTACGCCGTTCTACCCGGCTAACTACATTAAAATCACTATTTTCGTGTAATAGAGGAAATTACACACAGGAGGAAATAAAATGGCTAGCAAGTCTTTTGGAAGTAAGAAGCGACCGGCCGGAAAAGAGTTCCGGGATGGTATTGTGGGCGAGGCCCTCGATGATGTCTACAATGACATCGAAGAGGCTTTCGCTGGATTAGAGGGTGGTAGCTCGTCTCCGAGATGTCACACAATAAAGGGAGCGGCCTCAGCTGCGGCAGACTGTGAGGTTTCCTCTGTTGAGATTTCTGGGGCGAACTTTCTGCTCGGCGGTACCATTGGTGCTGCATCGTTAGAGATTAAGAACGCTGCAACCCCTGCGAACACGTTAGTTTTCGACGCGCTCGACGTTGGTAAGGCTGGTAACGACATCACTATCACTATTGACGCGGGTGAGGCTGACGCCGTTACAGTGGACGGGAAAGCTATCACTATCACCCTTGATAATGATAACGCCACCACAGGTACCGAAATCAAGGCCGTATACGACGCTGTCGCAGATGCTGTTGCTCTTGCGACTTTGACGCTTGGCGGCAATGCAGGTGACACTTGGCATTCAGCGAATGACGCTGCTGAAGCCACCAAGCTTGATGGCGGTAAGGGTGATACTCTGGAAGTGTTTATTGGTGGTGAAGCGGGTGAGCAGAAGGTTGCCATGTTGGCCGCCAGCCAGCCGACGGACACCTTGATTAAGCTTGCTACCGAAAACATCTCTGTCGCCACGAACAATGGTGCGGCCAATCAGGGGTTGGGCGTGATGTTGAAGTACGGCGACAGCATCTACCAGATTGGAAGCCTCACCCCTGCTTAGTAAGTTAATCTATGCGAATAGATAAGGAGTAAATAATGCCCGGTTTAGAAAATTGGTCACCATATAAGACCCACGTTCAGGGTGGTCTGCGAGAGGGCAACTTCCTTAACGGGCAGTTTATTCTCATCTGTGCAGGGCCCCCGTTTTTTAGTCAGTTAGCAATGGGATCAGGCGATTCCGATATGGCCAACACGATTGTGTACCCTATCGGTCTCACCCAGAACATTGCCCTTTCTCAGAATAAGGCGATTAGTCGAATCTTTGAGATCGGATCGGATCGAAGTTACTTTATCTCTGGACGTAGCGTTGGCCAGCTTTCTCTTGGCCGAGTTGTGTACCACGGACCAAGCTTGCTCCGATGCATGTACGCGTACTACGACACCACAAATGGTGGACCAGACGAGTACAGAATCCGACCCCTCATGGAGACGGCTGGTATGGGCATCAATCCGTTTGCAACGGATGGTGCTGACGGTGTTAGTTCGGGACTTCATAGCGTTAAGATTCCTCCCGGCTATGACAATATGTTCCTCAATCTGGCGTCCGACTTGTTTAGCCAGCCTTTAGGCTTGCTTCTCATCTTTAAGGACAATGAGGAGAACAACATCGCCAGCGTCTATCTGGACCAGTGCTATATTCCTCAGCACTCGTTGGCTGTGGATGCTCAAGGTCTTCTTATTCAAGAGTCTGTAGGTATTCAGTACGAAAAGATGGTCCCGATTAAGCTCGCACAGCTTAACCTCGTTTCGGGAATTCTCGCTGATGATACTGGCGGCTTCGGGTCTGCGGATCAGGTGTAATAATTATGCCGCCACTGATGGAGTTAGCTGCTGTTTTGTTCTTGTCTGGCGTAGTAAGCTACGGCCTGACTCAAGTTCTAAAAGCTCTTGCTGGTAAATGGGTAGGACGAGACGTAAACAGCAGTGACCCTCCTCTTTGGCAGGCATTTTTCAGGGTCATTCCGATCATCATCGGAACCTCTATTGGGTGGTTCTTTTTCACCCCCCAATGGGGTCTTTCCGTAGGGGCATCGGGCGGGGTACTGTCAGTTATTCTTTATAAGAAGGCCACTAGCTTGGTCGAAGATATTAGGAGTCCTCAAAAATGAAGAAGATGAATCCGCTAGAAAAGCTTGCTGCTAAAAGGAAGCTTGCGAATCTCATTAAAGAGGCAAACCCCGACAATGCCGCAGGAATCACTGTGACCCAAAAGGGCGCTCCGGGCGGAGTCAAGACTGCTCCTATCAAGACTCCTGGCGGAGAAGGCTCTGTGAAGAGTGTTCCGGTTCAGAAGTACCAAGCCGCAGCTAAGCTTATTCAGGGTCGGCCGAAAGTCCGCTTTGGTTCACTTCTTGGCGCTAAGGCCGATGACACTCCTCGAAACAGAGCAATCGCTGCCGAGCGGAAGCGCGCCAAGACAGAGAGACGCTCTAACTACGAAGACCAGATGAAGCGCTTAAGGCTCTTTGGATCAAAATCCCTCCAAGAGGGGTGGAAGCCTCCTACTGCTGGGAAGGATGGTCGCCCGTTAACTGGTATGCAGAGAGATTACATCGCCTCCCTCGGCGGAAAGCCTGCTAAGGCGCATCTCACTGCTTCCGGAGAATTCATTAAAAAGAAGAAGCGAGACCTCCGACACTTAGAGAGTGATCGCTCATACGCACAATGGCAGAAGAAGCAAAAGCCCTCTTCCGCCCCTGCTCCAGCGGTCGCGAAAGCCGCTCCTGCTAAACCAAAGGCACCAGCAGCTAAGCACGACTGGGCCAACATGGGCTATAAGCAGCGTGTCGCCCTAAAGAAGACAATGAGCAGAAAAGAGTGGAGAAAAGGAATGAATACGTGGTGGAACGCCCGTAAAGCACGCCGAAGACTCGCCCGCGCAGCAACCCCAACAGCTCCCCCGGCTACTTAAGGTCTAAGCGGGCCCTATAACTTATATTCTCTCTTTGACACACAGCCCCCGCTTGGGGGCTTTTTATTTGAGAAGTGTACGGGTGCGACACAGCTTGTCGCACACTACTCAGTGGAAGGGTGCACCGCGTAAACGATTCCGATTGTTGCAACCGTTGCCACCACGAAGCCTAGGGCGAAGTAGAACTCGTTTGTTTCGTACCAAGCGGTTTTTTGTACCGTTGATATCCCCTGCAACTGCTGGAACAAACTATCACCTCTTTTCTGCTCTATCGTAAGAAGGGATTTATACCGCTTCTCCCGACTCTCCCAGAGGCGCTCCTGGTACTCCAGATCTAGCTTTAGCTTGGGTAGTTTGATCTTCAAGCACTGAAGGCCCTCAGTGGCGGCTGACGTGGGCAGGAGCACCCCAGAGCATGGAGAGGTCACAGCCACGGGATCTTTGCACGCAGGGGTCTCTGCGTGAACCACTGCGGGAGTGAGGGCTAAAAAGAGAGAAAGCGGTAGCGCTAAGAGTGTTTTCATTTCTCCTTCCTCCCGGACAGAAACTCCTTCCATTCGTTAGCAACAGCCACTGGTCCCTCAGAAGCAGCTTCCATAATGATGCGCTCTTCTTCTCGAAGCTCTTCAATGCGTTCCTCGAACTCTGCGTTTATAGCTTCCTCTTCTTCTGTGGACGTGTTGTGTATTTCGGTAATGGCCTCTGCGCGGTCTTTTTCAGTATTGGCCACCTCTCGCTGAATTTCCGTCAACCGGGCCTGTGCCGCTGACCTCTGTATCAGCCACCAAGCGAACGCGAACAAAAGAAGGAAGGCGATTACCGCCCAGTGTGGAAGTTTTTTAATAGCCTCCCACGCCTTTGAGAAGAATCCTTTAATCCCTCCCCATATGGATACCCAATTCATACCTACTCCTAAGTTATGGCTAAAAAAACGCGCCCGGTTAGGACGCGTTTATAATATTATCCTCTCGCAAGGACAACAAGCTTACCACCTTCCTCTTTAACCTTGGCAGTCAGCCCCTGACTTTTTAAAGCCTTCTGTGCTTTTAGGGCGCTATACCATTGGTTTACAGATTGTGAGAAGCTTTCAGATGCGCTGGTCTCTCTTACAAGACCACCTCGGTCATCCATGTCATCGACATGAATCCCATAGGTACCGTCAGGGTTTTTTGAAAACCCAAAACCTGAGTACCCGTTGTGGAAGTCCTTCTCTACCAGGATATCGACCTCCGCTTTTGCGGATGAGTAGTATCCCTGAAGAGTGAGAGTCTTCCCTTCTTCCGCAACCTGAATCATAGAGGCCGGAACCCCCAGCTTCTTCAGAGCGGATAGAACAGTCTTCTTGTCTTTCATGCAAGACTTGCATGTTACTAAGTGCGACATTTTTTACCCCTTGATCTCTTTGTTCAGTTCATAGCGAAGATCTTTTGAGGGGAAGCCAGCCACAGTGACAAGGTCATCATCAAGATGAACCTCAACCTGTGGAAGATCTTCCAGATCTTCTTCAGTTATTTTGTCCGACAGAAATATAAGCTCTTGGTTCGAAGACCCCCTTAAGGGTTCTTCACAGTGAAGCTCTTTTACGTATGGCCCCGCCACAACAAGGTCTAAAACGTCCCGCATCTTGCCCCAGCCATCATGCTCCTCTAGCTCGGCTAAAGACAGGCCGGTAAACATCAACCTGTTGATCCCCGCGTTCATCGCCTTAGTAAGACACAGAATCTGGTACACAGGAACCCACTGCTCCATAGGCTCCCCACCGCTTATTGTTATGCCGTCAGGGTTATCAGACGTAAGCTCTGTGTACACAGCGTGCCATCTTCGGTCCTCGCCACCGGACTTTTTCCATGTGTGCGGATTAAAGCAACCCTTACACTTAATACTACAGCCCTGAAGATGGAGAACATTCCTTCTTCCGGGCCCGTTGACATAGCTTCCTTTGGTTACGGAGGATACTCTTACTGAACTCATTCTCCACCCACCATCTCCAAATGGTCCCCGAGGAACTCTTCCACGTCAGACCACGCCAGCCAAGACTCATGCGCTGGGTACGAGGGCTCATTTTCATTCGGGCCTACGAAAGGCCAGACATCTAAGGATATACCATCCTTGTTTACAAGCACCCCAATATCGGCAGAGGGCCCCCCACCAGGGCGAGTAACCTTTATCCACAGGCGCTCATCTCCATACGCCTCCGTTCTTACAAACTCTAAGTCGCCCACCTGGGCCAGCGCCATCTTCATTAGTTTTTCACGCTGTTAGAGTCAGTCTCGTAGTAAGAAGGCTTAAGCTCTTCCTTTAGGACTTCCCCTCCAAGGGCCTTGATGACTGCGTCGGTGTATTGTTTGCAGCCGGTCCCCTTAACCCCATTAACTTCAGTTTCTACCGACCCATCCTCATGGATCGTTACTTTGACTTCCACCATTGTAGTACCTCCAGTACTTATTGAATTCGTTTTCGATCTGCTTTGCGGCCTCTAGATACCCAGGCCCTAGCGAAGACCCGTCTGGGCTCTTCAAATAAGCGCCCGCTTGGGATAAAGTATTATTCGCTAATAGTGCGCGCATAAGCTCAAAACCTCTATTAAAACCTTCTTGGTTGAACAAGAACCCATAAGCTCTGTCGCTGGGTGGGCACACAAGAGATCTGTAAATGTTAAACCTTACTTTAAGGTAGGCTAACTTACCGTACTCATTTCGTGTCTGTTCTCTCAAGGTTCGTATGCGGACCGCACACAGTTTGTTTATGGTTCCTTCAAAAGAGGATCTGGGCTTTGGGACCAAATCATTTACCGCTACCCTTAGTTGATTCACCACTATAACTAAGGAGTCTCTTTTTATGGCCTCCTCTCTGAGCAGGCTAAGGCCATGAAAAGCAGCCTTTCTTGATGCGAAGGGGACGAAATCTCCGACCCCTAACGCTTTATCGCAAAGAGGCTCTGTTGCAGAAAGCGTATCAATAGCCACTACTCTGAATCCTTCTCTTAGCGCTTGGTACGCGGACTCTATGGCCGACTCCATGCTGTCTGGGACTACGGATAGGAGGTTTTTTGGCCCAGCGGTTGTTATGTATCGCCTGTCTGGAAGTCCCTCAGTGTGAATTAGGGCAGTAGGGAGGCCCCCGAAAGAGGCCTCCCTCATCACACTTAAGCAGAGTGTTGATTTACCACTGGCGTCTTCGCCTATGATTTCACACACCCCGCTAGGTAGACCGCCCAGAAGGAATTCATCTAGTTGGTAAATACCTGTGCGATGTCGCCCGTTAAACATTAAGGGTTTACTCCGCCTTCTTCAGGTCGCCCCACCCGCCTGCTTTCTTATCAGAAACCACTCGGGCAGTGCGCCTTTTGCTCTTGGAAGGACTCTTCTTTTTACTACTGTCCATCTCCTCGTTGGCTCGTAACGCTCGTCCGCTTGCCCACTTCCGGAGAGACTCAATCCTCTTCTCCATCGTTACAGACAGCGGGACCGTTCTAGCTGCGGCAGACTCCATGTCCTCGATAGTCAATTCGCGGCCATTATCAAAGGCGGCGTATAGACCATCAACGACAACCTGCTCAATCTCTGCGCCAGTAAAGGACTCCGTTGCTGACACAAGACTTTTGAGATCAAAGTTTTGAGGCTCTCTCCCCATTCGGTTTAGGTGAATCTTAAACACCTCTTCCCGATCGGAAGCATTTGGGAGGTCAACGAAGAATAGCTCGTCAAACCGACCCTTTCGGAGCATTTCAGGCGGAAGCGCTGAAACATCGTTTGCGGTAGCAACCACAAAAACCTGGGAAGTCTTTTCTGACATCCAGGAGAGAAAGCTACCAAAAACACGCGCAGACGTACCGCTATCATGTGATCCTTGAGCAGAACCAAAGCCCTTCTCGATCTCATCAATCCAAAGAACGCACGGAGAGATTGCTTCAGCAGTCTTGATGGCTTTTCGAAAATTCGCTTCCGATTGACCAACGTACTGCCCAAATAGAGCCCCAACATCCATACGTAGAACGGGCATATTCCAAGCAGCGCCGATACACTTAGCAGTGAGCGACTTCCCTGTGCCCGGGATTCCTACAATCAAGACCCCCTTTGGGTGAGGTAGTCCGAATTTACGGGCATCTTCACTAAAGGCTTTTCCTCGCTGACCGAGCCAGCTTTTAAGAGTGACGAGCCCCCCAACGTCTTTCATCTCACGATCTACGTCATGGAATTGCAGCACACCGGACTTGCGTATGATGTGCTTTTTCTCTTCCATAACAACTCGTGGGTCGAGGGTCTCACACTTAGCCAGAGATTTGGAGAATACGTTCTCTACCTCTCCGAGCGTAAGACCGAGGGCTGCACGACAGCCAACACCCACTAATTGATCCTGCTCTTCTTTTGGGACAGCGTCCCCGAAAAAGTCATTCACAATTGGAGAGGTCCATACGCGAAGCTCATCGGCGCTTGGTAGATCAAAGTCCACAACAGACATAATCTTCTCAAGGCGTGGTGGGATTTTAAGCTCACTATCAATTATTACAATAGTAATACCTGGGTTCATCGAAGACGTAAGGTCACGAAGCTTCCTTTGTACCGGATAGCATGGCCCCTCGTTCAACCAGTAACCGAAGTCCTTCAAAAGAAAAACCGCTGACTGGTCGTGATCCCCGATTTTATCCAGAATCTCTAGGGGTGTCTCGATGTCAGGAAAGTGATCTTTCCCGCAATAGGCACCCTCTGTAAAAGACCAAGTCCACAGTGCGGAGTTGGCTTCACTAAGTTTGTTCTTGCCCTCAACGATTCTGGACAAGGCTTGCGCAACCCGGTGTTCTTCGTGACTAACCACGTAAACCACCGGGTGCGCTGCCCTGATCAGAACGTCGAGTTCTTCGACGCTTTGGTTCATTACTCTCCTACTCGAATGCGACGCTTGCGCTTCACAGTCTTCTTCTTAGAAGTGCTCGCCTCTTCCACTACAGGCTCCTCTTCGGAGTCGATAATGTTGAGAAGCTCTTCGGTTTCAAGCTCACAGAAGTACCATCGAACAACACGATCGATAGCATCTCGATACTCTTTGTCGAGTTCTGTGTCCCGGTTGTTCGCGATATACGTACGAATCTCTTCCATCTCCTTCTTGGACCTGTAAGTCTTCGCCCGCTTCCGCTGCTTAGTCTCAGGAACCTCGTCCTTACCCATTCCGAGAATCTGCTCCAGGATCTCATCCTGTCCCTTCTCGTTCGGGGTGCCGTCTTGGTTGACAACCTTGGCCAGCTTTTTGGCCTGGGTCATCGTGATACGGCCATGACGAAGCGCCTCAAAGGCTACCGTGCTCAACCCCTTATAGGTTGAACAAAGGACACTCACTTGAGGCTGCGAAATATTAAGCATGCTGGCGACCTTTTCCTGTGTGCCTACACGCTCATTAAGTCGATAAACAGCCTCACACTTATCAGCAAAGTTCAACGTCTCGCGCTGAAGGTTCTCACTGATGTTTAGTGCGAGTGCGTCCTCAAGGTTACCATCGTGGACACCACAAGAAATGGTATCGAAAAACCCTCCGGTGTCACCACCACTGTCCAGACGCGTCTGACGTTCGTCAGCAATTGCCTGCATGCGGCGATAGCCCGCAACAAGGACTACCCGCTCCTCACCATTAGCGTCAGTTGTGATGTGAACAATAGGAGGGTTCATCAAACCATCAGACACAATAGAGGCCTGAAGGTCTCTTGTGTCACCGATGTCGGACCGGCTATTCCTAAAGCCGAGCACATTCTTCTCAATCTTCTCAATAGGAAATGTTCGCTGTTCTAGCTGCATTTTCTTCTCCGTGTTGGTGTTCCTAACACCTGAATCATCGTTTTGGGTTACCAGTAGTCAAAGTTTATAACCCGTAATATCTCCATGTAAATCGTGTCTATTGATGACAATGTAGTTATTGTCAGTGACAGGTTTATTGTTGTCACCGAATAACTATTAAATTCAAACACTTACACAAAGGTGTCTTCTAGGGACGTGTGACAATAACTACTCTGTCACCCCTGCCTAGTTCTTAGTCTTCGCTGCAATGTTTCTTCTTCTTCTCTTGGGAGCGCCTTCTGTGGCGACAGCTCCAGAAGTTCCCATATAGGTCTTTAGCGCTGCTGGGTCCCCTTCAACCTTAACTCCTGAGGAGGTCAGAATGATCTTTAACCCAGTAAGATTTACGACCACGTTATCCCCATGGACGCTGATCTTGCTTAGTGAAGGGAACCATTGGCCAAGCTGACCAAGCTCATGACTGAGTGTTCCTATATGCGCTGGTATAGAGAAAGGATCTACTTGCTCAGAGTCTACTCTGAACTTATGAATGGCTTCCCTCTCAAACCTGGAAAAGTTTACTCTGTTTAGAGCATTGACTGCTGCATTGATTCGATCAGTCTCAGAAGATGCTCTTACGTAGTCAGTATCTCTTCCAACTTCCATACTCAGCTTATCAAGAAGCTTTGCTATTCCGCCTTGTCTATTTTTGACCTCTGAGATCATTTCTCTAAACCAAGCGAACTCTTTTAGTACAGAGTCTAGATCTTCTTGAGTAAGAATCTTCAACTCACTTGTTACACTACAACGCTTCTCTCTGAGAGCTTGTATGTCAGAAATAAGCTTAGCTGAGTCTGTAACTAAAAGTTCTATCTCAGAAAGTAAGCTCTCCAGATTGACTTCATCTTTTTCAATTATACCCCCATTTGAGATAACTCGGCTAGAAAAGATTTTGAAGTCAGTCTTACTGATAGAGAAGTCTTGAAGACAAGATCTCATTTTTCTCACTAAGACTTGGGGGATGTTTCTAGCTATGTATGGTCTCAGACTCTTAAAAGAGTTTAATGAGACTAGGAAAGAAGCAGTGACAGAGTCCATAATTCTGAATGGCATATGTACATGAATCTCTCCTGTATTTGTTTCTTTCCATAAGTAAACATGACCTTTTTCAACAGGCGTAAGGTCATCGTCGTAAAAGGCTGCCTCTTCTGGATCAGATGGGTCACAGAATAAGTTCTCTGAATATGTAGAGGTCTTCTTCGTAACCAGCCCCTTTACCAGAATCGGTGGATCAACCCTATCGTTGGTTAGTCGTAGTTCCACAGGTTCTCCTAAGATGTGTGATAGCGTGACAAGTTATTCTCTGTCACCATGCTTATACCACAAATGTTTGTTAACTAGCTGTAATCACTGGATTACATGTGACAGGATAGAGTCTGTCACTGACAACAACTAGTCTGTCACTATTAGTGATCTATGTATACAGATCAATACATAGCATATCAAGGATTAGTTGTTTAATCGGAACCCGCTGTGAGATAGCTTAGGTCTGGGAGCCTCATCTCTGGGTCCGTGTCTGTGCGCTGAATCTTTCTTCTCTCCTCACGAACTCGTTTGTCATGAGACATGAGCATGCACTCAGCATCTACTCGGATATGTCGAGGGTCTCCGCCCTGGCAAATCCTTACCCGGTCCCCGTCATGTAAGACTATGACCGGATCACCGGACAGCACGTGGGGGAGCTTGACAAAACTTAGGGCGGACATCGGGTGGGCATACCGCAGGTGTCTTGGGGTGAATTTGTTTGTCGAGAATTTTCCGTCCACGGCGTCAACTGACACCCGCGACCCCTCGAATAGCCACCGTATTTGTCTTATGTCTATCACACAGTAATAATAGCAGTGTCCGGGTTTGCTTAGAACTCTTGGTTTAAATAAAAAGGAGAGGATAACCCCCTCCTAGGCGACTACACCCCCTTTCGGGGGTGCGTCACCAAAAGGCTACTTAGTAGCCGAGACCTTCTTTTTCTTACGGGACCGACGGACCCGCTGAAACCGAAGGCCTGCTTCGGACATGAGCTTGACGTGAGCCCACGGAAGAGCGCTAGTAAGCGCAACCCTCTCACTCTCGTCATCCCATTCCCCCTCGACAACCTTTGCGTAGCTTGGCTGTACGTGCTTGGCCATGAACTCTTTGATGTCCACGGTAAACCGCAAGCCTCGACTAGCCGCAAAGCTGACAAGGTAAGCAGGGACTTGGAGAAGAGCCATGAGGTCCTTGTCCTCATTTGTCATCTCCCCAACGAGGACCTTAAGCCCTGTATCCCTTTCGAGAACAGAGATCATCTCCTCATTCTTCTCAAGCCCAACGAGCATGATCGCCGAGCTTACAAATGCTCGGATAAACTCTGCTCGGGACTTTGCCTTCTCCTCGACAGAGGGCTTCTTGGTGCCTCGGCCCCATCCACCTTGGCAGATGAAGTTCATTGCACCGCTTCCGTCGAAGTACCCATTGGTCTCAAGCTGGAAGGCGTACTTACAACGCATTCCACTCTCCGAGACCGGGTTACCGACATAGGAGACGGAACCATCTCCGTTCTCCCGCTTCAGCAACTCGGTTACCGTTTTGTTGTACGTGATCGTGATCACGTCGGGAGCACGCTTAGGATCAATAAGGCTTTGCATTGGGAGACCAGACGCCCAACTTTTCTTAGTATCAAAACTCATAACAAGGACCTCCTAGGACACTGTGGTTTATGAATTAAGCGGTCCGGTTCAACCTCCAGTTTGTAAAGTCAATCTCTACAACCTTGAAGTTGATCGGCTCGCAAATAACACTCTTTGCCACGGCAGAGCAGATAAGCGAAGCCAGCCCGTATGCGCAGAAAATGGTAGCTTTCTCCGTACACGGAAGTGGCATAGCTTCTTCATCACTGAATAAACTTTTCTCATAGTTTTCGACAGTTTCGCGATCCCCCTTATCTACAAAGAAAACCTGTCCAAAACGCGCAGCCATTCGACCGTCAATAAAGAATCTTGCTGACGGGCTCATGAGAAATGATTCGAAGATGGCCTTCCTGGAAGACATGCTGTCCACTGCGGACACTACGTAGGTTTCTTCAAACGTGTGACCCTCTTCGACTCTAGCAAATTCAGCGATAATTTCAGCGCCAGTCCCTTCGGATAAACGCTTAGCTAAGGCTTCAACTTTCTTATACCCAATTTCTGGTATGAAATAGCCTTGGTTGGCTAGGTTATGGGACTCTACCGTGTCGTCATCAAAGACCTTGATTCTTCGAACACCCATTTTAGTTAGCGTCTCGACGGTGTGGGAGCCGATAGCCCCAGCACCGACAACGCCTACAGTGATGTTATTGATTAGGCCATCAGGAATAATCCCTGATTGCCGAGTAGTATCGATCATCATTAGCATACCCCCTTCTTCAAAAGCTCTGGATCGGTCATGTAGCCAAAGGCACTTTCCTCTTCCTCATCATCAAAACCCTCATCGACATCGAACTCTTCGTCCGATTTATCGTCGGGGTTCCCAACGAGCGTGTAGTTGTGAACCTCTTCAAGCTCCTGCTCCACCTCCTCGGTAGACAGCTCTTTAGCGCACCACTTTCCGAAAAGCTGAACGGCCTCGTTAGAGTCAATATCCCCCCCATCATAAGCGTCTTGGAGGTGTACCAACTCATCCGGGAACTTAATGTCCTGGTCGTCGTAGCGATACTCGTACCCCCGGGTAGTTACCTCTTCTTCCGGAGCCTCTTCCTCTTCAACATCGCTTTCCCACATCCACCGGTTTCCGTGGAGGACACGGCTTCCGTTTGTTACGATTGGGCGAGAAGACCGACTCCAGTCGGAGTACCCTGAGTACCAAGACTTATTCTTACCGGCACGCTTCACGGACGTAAGTGTTTCCACAGTCCGGGCAGACCGTGTCACATATTTTTCCACCATCTCTTCACCCCACCCATCCGGGAGGATGTTGATCTGGTCGACTGACCATGTGCACCTTTCAAAGGTCTGCCTAAACGGCTTAAACATTTCTACACGAACATTAAGCTCGCGCTTCTTGTTAGCGATGATGAAGATACCAACGTCACCGAGAAGCTCGTTACCAGCAATAGTCTCAATCCACTGCTCATCTACACCTGACTGGGATACCCCCATATTCACGTGGCTGTGGAAGTGGACAGCCCTCCGCTTCCCAGGGTTCTCCCAGCCCTCATCCTTCAAGGACATAAGCTGGTCTGTCAGACCATCTGAGTCCATCTCAGTGTACGTTCCTGTACACGATTGAGAGGAGGGTCTGAACTCTGAGATATAGAAGTCCTCCTTAACGCCTGCCTTTTTCTTGTCTTCGTTGGTAGCCAAAAACCCCATTGCACTAATTTCGATGTCGCACGCATCTACTAAGGCAAACATTTGCTGATACGCACGAGTAGTAAACCTAACTGTTGGTTTCGTCGTTGTTTTGGACATTTGCTTCTTCTCCGTAAGTTTGGATTGTCTTTAATGCCTCTTCGGCCATACTTATAAACGGGACCACCTCTGCCAGAACACACTGCCCATTCTTAGAGGAAGGGTGACTATTTCGGTGGTAGAGCATGCATTCTGAGTGCGTTAGTCCACACGCAGCCTTTTGCTGCTCTTCCGATTCCTTCGCACACTCCGGACAATTGAGCTTGAATTCGCTACTATGTCTTGGGCAGCTATGGTGATCCCATAGATTCTGGACACCCAAGTCCCTAAGCTTAATATAGGGGTCTGCGGGGTTATACGTACGAAGATATTCAGTCATTGTATAAATGACGTTTGCCACATCATAGGATCCCATATGCTCGATGAGCATACGCTCAACGTTTCCAAGACAGGGGTTACCCTCTGATTGAACGTGTGGATGGGCATACCCACGCACGCTAATATTATCCTCAAAAGGGATAACTTTGGCCTGGACTCTTCGATATCCGCCCGAGTAGTAAAACAAGACCGACACCTCGAACCTACCGAAAGAGTTAGGGAAGGACTCGGGCTTGAAACGCCTCTTTATGTAGATGTCGTTAGTGAACCACTTTAGCGTAGTTCTTTTCTCCGCCTCATCATGACTAAACACAACAGGCTTTGTCCTATCTACATACTCCATAACGGAGCTGAGCATGAATGCCCTATTTTCTATTGATTGCTCAGTATAAAGCTCTTCGTGACGATTCCCGTAGGCCGCACTTTCATTAAGTTCTCTTTGAAGCTCGTCGCGAGTTGTTTTTACCTTGTAGAGAACATCTTGGTTGTTCATCAACTTACGTCTAGCGTCTGCCCAAGATTTCTTTCTCTTCTCAAGTCTTGCCCTGGCCAGATCAACAGACTTAGCTGTTTCCTCTAGAACTCTTGAGCGCTTGTTGAACTTTTCCTCTGCTGCTGAAATCTTGCTTGATAACTTTTTGATCTCTGACTCAAGGGCTTGAATCTGTGCCTGATTTCTCTCACCAGAGGTCGCAACTATATTAGAAAGTAATTCTTTAATTTCCTGATCGCCCCGAAGCTCGATTGCGATATCCATGCTTCCTCCTGGTAACAAAAAAGGGGCGAAGTCAAAAAGACTCCGCCCCTCTTAGTGGGTCTATGTTTGCTGTGTATTTAGCAGGCGTTGCCGCCGGCCACTTTGCCCGAGATGAAGATCTCATGCTCACCACTACCAAGCTTTTCGTTGATATTGGTGATCTCTACCGTCTGACCTGGGCCGACGCGCTTCTTAAAGGTAAAACCATCAACAGCCCAATCAAGGGTTACCATCAGGTCTGCCAATGATGTGTCAGCAGGAACCTGGACGCACCGGTCACTCTTACCGCTTCGGATGAGAGAGACCACAGCGTTAGTATCGCTGTCTACAGGCGTAGCGACCTGGACGTTCAACTTAGCGGCTTCGGCAGCCTCGATTGCCGCCTTGCTGTCTGACACCATCTTCTGGAGCGCGGAAAGGCGATCCATATCCTGCTGGCAGAAATCATCGGCCATGGACTTAAGGTGGTCATCTCGCTGAGTAACAGCCTGTGCAAGCTCTTCTTTGAGTCGTGCTAGATTATCCGACATTAACATTCTCCTCTTCTTCCCAGGAATATCCCGGAAAGGTTTCTTCAATCTTTTTCGTTAGTTCTTCTAGATTTCCTCCCGACCACCAGATTACCGATTTCTGGTCGAAGTCAACGCGCATAGCTCCGCCTTTTGATAGGTCGGGCTCTTCGCTAGCGTTCTTGTTTTCTGTTGTGGCAGAGGCTGAGAATTCTAGGCATTTAACGCCCCCTGCTACATTTGGTGCTGGACCAAAGTAGGCGGTGACGTACCATCCTTTGAATTTTCTATTCTTTACTATCTTTTGTTTGCCGAGGACGGCGAACTGTTCTTCCATCTGATTGAGGTAATCAGAGCTTTGCTTATCCATAACACTCCACGTAAGTTTTTTGACTACTGTGTTTGTGGAGATCTAGTGTGATTCAGAGTGACAGTCTATTCTTTGAACGTTCGCGCTTAAGGAACCGTAGGTTTCTTTTGACGCTTCTGGAGTATCGGGCTGGTCGTCCACACTTTTTACAACGAGCCTCAGGGTTCTCAGCCAGCTTACACTTTTCAAGGCAGCGGGCTTTGACTTTTTCCCAACTAGGACCACCGTTGTAACAAGCGTATACCTTCTGCTTGCGACACCTCTTATATTTCTTTCGCATCAGCTGCATTATATGCACGCCCGCACGAACACTGTTTTCGACGGACATCATGTCCTTCTCACAGTCTTTTAAACCAAAGACTTTTTTCAGTCTTTTTCTGTGTATCCTGCAGTTCACCTGCATCAGGCCGTAGTCCCCAGTGTGACTAATCGCAGTTGGGGTAAGCCTTGACTCAACCAGGGCAATAGCTATGACTTCTAGTGGGTCCACACCCTCAGGGATATGGGGAACCATCTGAGCAATAACCTTCATCTGTCGGTCAGAAATCTTTCGCGGGGGCTTCCGCCCACTACCGCTGTAACTCTGTCCGAGCGCAGTGCTCAAAATTGTAAGTAAGAAAAGGGACGTCAGTGATAGTATTAACTTAGTTTTCAAAATCTTGTCTCCACGCTCGAAATTAAAATTGGACGGCCAACCGGGAGGCGCAGAGATTACTCCCCACATCTCCCAGTTGTCCAGCCCTAAGGCCTTGTTTCGGCAGAAGGCTTGTCCTAGCCGGTCCTTGATTGTCTCCTCGGAGATCGAAGTCCCATGAATATGCTTTGTCGATGTGTATAGGACCTAATCGGTCACGCACCACGTATCATATTCCGTCTTTCCGGGCTGTCATCCCGTCTCCACCCGTCTACACGGAAAACCGTGCAGGGAGCGACCGAACCGGGAGCGGTCGAGCGGTCCTAAACAGTTAACCTCAAGAAGCTCACGCGTAAGCTACTCGCTGCTAATAGTCTAGAAGCACTCAATAGTATTATACCCATACATTATTTATTTTTGCGCGGGCACAGAGGCTAGTATTACTCACTAATAATGTATCCTCTGCGAGACGCGGGGCTCTCCCCGGTGACCGTAAGATACATAGCAAGCGCCATACAAATTGACGCGAGGGCAACTAACAAACGAACATTATTCATAAAAGCTCCGTTTAGTCTAGCACGCGAAGCCCCTCGTTACTTGAGTAAGCATTCGCGAAATCCACAATGCTTGTCCCCACAGCATCACTGTAGTAGCTGCCATCTAGAGTGCATAGGTGCCTGTGGATAATCCTCGCTGCTTCGATTAATTCAAGGCTTTTTGGGTCGTAGGTTCTGGTAAAGAACCCGTGATCTTCTAGAGTATTAAAGAACGCCTTTGCCCGCTCCCTCTTTCCGTCTGGCAGATCCCCCAGGTGACCGTAGACCTCAAAGTCTCTTTCTACACTTTCACTCATTTTCTTTCTCCCATTCGCGCTCAGCTTCTTTTAACATTTCCAGGTCATCCTCGCAGAACGCGTATACAAGCCTCCCCGTAGAGGTCTCGTCATCAGGGGCCCCGTCTGATCCCCGAACAAGCTCCCCATTTATATATTCTTTAAATCCCGCAAAGAACATCCCTAGCTCAGAGTACTCAAGGGTGAACACTAGGTCTGGGTAGAGCAGCGACGTTTCAGCAACCCAACCCTCTGGAGGACTCCATGCCGTTTCAAACGAAAACTCCCAGTAGGTATCTTCATCCATTCGGGCCGCTGGGAGGTAGTCATTATGTAGGTCATCTACAGACACGTCCCACTTAGTTCCCCAGTTTTCAACACACCAACTGTACCAAGTCAGATGGCCATGGGTGTCCATATTGTGTTTGTATTGATCCGCCTTTTCTTTGGAAAAGCCGCGACCCTCTTTGGAGAAGTAGTCGATCAACTTCTCTCTGCAGTCTGGGTCCTCTTTAGTGATGCCGGAGGCAAGGACGTCCGCCCAGCCAAAGATGTACGAAGGGATCTCCCCGTAGTATATGTGATACATAAGCTCCTCGCTCCCAGCACTTACGGAGGTAAGCTCTTCCGGGGGAGGGAAGGTTGCGGAGAATATCTCTCCGTGCTTTTTTATCTTAGAAACAAGAAGGGCCAGCGTCTTTGCTGGCCCTGAGATTTTCACATTGTTTGTGCACCAATTAGGCATAAGCCTCTCCTAGTTATGTTACTTCTTTGAACTTAATACTCCACAGCGTCTCCTGATCTCCCCCAGTAATATCTGAGATACGTATGCCATCATTATCTACGCTAACAACGATACGCTTGTTGTTTGTAGAGGACTCGCTTGGAAGAATATCTACCCGCTTACTATCGTGCGGCTTCCCGCTTTCACCCAGGTAGACTGTAAGAGGATTGTTTTCATAAGTACTCATTGAGAAATCCTTTAGTTGTGAAGGTCCACAGCCACAAGCCACTGCATTTCTGGCTCTTCTTTACATCTAGCATCTACTCCGTTGCGCCAAACCCCGCCTTCTTCCCCGTCCAGAAATGGGGTGTCATACGTGTAGTCACCTTTAACAATTCTACACAGCTGTTCCATAGTCCAGGCAGCCATACTTTTATCACCGAGCGCATCCGGAGTTCTTGGAACTCTCTCCATAGCCATCACGCGCTTAAACGCATCTGCGTACTTATCATTCATTTCGTTATTTCTTGCGACGTATGCTTCTTTATCAGAGATTGGTAACCCAAATACGTTATCCGTATCGGATACGTCTTCTAGGCTTATGTGCCTTCCTGTGATTCTATCTTTTAGGTCGTTAAAGGTGCGGTCCATTCTCTCAAAGACAGCATCGATCGTCGCGCCCCATAGCTCCGGATTATCGCTATACCTGAGGGTGTTTTTTCCACCCAGAGCACCATTCCACCTACCTCCAACATCGAACCAGTCCCAAACCCGCCCTTGACCATAGGGCTCTAGGGCGCTTTCTGCTGCCAAGATGGCATCCTCTTCATCCTCTGCAACTACCGCAATAATGTGTAATGTGTGCATAAATTATTCTCCCGTTGTTGGGTACCACCGTGCGCAGGTCCTAAGGGCCTTGACGGCGGAAGCTATTTTTTCTTCGTCTGACCCCTCCGCTTTGCAGCAGAAGAGCAGGGCCTCTTTTATGGCCTCTATATGCTCCTTCCTGTTCAGGTTAAGCATTGTTTCACTGTAGAAGTTACTCACTTTTCCTCCACGACTATCACGTCAACTGGGTTGTGGGTCTCTATCCACACTTGGGCCCCACAACTTAAAGGTTTCTCAGGACGGTAAACAACACGCGCAACTTCGTTATCGTTGCTGTCGTACAGTATAGCCTCATGCCCGTAAACGTTCTGCTTGTAGGTTTTCACTGTAAGCACGGGCTCACTTACCCCGTTCTTACGGTTGCTTTTTATTACATGCTGATTTACGTGTATGACCGTCTTCAACGCCTTAACCTTCCGGGCTTCAAACTTATTGGCACCCCCTAGTGGACTCGAACCACTGACCCTCGGCTTAGAAGGCCGATGCTCTATCCAGCTGAGCTAAGGGGGCTAAGTTTTATGAAGAGATCGCAGATCTCGTTTTTGGGTTAGACAGGTCCAAGAACTTGACTTCGTTACTTAAGATCTTTGGCGTCCAACTTCCGTCAAGCTTCTCACTAAAAAAGCATAATGCAACGTCTTTGCCACCTCGGTCCTTAAGCAGGTCAAAGGATCTCAGAAGAGCTGAGTCGTTAGACATGATAACGATTTTTTCGTGACTTGACATCGCCGCCACAACTCCAAGCTCAACCGAAAAATTCGGCTTAGTGTTGAAGTCGTAAACGTTTAGCCCAACACCAAGTTCGCCCAGCCTTGTGAGAAACTTTGACTGAGATTGGTTTTTGGGGTCAGCAATAGTGAAAGCCTGAATGTCTACTATCGATGTAGACGGATTATCACCGCTCTCAAACAACTCCGAAAAGGCTGTCGTTTTTAACCAACCAACCAGCTTTTCGTAGTTTACGGTGATGTTCAGACCCCTTATCGCAAAATATAAAGAGCTGAGGTCGATACATACCAACATTAGTTTTTCCTCCTAGTACGATCAATAAAATTAATAATTTGTGAGCCGGGTGGGGTTCGAACCCACGACTTACGGATTAAAAGTCCGCTACTCTGCCAACTGAGTTACCGGCCCGATAGCGAATGGGGAGCAACAGGCCCCCCCATACGCTTTTACCCCGTTGTGAAGTTTATAGCTAGTTGTTGCTGAGGAGTTAACTCAAGCGTATAGGACGAGCCGGAGGAAATGAGAGCATAAAGCTCATCTATTTCGAGGTTCGTATCTACTTGAGTATGGTCGCAAAGCGTTATCCTTCGGGCATTCTCGTAGTCCCTACTGGCATCCACACAAACAACAAAACTCGTTTCTATCAGAATGCTTTCTACGATTGGCTCATTAGCCAACCCCTTTTCGCCTACTATGGCGGGTATCTTTATCAGCATCTATCCGCCTTCCTCGCTTACGAGTTGGATCACTTTTCCGCCTTCCCCTCTTCCGGCTTCGATCCAACTGTGGATAGCGTTTGCGATTGAGTTGTACTGGAAACCTCTACCCATCTTCGGCTCGAAGCTTACGTCCAGATCCCGTGCGAGAGCATGGATGACATCTAGTCCGTAGACAGCCTCCATCTCCTCAACAACCTTACCGTCTTTCCATATAGATAGTTTTGGATCCCAAGAAGAGATCTCCTCAAAACCCTGCTCGATAAGACTAGAAAAGACACCTTCAATCATGTCCTCTATCGAGAAATTATCCAACATCGTCTTCAACGTATCGCCTTCGGCATAGCAGGTTTCTGCATATTCTCGGGCAACACCTTGGGCGACCTCTAGCGCTCTGTGGTTGCAGGTCTTTTTGCTCTTGTGGATCGACTTTATCTGGTCGACCACCTCTTGGGGCAGACCTACCTCCAAGTAAGTTGACGCCTCGAACAGCGTGTGTCCATCACCGACGCCAATGATCTCTTTGATTGTTTTCGTGGGCAGCTTTTTCGCCCAACCCTTTTCGGCAGCCATAAGGCCCTCCTTCTGAAGTTATTTCATAATAATATTTGCCGTACGCGTTATGCCAACAGTACGGACAATGAGGTGTATCCAGCAGAAACACCTGTTTACAGTTCGAACATCTTGTTACCAAGCTTATCTCTTTTGCTTGCAGACGTGGTAACCACACTTTGGGCAGGCCCTTATGGGCACCCCACGCTTTAACTTTGTTCGATACTTCTCGCCACATTCGGGGCAACTGATCGACACCACTTTTTTAGCCATAAGTTGGCGTAACCCTCCATAACCGAAATAAAAAATGAGACATCTGTTTAGCTACTCTCTACGACCGTCGAACAGATTTACTGGACAGCGGCGCTCCCCCATGCCTCCCTGCGGGTGCTCACGGAAAGAGGTAGTGCTGGTGGATTTTCCCAAATGCCGCCACCGAACAGCTTTTGGGGCTGCCCCGAAAGGGGTCGCGATAGCGGGGCGCGAGCACTATGTCTTTCCGGAATCTGGTAGATCATAGGGAGAGTATACGTCAGTAAATCAATCTTGTGGTAGCAGTTAATATACGCGCTTAAAATTATTCCCCCAGAGCCCTTAAAAGGGGTGGGGGAATTGATTGTATTGGTGGACCCTCTCGGACTTGAACCGAGGACCTACCGGTTATGAGCCGGGGGCTCTGACCAACTGAGCTAAGGGTCCGATAAGTGGGTTATATGAAATCCAATCCTGATTTGTAGAACCTCAGGATGGAAATGTTTGGGGCGTAGGGTCCGCCCCTAAGGCGGTGGTCCTTAAACTTGAAGCGCTGCCAGCGTGCGTATCGGTCACCCAAACGGTTTGCTCTGGCGTCCAGAATGTCTGAGGACACCTTAATGGCGTGCCTTGATTCCAAGTAGGCAACAATCGCTTCCTGGTGCTCCCTAAGCGCTTGCATACAGACTCTGCTTACGATTCCCTGGGCAGAATAGTAAAGATCGGAAAGCTCCGATTCTTCTGGCATGTAGTTCCCGTCGAACTCCAGAACAATGTCTTTGTTAACGCTGACCTCTAGCTTCACAGGCATAGCGGTGTCTTCGCTGCACCCAATCTGATTCTCCAGACTCAGTTCTTCTTTCATGGTCTTGCCATAAATTCCTCTCGACAGTTGTCAAGAGAGCAGGTGGTGGGGCTGGAGGGACTCGAACCCTCAATCCCAAGTGGGCGACAGATTTTAAGTCTGTTGCGTATACCAGTTCCGCCACAGCCCCCAAGGACTACTAGTTGAGCAGATCCTTGTCCATGTTCTTATATGCGGCGTAGGCCATAAGCTCTTCTTTTGTTAACCCGTGAGGGTTGCTTACGGGAGCTTCCTTCATCTCAATGATTGCGTCTTTTAGCATCTCTAATTTCTGGTTGTGGTCTTCTAGGGTCGTACACACAAAAGCCAGCAGGGACGATATTGACGGGTAATCTGAACTAAACTTTTTTGAGTCTCGAAGCTGGGCTTCGAGTCCCTCTATCATAGGGAGGATAGACTCACGTATGTCCTCATCCTCTTCTGCACGCTCTCGAATGAATTCCCCGAAGTGCTCGATTATCTGGAGCAGATCAGGTGCTTCTTTGTTCTTTGCCATAGGGCAACTCCTTTTCCTAAGGGTTGGTTACGCTTGGATACTCAGACACTAACAGCTACTGGATTAAAATTGATAGCAGCTACAGACGGGTCCGACAAAGTGCTTATACCCCATAAGAAGTCATGATTGCGCTCTAGAACTCGTCGTCCGATTCGGGCGGAACACGACCCTCGCACAGGGCGGTGTACTCTTTGTAAACATGGTTCCGAGCCTCTTCCGATCTAGGGCCTTCAAATATAAGCTCAAGCGCCATAGACGACAACATATGAACATAACAGCCACAGTTTGCCGAACATGGGAAGTTTTCTTTGCTTAGATTGTCTTGGCAATCCTTGTCAAATGAACCCCGATATTTCGTGGCCATATTCATACAAGCAATTGTGACCACCAAATCCTGTATGGCCGTTTCAGGGATCTCCAGAAGAGAAGCTATCTTCTCTTTCTGATTAACCCGGTCCATGGGAAACGGTATCACGTTCCCAAAACACCCGTCTTCGTTTTTATCGTCAGACATTTCAATAACCTAGATGCCCCCCGGCGGACACGTAAGGATAGAGACACATTCTAACCCTAACCCTGGGGCGGTAAAAGCACCACGTATTACGATGTAATAAGCAATACAGGATGTATATAAATAATTACCAAGATGTGGCCAAAAAAGTAAGCACTTACGGGCACATACAACACCCTGTATATCAAAGAGTAAACCTGTAGAGTCTGCGGGTAATTATGGTTCCTTTGTTGGTATAAGCTTTTTGCGGAATCCCCCGCACGCCACCACCTAAGGAGTTTGTGATGGAAATTAAGTTTGAGACTGTTAAGGGAACTCTTTTCGGGGAGTTTCTAGGTTGTGCTTTTCAGGACCTTTTGCGGCAGACGCTCCTGGAAACACCAGAAGCCGCTGGCGAGTTAAATTGTGATATGCTTGATATACAGACAACGCTGAACGGGAAAGCGTTGGATTTTCAGAGACTGTTCTCCGCCTTTGAGGGAAAGCTCCCCTCTAGTAACGGCGAAGCCTCTACTGAAGGTTCGGGCGATATGATCCTGGTTGACCGTAACAAGCTCAAGGAGGCTCTTGAGCAAGTAGACTACGCACAGAGCGAGTGTGGCAGCGTAGATAGCCGTGTTGAGGAATCCTTTAATGACGGAATCGCTGCGGCGTCTAGCTCATACTACTGTGGCGAGTACGCAAGTGAAGCTGCCTCTGAGGCTGGGTATGAGCACTCACCGGGAGGGGAAGTGACGCACGAGATCTACAACCACCTTGACTCGGCTTCAGATATCCTCAGAGAACTCACTGATTAATATAGATAAGTGGGGGCTCGCGCCCCCGCTTTTTTTACCTATCCGTATAGATCTTGCGGAGGACCGTGTATGACAGCGATAAGCCCTCGGTCTTTGTCGTGGAGGTACAGAGGGAGACTTTTCGGAGAACCCACGTACCCAGAACGTGCGTGCCACCTGTCAGGGCCGGACAAGCTAGGAAGCTGTCGTCGCGTCACACCATACGCAACGTCGGTTTCGGTCTTTTCGTAATGGAGGTGCCCGGTGTAGACCGTTCGGAACGGGCAGCTTGACCAGTCTTTAGCCGCCTCTCTTGCCATATGGCCAGCTAGATCTTTAGTCTTAGAGACGCCGTCTCCGTGAACAAACCCTATCAAGTTCCTTCCGTAGGCGATGTACTGACGGGGGACTTTTTCTTGAATTACGTTAACGTCGTCAGCCCCACGATAATACGCGCTAAGATATAGGAGCAGCACAAACCCCATGGCCCGGTCGTGGTTTCCGCTCATTAGTATAAGCTCCACCGGTGCCACTTGTCGGAGAGAGTCTACCCACTCCTCCATAAGCATACATGCGGACTCAATGATGTCGTAAAAGTTCCCGTCAGTATCTTGCGGAGTCCCCCGAGTGGTGTTCAGGAGGTCGTTATCAATGTGGAGGAAGTCACTCCCGATAGGCACTATAATCTTTTCCGGCTTACCGAATGGCGTCATCCGTGAAAGCACATCCTCTGTACAGGAGAACAATCTTTTCTTTGCGATGCTCCGGTCGTAAACTTCCCAGTTCTCTGAGTCTGAATACTTCCCCCAGTGGAAATCTGTCAGACCTACAACCACAGCGAACGGCTTGTCTGAGGTCTTGAGTGACAGCTGCTTTGCTTTTGGCGGCTTCCTGTCGCCTATTGCCTCTAAGATTCTTCTGAATACGTGGTCTTCAAACTCACGCCATTTTTTAGCTTCCTTCTGGATGTCCTTCCACTTCTCTTGCTCAAACTTTCTGTAGAAGGATGCACGGCGCATCTGAAGAGCTTCAGACAGCAGGTCACTTTCTGACCGCTCCATCATCTCATCATTGGTGAAGGGCTCGTGGTCTTTTGTCCATCCGTGTATTCGCTTGTACTTCTCAAACCAAGCGCGGGGCATTTTGAACTCTCGGCAGATCTCGTTTATTGTCGCGGGATCACCGTCGAAGTTTGAGTAGGCCCTTAACATATCCCTGTGGACATCCCCAGGAACCTCAAGGGGGTGGGGCACGCCCGGAACAAAGGTAACGTATACATCCCTGTCGCCGTCGTACCAGTATCTACTGTCACTGACGTACCTTGCCGAACCATCGCCGTCTTCAGCGCCAACCTTTTTGGCTTCTTGCCGGACCCACTTTCCCCACGCCACAAGCTCGTCGTAGTCCATGGAGAAACGCTCACCGTATCTCTTGTGAAGAGCCCTCCACTCACGATGAACCAGCTGATTAAATAACCTGTCTCCGTATTCGGCTTTTAACTTCGCCCACTTGGGCGGTATTCCTGCGTCACTCAAAAGCGCCTCCATACCTATAGGACCTGTTTATGCCTACCAACAAAATATCTCTCTCTACTTGTTCCACTGGGTATGAAGATAAGCGCGTGTCTGTGGTAATAAAAAATAGATAATGAGAAGCCTTTGCTGGTCTGTCCCTACCCGGCATTATAACCGGCAGGGGCAGCCCAACAAAGGCACTCAAAAACCTAAAGGACACTTTGGATATTTTAGGGCAATGGCGATGCTGTCCAATTTCTCCAGTTATCAGCGGATAATACGGGGTCGGCAGATAGCGCCGACACAAGCGCCGATGTCTCAGTATAGTCCTCATTGAGAAGCAGGTCGTAGGTCTTGTCAAAATATCGGTCTCGGAACTTAGGAAATCCGCTGACTCTGTATGACTCCGCGATACCCTCCTCAATAAACCGCTCACGAATTCTATTGTATAGAGACCAAGCGCCTTCTCGATAAGTAGGGTCCTCGAAGCACTCACGCCTTGTAGCGTGTCTACTTGGGTACTCTGGCTGGAGAACAGCAAGACCGATCTCCACCCTTCCAGGGTGAATATTATTTGGGTCAAGAAGGACCGATTTTGTACAGGCAGTCCCGTACGGGCCTAGCTCGTAAAAAGACGTTTGTATTTGAGAAGCACCGGCTGCGCTGATCACCGCGAATGGGTGATGAGAGGTGCTTCCAAAGTCGTATCCCAGCGACTCAGGGCGCGCTGTAACTCGATCTAACTCATTGTAGTTGTCAAAACCTTGAAGAGCGCGTATAAAAGTCAGGCGCGCTAGGGAATCGCCGTACAAATGTATAAGACATTCTATGTAATCTTTCCCTAGTATGCCTGAATGGTTTTCTAGGAATTTTTGGACGAACTTATGATTTGGGTATGTCATTTAGCCTCCTTAGGTTATCTTTCCCAAAAGACTTATACCAACAAGTGGCTAAAACCTGCTACAAAACCACTCAATCAATACAGATACATTTCTCCACAACTTTGTGGGAAATGCCTAAGAAACATAACAACTTAATTGGGAGGGCGATGAATGATTTTTGCTCAACAAGAAGAAGGCCGCAAAGTTAGAAACTTTTCCTTAAGCACTGCATTCCTGGAACAGTACATCGACAAGCAGCCAGAGTGGGGGCCTCTCGGCTACTTCACATATAAGAGAACATATGCAAGGCCTCTTGAGGAAGGGGGCACGGAAGAATTTTGGCAAACATGCAAGCGCGTCATCGAGGGTGTTTATAATGTTCAGAAGATTCACTGCAGGGCCTTAAGGCTTCAGTGGAACGAGCCTAAGGCACAAAAGTCTGCCCAGGAAATGTTTGAGCGTATGTGGGCGTTCAAGTGGCTCCCTCCTGGAAGAGGGCTCTGGGTCATGGGGACCGACATGGTCCATGACAAAGGCTCTGCAGCACTAAACAACTGCGCTTTCGTAAGCACCGAAGAGATCGACGTAGATTTTGCCGCCCCCTTCACCTTCTTGATGGATATGTCCATGCTTGGCGTAGGCGTCGGCGGAGACACAAAGGGCGCAGGTAAAATCAAAATCCAGGTGCCCCGATTCACTGAAGAACCCTACGTGGTCGAGGACAGTCGAGAGGGGTGGGTAGAGTTAACCAAGGTTGTTTTAAACTCGTTTGTTGGCAAGGGGTACTACCCAAAGAGCATTGATTACTCACAGGTGAGAAAGCGCGGAGCCAAGATAAACGGATTTGGTGGGGTGGCTTCTGGGCCCCAGCCCCTGATCGATCTTGTAGAGAACCTCACAGAGCTTCTCATGCCGAAAGATGGAGAGCCTTACAGAATCAGCAGCGCGCACATAGTTGATATCTTTAATTTCGTAGGCAAGTGCGTTGTTAGTGGGGGGATCAGAAGAACGGCTGAGATAATGTTCGGCTACCCAACTGATACCGAATTCGTAACCCTCAAGCAGGACAAAGAGGCATTAGAAGATAGAAGATGGGCCTCTAACAACAGTGTCTTTGGCTCCGTAGGCATGGACTATAGCAGCATCGCCGATTCTATCGCCGTTAACGGTGAGCCCGGGGTGATATGGCTTGAGAACATGCAGCACTATCGACGGATGAACGGAAAGAGGAACAACTACGATGTTCGCGCTATGGGGAGCAACCCGTGCTCAGAGCAAACGCTTGAGTCCTTCGAGCTTTGTTGCTTAGTGGAGACTTTCCCTGCGCATCACGATAGTTTTGAGGACTACAAGCGGACCCTTAAGTTTGCCTACCTGTACGCCAAGACTGTCACCCTAATACCCACACACGACCCGAGAACGAATGCGGTCATGATGAGAAATAGGAGAATAGGGTGCTCCATGAGCGGCATCGTGCAGGCCATGAACAAGCACGGACGCAGAGATTTCTTGAATTGGTGTGATTCTGGTTATGGCTATATAAGAGATTTGGACAGAAAGTACAGCGAGTGGCTGTGCATACCTAGATCAATTAAAGTCACGAGTGTGAAACCTAGCGGGACTGTGAGCCTTCTTTGCGGAGCAACCGCAGGGATACACTACCCACATAGCGAGTATTACATACGTAATATTAGGGTGGCCAACACGTCTCCATTGGTGGCTGCCGCAAAGGATGCCGGGTATGTGGTGGAGCAGGATGTGTACGCCGATGACACCTCTTGCATCAGCTTCCCTGTAAGAGAGAAGGATTTCCAGAAGTGCAAAAAGGACGTCTCCATATGGGAACAGTTCGCCAATGCTGCTGATATGCAGGAGCACTGGGCAGACAATCAGGTTTCTATAACGATAACCTTTGGCGAAAGGGAGTCTCAGGACATAAAGTCTTGTCTTGAAATATATGAGACCAAACTCAAGTCTGTTTCGCTTCTTCCTCTTCTTGATGGCGATCACGGGTACAAGCAAGCGCCCTACATAGAGATCGACAAGGAGACTTACGAAGCCATGTCTGCAAAGGTTCTTCCGATAGACCTGTCTAAGTCTAGGCACGAGGTCACGGAGAAATTTTGTGACGGGGACTCTTGCGTAATATAGGTAAAAAAAGGGGGGGGAATAACTCCCCCCTTTTTACTTATATACCTCCACACCAAGGACAGCTAGGGGCTCCGAACACCGTAGCGGTTGAGCGTTCTTTTATACCCTTCGCTCCAAGCCGCACCGTATTTAGATGCTACGGTAAACAGAGAGTCTTGGACCATCTGGTTCCCCCGACTTTTAGGAATCTCCGCCTTGGTTACGCCTTTCGCCGTAGCGATAAACATGCGCCCCAACTCAGACATTGCCACTAGGCGGTCGTCCATTTTATTATCCCTGGAAAGGGCCTCTTTCTTAGTAAGCTCCCATTCGTCGGGCACGTCTATCCCTGCGAATGCTTTACTCTCTAGTAGCAACGCAATGTTTGGGATCATCTTGTCGAGAAGCCTTTCAAGTAGAACATCTATGTCGGAAACAAGCCCGTCCTGAAGACTTCCCGTTCCATATTGAGCGGGTCTAATAACCTCAATTCCGGATCGATTAGGAATAACCTCGTTCACCCAAGCATCCCGTCGCTGTACTTCACCAAGAACAAACCTCATTTGGACGAGATAGTCCTCCATAACCCTCAGCCCTTCTTCTTTGCTGCCATAGCGCCCCGCCTTCAGCTGGTCTAAGACCGGGTGGGAAATACTTTCGTCGACAGGTTTTGAGAATTCTCCGGCGTAAATCTTAGCCTCAATTTCTTCCATGGAAGTTATCTCTCCAGACTTACATCCCTCAACGGTTTCTTGGATACGGACAACAAGCTCTTCCATTCTTTTTAGTTGCTCTCTGTCCATGTCCGCAGGGTCGTTGTTTGTAAGGCCGGACACGCTTGTAATCTTATTAATATCGATGTCGTCGTACCCCATGAACCATCTTGTGGTTTCTGTGTATTTATTTTGGCAGATAGACCAATTCATACATGATATTGTTGGGTCCATGGCGGCCATGGTCATATGCGGGTTTGATAGGGGGTCGTAGATTGCGACCCTAGTAATGGCACGCGCAGGTATGACGCCCTTATAACTACAGTTCCCCAAAAACTTTATGGAGTCCTCTGCCATATGGGCAAACCTTTGGATGTTATCCCTCAGCCAGATGGTCCTTTCTTCCATCCCGCTTTCCCACGGAAATCCATCGAACATATCCAAGAGCCTCCGGTCCCCGCTTTCAAGAGAGATTTCTACTAGCTTCTCCGGAGAGTACTGGCGCATCATCTGCTCAAGGAAGTCTTCGTCCGGAAGAAGACGAACCCCATGTCCGGAGCCATGGAGATCGTTAACGAGATTGGTGTTGTTTTGCTCGTATACAGGAGTGAAACTTCTATATATTTTTGACGTTTCAATTTCTACGATACCCCACTTCTCTCCATCTTCAGCCACGCATCCCGCAAAGTAGGGGGCGTACCCTGCTGTCATATATACACGATCATCTCCAGAAGGGACGGAGTGTTCCCAGTTTCCTGTTGCGCCAGAGTTACCTCTAGGGACAATCCCTTCCACCATAGCTTTTCTAGCTATTGTTTCAGTTGTTCCGTGGTACAGCTTCATTACATACCCCCGATTTAATTAGGTGTGTTGCCATTCGCCCGTAGTGCCCCTGAAGACTCCACGCCATTCCCGTGTTTATAAGGCTTTGGAAGAATGCGATTACCTCTTCGTCAGACATTAAGCCTGCTTCATAATCACCAAACATTGCCGCACTGATTGGGTTTATTTTCTTGTGAGCTATGTCTTCGTCCGCAACGCGGGTAGTATTGTCTTTGATGGGACTACTTTCTACAGAAGACGGATCTTTCTTTTTCGTCATTGATTTCTCCTTAAACGGGGCCCCTTGGGAGGTTGCGTGTAGCATCTCCCAAGAGGTCCGCAGGTATGAAGGCATGGCCTATCGGGCCGTTGATACTTTTTATATAGAGAGTGCGACGTCCGGAGACCAAGTACTCGACGGGGAGGAGTGGAAGCTTCTCCTAAGCGAGAATAAAGAAGAGAAGACTAGCTTCTGGCGGGCGGTCACCTCACACTTGTTGATGATGGCGAACGCGCACGCGATGGAGCACTACGAGGCGTAGGTTAGTCTTCCCTGGTCACGTTGAAATAGACGATGCAGAAACCTGATATTAAGATTAGAAGCACTAGCGCTAAGTCGGCCATATGCAATTAAAGCTTTTGCGTCGCTAAACAGCAACTTCCTTATCAGCGAGAAAACCGATCATCTCCCTAAGTTCCTCAACCGTGTAGGGCTTCTTCTTGGTTCCTCGACTATGGATGTACTTGTGGCATTCATAGCATACAGGCACTAGATCTTTTATAGGGTCGACCACATGCTCTTCGCCCACTTCGTGGAGCGGGTTTACGTGGTGAACCTGAAGGTACTTTGCTACCAAGTGCCCAAGCTTGTGATGCTTTTCGGGCTCGTAGTCGCACACCTTACAGATAAAGCCGTGGTGCTCTAAACATGCGGCCCTAGCCTTAGGGTCACGCTCGTACACGTTCAGGACAACCTCTTTAGCTCGGCCTTCCTTATAGATGAAGTCTTTCAATAGCTTGTGCTTCTTTTCTTGCGAAAGGGTGAACCCGTATTCGCGTGGTCCCGCATCAACCTCTTTGTCCGGATTGATAAGTACCGGCTCAAGCCAAAGCTCCTCCATGCTTCTGATTTTCTCACCACCGCGCTCATGTCCCGCAGGGTAAGTCGCAACATCCCAAGCCTCGTATGGAATCCACTGACCCGCGCCTTCATGCCCAACCGGGTACTTCTTTGGCCCAGACCAGAAGTTGTGGTTGTGCCCGCGCCGCCACTGTCGCTTTGCCTCCCAGGAGAACCCGGGGGAATTTACAACAAGAGCTTCGTCCCGCTCTCCAATGTAGCGGACTGTTGCCCCGGAAACCCGAGAGAGCATTGTTTTGTAGCGTCTAGCCTTTTTACCATTTGGCTTCTTACAATTACGGAGCTTAGCCTTAAGCCTGTTTCTCTCCTCTATCCCGGACCTATCCTTCCGGATACTCGGGTCTTTTGTGTTTATGTACATCAAGAGGGAAACGAAGACGCGGTAAACACTCATGAAGGTCTGGACGTTCACGGAGTTCCCATCCTCAGCAGCCTTCTCTACGCCCGGTGAGGAGTACTCCCTAGACGGGTCAGACAGGATCCTTTTTACGTAATCTTTTACGCACTCGAAGTCTCGAAAACACCGAACCAGATCTAGGTTCATAAAGAACTTTGAACCAAATTCACCCCCCGCTCCCTCAGCGTGGAGGAAGAAGAGAAGCTGGTCCACCTCATGGTCTGACTTTCTATTATCCCGTAATACGTAGAATCCCGAGATTGGGTAGTAGCATTCGTCGTACAAGCTCCAAAGCTTCCACCCACATGAGCGCATGTTCACATAGAAGCACGGGTACGGCATCCTCCCCAATTCCTCGATTCCTACTTTAGATATATCTGTGGCATCGAGCTTTTCCTGCATAATTTTGGGGATACAGAATACCTGCTGCCCCCACCTATCGTAGTCAAGCATACAGTGAAGCTCGTTTTTAAAGACCTCATCATACGGGCCGGCAGCGAAGTCCCGGACAAGCCATTCGGCCAGCGTAGCGGACGCTTCCGGGGCAGGGCAGTCGCTATCACCGGTAGCCGACTTAGACACCCTAAGGCCGTCAGACATCTCTTTTGCCAGGGCAAGCCCTGCTCCGATCTCTGGCTGGGACTTCAGTAACCAATCATAATGTGGGACGGGGTACGTAGCATCCATTAGTCGCTAGCCCACCCAAAGAACAGGTACAGAGGTGTGTCTTCAGACGAGCCCTCTCGCTTCTCGTATCCCCTTGTGGTCTCTGTCAGGTCTATACACCCAGCAGGCCCCCATTTATCAGAGACCCTCGGGTCTCCATTATCAATAAGCTGACTAGCGAACTGGTACGGCTCTTTGCCCTCGGGGACAGGGATAATAACAAATTCTGACTTTTCAGCCACTGTTCCGGTGTAACCACCATGCCCATGCTCCCACTTGGCATCTCTAACGGCGCTCCAAAAAGCGCTCTCTGGGGTCTTCCCCCAAGATTCTTGATAAAATGTGCTCGCGCCCATAAGTAACTTCTCCCATTATTCTTATCTTTCTTCTCCTCTAATTTTTACTATTAACCAGCTCCAGAGGATGCCGGGGACGGACACCATCCACAGGATCGCCCCGGCAAACTCTTTAGCTGATTCTCTATCGTGTATCGGAGTCATTAGGCTGCCCGACGCTTCTTATACAAAGATCTAGCGTTCTTGTTAGAGCAGTCCCGAGAGCAGTACTTTGACCTTTCGCGTGGGGGGTTATTGCACGGCCCCCAAGCGCATGCGGAATCTGCACTCTTAGTGTGCGGAATCTGCACACCCCCGCTGGGTTCGCAAACCACAAGCTGTCTTGGCCGATCCTCTAAGGGTGGCCGCACAGAGCAGTTTTTGTACCAGCAAGCCTCAAGGGAGGCCGGCAGCTTTGCGGAAGGGCAGTGGATTTCACAAACCCAGAAGTCAAAACTCAACCATTTTGCGTTTTGTCGCATGTTTTCCATTCCGATAGGGGGACCGTCCCCCGAACTGTGTTTGGACCATTGGGTGAATCCCCAGAGAAGTCCTGCCATAGCCGTGCCTCAATTTCGATAAATTGACGAACATCGGCCAGCTCTACCTGCACCGGGTCTCCCCGGTTATTTACGCGAACTATATACCCGCCTTCATTGTCAGTGGCTACTTCATAAAAGCTCCCCAAGAACCCGATAACCGCGCATGGGCCGTAGTTGTCGCCAGGGCCGTTACGGGCCAGGAAGTGCGCACCACGCGCACAAGCCTCAACGAGTTCATCGTATAGCGCGTAGTTGGCTTCGTAGAAAATAACCGACGTGTAGCCTTCGCCCTCACACTCCTCAACCTCATCACCTTCGTCTCCAATAGCACCAACTAACAGGTCAAGGTGATCAGTGCGAACATTTATATTTAACCAGCACCGATCACCCACCAGAGACCACCATACATGGTGAAGCGAAGGGACAGGCGGGGCAGCCAATATAAGTACCCTTGCCCTTTCCCCCTTTAAGGAGCGGCTGATTCATCTCAACCGTTATCTCCATAAGCTCGTTACAGCCGCAGTTTGGGCACGGCATGTCAGCAGCCTTCCCTTCTAACATTTTGGCCACAGGGACCCCAACAGGCTCACCCTGCGGGAGCCCGTAGTTCCTATCAAAATCCTTCATAAGCCCTCCTGAAATTAATACCAAGCATGCATACTGTGACCCTCGCTGCCCCAGAATTTACACCAGTTCGCTGCCTCTTTTACTAACTCAACCTCGGACATCGCGTCGCTAGGCGCTTGGGATGACAAGATTTCCTCTGGCATCGACAGGATACTTTTCTCAAAAGATTCAGCAGCCTCCAAAAGGCGCTCTCCGTAGTCAAGCAGATCTTCCGGGCTATGGTCCTCCCAGGCCTCACTGACAAGCGCTTCGTCTAACCAGTCTATATAGCCAAGAACCTTTCCTCTGAAAGATTCTGGACCAACACAAATACCACTAGGGCCAACCATGCCCTCCTTGCGAGTGGCAAGTTCAGAGACATACTTCCCTTGACTATCCATGATATAGTCTTCCACGGTGGGGTATTTAGCTCTTAATGCTTCGCCCCCAGGGGAGCTTGCGACTTCTTTGTAGTGTTCCCTGGCCCACTCATCGGCCTCTTTAGACATGCCGATTTGAGGAGCGCCTAGGGTATCCATTGGCGTAACAACGCACACGCTTTTAGCTAAGCGCCACTTTCTTGTCCTCTCTAGAATGTTTATAGCGTTAGGGGTTTTCTCCCAACGATCCACCAAAGGGTTCGGGTAGATTGTTGGGACATCCTCCCCAAGCTCTTTACAAAATGCTATGAAGTCCTCACTTCGCTCTTCCATAAGTTTATTGAGTTGAGCATCAGCAAACATAAGGTTTACCTCTTGACTCTCAATAGTCTTATCTCTTACGCACCAGTCTAGACCCATAAAGATCTCTCCTTTCTTTACCGCAAGTAGCGGCTTGTTATTTACTTAACGTAGTGCTTATACTGAAATACAGATAATGTTTGCTGTACTACAACTAATATTGTATACACACATTGTTCGTGGGACCCACTTTGGCCGAAGAAGCATCTTCAAAAGACGCAAGAATGAAGAAAAACATAAAAAGCGCAATAACTTACGGCAGCGGGACTATAAACACCTGGAGCGGTGGGAAGTTCTCTTTCATCGAGCCTGACCCAAATGATATACGGATAGCTGATATCGCTCACGCACTTTCATTACAATGTAGATTCAATGGTCACGTGAATGAGTTTTACTCCGTGGCAGAACACTCCATATTAGTTAGTGATATCGTTTTAAAAGATACCGGCGACGCCTACTTAGCCCTTTCCGGGCTGTTGCATGACGCAGCGGAGACCTATGTAGGTGACGTTGTCAGCCCATTGAAAAGGATGCTACCCAAGTACCTATCTTACGAGTCTCTGGTTGAGGGGTGCATTTCCGAGAAGTTCGGGGTGCCTTACCCGCACCCCCCTCAAGTACTCTCTGCGGACAAGCGCGCACTAAGACAGGAGTTCCTTAAGCTCGCCCCGTTCACCGACAGCGCGGAACCACATAAACCGATGAGCCCATCCGATGCCGAGTCCGCCTTCATGAAGAGGTACGAGGAACTGGTACAGATGTGTAAAGATGGGACCCCTGGGGATGATTAGAGCGAGTCACCAGAGGGGGCTATGGGAGCTAGTGGGGCTCGCGGAGGCCAAAACCCGAGACCGGGATAATGGTATAGGCCCTTTCGAGCTTACGGGAACCGAGCAGGTTTCAAGACATCTTGATTGCCCAAACTACGACTATTGCCTTAACTTTGCTGCGGAAAAACGATGGGAGTCTTTTGGTTGCGAGGGCTGCAGAAAGACGGAGCACGGTAGGTTCGAGGAGGTAACGAGACCCTTATGAGTACAGCGGAAGAATATAATGCACGAACCATGGAAAAGTTTGGATGGGGCAGGGAGCACTTAAACTTGCCCCATGACTGCTCCATGCAGGAGGTAACCAAGGCCGTACTCCTGTTCCAAGCGGATCAGGGGCTTACCCAGGACGGCAAGGTGGGCCCCGCCACTTGGCGAAGACTTGAGGCCAAGCGACAATTTGACATGGCAGAGGGGTCTGGCTCAGAGGGACACGTCCTTATTGGCGGCGTCCCGGTAGCGGTGAACTTTAAGTCCGAGATGTGTACGCAGGACTCCCCGTATTCTCTCATCGGCCTTGGGGGCCACTCAACAAGGACATACGATCCCACAATGGTTGTTTGGCACTGGGACGCTGCGCTTAGCGGTGCGTCTTGCTACAAAATCCTGAAGAAGCGGAAGATCTCTTCTCACGGAGTTATCGACAATGATGGGACGTTTTATCAGTTCCTAGATTTAGCGCATCACGTTGGTTGGCACGCTGGGGACAGGGGTGTCAACAAACGTTCTATAGGCATAGACTTATCTAATGCCGTTTATACAAAGTACCAATCTTATTACGAGCGGCGGTGGGGCTCTCGGCCTGTGATCAAAGCTAAGGTCCACGGAAGGAGCCACACCCTGCTCGGTTATTATGCCGCGCAATTGGAGACCGCTGGAAGGCTGGCCTCTTTTCTCAAAGAGCACTTTGGGATTCCTCTGGAGTACCCAGAGGTGACGTCATCGATAGATGACCCTGAAGATTTCAAAGGACACATTGCCCACTATCACATCACAAAGAAGAAGTGGGACGTAGCAGGATTCCCGTTTAAAGACGTTTTGGAGGGCAAGTACAATGTCTAATACCCAGAGACCCGACATCAGCAAGATCAAACAGAAGATTGCTGGCCGGGATATTGACCATGAAGAGCCTATCGAAGAGGCCCCAAAGCCCGCGAACACCGGACCCTTGATGCGCCCGGAGACAATTGAACAGGTCAAACAGTTTGCTAAGGACGTTCAGGAACTCCGAGAGCAGGAGGCCCAGGAAGAGGTAGTTCGGACAGAGATCGAAGAACTCCCTGAAGAGCTTGAGGGCACCGATGCCACCGGTGACAACATGTTCTACAGGTATACTGCCGCCGATAATCCGGATGTCCGAAGGGCTATTGAGGAGAGAGCGTCCGAGATGGATTTTGCCGACCTCATAATCACCGGCCGGGTCTCTCAGCACATCCCCATCATTAAGGATAAGTTCGAGATTGAACTTCAATCTCTTCTCGCGGCCGAGAACTTTTGGATTGAGCGGCGAGCAGAAAAAGAGGGCACTACCGACTGGGCACTTAGGAGTTGGATGGGCTATGCGCGGCTAGCCCTCTCCATCGTAACGATTAATGGCAAGACGATGCCCCCGTGCTCGGACAACAAGGGCGTTGTCGACGAAGAGCGTTTTGCCGAAAGGTTTAGCCACTTAATGGGTATGGGGGAGAAGCCTGTTGAGTACCTTCTTGTCAACCTGACTTGGTTTAATGACCGTGTTGACCGCCTAGCCGAACACGATTTCGAGCAGCTAAAAAATGGATAGAGTCTCCTCTAGGCTGGGCACGAGCCAACTTGTTTTACGACAAGGTGGAAGCTCCACCCGTTCCCGGAAGCCTTCAGGAGGCTCTCTGCATATTGGTTTTTCGTTACAGGCAGGAGCAAGATTTTTACGGAAAGTTGGCGAGTTTACAGCCAGAAGGATCGGAAGAGCAGCGAGATGCGTTTGCGAAACTCCGGGCCGCCAAGTTCCCGTACGTATTTAAGACAGCCCGTGATGAGAGAGCCAGAACACAAGAAACGCTCGATAGAGCATTTGCAATGGGACCGATACTTGTTCGGCCCCTAACAGCGGAGGAAAGATGATTGAGGTAAATAAGGGCGTCCTTGTTATAGGACTTTCGAACACCATACTTTTTGGGGGCGAGTCTACTGTAGAGCTTATTATGCTCAACGTCTCCACGGGACAGGACTTCTCCCTTCCGCTCACAGAGGAACAAGCCGAGCTTTTGCTCTCCCAGGTCTCCGTCGAGGAGATGCTTAATACTGAGCCCGAGGAAGAGCCTAGCTATGAGAGCGTATCTGCAACTAGCGCAAACAGCGTACGGGTGGGAACAGACTCTGATAAAATGCGTGCCGAGCTTAATAACATTATTGGGGTACAGGACCCGGGAGCGGTAGTGGATGCTTGGCAAGCTTCTGAAGAAACACCGCAACTTTAACGAGTATTGGACGTGCGCAACATGCGGAAGACCAAGAAGAAAGAAAACCCCAAAAAGGAAGCCGTGCCACCAGTGTTATTCAACTTTGCCCCCGAGGATAAAAATTACCCACAAACGGGGAAAGGGGGATCGAGCACACCAGGACTCTGCCGTGGCAAAGCAGCTTATGCGCACAGCGGTCTTCGCCAGAAAGGGGTTGGGTTATGGCGTAAACACTTTCCCTCAAGGAAGCCCGTCGAGACGACTGCTGGACGCCTCAAGGGTATTCGAAACAAACAGTCGCAGGAAGAAGTGGTTTTGTCAGGCATTCATCTCCGGAGAAAGGTATGCCGGACATCTAGACCACGATATCTGTTTTTATAGAATTGTACCGGAGGTAAGGAGACACATGTCATCTAAAAAAATGATGCAGATTCGCATTTCATCTGACCTGCACAAGTGGCTGAAGCTGCACGCGGCGCAGAACGAAACGACTATGACTACTATAATTATTAACTACCTTGAGCGTATGCGGCAGAAGTCCCAGAAAAAGGTTAAGGTGGATCAGATATGACCGAGAGAGCCGAGGCCCCAGACACACTATCGCTTTCCGTTGAGGAGCTGGATTGTCCGTCTACGGTTGAGGGGATCCTATCTGTGCTAAGGCGCGTCTTAAGCAAGCCGTACGTCCAGTCCGTTTCCTTGAGAGCCGAGCGCCCGATAGAGGTCGCTTGGTATAAGGACATATCAGACTCGCTATCAATAGGTGACCCAGAAGAGAGCCCTGACTCAGTCCTTGCCCGGATAGACCTTGAGGAGTTTTCTTCCGCAAAGCCGGCAAGAGAGGCCCTAATGGAGGGCATCATGACCTTGAACCAGAAAGGGTTGCAGGCGACACATCTGTTCGTGGGCTCGGCCAGCTTTTTTAAGGGCTGGATAGAGCTACCGTCCGTTCTTAGCCTCCCACCCTTTGAGGGCACCGAGTACAAGAACTTTATTGGGCTGCGTGTCCTTGAGACCGACTTTCTTGAGGAAGATGTGGTCGTTTTGCTTGGCGCAGGCTCTAGCGCATCAACAAGAACGGAGCTTACGAAAGCTCTTAAGATAGTCACCTGAAACGGAGGGCCTCATGGCATCTAAAAAGAAAACAATGGAAAAATTACAGCTAGAAGTCAAAGATACGCTTGAGTCTCTCGGCTGCATGGAGGTTGTCTCAGCGTCAAGCCGTGGCGGGGACGCTAGGTTTTTGTGCCGAGTGTCGGACGAGGCCCGGTGGTTAAGGATTCTGTTCGAGTACCTTGGCGGGGAAGGCGACTGGTACTCCTTTATTGGAAAAAAGTACTTCATTCATGAGGGAAGGCTCGTATTTGGATGGGTGCTCATCTTTGAGTCTTCTGAGCTTGATAAGGCCATACAATCTGTAAGGTCTCTTTTTATAGAAAGCCTTGACGTTGTAGACGAGGCCGATGCAAAGACCGCTGAGGATGAGCCTGGGATGATTGAGGTGAAGCTCCCATCAAGCGCTGGTTTTTCTAAGAAGCTTCAGGCAAGAGTCCAAAACTTGAGGTAGTCCGTAGATGGTAACTATATTAGACCCTAATAATGCAGTAGCTGATTATGTGATACAGGTTAGCACGGTCTTTCGGCCGAACACGTCGAATCGATTAGGCTCCTTCAACCTTTGGTCGAAGGGCGGATGGTTTGGACAAGCTGACGAGCTTCTTAAGTTTTGCCCCGCAAATGGTTGCCTAGGCTTTCACTCCGACTCCTTCTCGTTAACGGAGCAGGAAGCGGAGCGTATCGGCGACCTTACCCAGGGCGAGGTGTCTAAGTGGCCCTTAGATTTACAGGCCAAGTATCACAATTGGTATGAGTTGCCTGTCGTGTGTGATCTTTGCGGAACTATAGGCATCCGAGAAAACCTCCCGGACAGCTACGGGTTCAATATGGATACGACGAAGATTGCCAACAGGATGGCGCAATTCTACACCGCTCTCGGTGGGCTGGCTGATATTTATATGGTCAGGACCAAGAAGGATATGGTCTTCCAAAAAGCCCGGGAAGAGCTATACTCAACCGACTATAGCTTTAATAGGTATCGAAAAACCCTCGAATCCGCTCGCGATCGGGATTGCGTATACTACCCGCTGAAGAGTATTATCAAGGACACCGCTAGTGGCGGGGACTTGGCAAAAAGATTTAAAGCCTTACTGGATGCTTGACAAATATGAATATTCAAGAGGTATTATCCGAGATCGTTAAGAGGCAACACAGCATTGCTGTGTACAGCGACGTAATTGATTACCTCGAAGAGTACCTTCCTTCGGACACGGAGCCCGTTCCCGAAGAAACCTTGACTGTAGAGGGCTCTTGCTTTGAGCCAAAAGTTACCCAAGAGGCCATAGAGGCTGTTATAGAAACCTTGTCTGGGATTCTTTCTGAGGAGCAGAAAGAGCTAGATAAATTAAATTCGATGGAGATAAAACCAAATGAAAAACCCCGCAAGCAACCAGCAAAGCGTTCCGCCACAAAACCAAAGCGAAAACAAGGAAAGTGAGGCCACCTTTGAGGAGGTTGTCGCTGGCCGATTAGCTGTTTCTGAGCAGCTTCTTAATGAGCTTCTCAAAGGGTTTGGCATGGCTGGTCAGGCCGTTAACAGACTTGAAAGCTTCACGTTTAGCTTAGTAGCACTGCTCTTGAAGAAGGAGATTGCCACTATCGAGGAGATTCGCGAGCTACAGGAGCAGTTACAGGGACACGACGATCTGAATGTTTTCTGGGGCGTCGAGCCGCCAGAAGGCGCTGATCCCGCCGATGTGGGCACAGAAGATACCGCCACCGAAGAGTAGCGCGGTATTTCTAAGCTTGGGTATTTGAAGACACTGCTTGCGAAGATATAATCAATTTGAAGCACGGCTTGTCTTATTGATGCATTATCTGGAGCCCACTGTATGGACACGACCTCATTAGTAACCACCCTTGTAGCAGCACTGGGTGCGTTAGCGCCCGCCATTCTGCTTGTTTCGGCGCACTACAAGAAGTTACGTGATGATGTCGTGGCCGCGAGAACTGAGTTTAGTGTTGGAATAACGGCGTTTAAGGCTGAGCTTAGCTCTGGACTTCAACTCGTCAACCAGAAGATTGCGTCCATTGAGAGGCAGATCGCGGACCAACAGCAGCACGTGGCTAAGCTTCAGGATGACCACGTCAAGCTTGCCGAACGATTGGCTGTGGCCGAGACCCAGATACGGGCGGTCGCCGGCACTTCAACAAACAGCAAGATTATTTAGCCGTCATCCGAATTTCCAATGCTTACCGGGGGTTTCATATGTCTTTTGACCACTCTGGTAGGCACGGCGGCAACGCGATAACGCATCCACCAATAGGTTCATGGGTAACCATTAAAGAGGGGATGCTCTTCGGAGGCGAGCGCCTCAGGGTTCTGGACGTAAAGGGTTATCTGTACGCTATCGCCTATCGAGTCTATGTGGACGCCCCCGATGGGACGAGCACGTGGTATTGGCCGTGGGAGCTTACCTTCTAGTCTTAGGTAAAAACGGGGAATCTCTTCCCCGCCGCCCCAAAACTGGGGCTACCATCCGACATACTCGTCGTCCGGCCTCTTCTGCTCCTTTTCCCACTCTCGTTGGGCTTTATCGTCCGCCTCCTGGTAGAGCCTCTCGGTATCAGAGAGCCACTGCTCTTTAGTCTCTTCTGAAGTCAGTGCCGAGATGACAGTTGCCACACCGAACGCGAGCCCTACGATCAAGCCTTCGTACAAGGGCCGACCCAGCGGCACAGCCAGCGCGACTGCGATGATGGCGGGGATAGCGGAAGCAAAGATGGTGTCGAAGATGACTGCGAACACTCGGTATTCACGAAGCTCTTCTTTTTGTCGATCATTCATTTGGACCTCCTAGTCTCTGTCTGTTTGGCGCGTTAGATAGTAGCACGCTATAAAAGATTGTGAATTCAATCCTTCAAAGTTCTTATAACGAAAAAGAGGGCCCCCCTTGCGAGGGGCCCTCAGTGACCCTTGAGCGATGATCCTTAAAAGGAGGGGGACAGGGTTAATGAACCATCGGATTCAAGAGCCACATAGCATTCTTAAGAAAGAAGTCTTCGTTTGAGTCATTTTCCGCTGGCTGTATGTGATCTAAGCACTCGATCGCGTCATCTGACCCTCTAGAGAAAAAGGCTCTTATGTCAGCGGCCGTCTGCTTATCCCCCCTCCTGCAGAATAGGGTTATCCTGCTTGATGCCTCAACCTCTTCCGGCTCATCAAGGCCGGCGGACTGAAGCACAGCAGCGATGTCACTCTCGCTGGGAGGGTCTAGGTCCATCCCGTAAAACAACACTCGGTCTTTGTGGGAGAGCATAAGGTACATTGTGTCACCCCCCTCCTCGTCCTTAAACCTCCCAAAGTCTGATGTTACCCCGGGGGCGGATAGGACCCCTCCCGACGTAAATGGACCAACAGTCTCTATCGTGTAGTTATGTATGTCCGAAAGTATCGCTGATCTTGGATCACCAAACATGGGACCTCCATATCCGAAATCTTCCCCGATTATATGCTAATAAAGGGGGGCACATAAAACCCCCCTTTAGGAATCACCCCCTCAGGCACCCTTAGCGCGCCTAGCCTCCTCTTTCTTTATTACATCGACCATTTTCGCCTGCGACCCGTATCTCTCAACAAGCTCCTTTAGGTATTTCATATCACCGCCGAGAGACGGGTTATTCTTGCGTAGATTGTTGTTCTCTTCTGTAGCCATAGCTAACCTCCCGATATTCTTTGAAAGTGTATCTACTACGCTCACGATCTGCGGAAGCGTAGCATTAAAAAATTGTTGGGTATTACCAGCGTTCTGCCACCATCCCATAAAAAACCTCCTCGATTTTTTTTATTTGGCAAAAAGTACATATTGAGCTTCGAGGTGCTTATACCCATACAAAAGGCTGTCTTGCGCCACAGTTCCCCCCTTCCACTTCGTTAATAATGCCAGCTAAACTGGTAATATTCACTGTTAGTGGAGCGAAAAGCTATGGAAAATGGGGATAAAAAAATTGTTTTATTACACGCCCTGAATTTCTTTGACGCTCTGCTCACGCTTTACGCCGTCCGTCTTGGCGTTCTGGAACTTAACCCGCTGATGGCTTGGGCTATCGATGCGGGCCCCGTAGTGTTTCTGGTGACAAAAGTTCTAGTCGTTTCGGTCGGCATCGAATTTTTAAACAGGCACCTAAAAGAGGATGCTAGACGACTTCTTTCGTATTTATTTTATATTTATTGCGCGGTAATACTTTGGCACCTATTCGGAGTATTAGCGCTTTATAGCATATCCCCAAGCGAGAACGTCAGGCACCTAGGGGCCTATCTGGGGAAGGGCTATGCGGATTGATCGTGTTTATTGTCTTCTTGTCGTTGCTGTTTGCTTCCTTGTGTCTTGTAATGCTCCTGACAGAGCAACGGGCGCAGGCGGCACGGGACCGGTCGACGCCCAGATCGAAACCCAAGATGCGGATATCCACACACTCGATACGCCCGACGACACATCATGTCTCCCTCATTGTGGGGATGAGTACGAGTACCAACAGAGATGCTGGGACACCGTACTATACTTCTGCACACCCGACGGGGGACTGCCCGGGAGCGACCCGGCCATCTACCAACAAGAGATTGTTATCGACAAGTGCGACGAGGAGGGGAATCCTTGCGTACCAGAATACGCAAATGACCCCGATTGCCGATGGGAGATTATCTCTACCGGAGAATGTGAAGACTGGCTTGAGTGCGACCCCACCGACCCAAATGCAATTGTACAGGAAGACGTACCCTGCCAAGACGTGGACGAATCCGGGAACGAGTACGAAGGGTTTCAGGACATCCACTGTCAGAAGGGACAGCTTATCGCAGGTCCGTGTGAGCCATGTGGTGAGGAGATCTGTGACGCTATCGACAACGACTGCGACGGAGACGTGGACGAAGGACTATATCCTTGCTCAAGTGAATGCGGAGAAGGGGAGGCTATTTGCATCGAGGGAGAGCTACACCTCTGTTCCGCACCCCAGCCCGAAGAAGAAATATGCGACTACATCGACAATAACTGTAACGGAGTGGTTGACGAGAATCAGCTTAACGCTTGCGGCGCTTGTGGGCCTATACCTGATGAATCTTGCAATGGCATAGATGACGACTGCGATGGTCTGATTGATGAAGACCTTATTGAGCAGTGCGAAACCCCTTGTGAGATAGGGCTCACCATATGCGTAAACGGGGTGTGGTCCCCATGTTCAGCGCAGTCTCCTGAAGACGAGGTCTGCAATGGCTTTGATGACGACTGCAATGATTTAGTTGACGATGGGATCCTATGCGAGTGTCAGGAAGAGGATGTGGGCGTTCTGATCCCGTGCATGGAAGATCCTCTTATCTGTGGGCAGGGATTCAAAACGTGTGAGTGCGTCACCCCTTTGTGTGACCAGACGGCGATGACTCCGTGCAAGGCAGCTTGCGCGTACATACCTCCACAAGGGGATGGCGTTTGCGATGAGCAGCTTGGGATGATTATGCCGGAGCTTTGCAATAATTGGGACGACAACTGCAACCAGCTTATTGATGAAGACTTATTCTCAAATTGCTACAGCGGACCCGAAGGAACCGTGGATGTTGGGATCTGCCTTCCTGGATCTATGATCTGCCTTGAGGGGCAATGGGGGCATTACGCAAACCCGGAACAGGAAGACATATTTATGCCGGACCATTGTCATGGAGAAGTCCTGCCAATGGAGGAAGACATATGCAATGGGGCGGATGACAACTGCGACGGTGTGATCGAAGAGGTGATGGAGGAGACAGACATAGTCTTCATAATCGATGGTTCTGGGTCTATGTCAGATAATATAAACGCTGTTGTCGCAGCGCTCACCGCCTTTGCAGCAAACTACTCAGACGCCGTGGTCATTCAGTGGGGGCTCGTTGTGGGCCCCATGAATGGTGAGCAGTTAGTAGCTGTACAGAACCTAGCACCTTTCGAGCAGTTCATGCTTTCCCTCGTAGGACTCCCCCCGGAGGTCGGAAACGCAGGTGGGAACGAGATGCTTTATGACGCCTTATACCTAGTCGTCCACAACCTTATCGACCCCGCCAGCCTTCCGAAACATCCCGCTGCACTGGCCTGGATAGACTCTGTGGACGGGTCTGTTCCACCGATCCCCCAGTTCCAGTTTAATTGGCGAGAGGACGCAAACAAAGTTGTTGTCGTGTTCACTGATGAGGATGGGCAGTCGTACACGAACCCGGAGATAACACAGCAGAACATTATAGATGTTCTAAATCAGGCAGATGACGTGAGCGTGTATACGTTTACTCCCGAAGGGGTAAAAGAAAACTCAATATTTTCGCAGGGCTGGCTGCCTGTTTCTGTAAACGGTGGTTGGTACGAGCTTACAAGCAGTGCCGACGAAATGTTTACTGACCTAGCTGAGGTGCTAGACGAAACAGTGTGCGGGCAATAGCGGACAGCAGCAGGGATCTACAAACGTGAGCACTTACGGACTTTACGAAGAAGGAACAAAACTCTCATGTAAAAAGGCGGTGGAGATTGTTGTCTTCAAGGATGACGGCCCCGAGTCGTATGTAATAGAGGAGGGCACGGAATGCGTTATTTCTGCAGACGGCCTGTTCCCCACGGTGGAGATTTCCTGCGACGCCATGGACGTGGTCTTACGGGTAAGAATACCGTTTGATTTTGATTGGAGAGGGCACTTCTCTGTAAAAAAATACAGGCACCTGTCTATAGTAAAGTAATTATCGGCCGGACAGCCACCCCATTACAAACCCACCAATCAGGGCCAGAAGGACCAGACCAACCCACAGTTGGATGCCCAACTCACAGTTGGTCGCAGAGGTGTTCCTGGACCGCTGACGCACTACTTCCCTTAGATCCCCCACCGGGGCACCACATTCAGAGCACTCATCTGTATTGGGCATTCTGTGACTCAAGGGCACTCCTAGCTAAAAACAAGGGGGATAACCCCCTTGCCGATTGCTTACGCAATCTCTTTTCGATCAACCCATCTGGTAATGCTACCGCCATCGCGAGCATCATACCAAGTGATCTTGAAGCTGTCCCCGCTGATCTCAAGGATCTTAGCGAGAACACCCCCAGGACCGATGGAGTGGACCAGAACAGTCTCTCCTACCCTCATCACTTCCTCCCCATTGAAGGTTTAAGCCAGATATCCTCACCAAGGAAAGCTTCCTGAAGCTCGGATGCAACGAAGTCCTCGTTGAAGAGAACACGCGCTGCTACAAGAGAATCGTGCTTGAAGATCTTATGAAGCTCTTCACGAATTCTCTCACGACTCACACTCTTGAGTAGGCTGGTAATATGACGGCTCTCGTAATGAGTGCTGTCGTTCACGAGAACGTTTTCCCGAAGCATCGCAGTGAGATCATAGTCCAGGTCCAGATCCTTCGTGAGAAAGAACCTAAGTGCACGCATGATGCGCAAGGCGTCTTCCTCAACCCGTTCTGCAGAGTTGCCTACACAGCGGATTACTCGATCCTGGATGTCCTCTCTCCCACCGAAAGGATCGAACAGGTCGCCAGTACTTACCGATCGCGCAATAGCGTTCATGGTGAAGTCCCGACGGGCCAGATCATCCTCAAGGGTCCCAGGCTCTACCGAGTCGGGATGCCTCCCGTCACTGTAGGCACCCTCTTTCCGGGCCATGACAATGTCAAAGACCTCTTTGTCCTTGATACCACGGATGGTGAAGAACTCAGGAGTCACGAGGAAGAGCTTATCAAGTTCATCCTCAGCCCACTCAAGAAGGCCGTCCCACCCAGAAGGGCAGACGGCCACGAAGTCTCGGTCACTGTTTTTCAGCCCGAGAAACTCATCGCGGATAGATCCGCCAACCTCAAAAAGCTCCACACCCATAACAACCTCCTAGGTTAAATGGCCCACGCGATAGTCGCACCGCGAGCAACTTTTGCTCTGGACTTCTCTATCGACGCTATGGGGTTGATAGAGAAGTCCCCGCGTAGGCCTTTGTAGAATAGAATTGGGAAATCCCTCTTAAGAACTTCCCACGCCTCATCACTCACATACGACGCATACATTTTTGTAATGCCCGCATCACGAAGTTTGTACTTGTCTATGCAGTACGCGTAGTGCTCGTACACAGAAAGAAGCTCCTTCATAAGAGACTTCTTAATAGCATCCACAAGTTTGCGCCGCCGATCGTCGCAACTAAACACACGTTCGTTCAGGGGGGTGGCCGGAAACGACCCTCCCCCAAACAACTTCTCGGCGCTCAAGTTGACAACAAGATCGACCAGCAAGACCAAGTTGTCCGAACTCCTAGGGCTCCAATCGCAAGGGTCCAAGCCCAGCGTAAACGATGGCCAGCGCAAACGAGCCGTACACCCAGGATCACCAGAGGCCCAGTCGGTGAGCACGCCCCACCCACGAGTATCCAGGGAAGGCTCAGTAAAGCTATCCCGAAGACCGAGGTGGATCTCCCGCTGACGGGTCCACGAGCTTGGGACAGCAGACCCCGACACCGGATGCGCCGGCAAAGCAATTCTAGACTCACCATACGGGTAGTTCTCGTTCTCAGAAAAAACACAAAGCCTCTTGCGATCAATCTGAGCCCTAAACCCCGCTAACCTTCCGAAACGTCCACCATCAGCAGGGTCCATAACATAGTAGTCGTATACACCGTTGGACGTCCTATCAATAATCCCCATCCCTAACCTCCATTAGCAATGGACAACATCTTCATCAGCGCCATGCCAACTCCGAAACTGCCCAAAATTGTGATCACGTAGTTGCCTACCTCGATCTCAAACGTTTGCTGCATCTGCAGCGCCTTAAGAATCTCCTTCATTTTCGACCTCCTTATAGGAGAGTAATTCTCCTTCACAGTTCTTATACCCATCCAACACCTCAGTATTGCCCTTATTACGGGTTAATAAAAAAAGTGGTTCCACGTAATATCTTTGTTAAATAGGATCGCCAATACCGGAGGGGTAAGGATAATAAAATGGAGATCGGCGGTGTTGGTTCGGCAGGAATGGGTGGTTCAGGAGTAAATCCGGCAGCCCCAGCGCAAGCACCAACTGCAGATAATGGAGCCCCTACAAATGTTCAACCCGATGTTTCTGAAGCAGGTCATGAAGCTGCTTCTTGTTGTGGCGGTCACAGCAGTGCTGTGGCTAGCGTTAACTTCAGCTCACAAGACTTTTTACAACTTCACCAAACAGTACGAGGAGCATCTGCGCCCGAGGGCACAAATTTCGATATGCAAAAGCTCTTGGAGTTAATAATGGCCATGAAGCTTTTGGAGCAGATGGATCGCGGGTGATAGACAGATCTGTCCAGCCATTGAGCACTACCGAGGAAGGGTGTTTGTTAGCTAGCGCCCTCGTTCTATCATATGTTCACGGCACTGTTTGGACCCGTGCTCGTAAACTCAAAACCTCTAGGAGAAAAAATAATGGCATATAAGTGGCAACAAGCAGCCGCAGAGAATGTTTGGTTCGAGACCGCATTTTCTGGTGGCACATTTGCAACATGGTCGGGCAGCGCATCGTCCCTCGCGGGCGCGCTTTCCCCATATCTTACTTCCTCAAACGCGTCCTCGACGTATTTGACCCAGTCGTCTGCGGCTTCGACGTATTTGACTATTTCAAATGCTGCGTCGACGTACCAGACCGCGTCTGCAATGTCGAGCTACTCGACTACTTCGCAGATGAACACCGCTATTGCTGCGGCTGTTTCTGGCGCGAAGGTTCCGACGTCCTGGCTTGACCCAGTCCAGAGCACGGTATCTTCGGCACCCAGTGGCCCCTCCTCTGGCGACCGACACCTTTGCTCTGGCTCTATTTCTGGCGTCAGCGGAACTGCCGCTGGTGACATCATCGAGTATAACGGATCGGCGTGGACAGTAGTGTTCGACAGCAGCGCTGACGGTGAAGAAGGGGTGATGTTCTATCACCAAGGTCTTGACCAGCTTTACTTCTTACCGTCTGGCGGTGGAACTTGGCAGCAGATTGGTAGCGCCCTCGGTGGCGATGTCATGCTCGACTCCGAGTTTGCTAGTGCGTTCGCAAGCGCAGTTGCTTCTGACAGCACTATTGCTGCAAACACCGCTAAGGTAAGCAACGTTTCGACAAATCTGTCGAACACCGCCAGCACCACCGCCGTTACGATTCACTCGTCTGATGGTAATGATACCTCTATTTCTGCAGCAAGCACTAGTGCTGCGGGTGTCATGACCGCCGCTCATGCTACTGCGATTGCGGCAAACACCGCAAAGGACACCTTCCCTGGGTTTGGCACTTCGTCGGGAACGGCACTTGAGGGTAACACGACCACCATCACTGGTGCTCAGGCTTCGGCCATCGCCGCAAGCACTTCTGGTGTTGCGAGTAACTTGAGCGCTATTGGTACCATCAACAATCTTACCACGGCCTTGGGTGCTAGTGACCTTGTTGCTGCTGTTAATGCTCTTGCGAGCCGACAAAGCAACGCTGGTACTGCACTTGATCCTGCCGACGCCTCTACCGGGTATACTATTAGCAGCCCCGGTAAGTACTGGATGCAGGGGACCCTGTCCGCAGACGCGACCTTGACGCTTCCCGCTTCTTCGGGGCTTTCGGATGGCGCGACTATTGGGATCAAGCTTCAGGGTTTAGGATCGGGTAAACACCTGACCGTTGACGTGAATTCGGCGGACTCGGGCGTTAAGATCGATGGCCAGGATGAAATTGATATTGATGTTGCATACGCAGCGCTTTCTTTCGTTTACCAGAGCAACAGTGATGGCAACAACACTAAGGCCTGGATGGTCATGTAATCCGGTCTGAGCTTAGTATTAGCTAAAAATAAGGGTGGGGGCTTAATTGCCCTCACCCTTTCTTTTTATGTCACGTTTGTGTTCCTCGTGTACGCGCCAGCAAGGTCTTCTTGACCGTCTGCCACAAGCGCATGCTCTTTCCAGAACGCAACACAACGTGCGTACTCTTCCATTTCCCGTGCATCCCATGGCTCGCGAGGGCTCGAACTCTCTGCCCTAGAACCGTACATGGTGAAACAAACTCCGCCACGAATACCGATAACCACAATATTCCTAGCGGGGCGGTATTCACGACGAACCATTCTAGAGGGGCCCCGACGCTCCCCCCGCTGCATGTAGAACACGCTTGACTCTTCAACAGGAGCGTCCCCCGCTGCGGGACCGTATAGCCCGCATGGGACAGTCCCCAGGTGCTCGGGGAGAGGAACCACTTCAAGGATGAAGGACTCCTCCGGCCTATCGAGAAGCCGGGGTAGGGTTTGTACGTAGTTTGTCTGCTCTTCGGTCAGATCGTGATCGTCATGAGCGACGTGGGTAAATACCGTGGGTGACATAAGTCCTCCTTGTGATCTTTTTTCTGCATTTAGTTGAAATAGCTATTTGCTACCCAACTATTACTGAGTAATAATTATAATTGTAGACAAAGGATTGCGCGTGGCTGAACCCATTCCCCCGAAAGATCTTACCGAGAAGATTGTAGAGGAATGGCTACAGAAGGCCACAATGCGAGAGCTTAATATATTCCACGACAGGAATAAGATTATAGTCTGGCTATGTCGCGCCTTGCTCAGGGCCTGGAGGGACAAAGCCCCTCCTAGCCCTTGACTACAATCTGACGCTTTCGGCGGTGAAAGCTTGGGTTAAGTGCCGCTGCTTTGTATTCAATGATACAGCACCCGTAACCAATATCTTTCACCCTACCGTCAATGCACTCGATCTTTTGGTAGTCACCCACACGCTCGTGGAGGACAACACCCAGGCCGTACTTCCTAGATCTTTGGTACCAATACTCGCCATTGAACACTTCCCACCCGCAGGAAAGCATAGCCTCCCATCGAGCCATAGCCCCATCCATGCTGTATGTGCTGCAGTAGTCTTCGCCAGCAATACCGATAGAAACAACCCTTACGGCGGGCTTGTTCCTAAGATCAAACAGGATGAACCATTCAGGGGTGTCAGACAAAGAACCCTTCTCGTCTATACTGTTGCGTGCACTACTCTCTCGCGCAGGGTTTACCAGAAACTGAGTAGCCCCATTGCTTATAATATCAAAAGAAGTTGGGTTTGGTGGCAGTTCATTCCTCAAATCTTTTCCCCTTATGTTTTAGATTTCTAGACCTCCCCACAAGGACATCATAGTCCCTGTTGTGGTGTTTTCCTGCGTGGTTCCCAGACCTAACTGCTAGCATCATGCTCGCCACACATCGCTGCTTCGGCAGCTTTTTCTTTTTCGATTTCATGTCCGCCTCCGGAGTTCATGTGGTTGTAGATAAGTGTTTTTATGCAGGGCTCGCACCAAGCGCCCGAGTGCTCCGTGGATACGTACCTGTCGCCCGAAGAACTCTTACACCCAGAACAGCTACCATCCCCACTATCAGTGCGTCTTAGGAACATTTTATTTATCCTCCTTCCTTACCCTAAAAGGTATCCGCTAATATATTATATATGAAGAGGCACTCCATATTATTAGCGTCCATCATCCTTGGCTTAATTGGGTTTGGGACACTTTTGGGGTGTTCCGAGGGCCAAAAACAGCGACCGCCGCTTGTCTGCCAATGGTCAATTATTACCATGCAGGGCGGGATCTCCGTAGTTAGAGATGGAAATCCTTCGGAAAAGGATGTAAAAGGCCTAATTGGTTCTGGGGTCGGTTTCTCACAGAGGGTCGAGAAAGAGATCGTCTGTAAGGCCGAAGCTGCTAATAATACATTTATTAGCAATCAGCCAACGCCTACTACCGCACCCCCTAAGACCGATGAAGGAACCTGGGCTTATAATTATTAGCGAGTAATAATTTGAAATTCTGGAAAGTATTAGCGACAGTCCTGCCTACTGAAGAGAAAATCAGTTTTATTGTGCAGAGTCCTGACATCTACTCAGCGTCCAAGATCAAGGACACACTTATCGAGGTTCATCCCGAGTACAAGAGTGTCCGTGTCAAAGAGACCGAGCGACCCTCTTGGATGGAGTTCTCTTACGGCGAAGCGGATAAGAAGCCACCAAGACCTAAGCCTTCCGAAGCTCAAGAAGCTCCTCAAGAAGAGGCCTAAGCCAATTCCAGCAGGCATCGTCTAGTTGGAATGTAGATCCTTGCCCGTTTTCACCTACGTAGACAGAGACACCAGGGCCCATGGCTACTATGGAAGCGCCTAGATCTTTTACGAGTTCTAGGTCTTCTTTGATTATATCACCAAGAGCTTCCCGGTCATTTACTAAATATCTAGGGGTGTAGTCTGCGCTTTGAATCGTGCTTCTTCCCATCTTCCGGCCTCGTGGTGGGTTGGGGTTTCTCAAAAATGAATGACTGCTCGTAGTCAGGGTAATTGGTGTGCGCCTTAGTTGTCATCAGGTTCTCCGATCCCGAGAAAGTTATAATCGCCGGACCTTACCGCACAAACGTCTGCAGTAACAGCGTCTTTATAGTCATTTCTCTTTGTCTCCGAGTCCTTACAGTCGAAGCATATCAATCGAGTAGAATACATAGACATGATATGACCGTTCGTACTTTTGTTGCACCTTTGGCATACACCCTCCCATTTTGTCATAGAATGATCTCCACCACCCTTGAACAGCTAGCGTCGTTGCCGCATCCTGGGCACATGCTGCTGAACACAGACCCGTGCTCAACGCTAAGGAAGCTTGTGTTGCAACCAGGGCATTGATGCCATTCATTCGGACTCATAGAGATCTGGGGTTGGTGATAGTCGTTTCCGGGGGCGTGTAATCTCAGTGACATCTGATTTGTTGATCCTAGCATTGGATTCTCCTTCCCACAAAGGGGCTAGAACTAGAGTTTTTGCATTTACTTCGGCTACGATCCGAGATCGAAACCCATTCTTGTAGTATGTGACGACATCACCCTTCTTAGGCTTGTTAGCCCCTACCGAGGCGTGTGCGTCATACACAGTCTTATATTTTCCGGCCTCAAGAGTGATCCATGCTTTACAGAGAATGGTCTTAAACCACTTCCTAAACTCTGCAGCATTCCACCGACCACTGGGGCATTTGTTTTTCCTGAACCATTCCGCAAGCTCGTCGCTAATCTCAAGATCGATAATTGTTTTCTTCTCGTCTGTCACAGCGTCGAACACAGATACGGAGAACTTTTCCTCTTCCATAAAACCTCCAGTATCAACTGTTAATAAAAGAAAAGACACTCATCGCAGCCACCATTGTTTTGGTGACTGCGACGAGTGTCCAAGTAGGCACCGTGTCGCCGATGCCTGTGCGTACCAACGCCAGTCCCACAGAGAGGAAGGAGGGCCCTCTGGAGCATAAATCGCTCCTAAGACAGCGTGGTAATTCTATACGCTGGGATCGTTACCCATCCAGATCGACTAGCTCGATCTCACCCACGAAATTCTCGGGCTCGTAGTTCCCCGAGGCAAAACGTGAGATAACCTCAAACGTATTGTCGGAGAACCCGCCGATATTGAGGATGTCCTCCCTATCGTGAGCCTGCGTAGATCCGTAGGGCTGGATGTCGATACAGACCAGCTTCGCGTTGGGGTTACGCGACTTATAGGTGTTCCACTCCTGCATCACAGAGGTACCGGCGTCGTTATACCAGTAGCTCCGCTCCTCACCCTCAGGCCTGACCCAAGACTCGTTATCGCTAACGTACACCACAAGGTTACCCGTGTGGTTAGTCTCATTCAGATGCTGAAGAGCGAGTGCGCAGTATGTACCGCCACCACCGTAGTTGGCCAGCGTTTGAGCGTTCTCAAGAACACTCTCACTGTCCCACTTAACGGTGTGCACGCTCGTATCAAAAGGCACAACCGTACAACGGTCTCCAGCCTTATGATGGAACGCGGACGCCACGAGAGCGGCTACGTCAATGCAGCGAACCTTAGAGGATGCGCCTGGACGATCACCTGTAACAGACCATGACATCGACCCCGAAACATCCGGGAGGATGGCCACACCACCATCTACGTCAGGGATGTTCGCAAGGGAACTATCCACTGCGCTCTCAAGCGCCTGACGGATGGGAGCAGGAACCTGCTCGTCGGCATTCATGTACGCAGCCAGTAGCTGGTACGGGAATACCCGTGCTTTGGCAATGATATCCTTATCGGAAAGTCGCTCAGCGACCACATCAATAAGCTCCGGATGACTCTCGAACACTCCGTGTCTTTGTGCGGTGTTCAGGTTCATGCGGGTCATATGCCAGCCACCCTCCCGGATGATCGCCGCCCACTCCTCAGTCCCCAATTCCTTGGAGGTGAGAAGCTGGAAAGGGGCCCAAGACACACTGTTGAAAGAAACGTCTTCGCCGTTCTTCCATCGGATGTAGTCTCGAACCCGCATGGGCAGATGTTCCATGTCGTAGGGTTTGTCTATAAGATACGAGAACATAGCGTTCTGCGCAGGATTGACCGCCTTAGGGTGAACCATCTTGATGATGTCCCCCAAGGAGGGCTTATTGCCAACACTGTCTCGAAGCAGTTGCTCGGGAGTTCTACCCGTAAGGTAGTTCCGAACAAGGCGACGAGGAGCATGGCCGAAAGACTTCCTACCAGTCACGCCGGAACGGATAGTCTGCGCGAAGTTTCGCAGCATCTTTCCGTTGTCGATGACCCGAGGGAAAACCTTCTTCAGGTTATCCAGGTCATGCTTGGCAAGCCAAGCGCATAGAACAGCAGGGACATCTTTCATGTATCCCTTCGTTCGGGCATAGACCGCAGCCTTTGCGACGAACTCAGATTCAATCTGCGGAAGAACGTTGTCCATCAGGTTGGTCAGTTGCTCTTGCGCGCTGCTGTATGCAGCATTCGAGAATGTGCCAGTCATTGCGTACTGGGCAAGCTCATGCTTCGGGTCAAAGGCGTATGCCTCACCACCAGCGTTGTTTGTAGTGTTGACAGGTCGGGTGCTTGTTGTGAACAAGTCGGTATTCATGAGAACCTCCTAAGGCCATGACAAAGAGTTGAGAGAGAAATTTCCGACAAGGAGTTACTGAAGAAGTTAGTTGAGAGAGACAAGCTCTCTCGGTAAAGAGGAGAGTGCTCTCCTCAAACTCGGATAGTTTCTGTGTCCCAGAGGGATCAACTTACTATCGTCTGTTGCCTTCTTTGATGTATTCCTCAGTGGCATTCGGAAAAAAGAGAAAGCCCAACAAGGGTGTACACTAGAGATAATTAATCAGTGGTATGTACTCCAGCGCGGCATTTGGGCAGAAAGGGCGGCTGACAAGGATGTGTAGCAGTTACTTTAGTTCGGTATGTAAACCGCTACGGCATTCAGCCAAAGTTAAAAACTCTACAAGAGAGAATCTCCCCCCCGAGGTGTAATGATATACAGATTTATCTGTAGTACACAAGCGCGCATAGGCGCTCATTTATATCATTACCCCTCGGAGGGGAAGAGAGGCTCTCCGGGCTAGACCCAGCGACCCACGCTCGAAACGACATCGCTGTCGTTGAGCTTGTGGTCGAAGGCAGCATCCAAGTCGCCGAACTTGGAAGCCCAGAAGAGCCGAGACCCGCTATTGGTCACGCACATCCAAATGGTGCGCTTGGTGACCCCGTCACCTTTCTGAATCTCGGTCCAGGAAAGGCCGGCGGAGACGACGTCGCAAGTGGCGTGCCACTCACGTTCGTGAACTCCGAAGCGGATCCCCTGACCTTCGAGATGTTCAATGTCACGAAGGTCAAGAGCGCTGATGTTGCCAGCGCGGGCGATAAAGTTTGCGGTAGCCATAAGGCACCTCCTATAGGTTGTGGGTTATAAAAGCAGCATGATGAAATACATATGGACTCCATCACTATTCTTATCCCAATAAACACCCTCAGTTTTGCACCACGTATAGGGTAAAAACAGAGGGGGAAAATCCCCCCCTGCCTGCTGCTAAACCCACAAGCCCGTAGGCATGTGTAGGTTAGGAAGCTGACGTGGCCTCTGCGGCCTTTCGAGCCTGACGCTCGTTGAGCTTTACGTCGACTGCGTGAAGCACACGAGTAGTGGCCCAGAAAGAGGCAACGAAGCATGCGCAGTGAGTTGCGGTCTTTGCGAGTACGATAGCGAATTCCTTATTCATCATTCCCTCCTAGGGACAAGTTGTGTTTACGAAGCAATCCTAATGGATCCCTTCATTATTCTTATGCCTAAAACAGAGGTCGTTTTTGCACTATTTTATGCCCAATTTATTATTAGCTAATAAACGCCCGAAGGCGCATAATGAGGTCTGAGCTAGTAGAGAGAGTCAGCGTCTGAAAATACAAACACTGTTTCCTCTTCATGGACGGATGCCCGCCCACGCTCAAACCCCAGCTTTGGTGCCAGCTCTCCTGCAAGGAGACTTAATACCTCACACGCTAGCCAGTTATCTGGCGACACGCAGATCGAATCATTAAGTATACGCACTCGCGTGCGACCAAATTGATCTTTGTCGAGGCTGCAATCCCCACTAGTATAATCCTGTAATACAGCGCGTGACACTAATCGAGCGGTGTAGTACAAGCGATAATGGATTGATACGCCTGCGTTCGGAAATAATCGAACGAGTGGCCGCATCAAGAATACGGGGAGCAAGTATAAAATAAGCACCATAAGTACAATCGAAGCTAGAATTGCGGCTAGGACCGTTAGCATCACTCAATCTCTACGCGGAACTTTGAGTTCTTTGTCAACTCATCTACCCAAACCAACGCCAGTTGGCTTAGGACTTGTACCGCGACAGGTACGAGAACACTTGCTAAAAGCACTTTGCCTAGTTCTTTTCCATTCATGGAAGCCTCCTTCTATGTGAAACAGTTTGCGATGTACTGTGTACAAAGCGGGTCTAAGACGTTCAGACCCATGATGCTTATACCAATCAAATATGAAATACTGCATAGCAGGAGGAAGCATGGCGATAGTCGTAGAAAACAGCAGGGTTCCAAAACTAGTGAGTTGGTTTTTTCCCGTGGCCGGGTTTACCTTTGGCCCCTTTATCTTCATTGATAAGAGCATCCAAAGAGGAACTCGACAGTTCGACACTTTGCTTAATCATGAGAAGATACATGTGGTGCAGCAGTACGAGCTTTTGTTCATTGGTCACTGGTTTCTGTATTTGCTGTTTACCCTTGTCGGCCTAATCAAGTACCGGAGCGTTCACAAGGCATACCGCGAAAACGTGTTTGAGTTGGAGGCCTATAACAACCAAGATGACTTGCTATATTTACATAGGCGCAAGCTATACTCCTGGTTTAAGCTCATTTGGAAGAAGTAGTCCCATTGTGTTTGGAGTAACCCATGCCAATTAGCTCAACCGACGTTAGCAATATAATCGGCGGACAGGTAGGGATGTTCAGCGCATCTGCGCAGTACGCCCAAGCCATATCATCTCAGTATGGGTTCGCCCCTTCCGGTGCCCCTTTCGGCCAAGACCCAAGAATGGCTGCCAATATCCAAATGGGCGGCGCGATGGGGAGTGGTCTCGCCCGAGCACCCGGGATGGCTCTCGGCGGCATTGGGCTGATGAGTATGTTCGGGATGGCTCCCCGAATGTTTGATCCCTTCACCTCTACAATACATGCGGGGGCAATGGGCATGCGTGCAGGAGGTGTAGGGGGAGCTATTGGTGCGGGTGGAATGGCGTTGGCAGGTTACGGTGCTTTAGCCGGAGCCGGTAGTTGGATGACAAACCAGATCGCAACTGGCGCTCAGAACAGAATGATGACAACGGGCGCTATCAACAATGTGTTCCCCGGCATGGGCATGCAAGGGTTGAACATGATGGCGGGCCAAGTTGAAAGCATGTCTCGACAAGGCATGGGATCTATCCGCGAGCTTACAGGTGTGATGCAAGGCGGAGCCATGTCCGGTGCCTTGGACACAAGTACGCTTTCCCAGTTCTCCATGTCGTTTAGTAAGTTAGTCAATAACGTTCGTAACGTTGCGACGGCCCTAAATACTTCCATGCAGCAAGCGCAACAGGCTATGCAGCAAGTGAAGTCCATCGGCATCAATTCAGATCAAGCGGCCGGCTTCCTTGGAACAGCCCGAGCATTCGGTGCAACAGCAGGAGTGTCCCCAGGCGCAATGATGAACTTTGCGGCGGGAGGAGCCTCCTTTGCAAGACAAGCCGGAATAGACCGAGCTGTTGGTGCTACGGGAGCTATTACACAGGCAGGGATATACGGGTTAGCGCAGAAACAAGGCATGGGCGGAATTTTGCCCGATTCCTACAGTAGACACATGCAAGGAGCATCTCGCTTCTTAATGGGAAGCCGAGGAAGAACAGTTTTAGGGGCAATGTTCGACCCCAATACTGGAGGGCTTGATCCACAGATGGCCCAACTCATGTCTGCGGGGGCCTTGACTAAGTCGGAGATACAGGCCGCATATAATAGGAATGTGACCGGCAACAGGGACATGTTCGGCGCACGTAGAGGAGAGTTGGCTGCATCATTCATGTCTCAGTACGGGCCTCAAGCAGTTGGCGGGGCGCTAAACGCAATGACAGCCGGCTCGTCTAGACCGAGCATGCTTCAACAATCGCTTACTGGGCTCACTCGAAGCGACATCCAAGGGCTCCAAACATTACGAGCTAATAGTGACGCACTATCAGGCCAGTTGATAAACGCTGCTCGTCAAGGGTTCAGAGAGGGACAGCAACAAATGTCCTTTGGCTCTGCCCTTGGTCAGCAGTGGGATAAGTTGATTAAGCCAATCAAAGATGAGTTCAGGCAGATTGGTGCGGGACTAACCAAGTCAATGATGGGCGCGTCCCAGCAAATGATGAGTGAGTTTGTTCGTCAGCCCAGCCTTCACGCTACCACTGGGCAGATGATGCAGCACATCTCTGCCACTCAGGGCGGCAACCGCGATTACATGTCTGCATGGAATGCCACCCAATCAAGACTTAATTACATTACCAACGCCGCGCCGAGTGATTCTTGGTCTGGGTACTTAGCAAGCAGATTGCCCTCGGGGTTCCGTCTCGGGAGGATGGCTCCGGGCACAACGCTTGATGAGCTACCCATGATGGGCTTTGGTACTGATAGCTATAGCCCTGGACAATCCCTGGCTCTTGGCGGGTTGGCTTTTGCTCCCGGCGGAAGAAACTACCTGGGCTGGGCAGGTCAGGGTATAAATCAATTAGGACGAGGAATTGCTGCCCTTGGGGGCTCCCCGGCTTCTACTGGATTTATGGGTGCTGGTGGTATTGGCGGGCCGGGATCTTGGCTTCGCGGTGCTGGCAACTTGGTTCGCGGCGGTGGTTACGCTCTTAGGGGAATGGGTTTTCTCGGCAGGATCGCTGCACCAGCGCTCATTGCTGGTGACCTAATAACCAATGCGGCCCCAGCGGGAATGAGGGCTTATGGTCAGACAGCCATATCCGAAGGAGCTATTACGGGTAATGAGCGCCGCCTCGCAATGTCATTAATCAACGCAGGAGTTATCGGGGAGGACGGGTATTCCGATCTGCGCGTTGGAAGTATGGCGGGAGGAATCGGCAGCACCCCCGAGGGAATGACCCCATTAAGCGGTTTCGTGTCTGGACCATCAGGCGGACAAGGAGGGACGCAACGCTTCTTAACCAAGAAGGGCATGGAGGTATACGTTGGCGTCCAAGACGGGAGCAAAGAAAAAGAAGCGAGAAAGAAGCTTGTTAAGACCGATGGCGAAAGGGGCACTCCCGAGTCTGTGATTTCTTCTGTAAGGAGGATGATAAAGGACAATGAAAACTGGGAAGACATGCCTGCGTCCAAGCAGATAGGTGAGGTAACAAAACATATACAAAGCCTGGGGTATAAACGAATCACAACACAGGATGCGTTCTCTCTTGTTTCTGGCAAGGGCATCGTAAGCGATGAGATTCGTGCTTCAATGGAGCATGCCGATCCAAGCATTCTTCACGACAACGCGATAAAGCTCGCACGAGACACCCACCTTATCGGGGTGGGGTCCGACCTTGCGATGAGTACGGACGGAAAGCTTGACCACACAAAGTTTGGGGCGGAGCAGTTTACCGAGATGGCGGGAGCCTTTCAGAGGGCAGGCGGAAAATGGATTAGCCTAGCGGGTATGCGGAGCAAGTTTGGTGACGACAAACAGCTTAACGAAATGGGCCTACTCCCACACAACTACCAAGATATGTCAGATGAAGAGAAGGCCATATTCATAGGAAATCGTGACCCGGCAGTGCTTGGCAACGTGTTCGCGGGCAGGTCGGACGCGTGGCAGGCTGTGGTTCGCGGAAGGGTAGCCAACAAAAGCAGAGCGGGAAGAATGGCCTGGGGCGTGGGATCGGCGGACAAGGATGATAACTTCAAATACGGCGTGGACAGCAAAAGGGGCCTCGGACGAAGCTGGGTAGCCGGTTTTGCGGCGACGTACTTTGATAACGGTGACAATATCGCAAGCCTAGCCGCCTTTAGGCGAAGGTACGCCCAGGCGGACGCGGATGGTAAAGCTGGAGTCTTGCGGGACTATGCGGCACAGCTTGGACACGACCCGACCTTTAGAAGAATGTCAGAGACAGGACAGGGCGGCCTCGGAGGTCCGGGAGCACTTTCAACAGCAAGGATGCTGTTAGCCGATGATGGCGAGTTTACTCTGGGTCAGGACCTCACCCAATCTTTTTACGCTAAAGATGTTCATGCCGTTAGGGAGGGATACCAGCGCCGCCGAAACGCTTTCAACGAATCCACAACGAGAGTGATAGGCGGAAACATCGCTATGCGCGCTTCCGGAGCGACAACGGCGGGACTAGAGCATTACCAGGGGATCCAAAACATATGGGCACAGACGCCCACGGGTGATGGAACCAAGGGAACTATGGCTGCTCGGAGTCAGTTCATCAAGATGATCCAGGCAAGAATGGAGGCGGGCTACTCAAACGCCACCGGTGCGCAGCACGCCGCAGCCGCAAAATATGGCGGCGCAATGACAATGCAAGATGCGCAAAGACTATATGCAGAGCTTATGGAGTCACCAGATGACGTCCATAGGGATATGGCCGCTGGTCTTGCGAACTTCATACAGACTCGACAGATGACGAGAAGCGCTGGCGGCGCAAGAAGAAGGGCCTCCCAAGTTCTTAGGAAGCTTGGCATCAAGGTAAGCGCTGAGGACAAGAGCTTCTTAAGAGGGAAGTCGGATGTTATGTCTGCGGCCCTTTCCGGAGAGATCATGAACATGGCTCAGCAGTCTCTCGAAGCACAGTTCGGTGCGAGTGGCTACACTACTGAGCAGATCAACGAGCGCCATGCCGAACTTGTTACCGCCCTACGTAATAAGGGAGAAGGTGGGAAGTGGGACAGCTCCGACTGGGAGAACATTGTATCTAGTCAGGGTGGTATTCGTGGCGTTAGCCAAGGAACTGCCGGCGGGGGCCGAGGACAAGGACAACTTTCTAGCCTTGCCGATGACTTTGCCGCAGCACTTAGCACTGCGACCAGCGCCTTGAGAGGAAACAACATGACAAATCCGGATGGAACTCCGGGAAAGAGCCCCACATGAGAGTAGATAAGAACACAGCGGGTATTATTATCGCCCTAATAACTTCAGTTGCTGGCTTAGGCACAGCGCTCATAAATCACTACTCCACCAACGAGGGTGCTGTAGTAGAGAGTGAGAAGAAGAACCGTAAGGGCTACAATGCCACCCGAAGATCTATTGTGAAGGTCGCAGAGGACGTGGACGCAAATGCAAAGCGTATCGATATGCTTGAGAACCACATCATACTTCAAGACCAAACCATCAGGGCTCTTCTCAGTGGAAGGGTGCTTACGTCTGATCCTCCTCCGGTTCCAAAAGACTTGACTGCTGATAGGAAGCGGCGGAAGAAACGACCATCTACAAGAAAACGTGCTGAGCCACCGAGTTATGACGTGACACAGTCTCAGGGAGGCGGAAACTAATGAGTATGGACGTAAAGGAAAGAGGCTTCGGGGCATACTTCAGCACCCTTGACGCGCTATTCAAGAGAATGGGGCGACAGTCCGATGAAGTAGAAGATCACATCCAGAGCGATGCTGATGGTCTGGCTGAGTACAGTAGCACGGGCCCGGGCTATAATGAGATTACGACATTCTACAAGTTTGATGCCGGTGGTCACCACGTCAGGTTCTTAAACCTTGTTTCTCCTGATATTCTCTTAGTTCACCAATCTAAGATGGTTGGCTTTTATCAGGTTATGGGTGGTCGTGAAGAGGTAAGAAATGTCCAACGGGATGTTAAAGACCTCATCGTAAAAGACGTCAATATGAAGGTTTGAGCCTTATCTTTGTGGAGCGGCGTATGAGTGTAGACATAGAAAAGTTAGCCCGAAAGTGGAGTAGGGACAAGAAAGAGGAGGCGCAACGAAGAGCCGGCTTTTGGGCTGGCGCTTCTGCACCAGTTCTTGCTGGCCGTCACGGAAAAGGTCAGCATATATCCCCCTTTCAAGGAGTTCAGTTTGAGAGCGTACGGGACCTAACCAGAAATGTTCGAACCGGTGACGTCCTTCTCGTCGCAGATGGCAAAAGACCGTTTAGCGCGAAGAAGGCTCTTATCTCTATCGGCACAGGGATACCTGATGGTTACCATGCCGCTGTCGTCGCCGGCGTCTCCAAGAAGAAGGGTGAGATTGAGATACTGGACCTCACCTTTAAGGGTTACCAGCGCAAGGCCATCGCAGCCAGCAATATAAACAGTTACTCCTTATTTAGAATAAGCGATCCGGCTAAACAAAAGGCTGTGGTCGATAACATGCATAGGCTGGTTAATACACAGAAGCGATTAAATGCTGCTCTCAAAAGAGAGGGGATGAGTTCCCGCGCAATCAGAAAAGTTAATCGTGCGATGTACGCCGAGACTATTAATCCCGTAATTGGTGTTAGGGAACTCTTTGTTCCTTATGTCCAAGACAGATCGGTGCGTAACGCTAATTACGTAAAAAAGGTCGAGCGGGAACTTAAGTTTGTGTCTAGTAATATCAACGGTATTGCAAAAGACATGGTCGACTACTGGAAGCAGACGGGCAAGATCGATACCTCAAACCTTAAGCCTATCCAGCGAGTTTGCACAAGTGTAGCCGCCTCTGTGGGTGTGCCCATCGGTGCGACATCTCACCCCAAATGGGCTGGGCCCAATGATATTCTTAGGGGAAAAGGTCTCAGGCCCATTGGATATAAGGTCTCCCCGAAGCACACTAACTTTGTAAAGCTTTATGACGGACTCCTTAAGGTTATGCCTAATATCGTGAGGGGTGCTGCTGGGGTAGGTCTTGGTGGTTTTGTTGCAGGAACGATTGCTACGAGACAGGCACTGAAGCGTAGCGCTGAGCGTCGTGAAGCCAGGAAGGCTCGTGCAGAAAATAGGCTAAAAATGAAGAAACGCGTTCATGTAAAGGGGCATATGCGTGGAAGAAAGTACGTGAAGTCACACACAAAGATGGCCTACGTCTACGAGCGAATGTCGATGGACGATCTACAAGATAGGGCGTATGCTCATGGACTAAGTAAGTCGGCTGCGATAATGGAAATTATCAAATCAAAGATTACGGAGTAATAGTTTGAGTAGTCCCGAACAATATAACGCGAATCAGATGGATATGGGCAGATTTACAGACGCCCAGGTCACACACCTCGTTGAATTCTGGCAAGAGCACAGAGGATTAACCGTTGACGGATATTGCGGACCCCAAACGCAAAGGGACCTTTTGCAGGACATGTTTGGTAACAGCGCTGTTCCTAGTAATCTAGGTCTTATGGCACTGGAGGTGGCAATCACGGAGATCGGTAATGGTGAATTGGGCGTTAACAATGCTGGGGATCATGTTGCTCGCTATTTTGGAGTCAGCGAAGACCGTGGCAGCTCTGCTATTGGCTCTTGGTGCGCTGCTTTTGTTGGGTATTGTTGTGAGCGTGCAGCAGGTGACCTCGGTATTGAGTTACCCTTTCAAAGATCCGGCGGAGCGAAAGCTACTTATAAAAGAGTGGGAGAGGCGGGACAATTTATTGAGGTAAGTGAGGCCCTTCCGGGAGACGTTGTCTGTTGGGATCGAGGCAAGCTTCTTCCCAACGGACAACCCTCTTGGCAGGGTCATATAGGCTTTGTTGAAAAGCTACAAGAGGGTATTCTTTATACTATTGAGGGGAACGTTGGACGTTTCCCGTCAAAAGTTAGACGGTTTATGCACGATATAGACAAAGAACCCAGACTCATTGGGTGCGCGAGGTTGCCATGAACGCTTTGGAAAAATACGCAGCTAATAAGAAGCTCGCCACCCTGCTCAAGGAAGCGAAGATCGAGAAACTGGCCTGGGAGTCAGCAGACCCAGAAATCTCTGGCGACAAGCTGTTGATGGTCTTTAGAGGCTCAAACCCAAAAACCATGACCATGGCTAAAGCCCGTGGGCTAAAGCCCGCTTTTGATGAAGAGCTTGGCGGTGGGTATAAGGCTTCACAAGAGATAACCGACCCGGCAAGAAAGAAAGAGATCTTAGCCGACCTCGTAAGAAAGCAAAAGAAAGCGAAGGACAGGCGCAGCGGGATCTTCGGAAGAAGGCCGTGGATCGGGAAAAAAAGAAAAAAGCGTTATGACTTTGAATCCGCACACTTAGATAAACTCACTGCCATGGCGGATAAGATGAAGAGTGCCGCCGCTAAAAAGAAACCGACCAAGAAGGTAGAACTTGAGCCGGACAGGCTGCGCAGGGCAATGGCCGGAGGAATGCTAGGCGGTGGTGCCGCGCTTCCAGCGGCCACCTTGTCCGCCCTGATTACCAGAAACCCGCAGTTCCTCAAGGACATTGCCAAAGGGACCGCGAAAGGTGTAGGGGCAGGAGCGCTTTTGGGGCAAGCCTTCCCGATCATGAAGGGGAAGGACGATGGTCCAATGCGGCTGGTAAGAGAGACCAAGGGGCCTCGCAAAGGGAAGCTGGTCTTTGCCAGGGAAAACGAATAGATATGAACGTACTAGAAAAATACGCGGCAAAGCGGCTTCTCATTAAGAAGTTAGCCTCAGCCAACCCGTTTCAGGTTAGCGCCTCGCATACTAGTAACCCGGCATTGAGTTGGCAAAAGCGGGATCGCCCAACCACAGGCGTCCGAAGGGCTCTACATAAGACAGAGGGTGCCACCGATAATCTCTTACGGCATGCTTACAGTAAAAATGCACCTTCAGGCGCACGACAAAGACCGCAGTCGAGCACTAATTTGAATGTAAAAACGGGCCCAATAAGCTTTGGCGGATCACTTAGAGGCGGCAAGATCTCCGGATACAAAGTGGGACTGAGCGGGAACCTCACCAAAAACCTAAGCGGAAGAGCGTCAGTCAACGTGCCAGTTGGCGGGGGAAGCCCTAGATACTCAGCGGGCCTTAATTGGAGATTTTAATATGAACGAACTAGAAAAATACGCAGCCAAGCGCAAGCTTGCCGCTGAGTTAATTAAGCGGGCCTATCTTGCTCGGATTGCGCAGGGCCTCAAGCACTTTGCAACGGGCGCTAGAACGCAAGCTAGAAAGGCGAGGAAATTCTTTATGGGTGGCGTGAGGTCTGGAAAGTACCGCCATAGTATGTGGAGCGCAAACCCCCTCCAACGGGCCGCGTACAATACTGGGAGAGCTTTGGGAAGAGGCGTCCCTGCAATAGGAAGAGGAGTCAATAGGGTGGGAACGCGACTCAAGGACTATGGCAGTAGACTTATAGGAAGAGGAAGAATCGTATAATGAATGCTTTAGAGAAATACGCCGCCATGGGCAACTCACCCTTTACACGCCAGATGCTCAGCGGGAGCGGTCTCCCTGGTTACTCCAAGGGCGGGCCTGTGAAGAAAGATGGTTACCTGACTGACAAGAAGGGCAAGCCATACGCTCGTGTACACAAGGGCGAGAAAGTAGTACCTCAAAAGAAAAAGGAAGCCTCAACCATGAATGCTTTAGAAAAGTATGCTGCTAAGCGAAAGCTTATTAGCGAACTCACCAAGCAAGCTTGGCTACTCCAGGGCGGTAAGGCGCTTGCCACGAAAGCCTGGGGAGCAGCAAAGCCAGTCCTCTCGGCAATCGGAAAGCCTGTTAAACAAGTTGCAACCCTCCCAGGCCGAGTAGCTAACCGCCTCGCAAAGCCAGTGGGGCAATGGGCTAAACGTAACCCCAAAAAAGCGATAGCAATGGGGGGAACGGGCATGGGTGCCATGATCTCCGATGAGATGACGGACTGGACAGGCAAGAAAAGACGTGCGGATGCCAGAAGGGCTGCAAGGTGGGCCAAGCAGTCAACTGGCGCGGGCCAGAGAACTGGCACCTTCGTCCGAAGCACCCTCAATAAAAATAATTAGGGGTGACTCTATGAGCCCATTGGAAAAATATGCAGCTAAGAAGCTTCTTATTACGAAGCTTGCGTCGAATGCCCTTAGGCTCGGAAAGAAGAAGGCTGTCCGTGTTATGGAGGCGATCACCAAAAGAAGTAAGTCCGTCAAAGAGACTCGTGAAGCCATGCCTACCGCCATGCGGAAAGTGCTGGGCAAAGAGAAGATCGTCAAGAACCTAGCTGAGCTTCCTCGGGAAGTAGCGAGGACCGCCAGGAAGATAGAGAATAAACTCGGGCCAAACAAGGGGCTGGAATATGCATTTGCTCAGCTAGCTAAAGGTACGAAGCACCCAAGCTTTAGAGGCAAAGCGAAGTCCGGCCCTGATTGGAACAAACGACCCAAGAAGAGATCAGTATGAACGCACTAGAGAAGTACGCGGCGAAGCGAAAGCTGGCTGGCCACCTTGGCGCGGCTATGGGCATGAACGAAGACGCACATATGTTGTGCAAGATTCTTGACACCACTGCTGCGCAAGCGATTGCGCTTAAAAAGAAGATCGCCATGGGCAAGAGGCTTCCGTCCTGGGCGGAGTACAAGGTGTACAAGGCGGGGGACGCTATTAAGTCCGCATACTCTTCTACGTATTCGATGGCCGACCACGCACCAAAGATAAGCATAATGATTGGTGGCCGTAGGCCTTATTAAACTTAAAGGAAAGGTTATGAACGCACTAGAAAAATATGCAGCTAAGCGGAAGCTTACTGAAGAATTAACCAAGCGGGCAGCCCTTCTCCCAGGATTCGTTGCTGGAGGGAAGGCAGTGCTTCACGGGATCAAGGGCGCACTGGGTCGAGCCGGCGGGGCGGTTAAGCGTACTGGCAGGGCCGCGTGGCAGGGTGTTCAAAAGGCTGACAAGGCAGTAGAGCGCGGCCTCCAGCGCGTTCTGGACCGCACTCCTGGCACTAGCTCGAATAAGGCGATGAAAGCCATCAAGGCAAATCAAGCTCAGGCTAAGGCCAAGTTCGTCAACATGAGAGCCGCTACCGGCAGGAGATTCACCGCTGCCAGTAATGCGCGCAGGGGTGAGGGCATGCGAAACTTCGCCACTAACAAAGGGGTCCATAGTGTCTTAAAGAGAACTGGGCCATCCCCGGGCACCCGGCTACTGAATAAGAAGATAGTTACATAATGTAGGGGGTTGCTGGGATGGCGTACAACTATAGCAAGGGCGAACAAGCCAGCGGGGACATCAGGTCGGAGGACGACCCGGACACCAAGGTTGACTTTGGGTCTGATCGTATAAATCTGGTTGTCGGTGGCTCTGCTAAATTAGCAACCTATTCTCAAGGCGTCCTTCTAGACGGCATGATGGGGATCGGGGAGGCAAACTCCATACCCACGCCCATCAGCAATTGTGGACAGGTGTTCGCCCTTGATGCTGGGGACAAGGACACTGCGTTGCTTTTTAAGTTCGAGGGATCTGAGGCCTACCTCACGGACTATAGCAAGTTCGCCACGAACGCTTGGCTCATGGGGTCTTCCGCGACCACGTCTACTTCGGTGTACAAGTGGGGATCTCGCTCACTAAGACTTCAGCAGAGCAACGCCTCTTATGGGGATTATGACCGTGTTAGCGTGCCGCACACCTACTTCAACCCCAGGTACGAGTCGTTTACTGTTGAGTGTTGGCTGTACGCAACATCGAACCCAGGCTCAGGAGATGTAGCGACTATAGCCACGCAAGCAAACGAAGACAGTAATTGGGCGTTTGTCTTGTCTTCTTCGGGAAGACTTGCCATCGGAATCGCCGGTGGATCGACATGGCTCGCCACGTCCGGGACGATTACCCTTAATCAGTGGTGCCACGTTGCCGCCGTACATGATATTAATTGGTCGAACAACACGTTTACAACGTCTATATACATAGACGGAACCCAGAGCGCGACATCTGCTGAGTCTGGGACGACATCTTACTGGTCAAGCACGGAGAATCCTTTGGTCATAGGGTACATGAATGATGGCTCTGACCACTCACCCCTTGAAGGGTACATAGATGATTTCCGGGTTAGCACCACTGCGAGGTACAGCGGTTCCTCGTTTTCGGTACCGACCAGCTCCTTAGGGGGGACGACCGCTATGTTTGCGCAATCTGCCAACGGGGAGATGCGGAGAATTAGTTAACGTGGGCGTGCACAGATGAATTACCGCTTAATATCTGAGGTACCTCATCTGGCACGTACGACATATAATACTTTTAGGCTTTTTGGATAGAGTGAGGACTAAAAATGAATTTATTAGACAAGACCATATGGGGGACGCTCCTTGAGAAGGTCGCCAATACTGTTGCCGAAGGAACCGTTGGCTCTTCGATGAAGCCTGCGGCCGTCCAACAAGCTTCGCCCACGCCTGGGCCTGCCCCAAACCCGCAAGCTTCGCCCACGCCTCTGGTCAGACCCAATCCACAAGCCTCACCCACACCTGGGACCGGGAGCGGCCCGAGTATACCGGGACTCAAAGACCCAAAAGCATACTTAGATGCCATGAGAAAGCTTAAGAGCCAGCACAACACGGCAACCCCAGAGGGGCAGCAGGCATACCAAGCGGCTTGGAAGAGAACCCAGAAAGCCTTTGGCCTTTCCACAAACCCACAAGAGTTTGGTGCAGGTTTGGTGCAGCAGAGTCCTGATCTAGCAAAACGATTAGAGCAGTCAAAGGGAGGAGCAGAGTGGAGCAAAAACAATCCCTTCCTAAAAGCTAAAGGAAACCAGCAAGGGGGGAGTAGCGCTTCTACATCTGGCAACCCCATGACCGTGGCGAGACCCCTAAGGAAAACCGCTCCAACGGCCAATCCAGCAGCGGGCTTTAAACCACCTAAGCTTAAGCTACCTAAGTTGCCTAGTGTAACTAACCTTCAGCCTAAATAAGGGGTTTGGCTGAACAATGCCTTCTAAAGAGCAAATACATCGGCTTGCCGATAAGCTAAACATACCCTGGGACAATGACCCCTCTTTCAAGTCATGGTCCAAGAGGGTCACTGGGAAAGCGCATCTTGACAACATGACTCCCGAAGAGCTTAGCAGGCTGAAGAAAGCCCTAGCCAAGAGAAGGGCGAAGAAGAAGCTAGCATCGGCTTTTTCCGAGAGTTTGTACAAGGAGGCATCACTCCTTGCAAAAGCGTTGGCGTTCGTTAAAAAGCTTAAGTCTGCTCCCAAAAAGGTGAAGAGCTTTGCTGGAGGATTACCTAAAGATGAGCTTGCTGTGTTCAATATCGGGCTTGCCTCACCCCTTCCCGGAGGAAGTATTGCGGGATGGGGAGCGTATAAGGGTGCGAAAGAGGGGATTAAGGCGCTTAAGGACGGTCTCCCATTTTCAGCCTACAGAAAGTTGAACAAGGCTGTAGCGAAGAGCGATAGAATTAATTTTACCAAAAAGGGTGGCCTTCTTCCGTTGTACCTAGGGATGGGCCGGCACTAACTTGCTCGACAAGTGGAATGGTGAATGTATAATTCACACCCCTGTTGTAATAATGCTATTAGGGGTTAATACTTTAACTGATAATTGGAGGTCTAGAATGAATGAGTATATGTGGGGAGTTGTTACCGGATCTGTTGTAACACCCTTCGCCTGGGTTTGTTTAAAATGGTGTATGGCCAAGCTTAAAGCGGTTCTTGCTAAGAACTAAGGAGAATAGAATGACACTTCAGATGGCCGTTCAGGCTTTATCGACAAAACTTGGCAGCGCCCTTGAGGACATTGCCAAGTTTGAGGACAAGGGTAATGACGCTGCTGCTCGAAGAGCGCGTAAAAGCCTTCAAGAGATTGCTGTAGCATGCAAAGAGCTTCGGGCAGCGATTCAGGAAAAGCGTAAGTAGTTTTGGCTAAGTGGGGACATGGGTTTATTTATTCATAGGATTCAAGCCGCACATGGCCTAGGGAGATATAAGGTATGAGTTGCAATCGCCCTACGGGCCCATATGATTCTGGGACAAATGCCGGATTTCAGACGTTCACCGCCGAGGTGAACACCGCTACAAATCCGTCTACCGACGTTAAGGTGTCCTGGATTTGGTATCCTGATGGATTCGAGACCCATAACGAGAGCACGCCGCCCGCCACACCAACAGCCTGTCACATATCCCATGTAAAGGTTTACAGGGATGGCGTTGAGGTTTCTTCTGGTGATGGCGTCGCGGTCAACCGCAATGATGACCACCAGGGCGTGCCTGACATGTATGATGTCGGGGAGTTTTTCGACACAGGCCTTACCCCAGGAACCACTTATAGCTACACAATAACCGCTTACATTTACGACTCCAGCCCCGCGCAAGAGTCCTTGCCCACAAGCGCAGTGACGGTAACGACCGCGTCGACCTCAAATCAGCAGTCGAACAACGCACCGGTGGCCAGTGACAGTTCTGAGACGGTTGTGGAAAACGGTACGCTGACCGCAACAGCCGTTGCTACAGACGCTGATGGTGATGCGCTTACTTACTCTATAGCCACAAACCCTGCGAACGGAACGGTCTCTATAAATACGTCAACGGGCGCGTATACATATGTGCCTACTGCGAACTATATTGGTTCGGACACTTTTTCCTTCTTTGTGACTGATGGCGTTGCGAGCGATTCAGGGACCGTAAGCATCACGGTCTCTAGAGCGGTTCCAAACCCTTGGTACATCTCTGTAACGGATGCCGTAACATCCCCATGGGTAGAGGGGAAACTTGTTTGGGCAGAGACAGTTTCGAACTCTGTAGACCTTGAGGGGTTCAAGCTTTACCAGCGGGTGTCTGGCGCAAGCAGTTGGACCTTGATCTCAGACGTTTCCGTAGGCCTCGGCAATACCCCGACAGCACAACAAACAGAACACATTGCGACAGGCCTTACGGCGTCCACGTCCTATGAGTTTTATGTTGTTGCCTACAACAGCAGCGGAAACTCTACAAATTCTAACACGGCGTATTACACGACAGTCGCTACCCCGACAGGGATGCAGACTATTGATGTAGACGAGCAAGGGGAGACTGGGGTCATATCAGTCACCGGTGTTTTCTATGACGGGTGGGGATGGACTGAGACAGATCCAGGAAGCCAAACCGACGTAACGCAGTGGCCTAACGTTAATATGATCTCGAACAACAGCATGAGTGCAACTAGCACTTTTGCAGCGGGGGCGCATACAATCTATGCCGCAGCGAAGGGATGGGCAACGCCCTCCCTCACGCACCAGATCTCGTTTAACACCTATAATGGGATACAGACCACCCCCGTAGTGACCGTGTCACAAGACACGAATACACTTAATGTCTCTGTACCGCACTCTGGCTCGTATGATTGGCAAGACCTTTATTACCGAGTCGACGTTACCGGATGGAGCGGATCTCCAGGAACACTCCTCTCTGGAACAGGGTGGGTAGCCGCTAACCAAGACGCGTCCGGAAACTTCTCAGTGGACATCACCGGGCTCAACCCAAGCTCATCCATTGGCGACCACTTCATCGAAGTGCTCGGAGCCTATACAGAGAACGGCCAACCAGAACAGGCGGGCAGCGTTGTAAGCGCTACGTTCACAAAATGGGCAGGGATCCAAGACATCCAGGTGACCGTAAACGGGGATGATGGAACACCCAACAACGTAACAATAGTCGTTCAGGGCCTTAGCCCGGATACTCCGCATGGGTGGAGATTTTCATTCACAGGGCCCCCTGAGGATGGAAACGGAAGTCCACTAACTGATCTATCTAGCTGGGGAGAGTTCGTTCCCGGAGAGGTTGTGTACACAAACCCAAACACAACCCACAATACGATGATAAAGCGTGCGGGCACGTATGATGTTTGGGCACAAGCATGTTGGGATGATGGAACCCCAGTTGTCGCCAACCCGCTCGTGGCAGGGAAGGGTTACGTTCAGTACGGACCTTTCACTGTGGCACAGCACGCATACACAGGCTTGACCGAACTGGACGTACATCTGCTGGGTGACAACAGAATTAGACTTCATGCTCGTGGGCACGAAGACACTGCTTATGACCACTGGCGATACTCAATAAACAATATGTTTAGTGGGAGCGCGCCCGGTGACTCTATTAGCGGGGAAGGCGTCTCTGTTCCTGACGGGGATACCGTCGAGGTCGATCTCACAGAAGACCAGCTAGAGACAGGAAGAGTTATTATTTACGCTGCGGGCGTTGATACCAATGACCTTCTCATAAGTGCGGCTAGTGGCTCACAACCAGTGCTTGTACGCGTGGTTGAGGTACCAGAAGCACCTGGGACTGTGGTCACCCTAGATACCTCGTACGACCCATCCAGTATTGAGGTCAGCCCTCATTTCTTCCAGCCAGCTGTGGCCGAACGGATCAGCGAAGATGCTATCAGGGTAACCAGTGCAGACCTTGCTACCGCGTTAGGTTTTACAACTCAAGCCACATTGGATCAGTTTATTCCGGCGTACGAGGATTCTCTAGCTTTGCTAGAAAGTCTTTCTGTGGCACCCCCGAACTTTGGTTCGGCTGATTTCAGTGCAATGGTGACGGATAACTTCCTAACCATCGACAACGGGATTCTGTCGGACACAACCGCAGCAAGTGGTGGGGGCATTATGAAGCTCGTCGATGAGCTTGACACTCCCAGAGCAGTGCTTTCTTGGAGAATTTCAAAACTCGCAAGGGAGGGGTCCATCACCAATGAGCGCGCACAGGAACTTCTATTCGGAAGCACTTTTGAAACCCCGCACACCCTTGAGACGACAGACGCAAACAACAATCCTGTCGAAGCACAGACAACCTCTGTTACACGAAGGTTTCTCTCCGTAGGCGACACAAACCCCACAGTGACGCACGGCGCTTCTGATGGGATTGCGTATTCGACCCAAGAGAGCATAGAGGCTATGCCGGCTACGACGAGGTATAACAAAACGGAGGAGTGGCTTTATACCAATGGGTACTACCAAACGCATTTTAAGCGTGATGGTACGGCTCGCACTTGGGCAGAGACGCAACAAGAGTCTCGAAAAGGGTTCACTAACGTAAGGGGGCTTGGCTTTTATAACAATGCCAATTTGCGTGACTTTATCAACGACGACCCCATGCTTGCGGGAATCACAGAGGCATCCGGAGTATATGTGTCGAGCTACGCCACCTCAGAAGAATCGGGGCTAAGCTCAGCCTTACCGGATCCAGGCTATGTGCCTGGGGCGCTAAATGTGCACCCGTATTCCTTGATTCTTATAGATGCTACGATATCCCCAAAAGGGGTTGTGGGGTCGAACGACCCGTTGGGATGGAGTGAATACCTCAACTATTTTTCGTGGATGGAGACCGACGCCAATGGCGCGGTGCTTCCAACCGCACAGCAAACGGCAGCGCTTCAAGCGTGCTTTGATGCCGAATGGACAACAGATCCTAATGTCTGGGGGACAGGACAACAAAGATCTGAGTACTTAGATGAGGTAGCAGAGATAGCTACCCTGCTCGGATTAACCATAAACATGTATGGGTACACCCCAACACCATAAGGAGCGCTGATAATGAGACCACTTTTTACTATTTTACTTTTACTCGCCGTTATCCCTGACTTTGTTGGTTGTGCATCGGATGACTGCCACACCCAAGCAGATCAAGACGCCATGGAAGTGGCGGACGCACTTTCTGATGAAGATGTCGATGCACCAGACGGCTCTTGGCATGACCAGTACATCGCAGACAATTGCGCAAGATGCCCAGACTGCTGTGTTGATATCGGTGATGCTGACGCAGAAGCCGACGCAGAGGTTGATGCCGCTGGGGATGCCAATGATTCGGATGCTGGGGTTGATGCGGACGCCGGTGGACCAGATGCGGACGAGGAGGATGCCGAATGAACGCTCTAGAGAAACATGCCAAGAAAAAGGAAAAAGAGAAGGACGCATCAGCCACACTTCCTGCAGAGCAGCTTATCGGAATGCGAGAAGAGATGGAGGACATCTGGAGAGAAGAGGTTGAGAAGGTAGCGGTGAGCATCCAGAAGGCTTATGAGATTGACAACAAGTCTAAAAACCAGCTTCGGCAAGTGGCGCAGAAAGCCATGAGTACCGACCCTTCTGACCCAAAGCTCCAAGCTATCGCCAATCATCCCAACGCTAAAAAAATGGCGGTAGCTGCTGAGAGACTAGGAAGAAAGATCATGTCCCAAAAAGGGGGCGTGCATAAGCAACTTGCTTCTGGGTACGGAGCCCTTCCGCCAGGAACAAAAGGAATGTCTTGATCGATATTGGCAGACTACTTCGTGTAGGGCCGCTTACACGATATTATCGTGTAATGGTTGGGGCCAAACACGGAGGATACTGTGGCAACAGTGTTGTTTTTATTGGCAGCGATTCTTTTTTTAACTGCGGAACAAAGGCTGATGGAATCAGAGCTAAAGAGGTCTCAAGAACGATTTCGAGACGAACTGCTCGGAGATAACCCAGACGACGATAGGAGTTAGCGATGGGCAACAAGGTATGTCTTGTAGAGCCAGATCCCTTCTTAGCTGCAGGGAACACTGTTAGCTCGTTTATTCCTAACTTTGTTTCTGGTGATTTCGATGCGGAGAAGGCAAAACTAGAGAAGGCGGTGAGCGGGGGCTTCAACATGGCGGACATTCTCAATGTGTCCAGGCCCTTGAATGGTATCGCCGTAAAGCCGAACACACATGCGTTTGTTCAAGTAATTGATGCGAACCAAAGAGTCGTAAAGGTGTTCAACCAGCTTGGTTTCCCAGGAAGCACTGGGCAGTCGGGCGAGTACCTTGGGGGAAGCTACAACCCTAAAGACTTAATTGAGGCCGATGCCGGGGATGCAAAACTATCTCCCAGATCTGGGGCCGTAAAAGGAAAGGCTGGAAAGACCGCCAAGTGGCCCTGGGAAACATATAAACAGGGAGTTCCTGGAAACCCTGGCGCGGGAATGGATGACAAGGGAAACCCGGCCTCGCACGCGTGGACGGACTGGATCCTCCAGCAAGTCAGAGAAGTGCGGGTAGAAAAAACCCAGCTTGTTGAAACCTTTGGGGACAGCTACCTGTATGCCTTTGGTGAGAAGCCAAGAGTACTCCAATTCAGTGGCCTCTTAATGAACACAGCGGACTATAACTGGCGGGCTGTGTTCTGGGAAAACTGGGATAACTTCTTCCGGGCGACTAAGCTGGTCCAGCGTAATGCTAGGATGTATATCGGGTGGGACGATATCCTCGTGGAAGGCTATCCGATCCAGGCAATGGCACAAGAGGCCTCAGACAGCCCCAACGCCCTCTCCTTCTCCTTCCAATTCTACGTAACAAGTTACAATAATATTTCTATGGCTAATCGGGTATCCGCCCTGCAGGCCAAGAAGCTTCACCGGATCTCAACAACCAGATCGATGTGGTCTTCCCAGCCCGTAAAGCAAGCAGAGCTTGGCAACAAAGGCTGGTCCATCATGGACATGGCCCTAGGTAAAGGCGCAGCAGGAAATTTTTTCGGTGCACTAAAGCCTGAAGTGTATAACAGTGCCACGGGTAAATGGGAGTATTACGATGTTGAATCTGGAACGTATAAAGACGCGGGATCTCCAAGCACAAACCCCTTCTCCAAATTGGGTGTTCGCTTAGCGAAGCGGGCTGCAGACATGCTGACAAAGCTACCATTCAAGTTGGCGACCGGAAGATCTGCGAACCTAACAGCGTTTGTCCAGGCCGGACTTGCCGGAATGGCACTGGATAGCTTTAAGACGGTTGGGGACGTTGCCGTAGAGGGGCTAGAGGATTTCATGGGTACCAAGCGTGGGGAGGTAAACGCTTGGTTCGGATACATTGGCTCTCTCGCAGACACCGCACTGAGCATCCACAACGGGCGTTGGGATGGGACCCCCAATAGCGAGGTTGGGAGTTGGGGTGAGGATATGATGCGGGCCGGGAGCCTTGATGTTATTATCCAAAGGATGGCCTACGCAGCGGTAGGCAAAATAGGAGACAGCACGGGCAGATACCGGGATGCCACTACCCTTGTTGAGATAACAGAGGGTAGCAATATGAAGTTTGGCGCGTACCCGGGAGCGGCTGTTGTCGTGAACACCGGGGACACTGGGCCAGTTAGCTCCATGGACCTTTCCGCCCTAGGTGACTCCGAGACCTCCTCGGGGGGCCTTGAGGCAGGCGATGAGGTTAAAGAGTGGTTTGACGAGAACTTTGGGTAGGATTTATTTCTGTGGGTGTTAGCACTGCCATACACGGCCGATTTGTTGGCTGCAGAGTATTCCTTGAGGGGATAGAGGTCGACGTCGTTCAGGCGACGATAACAGGTGGGGTGAATACTCCCGCTACCGCAGACATCATCATTCCATACAATGATTTTATCCACGAGTTCTTACCAAGAACCCTGGTCCATGTATTCTTCATGGATAGCCGGTACAGGAAGGGGAAAGAGGTTGACACGGAAAAAACCAAGGACCTTGTCAATGCGATACCCAGACTAAAGAGCACCAAGGACCTGAGGAAGGCAGCGCTTGCCCTGGACAGAAACGATCCAGACAACTGGAAACTAATGTTTGCTGGCGAGGTGTCGGGGTATTCGTACCAGAAGGTCGGAGCGTTAAGACAGTGCAAGCTTTCGTGCATGGACTTCAGCTCTTACTTCCAGAACGCAAAGCTATATTGGGGCCGTAGAAACACGAGTCTCCACAGCTACAAGCAGGCGATTTTTGCGGGGGCCACGCAGCTTTACAGGGGCAAGACGAAGGTTGATAGCTCAAACGACCTTGTTAAGCTTTTGTCATCAAAACCCTCACTGAAACCAACTCTTCCGGGTCTACTTGGTGGCCTGTTCTCAACACTTGAGTCCGTAACCGGCGTGTACTCTCCGGACGCCACTAGGAAGTTCAGGGGAACCAACGATTTCTTAAGTCAGGCGGAGCTTCGGTTAAATATATGTAGCATGCTCGGTGCCTCTGAGAAGGACGACACGACAACAACGTTTCTCAGGAGTAAATCTTTCAAACGCTACCTAAGGCGAATAACCAGACAACTTAAAAGCACCGCATCCTATTACGATATAATGAACCTGATTCTACAGAAGTGTTATCAGGTTTGGTCCTCCGTCCCAGCGCCACCGTACATGACGGACCAGAGCGTAGTTGTTAAGTGGAACCAAGTAGTAAACGGGTACAGCTACAAGAAGGACCCCGCGGTAAAGAAAATCTTTGATGAGACGGCTGAAGTCCATAAGCGCATAGGGACGCACCTACAGGTGGCTATTGACAGGACAGTAGGAAGGTCCAAAGGGAAGGAGGGGTCTGTACCTGCCGGGACGGACCCAGCCAAACATAAGATTCAGGGCGGTAAGGTTGCTGTTGACACAAAAGAGATCTCAACCACAGCCACCACGGTTGCCTCAAAAACAAAAGACTGGGGAACTGCGGAGCAGCTTAGGGAAAAAGGGTCACAGCACTACCAGAAACACGGGGTTGGGCCAAAGAGGACTAGTCGTGCAGCTGCGGCCAAAATTAGGGGGGCATATGGTCACCTTGCTAACGCCAAGGCACATCTGGACAAGATTAAGGCTGACGGGGGCAAAAAGCAGGACGTCCCTCTTCTAAGAAAGGCATACGCGGAGCTAGAAGCCGCCAAGAAGAAGATGGTTAGAGCCGCAGGCGTTCGAACGAAGCCGATGTCAGAGACGTTAAGCACCAACCCCAGGCTACATGCATTCTTGTTCCATCCGGATATCTTCATGTGCCCGCCCCCGAAGTGCAACGTTCTTTTCCCAGACGACATACAATCTCTTTCTTTTAGTCGCGGGTGGATGAGCGAGATAACCAGGATATGGCTTCACGGAAGGACATCTTCTGGGAAGGCGAGAAAGAACTGCTATTTCGCACCGAACACCTCCATCCTCGGGGCATCAGAAGTTGGCAGCAAAGGCGAGGGCCTTGCGGAGACGGCCATAAAAAAGGGGCATGGATTCTTAATGCCCCATGAGAAGTACACAGGTATCAATGGCTCTATCGTTGGTCTAGGGGACAACGCTATCTTCAAGAAGCTACACGTCAAGGGTCTCAAAGAAGCAAAAAAGGTGGCCAGGGCGGAGGCCAAGAAGATCAAGGGAACCGACGCGGAAGCCAAAGCGAAGAGAAAGAAGCTTGTAACAGATGCAATTAACGACTTTTCTGGGGGAGCGCAGTTTTCCGCACAGCCGCACCTTCAGAGAGCCGCAAACTATATGTTCTTTGCAAGCAGGTACGGATCTAGAAGCATGTCTGTTACCTGCAGATTCTCACCGCACCTTGTGGCGAGCTTACCTTGTTTGGTTCTTGATCCCGATGTCGACCAAGACAGCAGGTTTGTTACGGGGAGGTACTCGACGGCGTTTGCGACGCAGGGAGACAAAGGGGAGCCATCTTTAGACTCCCGTGGGTTCTCTAAGCGTGCATGGGAACAGGACGCAAGCGGCACGAGGGTAGCGGGAACTAAAGGGACGCACTATGTGGGCGTAATTGCTAAGGTGCAGCATACCTTTAACGCGAACGGCGGTGCGCAAACACAAGTAATGTTAACAAAGTGTCGTGAGCACAACGAGTCCGGAAGTTTCTGGGGAGACGACGACGGTGATGGCGTAATGCATGCCAAGGCTGTCAAAAAGAAGTATTGGCGTCGACGGGTTCGGATGAAGAGCAATGGCGGAAGCATACACAGCACGGACCATTCAGACTATGACCCTAAAGTGACAGGCAACATTAATGGGAACTTTACAGCAAGAGTGGTCCGAAAGGCTGGTAGCGCGATTGCGGTTGAGAAGCAAACGCCGGGAGCACTTAAGGCTATCCTAGGAAGCCAGTGGAGAAAAAATCGGAGCTACACCGTTGAGCCCGTCATGGAGAACGGCCAACCAAAAACAGTTGTTGTCGGGAGCCCCCAAACCTTGGCGGACGGGTCGACCTCCGGATCTGGCAAGGAGTTCATGGCCGTAAAGGTTTATTCAAGACACTCCAAGAATGTTGTAAAACCTATATCCTTCTCTTTTGAAGCCATTACTACGCCACCATGGTTCGCATCCATCTATCATGCTGGAAAAATAGGCTCAGAGTATTACGGCCCCATGATTGGCTGTGACTCTGTTGTAGACGGAACACCTCTATCCCTCCATGACCCAGAAGCAACTCTGAAGGAGGGGACAAAGATTAAAGTCTCGACAACGACGATAGACGCCGACACGGGCGACGAAAAAGAGGCTCCTGATCTTGAGATGGAGACATACGTCCTTCCCTTTAAGGTCCAGGGGGGCTACGAGGAGAGAGAAGTCTTAATCCCTAAGTCTCTTTTTGCTGAGGTTGAAACAACAAAGTCAGCAGCGAACGCTCTTGCGGACATATGGATAGGGCTGAAGCGGATGGGGGCGGACGTCAATTTATTCATAGACACATATACGTCACGGTCATACGCTAACCTTGTCCAAGTAATGGGCAATAAGAATCCGTACCTTAGGTTAAATTACTCTATTGATGACTATGAGACTTCGGCACTACCGATTAGCCCGTTGGGAAAGATAGCCCATACGGGATTCCATGGGTTTGCCTACGGAAACTACACCGAATTAAAAAATATCGAAAATTACGAGAGGCTTCTGACGGAAGGCAAGAAGGCCTTAAAGGCCATGAACCCCCGAACCGCGAAAAGACCGTTAAACCCAAAAGTAGACCCAAGGGCCCCCAGATGGTTTGCGGTACACAGGTATCAAAAAGCCATGAAGGCGAAGAGCCGGTCAGGTGGGCAAATCGCGGAACGACGTAAGCAGGGCGATTTTAACGCGAGATCATAGAGGTGGACAGTATTATGAGTAGTGCTATAGATGACTTTGAGAAAGAATTAGTTAATGATACTGTCTCCGAAGATCAAGCGGACGAGGCCATTGCTAAGGATGAACCCATTCCAAACGTAGAAATTTCATTTGGTAAGGGTGCTTCTAGGAAGAACTTGCTCTGTTCGAGGGGGTTCACGCTTAAAAGTATCTACGATATGTCCAAGTAGGTAGTTCTTAATAGTATGGATATGTTGCATAATAACCATGACGCTCAGCCTTTTTTAGCGTCATAAAAACTGGAGGATAATTACCATGAATGCATTAGAAAAGCTTGCCGCCAAGCGGCGAATCGCCTCACTACTCGGACAAGAGTTGTTTGAGGAAACAGGCAAGGAAGCCGGACTTAAAGAGATTGGGAAAGCTCTCAAGGGCTTAATGTCCAAGGCAAAGAAGACCGGAAAGAAGGTCATCGAAAAAGGAAAGAAGGAAGTTGACGTTATTCGGGCAAAGCCCCAAGAACGACTTCGCGCCAAGTGGAACAAGGGCCCCTTCGTTAAGAAGAAGGTCCAGAACTCCCGACAGGCAAACTTGGCCAAAGCAGACAAGCGCACCAAAAAGTCGCGCACACGTGCAGCAGTAGCAGCAGGTGGTGGACTTGCAGGCTTGAGCGCCCTCGGAATCGCAACCAAAGGCAACAGCTCGCCTGAGTAATAAGCCGCATATTAGGAGATAATAAGATGCTTACAGCAGAAAGACGGGCGGCGCTAGAGATGCGGCTCCAAGGTGATGACTTTTTGACGAAGCAGGCGGCCATGGAAAAGGTTGCTGCTTACAAAGATACCTATGGCTGGCTCTGGCCATTAGCCGCTGAGGGCGATGAAGACGTCGCAGAGATGCGGAAAGAGGCCTTTCTAGGAATGGCTGCTCGCTTCATTGCGGGCAAAGGTCGCCAAATGCTTGGCGCTGCCGCCAAGAAGGGCGGGGAGGTCCTGACTAGATACGGCCGAACCGGTGGTGCCGCTAGCCAAAGAGGTCAGCGGATGATCCGAAGTGGCGAGCAGACGGTTAGACGCGGTCGCGCACAGGTAGCTCAGGCTAAGAGAGCCCGTCACTGGGGGATTAGTCAGCGACAAGCAGACGTTCTGATGTCTAAGCACACTGGGCCGAAGGGCTCTGCAGCAGCTAGAGACGCAGGCGCTGCGATCAAGACGCTTGATAAGACTACTAGAAGGTCTTCTGCGAAGGCGGGTAACCGTGCTGCGAGAAAGAACATCAAGTCTACCTTAGAGCGAAAGGCGGACGCTTCTTACAAGCCGACAGTCGCTGAGCGAATCTCTAGCCGAGTGGGCTCAGGAGCAGGTGGCGCGGGCGAGAGAAGGTTCTTGCTTGAGCAGGCCAAGGGCGGTGGTTCCGCAGCGCGTGCGCAAGTTCGTCGTGATGGGGCCAAGTCCGGGTTAGTATCAAGAACCCAAGACCTCCCCAACCGAAGCCGGGATATCTACGGTCGGACTACCCGAGAGGGCATTAAGAGCCGTGGGGCCGCTCGTGTTGTGGAAGGTGTGCTTGATGCACCAACGACCGTCAGAAACGCGGCCTCTGGCATCGGCAGCCGCCTTTCCAGCGGTTGGAGAAGCCTCACAGGTCGCAATCCTGGTGGCCGTAACGAGTGGAAGACTATGGTCTAGGACGCTAATCTGGTATGGAGCTTGTCTTGGAAATTAATCCTATATCGGATTTTCTTAAGTTTGCTGAGAAGCAGACTAAAGTTCGTGCGCATACGCGTAGGTCCAAAGGCAAGCTTGTATCTGTAGCGCAGCATGACCGGGAAGTCTCTGGTGAAGAAGCCAAAGACACAATGTCTGGATACGATCATCCGGAACTCCAGTTAGACGATAAAAAGGCCAGAGAGATCGAGTTGTGGACAGCTTGGAAGGAGGGGGGACAAAATCCCAGTGATTTAGAACCCCTCCTTAGAAGCTTCAGACCACTTCTTCGCTCTAAGATGAACGTCTACAAGGGGAAGATGAAGATGATCCCAGATGCCGCGATCGAGGCTGAATTCCAGCTTCGGTTTGTGGATGCACTCCGTTCCTATAACCCCGAAAAAGGGTCTTTAGGGACGTACATCTACCGGTATCTGGACAAGTCCAAAAGGTTTATCGTCGAAAACCAGAACATTGGGAGAATTCCTGAGAATAGAATTTATAAGATTAAAGCCTACACGACAGCCAAGGACGAACTTTCTGATGATTTAGGCAGGGTTCCTTCAGTCCCTGAAATCGCAGAGAGGCTTGGTTGGTCGTTAGCGGAAGCAAACCGGATGGATGCCGAGCTAAGGAATGATCTTATGACTCAAGGCTTTGAGGATGATCCCTATTCGATCACACCCTCAAAGTCTGAAGAGGTTCTCAGACTTTTTAAGTATGAGCTTTCCGGTGATGAGAGAGATGTCTACGAGCACCTTACAGGCTTTGGGAAAAAACAACTCACGTCGACAAGCGAAATAGCTAAGCAGCTTAAAATGCCTGATTACCGCGTTAGTCGTCTTAAAAACTCAATTCAGAAGAAATTGAAGAGGTACTTACATGACTAGCATGGGAAAAGAGGCGAATATCGCCAAGGTCCACTTTCTTATGAAAGAAAAGGGCATGAGCGCTAAAGAAGCTATTAAAGCGGCATACCCAGAGTGGTCCGATGAAAAGGTTGCAGCTTTAGCCGCCAAACTCAGCGGCATGAAAGATGCTGGCATGGGCAAGGCTAAAAAAGAGGCCCCTGCGGAAGAAAAGAAAGCGTCGGTCGAGAAGATGGAACGACTAGGCTTTAAGGACTCTCAGCGTGCTTTGATGCGCGGACTGTCTTCGGGAAAGCCCTCTGACCAGTCACTGATTGCCTCCAAGGACACAATTAAGCGACGACTTAAAGCCCATGGAAAAGGGGCACTTGTGGGTGCGCCCATTGGGGCTCTTGCTGGCCTTGCCCTTGCCCCCAAGGGTGGACGTGCTCTCGGTGCGGCCCTCCTAGGCGCGGTCAGCGCGGGGGTTGGGGGGATTGTTGGGCAGACACGGTCTGATCAGAAGTTTTTGAAGTCGAAAGGTATCGACATGAAGTGGCACGGACTTTCTGTAAAGATTACGCCCAAGGCTCGCGCCAAGTACTTCCCTGAGCACAAGTCACTTACTGACAAAACTGCTGGGGTCAAGCTTGCCAAGCTGCGAGTGCATGACATCGAAGATGAGATTGGTGATTACCTAAGCGATGCGGATGAGACCAAAGTACGCCGCATGATCACCAAGGCGAAGAAGAAAAGCTTCGCCATGCGCCATCCGATCTTAACGGGAATCCCCACGCTAGGGATCGCCCCAGCGATGGCAAACAATAAAGCTAAGATGAAGATCATTCGCCAGCTTGCGAAGTCTGACCCAAAGATGCGTAAGCAACTAAGGAAGATGCGTGAAACTAAGAGGCGAGAAGATCATGAGATGGCCGTCGCAAGAGCAGGCAGAACCAATGTCACGGTCAACGAGAAAAGCAAAGAGTCTTCCGTAAAGCTGGCTCAAAATGCGTTTACCGCACCGAAAAAAACACACACACCAATTAAACCAGCACCAACTAGAAAGACGCCTTCATATCCCAACATTGGGTCTGCAATCCGGTCTGCAGCCAAGCTCAATCGCCCACCAAGTATTTCAGCAAGCCTTTTACCGAGGCCGTTCAAGCCGGTCGATCCCAATCGTCGTAGCCTCGGAGAGGCTATACAGGGGTCTGGGTGGGGAGCGAGAAACGACACACTCCTTAAACGGGAACAGGAGGGTAGACGCTGGCAGCTCCAGCAGCGCATCGACCGGGAGCGGAAGATGTTAGAACAGCAGCAGCAGCAGCAGGGATTCAAAACAGCATCCGTTCAGCTAGTCGCCCTACAACGCGGCTCTGAGGCTCTTTATGAGGGCTACATACAAAAGCATGCTGTTTTGAATCCGGTAACCACCGCTAAAGTCTCAAAGTTTTTTAAGGGCCTAATGACGAAAGCGAAGCCCGCAGCGAAAGCCGCAGGCGAAACGGTCAAGGGCTGGGGCTCTGCACTGGCAACCAAGTTCCCAGGAGCAACTAAGAAGGCAAAAGATGCTATTGCAGAATTTGTGAAGAACAACCCTAAAGCAGCAAAGGCGATCAAGGAAAACTGGAAGCCTGCCGCAGGCGGAGCCGCAGCGGGTGCTATTATTAGCAAGGCCATGAGTGATTAGGTGGCGGAAGAAAAGGAAACCACGGAGGTCCCCGGACTTCTATTACGGACGGCCGACAAGGATAAGTTCCTTGAGGACCTGAGAACGCAGACTTTGAGATTTCTCAAAGCGGAGAAGTACAGGCTTCAGGTAGAAAGAGAGTTTTTACTTAAATCCAAGGAAGGACTTAAGGACGCAGACAGCAAGAATAAAAGGCTTTCCGAGGTGCAGGTATACGCAGATGTAGCAAAGCTCCTAGGAATAAAGATGCCAAAACAGGTTGAGGAAAAGTAGGAAGAGCTTTTTTGGTGGGCAATGAAGGTTAAACTTGGAAAACGAGCGGTTCTCCCGTTCTTCGATACGCAGAACGTAATGCCTGGAGGCGGCGGCCTAGAGGCATTTACTGTTACAGTTACTGACCCCGATGGAACAGACATCGCCACGGAGGACATGACTGCTGCGGTCGACGTACCAAACCTGTACACCAGCGCACCCATTCTTTTCTCCAAAGTTGGTAAATACACGAGGACGTACAAATATGGTGACGACCCCTCTGTAATCTTGCAGGACTACGTAGACGTTGGCCCGGACCCGGTGAGCGACCTCAAAAGAGGTGTCCCACAAACACTTATACTTGACCAGCGGGATGCTGGGGGGATAGGCGAGACCGTAACGGTAAAGATTGTAGACCAGAACCGCGCCTTGGTGTTGGACGAGACGGCTGCTGCATATTCCGCTGACGCGTCTGGGTACACGGCATCAACAACCCTGTCCAAAGAGGGCCAGTACTTTATAGTCTGGTTTAAGCAGAACAACCTTAATCAGCAACAGCCGTTTATGTACGAGCACGCTCTTGTGCTTACCCCATCGGGCGCTGAGCTTTGTAGTTTTGTTGTTGCAACATTAGAGGGTAATAACGGGAACCCGCACATTAATACTACTGTGGTTGCGAGCCTTTCAGATGGAACAAAGGTCGCACAGGGCCTTACGGATAATGAGGGGAACCTATCGTTCAACCTAAACCCCGGAGCCCACGTGATAAGCCTGAATAAAGCAGGCACTGTTTTTTCAACCAACAACTTTGAGATCTCAGTAATAAACACTCGTGAGGCAGCAAAAGACCCGTCCCTTTATGCCGCCAGCGGAACCGAGATCCAAGCCTTCCAGCTAGTAACCAAGACGTTCTCACCTACGTTTACAGCCCCCGTATCTCCCGCCCCTATGTGCAAGCTCTACGCAGATGTGTTTAGGATGAACGGGAAGCCATTGGCTCACGCCACGGTGCAAGTAGGGCTTTTGCACAAAGCCCAGCTTTTTAGCGGAACTGCGGTGTTCGACACGCAGACCCAGTTTAAGATGGACGCGAATGGGCACGTAGAGTTCGAGCTTGTCCAGGGAATACAGGTAGAGATTATTATCGCGCCTCTATCTATTAGGCGTGTTATAACTGTGCCGTCTGGTGCTGATGCTATGGACCTTGTTTCCGGCGAACTTATCCCGATCAACCTTTTGGACCTCATGGCGGGCGCTGATGATGTCTTTGACATAATTAAAGCGAAAGCGCCGTCGGCACCGAGGAGAACCCTATGAGTTTTGACAGGGAACAAGCCTTGCTTCTCATGAGGGAGCTAACGAAGGAAGCCATGTATGGGGGGAAAGGTGCGCCAGGGGCGCAGCTACCGCCTGTTGCTGAGGGACAAAACACTCCCCCTAACTGGGCGATGAGCATGGACCAGAAGGCCCAAGGCACATCCCAGAGTAATATGGGCGTGAGGTTAAACTTTAACCGGGCAAGCAAAAGCACTGCGGCGATGCACCGAAACCAGGGCTCTGTTATCCGATCTGCGGAAAGACAGAAGCCGAAGAAGAACACCGGTGGACTAGTGGGGCGCGCTGATAACATCGTGGCCCAGGAAAAGATATCGGTAGCCTCCGTTTTAAGTAAGCGGGAGGCGAAGGCTAGACTTGTTGAGCTTCTTCGCTCATCGGATAGCACCAAAGAGGCCTGGATCAGGAAAGAGGCCGCAGGCGGCCTTATTCTTCGAGGCCTCCAAGCAGCGAAAAACTTCGGCTCTAGGCTTTTTAGCGGGGCCGCTCGGACAGCCACTAAGCCTAAGCCTAAGCAGCTATCGTTTGACTTCGGTGGGGCCGCGTCAAGAACCAGACCCAGTGGGCCATACGCAAACCTGCCGTCCGCATCCCATGTCACATCCACAGGCCGGGGAACATCTCAGGCGGCAGGAATGGGGTCCCGACTCAGAGAAGGGGCCTCTAAGACAAAGCATTACCTGTCGCACAAGGGCTCAGGGTTTAAGAACGTCTACAAGCGAAAAGGCAGTGATGAGTTATTCACCTCCTATAGACCCACAATGCTTCGACCGAAGAACTGGGAAGTGGTCCGAAAAGCACACCAGACCGGTGGCGCTGTACAGAGGGCGGTTAAGGGTATTGCTGGTGGCGCGGTTAAGGGCGGTCTCGGGGCATACGGCCTCTCATGGGCGCTAAACCGGGACGCTGCCTGGGATGATCCTAAACGACTCAATATGGCCCTTGGCGGGGCCGTGCTTTGGCCATCAATGTTTAGTGGCGGGCCAGCAGCCCTTGCCATGATGGGCGGCATGGCAGGGTCCGAAAAACTGAGGGGTGCCGCCGGAGGCTTTACGCCTGCTGTCGGAGCCTTGTGGAACTCCAGGAACTGGAAAGATGGGGCCCCGTCAAAAACGCAGTCAACAATGGCAAATCTTACGGAAGCAACCACAAGGTATGATCCTAAAGAAACCAAGAAAGAGATTGACATGCTGAACCGAAGAGCTGCCGAAGCTGAGAAAAAATGGCTGGCCGAACAGGGCAGAAAAAAACGCGGGGAGACCAGCGGGGACCGAGCGGCAGCACAGACTCAAGCGAAGCAGGATAAACTCCTGCAGAAGAACTAGAGGGTGTCTATTATGATTTATAACAACGACGAACAAATAAGCAGGCTTCACAGAGCGCTTCACAAGGTCGCCGCCAGGAAGCATGGAGAAACACAAGGCGTTGCTCTTGAGAAAGTTGCTCAGGCCGCCTTTTGTGATGAGCTATCGAACATAGACCCCGATTTTGAAAAAGTAGCGTTTGGTTGGTTAGACGTCGCCCTAACTGCTGCAATGTTTGTACCCGGGCTCAACGTAGTTGCAGGTCTGGCCAGAGGCGCAGCCGTAGCCTATCGCGGGATCCAAGCTGCAAGAGCGGTTAATACGGCAGTCAAGGGCTTGAGCGCTGCGAGTAAGGTGAGAAACTACGCCCGAGGCTTGCGCGGAGTAACTCACGTAGGGAAGGGCCTCAAAGGAACTAGCCAGACCGCCCAGAAGTTCCGAGCGATGGCAAACCCAGCAAAACCACGACAGATGAATCTGTTCGGTCAGCAAGGGACGCAGGCGGCAACAAGGGGAACTGCCTCTAACGCACAAAGAGAGCTTGGTAAGCAACTTGGCACTCTCCAAAGGAAAACCCAGCGAGGGAATAGGTTCACGAGAATGCTTGGTCAGAACCAATCCAATATTCGCGCAAGCCAAGCACAGCAAGGGTTTAAGCACAGCATTAAGAGATCGCTCAAGGGACAGGCAAGCGTGCCCGGTTCGGCAGCGGCTTTTGGTGCGAATGCTTATTTTGGTGGCTGGGATGCAACTAAGCGCCTGATGGACGGAACGAGCGGCAAGACCATGGGTCAGGGCGGCCCCGGGTACGGTGCGAAAGGGCTTTCCACCATGAAAAACCTCAACCGGGCGGGGTAAAGAAATGGCAGAGGTATACGTGAAATGCAGGACAGCACTTCTTCCGGCTGGGGATCCGGTTGGGGACGTATACGTATCTCTTCACCATCTGAATGACTATGCCCCCTTAGCAAGCGGCACTACGGACGCAGAAGGGTCTGTGTTTCTTGGGGACCGAGCGCCGGGACCATATGAAATACATATAACCACTAATTTGCGAACCAGGATTGTCGATGGCGGATTACAAAAGATCACAGTCGTCAATGAAGACCTGAACGCAGATGGCAACAATGACCCTAATATATTCGACGTACTAATAGACACTACGGAACTACCCCAGGCAACAGATGCCGCGTTCTGTCGGTGTTCGGGAAACTTCCTAGATGCATATGGAAAAGCTGTTGACGAGCTAACCATCAGGTTTTCAGAGGGTCCCGAAGAGTTACCAAACCTAGTTTACTACCAGAACCAAAACACGGCACATGCAGTCATTCCCAGCCAAAGGGTTATCCGGACGGATGAGAATGGGTTTGCGTCAATAGATCTAATGCGGGGAGAGCAGTACACTGTGTACATGGAGGGGTATGAGAATATATCCAGAACAATAATTGTCCCTGATGCGGCCTCAGCACCGCTACCGGACGTTATTTTTCAGTACCCAGAATCAATTGAGTACAAACGCGATGGCGTTTTATTAAATCTTAATACCCCAACAATCACACTTAATATCGGCCAAGAAGCCACCCTTGAGCTTGCAACAATCTTTAGAAGCGGGCTTCGGTTGGACGGTATTGTAGACATAAAGTTGTCTATTCCAGAACAAGACATTATTAGTGGTAGCCAAGCAGATAACTCTTTAGTTATAACTGCTTTGTCCCAAGGAAGTGTAACGTTAGAGGTCACCCGTGTTAAACCCGAGTCAGGAAGTGGAATCAAAGCACTACCAGACCCGGAGATGCGGGGTGCCCTCAGTGTCACTGTTAATCCCTGATATTGAGGAGGCTGTTGGAAGAGGCAGCGGACGCCCGGTCCCTTGGTTTGTCAGGATGTGGGCTGCGGTTGTGCGTCGCGCAGCGGTAGACTGGGTTCTTTACCGAGAGCATAAAACAACTAAGCTCCGTAAAATAGGCGGCGACGCGGATCTCTGGATCTTTAGGGATGATGACCAAAAAAGGCTAAGCTCATTCTCCTCAGTATGCGATATTCTTGGTCTAGAGGCTGATCTTGTGAGGCAGAAGATCTCAGAGCTAAGCGAAGAGGACGCAAGACGACTACGAGGGATGGAGTTTGGCGATGACTGGTAAGATACCCGCGAGCGAAGTAGATGACAGCATTAACGTTCTCGGCCCAACGTCCCCCGCCATAAACAGGGGGGTCGTTCAGTCCGCAGACAGGATCGTCGACAACATAAAAGACTTTGTCTACAGGGCGCTAAACTCTGATGTAGACTCTGTATATGCGCTTATGTTCTTCCTTCGAAATAAGGAGATCCTAGCCTGTACGGAGGCACTGGGCGCAATTGTAGATGCGCTTGAGTATGCGCCTTTTTCTCAAGGCCAAGAGACCGAGCTTTCTACAGAAAGCATAGAAGAGATAGAGGACATCCTGCTAGATATGGCCTCTGCAGGTGACACCGGGCTTAAGCACCTCACTGAAAGACTTGAGGGGGCGGTAGCTAACCTGTCTAGGAGTGCCAGAACCTCTACGGGGGCTAGACTCTCTGGGGTTAGCCGGGACACCGCAAAAGCAACAACACAATCGCTGTGCAGGGAGCTTTCCTTCTTCCTGAAAGACATCCTGAGAAACGCAGAGTATTTCAGGGATACTATCGAATCCTATATGGGTGCAGACCTTGAGGCTGCGGGGAAGTACAGCCAAGCAGCCACGGCGGCGACTGTTATGGGAGCGCACGCCGAAGATGCGTTCAGGGACCCAAACAAAGCCGTCATCGATGCCGTCGTTGCACTATCTCTAGTGAAACAAGCTCTTGAGCCTAAGCGAGACATTCGCCTCCCAAAATTTGACGGGGACGTGTTAAACCTTCCCGGGGAGCGGGGGGAGCTTCTTAGTGGAACACTTCCGTTTATCGTTCAGCCCGAGTCTGAGTCAGTAACGTTCGATCTGGACGGGTCCACCGAAAAGAGCGCCTCCCTGACAGCTCCACAATCCCTCAGCCCTGTAGATACGGTCACCATAAGCGATTTTGACATCGTAAGGACTTCGTCTGGATTAATGTGCACCATGAGCGCTGAGGGCTTTGAGTCATATGTGGTTGACCAAGGTAACCCATACTCACACCCAGATAACGATACGTCGCCAGCATTTAAGGACGTTGTAGTCCCTTACTCTGTAAAAATACAAGGAACATGGCTCACAGACCCAAACGACCCAAGCACGCAGGCCGCATATACGATAGTCGATGTCCCCAATGACCCAGATGATTTATCCCAAGGAGGGCTACTAAAAACTATCTCTTTCGACCAGTTAAATCTCACAACTGTCGGCCAGATAGATTACCTGAACGGTTATTACGCAGTCAGGATAGAGAACCACACGGGCTTCTACCTATTTGGCGGCGCATACGTTACTTATGACTATTACGTTCTTGGCGACCTGATGTACAGGCACACTTCGGATAGTAAGTTCTGGGGCGTCAACAATGAGGTCGTACCCATGGATGGGCTATCCCTGGTGGCGCACAACAGTATTATTTCTTGGAACCCGAGCCTTGAGAACTCTGGCAAGGTTATCACCTGCGCTGGAGGCAAGAACGTTTCGGCAGGGAGCGCGTGGAAGACCTCCTTGGCGTCAGTATTGGCAGGCTCTAGTTTGACCTCTGAGGGGACCGGGGTGGTAATCGAGGAGGGTGACTCGGAGACGAATAGTTTCTCTGTATCACTTTCTCACCGAGGCTCCGCCGTGCGACTACATTATCCACACATGAGCACCTCCCCTAGTGATCTGTTTCATCCAGGAGCTATGGCTCCCAAGTTCAAAACCAAGCCCAGCATAAACATTCTTCTTGGGCTCGTCAGGGATCTTCGGATGGAGAGGTTTGGGGATGATACCCCCTACGAAGATATCTCTAGAGACGGCATGGCCGAAGGCGAGTACGCCGAGGACACAGCCATTAACGGAGAAACAGTTAACATTGGGCAGGTCGACACACTGTCTGAAACGGTTGTTACCGGAGGGGTAGATGCGGTGACAACAGCCATGTTGATCGCCATACCATCAGAAGATGCTGTATCACCGGGAGATAACCTCTACGACAAAAAGACGGGAAGCAACAGTAAGGTCGTTGGTAGGTTAGAGCATGGCGGGGTTGTCTACACCAAGGCTGAACCGTCATTTGCAAGACCTGTCACTGAAGACGGGGTGGCAATACAAGCTCCAGCAGACATCGTGATGACGAGACGGAGAGTGCGTGTTGAGTCTAGGTCTAACGCTGCATCTAGCAGCGTGGCTGTCTCGGGAGGATCAGGGGACAGGCTCGGATTTAGCGGAGAAGGGAAGGGAATCAGCACAACTGTAGCACTTGGCGCTACGCTGGACCTTGTTAATCCGAGCACCGATCCCGGGTACAACGTCAAGCCTAACGATCCTGTTCTAGAGGTCTTTGATAACGGGGTAACCAGAACAATCGGGAGAGTTGAAGGGGTCACGGGAAACCGTATTACTATAGTAATAACGCCAGGGGTGACATTTGAATACCCACTCAGGCATCTTCAGATAGTTCCGCTTGGATGGCTCTCAAGGAAAGATATTGGCGGGGATTTATCTTCAGCAATAACCCTTCTTGAAAACATTGATACAGAAAAGCTTGTTGAGCTTTCAGTGGTCTACACCGAGTCTGGTGCTGCCCAGGGACAGTTTTTCGGGGAGCTTTCTTCTTCTATTGATGCATTGAGCCTTCTAAGAAATACCTATCTTAAATATGAAGCCCACGTAGTTAACACTGTTAATAAGCTGGTAGATTATCTGAAGCAGGAAAAACTTACGTATGTCCAAGAGTTGGTGATGACCGGTAGATTTAATGAAATCTCGCAACTTACCCCAGATAAACTATCCTCTAAGGGGGATGTTGAGAGTATGCTTGACGCCGCATACTCTCTTCTTGGGGGTGGTGCCGAAGAGACGGTCATAACTCGTGGGTTTGACCCGCTGTCTGATTTTGCGAGCAGGGGTGAAAATGAAAACTCTTTCATAGAAGAGTTGGCCACTATAGAGGAGTAGGGGACCACGTATGTCATTGACGGATGAAAATAAGCCTGGGGAGGTTGAAGAGGCAGACAGCAAGGGGTATTCCAACGAAACCAAAGATGTAACCCTGGCCGGAAACGTCAAGGACTACAAGGCGCAGATGAAAACCGCCGCCATTCTTGAGGAAGCCCTTGTCATGCTCCGATCTTCCGCTAGAACCAACGATTACTTCGTTGGTTACTCTTTGACAGAGGTAATGGAGGAGCGTATCCGCGTGATAGGCGGTAAAACTGGCTTAAACGGGTCGGCTGACGACGACAAAGTCGTAGATCAATTTATACCCGGAAGTACCCAAAACCCTAAAGCTAGGACTAAAATAGCTAGAGTAAACTACCTTTGGCACCTACTCCTTGGTGAGGACGAGGGAAAGACAAAAGAAAAGGGCGGGGCTATCGGCATGGCGATAAACATGAAAGAGGTGAAAGACCTCACTTGGCCAGATGGTGAGGACGAGGGCACAGGGATATAATGATCGATCTTCAAACCATATACATCCGAAATGTCGCGGAGCTTGATGACATTAACATCGCTTCGATGATTAGGATTGAGAATATTGACGTTAGTGCGGTGACCGATGTTTTGATTAACGGCGCAAGCGCCAAGTTCTTTCCGTTTGGTTTAGATGTGCTGATGGTCGCTCTGCCCGCTTCTTTTGCGCATTACCAACAGCTCGTAGCGAACGAGGCCCTGGGCACTTCGGTCTCTGAATCCGTAAACGACATTAAGGTTGTGCGGAGATACGAAGGGGTGGATGGGGCTGAGTACACAAACACAGAAATAGTTTCCTGGGAAGACAACGCACTAGACATTCACGCACCCTATGGGTCTAAGCGCGTAACCCTGGACAGCGGGGTCCTGAGACTATCCGGCAGAAACTTTGATAAGGTTGTCCGTGTAATTGTGAACGGGAAGGACCAGCAGTTCCTGATTGAGTCTGGTAGTTCGGTTTTAACCTCGATCCCCCCAAACGATTTACAGATAGAGTCTGTAGAGGTTATTACTACATCCGAAAAGGTTGGTCGCGAAACGTTCTTCGACTACTTGCTGGGCGGTGATGTAAACGTGGTTTCTGGGTTGTTTAAGATGGTGCAGCAGTTCGTCAAAGTTCTAATGACAACGCCGGGGACAGACTCCTTCAACAAGTCATTAGGCGGTAATATGCAGAACTGGGTTGGTCAGACGATTAACCTGGACAACCCGCAGGCCCTTGTGGCCAAAACTATAATTAATGTCGTACAAGTTGCGACACAGATCCAGATCCAGCAGATTGAAGCGAACGTTCCGGTTGATGAGAGATTAAGCGATGTTCAGGTTCTGGATGCAAGATTAGACCCGATGGACCCCTCGATTATGCAGATGTCTCTAAAACTAAATACGTTCGCGGGAAAACAGGCGTTTTTTCAGATGCTTGTGGGTCAGGCGAAAGATCAGATTGATGCGGCTGCTGCTTCGGTAAATCCAAACAGCGCAACCCCTTCGACGAGTTAGGTGTAGGTTATTATGGCAGATTCATCTCTTAAAAGGTTTATGATAGAGCGGATGCTCGACCTTGACCCCACGCTGAGTGAGGACGAGGGGTCTATTATGTACACGAAGGTCATCGACCCGCTTATAGCTAGGCTGGGTGTTGATCCTGTATCTGTAGACGTAGAGACCTTCATAATGACGAGGCTCGCCAATGACTTTCCTGAGCTTGATGTAAACTCTCCCGGGTCTGTACTACGCGATGTCTTGGTATCCCCCCTCGTGCTTCTCCTTGAGCCTCTGCGAAGGGAGATCTTTTTCCTAAAGACACAGAACTCCTTAGCAGCAGGGTCGTCTCTAACCGAAGACGAGATGGACGCGCTCTTATCTAACGTTCTCTCCGAGAGAAAATACGGTGCACACGCAAGGGGAACGGTGAGGGTTTTTTTCAACTCTGCCAAGACGATCTCTGTCGATTCGTCGATCGTATTCTCTACGGCTGACGGTATAAACTTCCACCCCGAGCAACCAGAGGTTTTTTACCCCGAAAACTTTACTCGGTCGGGTAACCTATGGTTTGTCGACATAGGTATCAGGTCGTCCGAGGCCGACATCTCGGCGAACATTGGAAGGAACCAAATAAAGTTTGTTAGCGGATTAGCTGACGTAACGCGAGTAACCAATCAGTCTGCCATGTCAGGGGGCATCACCCTTGAGACAAACGAGGCATTTTTAGAGAGGGCTGAGAGGAGCCTTTCAGAAAGGTCACTCAACACCGATAGGGGCATTGAGACCGAGCTATACAACAACTTCACTGATCTGGTATCGGTGACGGTAGTTGGTTTTGGCGACGAGGAGATGCAGCGCGACATACTTAAGGGGACCCTAGATACAAGCTCTTCGGAAAAGGTGGGCCCCCTAGCGTTTATGACTGCCGATTGGGCGACCATTGAGGTTATTAGTGGCAATCTGAGCGGGGGCTTCGAGAACGGCTTCCCATTTACGAACACGATTGTTCTCAAAGGCCCCTTCACCGGGGATGAGAAGGCCAAAATTCTGTCCGCTAAGTACCTCACTATTTCCGAGGGAACTCAGTATTACAACAATACACTTCTTGGGCGCGTCCGGGTAATAAGCGAGGTTTCGGAGCACCCGAACACCCAAGACATCTATATAAAAACTTCGGACTTTGAGGTCTACCCGCAGCCCGCAAACCTTTATTCGTCCGGAACCTCCGTTCCCGTCTTGGGGCGAACTGACGCAGCGCACCACGGTCTTAATAAACACTCCTGGCAGGGGTCCGAATTTAAACTCATTGGCGGCTCTGAGGACATAGATTACGTGACGGGGGCGCACCTCCCCTTTACAGATCATATCGACACCGACTTTGATTTTATAGACATTCCCCCCTCTGTTATCCCAGGACGAGACTTCCTCGTTATTTCCAGCGAGGAAGAGTTTCTTGGGTCCGGCGACACGTCTGAATGGTCTTCCAAGATCCGAACATTCCCTCTTCTCAAATATTACGGGAATGATGATCTGGGTATTGGGAGGTCGGACAGCTTCATGGTCAGCAAAAAGCGGATACTCTATAAGGGGCAGGCAGAGTATGACTTCGACCCCAATATTGAGTATTCAGCAAGCAGGGAACACATCCACGTCTTGGACTTTGGTGGGCCTAAGCTTTCTGCGCTAGGTGACGCCCAATATGGCGACGACGTGTACAGCCAAGAGGTCTACGGAGGGTCCGAAAAGGAAGACTACGGGAGACGACCGGGTGTCGCTCTTGAGGGCAAAAAAGTTAATGCTGTAAGTAAGTACTCTGCACCGTTAGATGGAGAGATAACGACACAAAACCACGATGCACTTCCCCAGGAGTGCGACATCATCCTTCACCAGTCACAGAGCCCGTGGTCTACACGAGGCATCGTTGAAGGAGACTATATTGCGTGCACCGCGTACCGGACCAATTTTGCGGGCACCCCTTACAGGGGAGAGCTTTCGAACGCAGGTGGCGCAATGGCATGGCAGGCATGGGGTAAGGTTAAAAAGGTCGGGATGGGTTCCCCTTGGAGATTGCGTGCGGAAGGATTGGACTGGAGACCTCTGCACAAAGAGGGGGTTCTAGACTTTTCTCCTGTGAATATGTGCACCGTCACCATAGACAAACCGTTTGAACACTTTTCGCACAGATGTCAGAGCACCAGGGGTTTTGCTGAGAACATAGGCTCAGGCACACAGGCCAATCCAACCAACACCATTTTGGGTGTCTTGGGCTGGAACGCAGACCCGGGCAACGGGGGCCACGTTGAGACCCGGAGCATGGCGGCTTTTTGGGTTGCAGAGAGACACTCTGACAACACGCTTATATCCGGGTATATCTCACCGGTAGACGGCAACCCTTTTTACTCTTTTGCTAACTACAATAACGCCCTTATGGACGGGGCCCAGCCCTTCTGGGAGGCCCTTGGCAATACGCATGACATCATACCGTATTCAAACGGATGCACGCGGGAAGACTGGGTAGATGAGAATGGCAACTGGTCGGGACAGTACGGAAGGTACACGGTTTCGATTAACGAGAATGACTTCAGAGCGCAGTGGAACGCCCTTCCCTGGTTTGACAATAACAATGTGCAGGTGAAGTGGTTCAGAATTACTACCTCCATCACAACCCACGCGAACGAGACGTTTGAAATACACACAGTGCTATCCAACACAGGACCGGCGAATAATGTTTGGTCCGCAAACCCACTACAAAAATTCTTGTATGCCCTCGCCACTAACGCGAGATATGGAAGGCGGTTCAAATACTTTCCCGCGAACACGTGGCCCGCACAGGTCGGTGACTGGGACCCTGCGCTAGAGGTACCCCTCGGCCCAGCCAACGACAAGTGGTTTACAGACGATACCGTTGGGGATACGGGGGACCCCCAAACAGCCTTTACTGGTAGCGGTGGGTTTTCCATGCGTTCCATGATGTACCACGCACTTGTCAATGACTGGACATGGTCAATGACTCTTGAGGAGACCGATGACTTCGACAACGGTCCCTGGGTGGTAGCAAATGGACAGGACCTATCAAGTTTCGGCTTCTCAGCGACCTCTGGAAACTTCGAGGGGGCAACGTCGCCCAGCACGTACGCGCACGCGAACGCCCTCGTAAACAGTATAAACATGTGCCCGTGGAACCTAGATGCGGTCCACGGAGGCCTTAGCACCGACAGAACCCTTCGGGCTAGCATTGCCCCCGGATATGAGCCCGATGGGCCAATAAATATTATCCTAAAATCAGGGAAGGGGTCCGACGGACTCATAACCAAGGAGATATGGTCTTTCGACCTTAGATCGAACGACACAGGGTATCCACCCATGGCCGATGGCCGTCCAGACCTGTGGAACTTTTTTAACCGATCGGGTGCAGGCAACCCAAGCTTGGACATCCCTGTGGCTGCTCAGGCTGATTATATTCACGTGGGTCTTTGGAATGGGCCGATGGTCTTTACGGGGCAGCCGGCACTTGCGGGAGAGGTCAATATTGGCCACCCCTACAGAAATGTAAACGGTGGGTTCTCTGGCGGCTTCGGACCCAGAAAACAGGTTTTTGGTATTGAGAGGGTTTCCCCAACAAACCCTCCGGCCGCTAGTATGCTACCAGCATTCAGCTATATAGCGCCGGGGGACACGGAACATGATCCAACAAAAATTGGCTATGAGTTTCTTGGCAGCATGGTCGCTGAGGGAGGGAACGCTGTTGGGGCCCCGCCCACGTTCAACTTAGATACTAACGAATTTATATTTTCGCTTAATAATTTCCCCATAGCTGAGCCAACAAACGAGGATGATGACGGGGTCTCCCCGGAGTACACTTCGAGAGCGGGCGTACGGGTGGTGATGAAAATATCACTCCCGGGACCTGTGGAGGCTGTAGCGCCCAACGCGGGCAAGCCTGCAACTGTCGACATGCTTCTAGCGTTCAGAGACGACGGAAATGGAAAGATGATCCTGGATCCCGAATGGGATACCACTGACCAGACAGGCTTCTATTTTGACGCTAATGCCGCCAGTGGGTACGCGTGGCAGGACTGGTTAGACGAAGAAAAATCAGAGGTTAACTACGTATCTGGGCAAGTAAAACTCGTTTTCAAAAAGGATCATCAGTTCTCGTTCCCATCTTGGAGCGGCTTTAATCACGACCCCATAAACCTATCTGGGGTTAGGTCTTACTCGGTAGACAATGTAGATGTGTCAGCAAAGCAGCCAGCGTTCTATGCAGGCTATGTTTACATCGATAAGCCTTACAGGCTTTTTTGGACGGCCTATAGGGGGATGCGGGAGCTTCTAACCCCACAAGGCTACACAGTGCCATCTTATGACGACTTCGCATTCCTGCCCGCGCACAGGCGTCCAAGCCAGGAGAACCCTATACATACGACTATGCCCAGCGGTTACGTTGGTGATGGCTGGGACAGCGGTAGCGAGAACGTGTTTACCAATTACCATCTGAACGACACCAGCAACAGGTGTAAGATGGTTTGGTTGCGGTTAGGGAAACCTTTTGACGCTAACCACCCAAGCATCGGAGGCACGCCTTACGAGAAATGCTTCTCGTCTGAGTTCGTAAGTCTTTCTGGGGAAACCATACCCTTTACCGACTTAGGCTGGGTCCCTAATGAGGAGATCGGCTATACGAAGCTCAGGTATAAAGAGGGGGTGCTAGACATCGATATCGGGTCAGGAGCATTGGACACAAAGGTGATTCTTACACCCATGAGCCTGCCCTTAGTCGGTGGGAGTACAAAGATTTCCGACATCGAGAAGGGCCTATCAGACTCAAATCTTCTCAACGTATCTACTTCGGATGCCCCTGAACCCAACGAGAAGGGGATGTCAGGATTTCTTATCCCGCACCCAATGGGAAGTGCTTATGATATGCACACAGACCATTTCGGTGCAGGAAAGCCGATGACGACTGGGGACAAGCTTGAGCATCAAGTCGTCAACCTGTACTCGGCAGTGCCCGCTGATGCTGGGGGCCAAACCCTAACCATCTCTGACATGCCCGGTGGCGTGCCTTTCCCGGACATCTTTACCTTTAATCCGGTTAAGATACCTAACGACACTGTTCACATTGGAGGCATGACAGATGTTTACGTTAAGTCTGGATCAATCACTGAGAGAAGTAGCGCCGAGATAAAAATCCAACCGGAAGCGCCCATACAGTCTTTTGAGGAGGGCGGGCAAATTGTTTTCGAGGGCTCCGACGGGATCATAAACTGCTCCATAAACCAGTCGCATTTCGACAGCCCCACGCTTATCGCCGAGCTTTCGTCCCTGTACGGCTCCGCCCCAAGACCCTTGGATAATCTAGTGGTGGAGATCTTAGACCCCCCAACGACAGAGATCCAACCGGTGTTCTTTAGGGCGGTTCACACTACAGACACCGGTGTGAAAATTGACGGAGAGTTCCCAGCATCCCTCGGGCTCGGGTTTGAGCAACTAAGGTTTAGGGTCCTGAAGGAGTGCGCAACAAATCTCGTTGAGCCGCTTATAATCTTGAAGCAGGGCACAGACCTTGTGGTGAAGAAGAACGAGATGACTGCCTGGAGCCCGTCTGGATATAATTTCGCAGACAATCCCGAGAACATCACCATATATCTGCACATTGACTCTGATATCGCCTACGGGGAGTACGAGGTCACAGGGATAAACCTCAACAACCTTGTTTTGGATAAAGCCTTCTCGGAGAGCGGATCAGGTCTTTCATACAGGATATACAAGAAGCAGGGCGCAGGACTGGCCATGCCGATTGTTCGCGTAAAGGAGGTCTCCCTCTCCGGCGACAGTGAGGGCGTCAACGTCCCGTACAGACATCCTGTGGATGTGCAATCAAGTGACTTTGCAGGACTTAACGACGACCCCATCAATGAGGACACGCTCGGCATCTCAGGCGGATATCTCACACTGGAGGAGGTGGACCTAGACTCAGACGGGGCAATGGATACAGAGCCGGAGTTAGAGGTGACGACCCTCAAGCGGATGTGCTTCACGGTCGACGCCAGTATCAACCTGTCTGACTACGGGACCGCTATCTACGACGTGCTAAAGCTTGAAGATATGGATGCCCCAAACAAGTACTGGTACGTTGAGGGGCTCACCAATGAGCATTGGCCCGTAGACAGGTGGTTAGACTTCGCAGAGGAAGCTGTACCAAACGTTCCGGCTGGCGGCTTAAAGGTTACTGTGAACCCGAACGGCTATTTGCGTACCGTCGATGGCGCGGTACCCACGCCTATTGACTTAAGGGCCCACCTAAAAAATGGAGATAAGATTTTCGAGGACACTCATGGAGGCTTGGGCACTGTTAAGGAATTGGTGTACGACCCCAATACGGGCAACTCGGACATCTACTTCTCTGGAGACTTCCAGCCCAATATTGAGCTAACCCTACTGTTCAAGAGAAAGGGCACAAACAATAAGCTCATCTTGGACAGAGAGCAGGCGCTACCAGCTTCGGTGGGAGGGCTCAGATTTACGCTTGGGCATCCGTCGATTGGTACGGGGCGGGTATTTTTCAAAGAGCCTACTTTCTTTGAGGCCGGACCGGACACGGTGTTTACGTACAAAGACCAGGAGACGAACAAGGAGTGGTACCTCAGACCCTCTCCGGCAGAAAGTGCGACTATCTACAAGAGCCCCCAGACCCAGACAGACGTTAAGTTAAACAAAGCAGACCCGGAAAACGGAACAAGGAAGCTCACGTCTAGAGAGGTCGACTTCTTCAAGCACAACATTAAGCCAGGAGACAAACTTAGGATTTCATCCGATGTATTGTGGTCCAGGGCGTTTATGTCCGGGCTTGAGGAGGATAAAAACCTGATGGTGGCGGGCAAGACATTGGCCATGTCCATCGATGGTTCCGTGAGAACGTGCACTTTTTCCGGTCCGAACCCAATGACTCTTGATGATGTCGTTGCAGACATAAATCGACAGCTTGGGGACGCGGTCCTTGCGGACGTGTTCCAGTACAACGCTTCAGACAAGGTCGGGCCGGGGGTTGCAGAAGAAGAGGTCAACGGTCCCGGGTACCGAATAAGACTGTTCTCCGCTAAGGATATAAACCTTCTAACTCAGGGTACAATAGGGATATTGTCGAGTCTTGGGTTTGACGACCCATCCGAGCGGGATAACACGCCTGATCCGCAACTCATTCGGGAGTATACAGTCTCCAGGCTTCTTTACTCTCCGGCTGTGGCGGACGTCCCTGCAGAGTACAGTATCCTTCTCACCCAAGACTCAACACAAGATAGTCTTCAAAACTACGCCTTGGGCAGTTTGGCAAGCAACAAAGACCTTCTTGATGACGGGATCTGGGATAGGTACTACGATCTTCTTTTTATCGAGGTCTACAGAGAGAAGTACCAAAGAGTATACCCAGCAGATCTAACTCTTGGTGATGACGGGCTATATTATACAGACATAAGGCTGACGTCTTATGATGCCAACACGTCGACAGGAATTGTCCCAGACGAGTCTGCACTAACCCCAACCAACTACGATTCGCTTGGTTACGAGATTGTAGTGAGCAACACTAACTACTCTTACAGCGTTGGTGAGGACTCAAGCATACGAGTAACCAGCGTTGCGCTAAGCAAGACGGCCACCAGCTTTGAAACTGTTTATGAGGTTGCGGCGGCAAACGTGACACTGTCTTACGAGCAGTCTGACCTCGTACAGTCTGCACAGACGTTTATGCTGCAACCGTTTACTAGGGTGGTGTGCAACAACCCGTTGGTGAGACATTACTTGCCGGCTTACCCAATAGCCTCCATCTCACACACAGGCCCACGGTCCAACGCCCTGGTTAAGGATGACCTCGCGACATTCTTCTCTTCGCTTTACCCGAATAAGCCCTTGGAGGTCTCAGATCTGCTAGGCGTTCTTCAGTCCGGGGGCTCCACGTATATCAAGCTGCCGCAGGAAGCTGCGTTCCTTGTGCATGACGAGAGCAGAAGGCTTAAGGTGGTCAGAGGTAAGGATGTAATTGTATTAGGAACGCAGTACCACATCATGGAGGACATCTCTATGGTTAAGGTAAACGGGGAGTAGTTATGCCGTTACCTACGTCAGAAAAGTGGGGGCTCCTAGACTACACGTTTAGAGCGTCGGACGCAGAGGTCAGCGCCACTGGTGCACGCCTCTTGTCGGACTCGGAGTTCAATGTAGACCCCATGTCCTTCATACAGTTTCCAAACGTCGTTATCGAGGATGGTTATGCCACTTTCGTTGCTAGCGGCAATGCGGAAGCGTCCATTAAGGATGTAAGCTCTTTGATCCTCTCAGAAGAAATTTCTGGCGGGATACCGGAGAACTTCACACTAGAGTTCGAGATATTTCTGACGGAAAATCTACCCCTTCAGGCGTCAAATGTTAACAACCGCATCTTTGTTGGTGCCACCAATGCGCAGGGGTATTCGGCGGGGTTTATCTTTTCTAGGGAGGGGATCCACCTAGCCTCCAGACCAGAGGACCCGGTCCCTATGGTTCTGGCAGGAACAAAAGATCTTTTATTTAATAGCGATGGTTCGCTGGTGGACGGGGTCTGCATCCGGGCAGTGATAAGCCAAGACGACGGTCGCCTGTTCATGTACGCGTCGTCTTCGTCCGGAGCATACGTGTCGGACAAGAATATTACTGACGCAGAACTGTACGCATCGGTAGCTGCGCGAGAGGCATCCCCCCTGCATACCGACTCGGTGATTGTATATGGGTCTGCGTGTTCGGTGGCTAAGCAGGTAGAGCTTAACTTAGACCTGAACCCGGAAGACTTGGTTCACCAAGAGTCAATCTTCTCAATAGGGTCATTGAGACTATCAGGCCAGAAAACATACCCGATAGACAGGCCTACGGCCTCAGCGTTCGGGGAAACCCAAGTTGTTATTGGAACGGCCACGGTTTTATCCGGGATAAACAGTTCGGACAAGATGCACCGACCTCTCACGTATAAGTGGGAGCTAGACGTGGTCCCTGAGGGGAGCAAGGCGAAACTCCAAGGGTCAAGCAACTCTAGGTGCTTAATCCCTGTCCAGGTTGAAAACCCGGGCCCAGGTGATCCGGCAACCGCTAATGCATTGGCGTTAGTGTTCCAGGACCCCAAGTCCGAGCACAACAGCTACAAGACAGTGCTATCGGTTGGGCCCGTGGGCTCCTCACTGTCGATGGAATTAGACACTAATAAAAAGACCTTAAACATTTACTTGGAGTCTACAGCAGATGGCGACTCGGCAACCACGGTCACAGAGCTTGCCTCCGCCTTCTCCGACCCTCTCAGTGCCGGCTACAGCCTGCAAATCTCCGGGGGCGAAGACTTGTCTACGGGGATCATATACCCACGGGTCTTGTCTGCGTTTGTTTCTCCTAGCGGGGTCACGAATGGTCACGAGATAGTTCATCCTGGGGAGCACAGCTTTACTCGCGGCGTAGGGTCTTCTGTGGCGAAGCCTGTTTTCATACCGGATGTTCCTGGGACATACATGATCAGCCTTGTGGTCAATAATGGCCTCAGAGACAGCGCGAAGTCCATGGTAGTGCTAACAGCTACAGTGACAGAGCAGCTTTTAGGCCATAGGCCCCAGTCAAACTATATTTTTAAGTATCTTCCGGATTTCTGGAAAATGGTACAGGACAAGGAGATGCTCCCTTCGGTATGGTCCGCTATCACGCAGGTAATCTCTTCTGAGCTAGTATCAGCTTGGCAAAATGACTACGCAAAAGCACTGAAGGATATCTCTAGAAGGTACCAGCGACGGTGGCTAAGCTACCAGTGTCGAGTTGATGTGCCCGAGGACGTTACGACCAACTTGGTGTATCACGATGCCAGCGAGGCTGGTGTAGCACCGGACCCGCTTAGTGTATACCCAGTCCTAGATGGGACACACACGAAAACTTGTTATGTTGAGGGCTCCGAGAGCCTTCATCCCTTCACTGAGGGTTTTTCTGTTGTGTACAGCGCGATCGGCAAGCCCGAGGTGGCCGAGATCGTAAGCGTTGCCTATGAGGAGGCACACGGACGGTGGAAGGTCGATACTAGGCTTCAGTCATTCGCAGAGTACCAGATTCTCGGTGACCGGGCCGGGGGGTACTTCGTAAAAGACCCGGACATCATCTCACAGACAACCCCAGTCACGAGTAAAGTCTTCTACGATCCTACGTACACATTATCTAAAGTGGACGGGGTTACGGACAGGGTTCGGCTCAAGCTCCAAAATGGCGATGTTATCGTCACCAAGGTTGTTGAGCATAACCCGGGAGGGCTTAAGAATACGGTCCGCCTAGACCTGCCCAGCAGCCAAGACGTTAACGGCATCCCTAGAGAATGGGAGCACTTGCGGAAATCTGCGTACACGGCTCTGCGGCAAAGCGCCTACTTGGAGATTGGGTCCTCTTTCATGGTGTCCGCCTCCTTCGGAACGGGAGACTATGCGGGCATATCTGTTATTGATCCATACACGTCCCTTCCCGTAACAATTACGCTCCCGATAATTGCTTTCGAAAGCAACAGGGTGTTCCTGCAGTGGGGGGACTTGATAGACGCCCTGAACGTTTCGGCAGACTACAATGGCGTGACTGACAAGAACTGGTCAGAGCAAAACCTCCCAGAGTTGTCTATTAAGCTTAAATACTTGGCTAGGCACAATAGAACCTTCCCTAAGGATGACCTCGTATCTGTCCCCACCATGGGGGCCAGCATCTCGAACCCGCTCTCGAAGAGGGAGAATTTTGACTACGTGGTCTCCGACAACGCGGTATCGCTAAAGAGCATGATCTCGGGGGTTCTTAATATCGAAGACGGGTCGGTGGTAACCATCCACCAGGACTCAATATATCACCCAGGGCTAAACGATATTAAAGACGATCTTGCGGGTATGGAGATTTCAGACCTGCACGATGCTGGTATACGGAACATTGTTATAGAGGAAGGCCCTGCAGGCACGTACCCAATTATTGGTGCGGCCAAAGACATTGCTACGGGGAACCTGATGCTAGCCCTCAGCGTTCAGCCCAATGGTCACGGAAAGGTTACGCTGGACAAGGTTAAGTTCCACATCCCTATCCACTCTGCACAGGACCCGGGGCCGGAGCAGTATTGGGCGGAGATCTCGTATTTTGATAACTCTAGTACGGTAGAGGGCAATTTCGGCCTTTTTGTCGGGTTCCCAGAGGAACTTGTTAAATCTTATGATGAAGACCTAGATTACCTCAGTGTCATTAAATCGCTCTGGTTCGCTTTTTTGAGCGGACCTCATTTTGAGAACATGAAACTGGGCGTGCAGGCGCTGTTCAACCTGCCGTACGCTGAGGTTGCCGGACAGGTCACCTACATAAACCCGCCTACGAGCACGGAGGACGGGAAAATCGTCATGGTAGACGACCGTGGTCGGTCCTACACGTACACATACCCAGCAAATGCAAGCATCGCTATCAATCCGAGTACGGGAAGAACGATAAGGCCCTTCGACATAGTAAGCGTGAAGGAGGAGGCCGCGCTCGATGATGAAAAGCGAGAGCAGCTAGAAGACTCTAAGGTTAAGGCTTTCACAAAACTAGTGGACGTGGTCCGAATCGATGACTACGTCTCAGACCCGGACCTTGTTAGCAGACAGCTTGGAGGAAACACAAGCTGGTACGTCGACGACGAGGGTGTAACCCAGTACATTGACGAGCCCCCTACCGTCGTCGAAAAGTATCACAAGTTTATTGTTGATGTGCCACTGGATGTAACAAAGGGAACGCAAGTCTTCCCGCTTGTTAAGACCTTCCTGTCTGAGGCGAAGCCTGCCTACACAGATTTCATTCTATTAGGCTCTATAAGGCTGTCTGACCAGATAAGCCTAGTAGAGGATCTGATCCTAAAGCCAACAGTCATCCTTAAAGATACACCACACACCTCCCCCTTCTGGGGCCTGTACGATGGGATGGGGAAGTCGTATCCAAAAATGCTCCCCGTGAGAGATGAGAACGGTGACCAACTACTGAGCCCCAACACGGGAGAACCCCTTTGGGTACAGGATTCCGTACAGCAGGCGGTTGTTCCCGAGACCCGGGAAAAACTGATATGGCCACACAACAAGACGACCCAGAAAGTGGCAATTGTTGATAATTTTGCCGTGGAAGAGCTTGCCTACTTGAAGCACTCGTTCCTTGATCTTGTGTTTCATGCAGCCGTAGACCCAGTAAAAGACGCGGACGACAACATCATAGTTAACCCGGACGGGGCGTTCCCAGACACTGACTTAACGGCCGCCGACCCGATGGGCGGAGGGCTCCTCTACACTAATAAAAGCCATATTTACGGAAGCTATACCGAGGTGTGGGACGGGGTTTCTGATTGGAAGGAACTCTATTTAACAGACCTCGGAAAGCAGATAGTAGAGGCCGGTGATATAGGGTTTTATATCAAGGGCTCCCCGTGGCTGTATTTTGCCAAAGTTGTCGGGGTGAGCTTTACCCAAGACGGTTTCGTTGGAGGGCCTATCGGCCTAAGGTTTACTCTCGGAGCTTTTTCCGGACACGGTTACCCTTTCAACACCAAAGAGATGGTTAGCACAGAGGCTATTTATTTCTTTGGGGACGGGGTCATAGGCGGGGACATCAAAGATCATCTGTGGGGGCAGGAGGTAACGTACTGGGATTTTGGTGACGTAAAGGAGAAGTACGAGTCTGGATACTGCGAAGGGGTTCTCGACGACTACTCTGGAGACGCGTCATGGAACTCGAAACGCAGAAGCCTTGATATGGTTAACTCGCTCAACTCAGATATAGATGTTTTGAGCAGTAAGATATGGGTGCCCGTTACAAAAGATGTCACAGTGCCAGACGCACTAGAAACCGAGTTTATCACCGGGGAAGAGATAGACATTATGTGCGAAGGGGTGTTGGTGTCCGAACATGCCGAGTTCCAGGATAGCCACGTGGAATTCGAAGGCTGGGAATACACCATATGGGGAGACTCCCCTCCCGTGCTCATCCATTACGGAGCGGGCAGCCACCCTAAAATACCTTTTTCCGTAGATTCGCCACAAAACGAGCACCCGAACTCATATATGGTTCTCGGCTTCGAGGCCGAATACATCAATCGCCCCACAGCTTTGAGCGGGGAGATTCATAACAACGGGACAAAGAGCTTGATGAACTATGGCCACGAGTCCCGCCTAGACGTCATCTCTAGGGTAGCCGGCGAGCTACAACATAAACCGGGCTTAGACCTTTCAGACATCACCCTCGTAGGCAGGCGAAGCGGGGCGGTGGCCAATCTTGCGCCAACGATGGACGGAGCACTCTGGCCAGATAGATCTAACCCAGAGCACGCGCCATACTTCATGCTAGAGACCATATGGCAGACGGACAAGCTCATAGAGAATGGGCCGAAGGACACTACCGATATAATCGTCACCAAATACATCCCACTGGGCGGGATGGCGGTAGATGAGTTTCAGGCGAGCAGCTTTAATTTCTCCTCGATGGAAACGTCTTACTTGGAGAAGTGTTTTTTCCACGAGAAATTTATAGGGCTCGTATTAGACAGTGATAAATGGGAGGTTAACCCAAATGCGCCCGGGGATTGCGGAACAAAGCAGTCGCACCCTAATTTTAATGCCTACGTTTTCGACGGAGGCGCTGCGAACGAGCCCAGACGGCTTCAGCTAAAGAACCCGGTGAAGGGCCCTGTGGTCGTCCAGTACGTTTACGAGGCTATTAGTCTAGGGGTGCTGTATCTAACGTACAGCACAGACAACGGGAACACCTGGGTCGCCCCCATAAACGTACACCAGCATCCAGATGTGTTTGGTGAGGCTTCGGCAACGATAAATGTTGAGGGAGATATTCTTCTGAGGTGGGGGTCCGATGTTCATAATGGGGCAGGCTCTAACAACTGGATGATTACTGACATAAAGATTTCTAAGGTAACCCAGCCGACTAATCCAGACCCCACAAATTACCCCGATCCGCCAGCGCTAGCGGGGTTTGTGGCCGGAGAGCATCCCGGATGGGGGTGGGGAGGGAATCCGTTACTCCACACCAAGTCTGTTTTTGATAGCGCTAACCTCAGAAAGGTGGCGCTAGAGGTGCAGCAGCACCCATGGGACCCAAACATCCCTATGGGCAAACAGCTAGTACCTAGCTTTAGCCCGGGCTTCTACTCTTGGCAGCAACCAACAAACCACTGGGCCGGAATCGCGCATGTGCAGCTGGATCCAAACGGTGTAATCACCCCTAACGTTTCTCACCCAAGTAGCGCCTTGATCTCTTGGGGATATAAGGAAGTTGGAAAGCTAACTGACGTTGAGACCGATTTTTGGGAGTTTGAAGCTGGGGCTGGGAATAGGGCCCTCCAGAACCTCCACATCGGTTTTAAGACTCGATGCGCGAAGGAACACCATTTTACACATGGCTTTACGGAGTTCTTCATTCCGCCTCCTAAGATTAAACTAATAGAGCCTTCTTCTTCTGCGTATGATATCAGGGTGGGGGGTTTTTATTTCTGCAATGATGATCCAACCCGAACCGAGGTGCCAACAAGTGACCCACTATCTTTTGATGGACAGATTGGCGGCTCGTACATCTTCTTCAGGAAGAGTGACTCCCAGGAAGAGTACCCTGTTACGGACTGGGTTTTTGAAACGGGAACTTGGGCTGGCAGGAACATTGTTCCTAAAGGCCGTCTTAACGATGGGACAACGACTTTCGTCGTCGGCAGAGATCCTGACCCGAATCAGCCCAACGACAATGGGCAGCGGAGCGACGGACATATTTACGAAATCAACATCCCCGCACTACAACAGGGTGGCGAGGGATATTACGATATCATAATTAGGAACTATAGACCTTGGAAGATGCACGCAGCAGATCAGACAAAACGCATTAAGATGGATGAGGTAATTGTGGAAAAAGCGTATTACTATACTCCAGGCGGCTGGGGCGGAATTTCCTGGGGAACCGACTCCTGGGGAGGCGGAGAATCATTTCCGGGCATGCAGCAACCAAATGTCCAGGTAAACAACCCATGAGTTTTTCGCTGATCGGGCTGGGTCGTAGGAGAGAGTTATAATGGCGCATCTTAAATTAACACATGCTCCGGGAGGACAAACCGGGGACAAGATCTATAACGCTGAGGCCATCCAGCCGGGGGACCCTACTGAGAAGGTCTCCGTTGTATTCTCACAGGTTGATGACGTCACCAGCGCGCTCTGGACAGGCGGAGACTATTCTAACGATATCGCGGCTGTAGGGTTTTACATTAACCCATCGTGGAAGCTGTTTGGCCCCGATGGTCCCCCAAGGACACTCTCCGGAGGCACCGGCGAGGTCAACGACCCCAAAGAGTTCCATCCCCTCACTCCGGGACGATGGCTCGTTCGCGTGGATGCTACTGAGCTTATCCATGGCGGGAATGGGCAGGATGCGGTGGTCGCCGCAGCCAGCGCGACTTCTTTCTCGGCTTTTATTGAAATTGAAGACCCAAACGTACTCGGTAATATTGATGGCGGCCACCAGGAGTATTCTCCAGGATCCATAGGTACGTCATACATGGCCCCTACGGAGCGGAACGAGTTCGACCCCGACGAGGGCTGGTCTCGAAGTGCTGAGCGCTACTTCTCAACCATCACTAAGCAGCTTGGTAACCGTAGGATACTGTCCGGTAAGGCAACAACTTCGGTCGAGCATGGGGACCTTGTAACGTTTGAGAATTATCGTCGGTGGAAGAACTCCATCGTCGGCGAAGACCCAGGCGCGCAGCTAAACGAAAATTACTATTACAACTACGCAGTCGAGTTTAGGAAAGTAACGCTTTCAGACCTGGACGGTGGTGACATCCTAGAGCTGCCACTCTTCATAGCGCTTCAGCCCGCAGGTGTTGGGGAGAGAACGTATGCCCTTGTAGAGGGGACGCTCCCATTTGACACGATAGACATCCTTGGCGGAGCATCCCCCGGGGACAGGATTTACGCCTCCATCGGGGGCGGGATAACCGCAACAAAGCCAAGCTCGATACAGGGAACTTACCTTGATAGGGTTATTGGTGAAGTCACGAACTCAGGACACGAGGACGCGCCGGGAATCCCAGGCACCATATTCTTCCACGGTACCACTCCGTGGCTCCCAGGGCTTGTTAGCGGCCCCCTTGAGAGCACGGACGACGCGCTTGTTCGCTGGGACGGGGTAACTGGCCAAAAAATAAAGAACAGCAAGGTCCTTTTAGAGGATTCAGAGAATCCGGAACCTGCTGCCCGGATACTCACAGCAGATTCCCCGAGGGCGCTAACAATCACAACTATGGCCAATCCAGCAGGGCCATCAAGCTCCACTACCGTTAGTGCGGGAGACTCGTCCGGGGTCCATAACGCTGGGACTGTCTTTGTTTCGGGTGGTGCTGCTGATCAAGGCGACGGTGGTGACATCCAGATTGACGGTGGCGCTTCTGCGTCAGGAACCGCTGGCCAAGTAAACATCCAGTCTTCGACAGACGCTCCAACCATTGTTGGGTTCTCGGGGATGACGGTATCGTCCCCGTTCACTGTATGGGAGTCGGCTCAGGTGCGGTCCTCCGCTTCGGGTGCTGACTTTAGCGTTAATTCCTCTGCCGCAGCAGCAGAGGTACGCGTGGCGGGGACCACGGTGTCTCGGCTCACGCTTATATCCCCCGAAGACGTCTTGGTTGGGCTCATCTCAGCCAACGACAAGAACCCGGCCATAAAGTTTTACGACTATGATGCACCCGCAACCGAGCTGGGCAGCATTATTTATAATAAGGCGGTAAATCACACTGGTGACTACTTGTCTTTCGGGGTGGCCGCTCCAGGTCCCCCGCTAACCGTTGAAGAGATACTCAAGCTGTACGCGGCGTACGCAGTGGTGGAGGGTAATCTTGAAGTAAACGGTGAGCTTGCCGCAGACTCAGCGGCCATCGGCGGAGCAGGCGAGGCTGGAAAAACGCTCGTGGTTCATGGTGATGTGAAGATCACAGGACTCATTGACCCAACAGGAATGGTCTTTGACGAGCAGGACCCCGCAAACCCTCCTCACGACCCAACCATAGCTGGCACAGAGGGCTTAATTTATGTGGCCCAGAGCGGGAACGCTGCTGTCCCCAACACGCTTAGGTGGATAAATAACCTTGGCACCGAAGTAGACATCAGCAAAGACGCTGTTAAGACTACGGCCACGTCTACAGACATGGCGATTGCTAGCTGGAGCGGTACCGGCGGAGACCAGCTTCAGAACACACGCATTCTCATTGATCATGTTAACAGCACGTACCCTTCCATAAGCACAGACCCCAACGAGGCTTTGGTTGATGCGGACAATAACGGGGTGTGGGATGGAACACCTTCACTCCTGATCCAAAGCGCTGACGCGGTCGACCTTGATGGCACACCGATAAAAACGGGTGACCTCCACCTCAAAACGGGTCAGCCGTGGATAAATGCTGCGAACCAAGTGGTTTCGTCTGCTGGCGACGTGCTTATCAACCCAGGCCCCGGAGTCGGGGAGGATTGGAACTCTGCCTCTGCCGATGAAAGAGCGGGTGGCGGTAGCGCAAAAGTCGAAGCGGGCGGCTCCGTGCACATGCACGCCAAGGGCGGCGAGGTGTCCCTGAAGGGTGGTCTCCACAGAGGTGGGTTGATCCGGGATCAAGTGGGGAACGTAGATCCTTCAAACCCCAATCACGGAATAGGTGAGGGCGGCAAGGTATCGGTTGCGGGAGGCATCGGCAACACAGGCGGTCCCGTCCTCATCAAGGGTGGAGACTCTGTAGTAGATGAATCAAATGACCAGCCCGGAATCGGTCCCGGTGGTGATGTTGAAATATCCGCTGGTAAGGGCGGTATCTGGGAAAACCACAATCAGAGCACAACAACCATACACGGGGAGACCCTAAGTGGCGGGTCGGTAACGATATCTGCTGGAGATTCTACGGCCTCCGTTGATGACGGTAACGGGGGAGGTAACCCAGGAGATCCGCTAAACAGATACGGCGGCGTAGGTGGTGGCGTCATCATAACCGGTGGTGATGCTGGGTACGGCACCGGTGGTCTGGGCGCAGAAACAAATGCTGGCGGAGTGATAGCAAAGCACGGACATGGTGGTGACATCACGATTAGGTCCGGAAAGGGCGACCATTTCGGTCCTGGCGGTAGTATCCACATCCGGACGCAGCACACGCACGTGCATGACCCTAATGATATACAGGGAGTGCCTCAAGGCCAGGGCGCTGTTGGGGACATCAACGTTGTTGCGGGCGACAGTGTTGCGGGCTCTCTGCACCGCGTCATGGGCGGCGATGTGAATATTGCTGCTGGTAAGGCAGGCTTAAACAGTAAGGCGGTAAATAAATATAATGATGGTAATAACAATCTAGCCGGGACGGCTGGCGGTAACGTTATCATCAGACCCGGTGAGCCTGATTGGGATGGCGCGGGTCCCGACTTCAATTGGCCCAAGATAGTAAACCCCGGACAACCAAACAATGGCGAACTTCAGGGCCCTTGGCCTTCAGTTATAGCTCTCGACCCCGATAAACGCGGTATGGTTTCTATCGGCGCTGACCACTTCAACGGCCTAACAGATCAGGGAGCGAACGGAGGGTTCTTTCAGAACGGGTCTATGCTTTGCTTTGGGCGGGTTCCAAGTCTATTTGTAGACGGCTTAGTTAAGTTTACAGACCTTATTGATCCGACAGGACTCACCCTGACCCCGCAGACCGAAAACCCTGCGCTGGTGCACTTAAGCTCTTCGGAGCGAACAGAGTTTGCGGACGAGGCAGCCGCAACGCTATGGATGCACTCTGACTACAATGGGCAGGGCCAAACGCTGATGATCGGCGACGCCCCTGTGGGCACCGGCGGGGGCGGAGGCGGCGGAGGCGGAACAACAAACGTTGTGGCTCCCTTTGCCTACGCAGCGATGGAGCCCGGATCTCCTAACAGCAACGACTCCGGAACAGGGACAGGGGTGTCTTGGACGTGGAATGCCACCACTGACACCTTCAGTGTGACCTTTGACACGGCGCGAGCGGACACTTCCTACGTAGTTGTTACGGACGAAGAGTTCGCTGATGGTACTGGTTCTCGATACATGATGGTGCAGAACAAGGCCACCACTGGTTTTGAAGTCAAGATGTATGGCGGCACAGGTCCTATGGGCGCGGGTGACGCTAAGGTCGTGATGGTTTACGGGGCGACCCCCACGATTGCCGTAGGCGGTGGCGGAAGTGGCGGAAGCGGAACCGACACAAACGGCTCCATATTCATACACTCGCTCACCCCGGACACCGGTAATATTGGCGTTACAACTGCTGAGAACAACACGCGTCTGTCCGGAGCGGTCGCGGATGCGAGCGTTAGTCAAATAACCGTTGGGGTGTTTGCTTATCCTGGCGGCCAAAACGTTAGACCCAACGCTACGGTTAACGGGCAGGCGGTAACTTGGAGCACAAATCCTAGCCAGAACCTGACTACATATTTTGGTACTGCGGTTGTTACGATGAACTCGGGGGACATTGTCGCTACACACGAGGACGGAGCGACCCACACGATTACCGTGACGTCTGACCCTGCACCAGTTATATCGGCCACCCGCTTTCAGGGGTCGTACCCAGGCTCTCAGACAGAGCTTAAGGCGGGCGATACGTTTGATCTCTCTGTATCAGCGGATATTGCTTTCGACCGAATAGAGGTTGAGAACAGTGGGGCGGCTACAGGGTACACATGGACAGGCCTGAACACTTCGAGCCATACCGTATCAATCACAGTTGCCGATCGAGGCAACACCACCCAGGCCCTACCGGTTCGGGTAAGGGTAAGAAAGAGCACGGGTACCTGGAGTTCATGGGTATACACAAACCAGGGCGGAAGCGTTGATGCAGTCAATGTTGTTAACTTAAATAACACGTACCCATCCGTAGAGTCTTTGTCGCAGGCGGACATTACATACCCGTCTGGACAGGAGGCGATTAAGGATTCTGAATCTGTCGATATCGACGCACTGTGTACGGATTTCGACACAATTTCTTACACAAGCCCGAATGGACAAATCAGCATCCCAAGCCCAAGCTCGTATGCCCGTGTTAAGACGGTCAGTAGAGCTTCTGGTGGGTACAACCTAAGCTCTACCAATTACAGGGTCACGGCCACACGCACAGCCAACAATGCTACTACAACCAGGAATCTTGTTGTATACATAGCTCATGACGACCCGACGATAACAATGTCGTCTGCACAGTATCTCAGAAGCGGTGGTGCGGACGGAACATCGGAACAGAGCCATACAATAACGATGACAAGTAACCAGCAACTATTAGGGTCCGCAGCACCGAGCATAACTGATCCGCCGGCTGGTGGCGGAACTTGGTCCGGGACTTTTGGAACAGGAGCGGGCCCAACATACACAAGAACCCTTTTGGTAAATGACTCAGACCTGAAGGGTAATTATTCGTACGGAACGCTTAGCGGGGTTGTGAATAAGGCCGGGAGGGTTGTTACCGCCTACACCGGAAGCAACACGTTTTATACATTACGAGGCTTTGTGAGCAGAACAATCACCTTGGCAGCATTTGCAAATGAGGCCACTATGAACGTTCGAGCCATAAACTACTCAAATGTTGTGCTGTCTTGGAGCGCAAAGTCGCTCCCCAACAAGGAGGCCGTGGGTACAACCACGACACCAATGGCTGATAGCTGGTGTCTGGATGCGTTGGACTCAAATCCCACCACGATCCGAATATTGGATACCGGAGCTACAGGCTCCAGTTCTGCGCCGACGCAGATTACAATTGAGGAGACTGTCTAATGGGAGTGTCAGAGAACGCTTTTGAGATCGAGCGCCGACAAATAGCATGGTCTCCACTAACGACCCTTAACGATACCGTTACGTCGCTTCTGTACGATGGGGACCCGAACCAAGTAAGTTCGTCGGGGACCGACGGCGAGCAGTGGTTATACACTCTTCCTATTGGGCAGTTTTACAAGCAATCAGACGCAACCCTTTGGTGGAAGTCCGCTTCGCCCAACACGTGGGTTAAGGTTATACAGAACACGACTGGATCTGGCGGGGCCGTCTACCACTCTGTAACGTCGCTTACGTCCTCGAACGTTACCACCGGGGACACTATCGGAAGCGCAGACTACACGTATTCTGTCACAAGCTCTGATTACTATATAGGTGTAGATAGCGGGTCAATTCTGTCAACGAGCCAAACATTAGCCATAGACCTGCCCCAGCCTACCGCCCAAGAGGCGGGCAGGACCATAGTGATAAAGGACGCAATACCAAACGTGGTGAACGGTATCGTCAACATAAGGGCTTATTCAGGAACGTTTGTCGACGGGGTAAGCACGTACCAGCTTAATTCGGTTCCGAGAGCTTCGGTAACCCTGTATACTGATGGGTCCAACTACTATGTTGTGTGACAGTCTTAGAGTATTAACCTGTAATGAAAACAGGAAAAACTTTTTACTACACAACGTTCTCAATCCATTAAGAGGGCTATATGATGATTGTGGCGGAACTAATGGCTCGACTAAATACGCAGCCCTAGGTAGTTTAGGGCCAAGCCGAGGGGTTTAGAGAAATGATTTTATCCGAAAAACTAGAGCCGACAATTAATGTGGCGGTCGCAGTCTTCTCTAAAGATGGGGAGCTGCTTGATCAAAGGCTCGGCCATAACGTATTCACGAACACGGGAAGGAATTGGCTTGCACGGTTGGTCGGTTCAGACGGGTATTCTTTCGACCCCCCAAGCCCCCACAGAACCGACAAAATAATGTATATAGGTTTCGGCTGTGGCGGTGCTCTGCAGTCAGATAGCAACTTCGCCACGGGGCAGACCGAGCTTGTCACAGTCACCGCTCTGCAGGACCCCGTTCCAGTAAGTATCGATGTGAACCAACGACTTTATCTAAAGCGCGTAGATGACCAAAAGAATAACTCAGTTTACTTCCCTGGTGATTTTAGAACGCGGTTCATTGTTGACATTGCTGAGGACGAGCTTTCGTTTGCAGGAAATGTCACGAGAGTGTCTAATGTTGAAGTGGGTACAAGCGTACCAATTTCTGAAGCAGGTCTTTATTTAAGCTCCGCAGATCCCAGGTTTACTCACGACGCAAACCCTCCGCTCCCGAACGAGGCGGACCCGGCAGCGCCCAATTATTTGGTTGCGTATAATATTTTTGACCCTATCCACATTACGCCCAATGTTATTTTGCGGATAGAGTGGGAACTGCGCTTCTAAGGAGTCTAAGGTATGTCATACAAATATTTTGGTAGATTAGCGGGCGGGATCCCAACGGCGAAGCAGGCCCTTAAAGAGACAGCGCCCCCGAATACAAAGACGCCATTCAACGCACAAGCGCCCGCAACAAAATTTCTTGCGTACGGTGAGGATGCTACAAGTTTAGCCTTCAACAGGGCATTTGCGGCCCTTTCCGCAAACGCTGATTATTTAGCGCACGTCTTAGACTCTCCGACAGTAAAGGACGTCACCCTTTCACCCACAAGGCAAACTGCTGTCTCGGCGGGCAACGATACACCTGACGATATAGCGCTAGGGCCCGAGGGCTATTACGAGAGCGGGTTATCAACGTTATCTGGCGGGACGTCTAGCGCTTCTTCCCTGGTCCACCTTCTGGACACATCAAACGGCGCTGGGGGAGAGTCAAAAACGCCGATCACGTGGGTTTACCTCGGACTTCACAAATCCAAAATTGGTAGCAACGTACAGTTCTACCAGACCTCCCCAAACACCCTTCACCATAGCTACTCTAGTTCCTACACGGGCACCGCCCACGTTGGTCCACAAGTGGGGGGTGTCGGTGGGCTTAGTGATCCATACGCGACACATACAACTACTCCGATTGACGCATACAGAAACTCTGCGGATGCCAACGCGGGAGTTTCCTATTGGTCGATGGATTACAAGCTCGGCGGCGACCAGAAGTATCTCGCTAATGTCTCTGAGGGCATGCCCATCCACGTGCCACCCATTCAGAGAATCAAGGCCCAGGTCACCCCGTACGCTGGTGACTGGAAGGCTGTAAACATTTATAAGTTTGATTCTGACGGGGTGTACCTACAGGACCATACATTTTCTGAGCTTTTTCTCCGCCCCGGTTGCTTTGTTGAGATTTCGGGGGATGGGGACGAGCATGTAAACCATGGGAACAATGGTCTCTTCCAGATAGCTTCTGTGATCGGGAGCGACCATAAGCCTGCAGACGGAGGACAGGGAGACAAGGCGATCCTTACCCGTGGTGGCTTATGTCGAGTCACGGTTCGCGATTGGCGCGTTTTCGGTCGCGGGGAGATGGTCTCTTGGGCCAGCGCACCGAATCATAACGTAGACGTGAACAAACCGGGCGAGCGAGATAACTACGCCTATGTGGCCTACATTGTCCCCCGACCAGATATCGAGGTGGCTCCAGCATCGGGAGATTATCCTGGCGACCTATATTTATCGGCGCACAGCGCGCTAGACGACTTTAAGCATGGGGACTCCGGCCGTAGAATCGGAAGCCCGTCCAATGCAGGGTCCGCTAGGTACGAAGGTATTGGGAACGCCGGATTCGGGACGCTGGACCCAGAAGATCCAGTGAAAGACCATCTCGGAAATGAGATAAATAACGCGCTACAAAACCACGGAATTCTTCCTGGCACTCGGCTTTATCACGGCCACGCACACTTCTACCCAGACCAGTCCCCATGGAACCTTCCCGCAGAGTACGCTAGTGCATACTCTGACGTTCTCTCAAAAGCTGAGGGAGGGGCAATCGTAGGTCCGGGAGAGCCTGTTGTCTTTGATACAACTACTGCGGCAGGCCGCGTGTGGCCATGCTCCCCTGCTGGATTTTCGCTCAACCCGTCTTTCCATATGCCGGACGATAATCAGCTAAGAAATGCTGACTACATGGTAGCGGCAAAGACTCTTACAACGGTAAGAGAATCACTTATCGAGTCTTCTGTTTCCGCCGGAGGCGTTAACACTTTTGGGATAAATAGCCCTAAAGAAGCACTGCTGGATAAGTGGTTAAAATACGTTAAGTACGGCTCAGTCACTGTCGCTAACGCAAACGCTGACGACCTCATGCATGGGTCGGATAAGCTCATCGGTTCCCAAGCTCTTGGCAAAGTGGTCGCCCCCAGGCACGATAACTTGAACGACGCATGGGCTCCAACTGCAACGCTTTTGGGTGCGGACCTTTGGGAGGTGACGGTCGTACTCGATTCGACGGCTGGTCCCGCCGTTGGTGATCAAACTACGTTTGAGTCTCACTACGCGAGCTGGAAGGCTCTCGGCAACAATAACATATGGCCCACTATCGGAAATTCTCATGAACTGGCCTTTTGGGATGTATCCCAGCCCTACATGGACGGTTTCCTGGGGGTAGACGCTGGTAGCGAGAGGACACACACCAAGGCGCGAATCGTAGCCGTAGACGGGAACAAGGTCACCTTTGCCAACGTCTTCAGGGCCCCAACATCTTTTAATTCTAACAATACCTTCTCTCACTATCACCTCCATGACGGGTGGACGGAGAATAAAAAGCTCTGGCCGATAACAGACCAGGGCGACAAATCAAAAATCAAATTTAACATAGCTGGCTCGTACGCTATTTATAAGGTCGAGCAGATACACAAGGCCCCCGTTACGGACAATCTTGTTGGCAACCTCTCTATTCCGAGAACAGGTCTCGATGGGATATACAACAATAGCCTTTCTGCCAACCCAGCTCTCCGCGGAGACTTGGGTACCGCCGGTGCCGATAACATACATGTAGCGTCCGGAACAGGTAATGAGGTTTGGGTAAATCCGGCAAGGCCCATTACGTTAATACTTCCTGGCGGGGACGAGCTTGACGGCCTAACAAAGCACCCGCATGAGTGGGCTAGCGGTAAGGGGGAGGTCGGCCTACTCACCAAGAACAACAATAAATATTATGCCGTAATGGCAAGAATGACCCGGCGGTATGCGTCGGGGGACGTTCAGAACTTACTCCATTCGAACGACCAGACTACTTCGTGGAATGACGGCGAATTCTCTCTCGGTGAGCCGAGGCTTGAGATCTCTTGGCGTTACGGAAGCTCACATGCCCACAGGCTTACGCACGGATGGTTTAACGCTAACTCTGACGGAAATGAGTACGCACCATCCTCCTGGAAGGGTCTCGCTGGGACGCACCTGTTCACATATTCCGAGTCCATGGTCGGTGGGTATGACAAGTCTAAGCGTATGCTTCTTGTTGACGAGACGACGAGTGAATTCGGTGTATCCCCAGAGATTGGGGAGTGGTTGCCACTAGAGACTCGCTCAGGCGACCAGTACCTCACGGTTAATCCGGACTCTGAGCTTACACACGCTACGGCGGATAAAGAGGTTTCAAACCTTGGTGTGGCCAACAGCATCGGACCCAAGCAGGGGGTCCGTCCAGGGGTATTTCTTTCTAATAACCTCTCCAAGGTAAGGCAGCGGGAGACGGACGGCGCGTACTACCCTGCGCCGGATTTCGACTCCAGATCTACCCCAGAGGAGATGCAGGACCGGAGTATTTTAGGGTCCATAGAGGGAACTCTTTTAGGTAACTACGTTCACTGGAACAGCAGGGCACAAAGTGTAGGAGACGCTGGCTTGGGGCTGAAAGATGTCTCCAGCTTTGGTGTGTTCTCTAACGGGGTAATAAAGGGCGGTAAGGCTTGGTCACACAGGCAGCAGAATGATTCCGGGTTCCCAGAGCACAGGTTAACATTGAACCCCTCAGTGTCTACGCTCTACATAGCTGAGACGTATCTTCTAGTCGGCGGCGCAAAGTGGTATCAGCCGGAGTTCGTTTTCGATGTTTCGGATGTAAACGCCCCATATAATTTCCAACAAAATGGTGACGCGCTTGTTGTTTGGAACGCTAACGACCGAGAATATAAAGTTAGTGCGCTAGATTCGGACGGGAATTACCTATTCCACCATAGTTCCCCAGCGCTCAATGGTACTGCTCCGGTGTGGTGGTCTGCGGAAGATATCCCTATCTGCATCGTTACCTCTGTTAACAACGGGGTCGAGGTCGTTACGGACGTCCGTATGCGTGTTCACAGGCAGGAGCGGAAAACAAGCCTATACGTCGGCTCTGTGGTTCCTTCTCATGAGACGGTTGACGCTAATGGTGGGTATGTTTCTGACGAGATGAACTTTAGCACCATAGGCGAAGCTCTTAAGGCTATTGAGTGGTGGGATAAGGGTCAGGTCGACAGGAACTGGACTATCGAAGTTGTTGGGCCAACTACCGAAAAGGGCGACCAGTACCGAGGAATTACCATTCCGTACAAGCTTCCGTGCAACGGAATAACCGTGCGGGGTCTTCGGGGAAGGGGCACAAAGAGCGCCACTGATGCACAGGGGCACGGGCCTGGGTGGTCAGGACTCACTAAGGGGCTCGACACAGTGAAGGCCAATTATAGTGGGGACAGCGGACCGGTTATCACCTGGGGAGATCGGGGCGGTATTCCAAAGTTTGGCCTGTTTGACATGGACTGTCGGTATGGGATCACCTTTGAGGACCTTTCCTTTGTTTTCGATGGGGACCTAAACAAGTCTTTGCCTGGGCCGAGCATGGTTCAGCAGGGGGACCTTTACCAGCCGGGTGGCATTGCAGCCACTTATCACCCGTATGGGGCTTGGCCGATGGACTGCTTATTTGTCACTGGGAACGACGCGTACACCAGTGACAACTCGGTCGACATGCTCAATGATCGCGAATCCAGGTTTAACACTGCGGGGTACGCGCACCCACTTAACAACCAATCATCTGCATTTGCTGGCGGCTGGACGTTTAGAAATATTGATCTGCAAAATGCTGGAGGGCTTTTATGCACGTTGAACTCTTTTTATGAGATTGACGGCATTACTATCGAGAATTGCTCCGCTAGGTCGTGCTTGAGCTTTGCTACCTTGGGAATCAACACCGGAGACTTAACAGATTCTGGTATAGGATTTCCTAACCAAGATTCTAAGTACATAGCGAACGTATCCATTCGCAACAACTACGCTTGTTTCCCGACAGTGAAGCACTATGCGGGAGGGAACCCGGAGGCGAATTCCAGCTACTATCTTGTCCAAGGCTTAGACTGCTTAACCCACTGGGTTCCTGTGCAAGGTGGGCAGGTAAACGAGTACAAAAACATCGACGGCCAAGCGGGCGAGGTTACTGGGCTGCACGCTCGATACAGGTCTGGTGTTTACGCCATGAACTGCAAGCACATAAACGTAGAGAGCAACAGGTTTGAGCGTTTCTACTACGGCATTGCGTTCGCCCCAAACAGCCTCAGGTGGAACAACAATTACATGCAGTACTGCGAAGGTGTGATTGATGGTAACACGATCACCTACACGCAGAGCACGGGAATCTACGCAACGGCGGCCCACCCGAAAGCAAACATCACGATCACCAACAACACGGTCACAGACCCGGGGATGCCTTTGGGGGCGACTACGTATGATCCAGCAGAGCCGGGGTCAACAAAGTGGGGGCCGAACATTTTTGACCTAGAGGCTTGGTGCATTAAGGCTATGGGTAAGGGATATACAATTTCCGGAAACCGGCTCCAGAACACTTGGCGACAGTCTTCCAAGCTCAATCTAGGGTGGCACTCTCACGTCCTGCACACCGACAAGTATCAGGCGGTATTTGATCGGTGTGATAAGACGGGGACGGAGAAGCCAGGGGGCCACAAGACGGCATACCAAGCGGGAGCGATTCAGCTATTTTCACACAACTCCATAATGGAGAATGACTCTGGAATAGACACGATTGTCTCTGGGAACAGCATTACTGTCGCTGGGCGCGCAATTATCGGGGTATGTCTCACGAACAGGGTTCCAAACGCCATCTTCACCGACAACTCTATTAACTTTGAGCCCCAGTTCAGGCATGAGTACAACAATAACGATGTTGTTCATAACCGCATCACCGGCTCAACGAACTCACGGATAAATGACGCCGCACACAAGCTTCCTTGGGGTTTTTGGGTGGGGGATAACTGTCACGAACTTAAGATCACGAATAGCCGAATTGGGGGGTCGATTCGTATCGGCGCGAACTCCCCTCGGTGTGAAATCTCAGGAAACACGATAAGCGCCGACTCGTTTAGGTATAAAAGCACTAACCTTAACAATGATGCCACACGGTCTAACACGGTTATCAGCGTTGCCGGGAACTGTCCGGAGACTACTATACATAACAATAGGGTCAGCCTCGGGTTCATTAACATCGGCACCCCAGTCAGCTCGATGTACAACTGCTCAATAACCAACAATGACCTAACATTTCAAAACCAAAATCTGATGGAGTACTCAACAAACGAGCTGAGGGACATGCTAACCGCCCCTCCTACCGGGTGGCCTGACCCCTACCCAAACGAGCCTGATGAGAATTGGGATTGCCCAACTGGAATCTGGGTTGATGGCTTCGCTGCAAATCTAAGCATTAACCATAACAGGACATACGGCGGGCAGATCCGTATCGCGGGGGCCTCGGCCTCACCTTCATTGAAAGTCATAGGCAACAGCACGGGCAGCCTAAATAGCACGAGACGTGTTACCTATGACCATTCTGGCCAGCCGAATAATGACCATGCATTCTACACGCCCATAGCCCCTTATCGGGACGTATTAGGCGCGGATATTATAGTTGGAATGGCAGACGACGTAGTTGTTTCAGACAACGATACTGCTGGCGGGAGCATCCGGTTGGGCGCGCACGGCAACGGGCCTCTGAACAACCCAAGCTTTTATGTAGGGGCTGTCAACAACCTCACTGCTTCCGGGAATATACTCAACGGTGGATCGATCCTGTTTTCTGGTTGCAATGCGTCTATAGCGAACAACATCCTTTGGACCGGGCGCGCTAATCAGACAGGCACTGCTGCTGGAACAAACCCCTACTGGGACAGTGGTAGAATCCACGCTTATGATAGTTGGGCGGTCACGATTTCTGGTAACGCTGTTTGTGGACCTATTTTCGCGGAACTTTGTCATGGTGTGAAGATAGACGGCAATCGTGGCCGATATGGGTTTGAGCTTAAGGAATGTCACAACGCTGTCGTCTCCAGGAATAGCTTTATAGGCATGAACTGGCGGGACTACAGCGGCAACGGTCTCGTAAATGACTCAGTTAACGTATCTATCGACAACAACAAGATGTCGACAGCCGAAGGACAGCAAGTTGAGTTTGGTAAGCATGATTACAGAAATACACTAGATCTTCTTCCTGTGATTTTCCCTGCGGACAGTCTGGCGGAAGCGGTACAGCCTTCGTGGGTAGATATTTGGGGAGCGGAGGGATGGAAGTGGGGCCACTCAGGCACTACGGACATGAGCGATGGCCCACCCGTGCCCGGGAGTATATCCGTAGTTATTGGGGGCGCGACGCAGTACCACCAGAACAGCGCCCACCCAACTATCGAAACGTGCGGAGGTAAGTTAACTATCCGGAACAGCCCAGGTGTTGTGCTGGACTCCAACCAAGCTAATCAAGCTCACCTCTTGAACTGCCCAAAGGCTGTTATTAAGAAAAATAAGTTTAACTTTGGTGGGGCTATGCCGGCCGGAAATAACAACTTCGGGGTAAAGGTTGAATGGGACACGCAGGGAGCGTCCAGGAATACGACTGTCTTAGAAAATGAGGTTGCTGGAAATATCCAGGTCGGAGTTAGCTTCCCAATTGCGCGGTCGATTTATAACAATTTTTATATCGTCGAGAGGAACATAGTGGGCACCATCATGTCCGGCGGACATTATCTCAGGACGAATACTGACAGTGAGAGCTACCCCGACGGCGTAGGCTGGCCCGATTTTTACAACTCGATTGGCCTGGGTACTGATTATAAACGCGCCTGGAAGGGTGGCGGAGGTTATATCGTAGTCGATGAGAAGGGTGGCGCTGTCATCAAAGGCAATGACACCGTGTCCAAGGATTATTTCGGTTCCAGCACACTCCTTTTAAGCACTGTTTTTGAGGATGATTATGCGACCGAACACACACCCATGTATCTGGGAATGAACTTTGGGGCCATTCTAGTTAACAGGTATAGGCACTATCAGGCATCAAAAGAAACTTTTGCTGACGGTACCGTTGGCACGTTTAACTTTTTTGTTAGTAATGGAACAGCGATGCTCCTCGGAAACCGTACTGGTTGGACAATGCTGGGGCAGGGGATGTGCGTGAGGAATGTCGAGTACGACAACCCGACAGACAGGAACATCGTCAGTATCGAGGAAGCGGAAGATGAGCAGACAAGTAACAAAGGTTTCGGTATCTTGGCGAACAAGAAAAACGTTTTTGTCGGCGTCGGGAACCCTATCTCCAACGGCTTTAAGCACAAGTTTTACGATGGATTGAATAGGAGTTCGCCCGTAGGAGGGATTCACAAGGGTGATATGCAGGATGAGTGGGATCCTGGCGACGAATAACAGTATTAGGTAAAAAAAGAGGAGGGGGATAGCCCCCCTCCTCCCCCTTCGGCTCTCTTAGCCTTGATTACGCATCTGGCCCTCTACGGACAGCGAGCGTACAATCAAGTCTGCCAGTTCAGCCTTGGCCTTCCCGGCAGTATTGATACCGAGCGATGCGGCCTTCTTCCGAAGGTCGTTAATGGAAGCAGCGTTCATCAGATCGAGCGCTTGCTCATTCAGGCCTACGGTAAAGAGCGGCTCCTGAAAATTCTCCTTCATCTCGTTCGCCTGTGCGTACACAGCCGCCGACTCCTCTGCCTCCGCAGCTTCAGCCTTAGCCTTAGCCTTAGCTTCAGCCTTGGCGGCCTTGGCCTCAGCCTTAGCGGCCTTTTTGGCCTTACGCCAGTCCGAAATTTTTTCGCCCGTCTTGTCCATAGCACGAATGACGTGGACAGCTACGACGGTTGAGAGAACAGCCTTTCCAAGCTGTTTTGCGGTTGGGCCTGTGATGGCCTGGATAGCAGGTTGCATTAGTCCGTTCATGGTTTCCTCCTTAAGGATGTTGTGGGACTTTGAAAGAACCTAATTGATCCCTTCAATATTCTTATCCCTAAAAAGGGTCTTACTTTTGCACCCCTAGGTTAAAAAAAGGGGCCGAAGCCCCCTTTAGTTCTAGTTCAGCTCTAGAGGATCACAGTAAACCGTCTCCGCCTTAATGGTTACGTATCCGTTGACGCCTGCGTAGAAGTCACGAATAATTACCGCGCAGAGATGCCCACCGTGGACACATCCGAGGTCGAGACCAGTGGCGTGCTTAAAGGAAACAGGCATGCTCTTGTACAAGAAGGGCTGGTGCCCGAAGAACACATGCCCAAACCTGCCATCATAGATGTCTGCCCAGTAGTCGTCTTGGCCGGTTTCTTCGCCAAATACGACCATTGAGCCCGCATCGTTCACGTAGCGAGTGTACATCACTCGATCCACACGCTTCTTCTCTTTGCCCGACAGCGTGGAGGGGTCATCTGGGAGACTCTCAAGCTTGGGGGTTATTCCTCCATGCACGACCGTGTAGAAGTCCTTTCTGAAGTACGGCACAACCTTGTGCCGCAACCAGTCCCTAAGGTCTTGGTCTGTGGACTCCATAACGGCGGACAGTTCCTCCGCGCCCTTCATCTCCATGGCCTTGTCCCGATTGTCCGCCTCCACCTTCTTCCAGAACCGGAAGTTTTTGTTCTCGTGGTTACCTTGAACAATGACCGTATTCTCGTCTCCGAGACTACGAACAAAGCGAAGAACTCCCGCGCTATCAGGCCCCTTGTCGACAAGATCCCCGACGAAAATAAACTCGTCGACTCCTTTCTCCTTCAGGCTCCCCACAAGCCTCTGTAGCTCCACGAGACACCCGTGAACGTCGCCGATAATTGCTGTCCCCGGCATCGCAACCTCCTTTTGGTTATGTAGCCTGTAAGTAGGTCTACATAAATCTTATGCCAATATTAGGTTGTAATATTGCATAGATAAAAAAAGAGGGAGAGGCTGCCGAAGCAACCTCCCCCTCTCACCACAACCCTGAAGGAGGTCCAGGGATTCTATCTATCCGTCGTCGTTCACAACGTACTTGTCCGGCGTTGGGATCTTTGAGAGATCGGCAACCATCTGCTCGTCCTCATCAATTGCGAGAGTGTTTACCAGGAACGCTAGCGTGTTGGAGACCATGTTCATTGATTCGGTCTGTTCAATCCGAATTGTGTTTAGGTCTGACTGAAGGGCGCTAACCATCTCTTGTAGCATCTTGATATTATTACCTTGCTCAGCAATCTTATCAAGGAAGGCAGCGGAGGCGAAGTCTACCCCCCGGTCAAAGTCCTCAATGCTGCTCGCAACCACCGCGGTTGCCTTCTTTACCTCTGCGGCCCCTTTGCTGGTAGCAGGCTCAATCTTTTTACGGGGACGACCGCGCTTTCGCTTCGGAGCGGCCTCCGCCTCAGGTTGAGCAGCCTCAACCTTTCGAGGCCTGCCACGCTTTCGCTTTGGAGGATCTGGAACGACATCAACTGTCTCATTCGCAGACTCCGCCACATCGGCATCACCCCCCTCGGGAGGAAACTTTGGGGCCGGACGATTGCCGGTAACAAACTCTTGCAGTTGGGAGATGTACGATGACACTCCGGGCCTGAATGTATCCTCACCTACGGAGGCGAGACTGATTTTAGAGAATTCTTCGGCGCGCTCGTGAATCCACGAGACAACCTCCGTCTCTTTCATCGTATACGCGTCGAGGGGCTCAAGCCCCATTCCTACGATAGCGATTTTCCGAAGCTCCGCCCTGTCGAGCGGGTCCAGCATCTTCTTAGTAAATCTTTGCTTACTAGCCATTTGGTTCCTCCATGAGTTGGTTGTGACAAAACACAACTTGCCCATCGTGATGTTTGTAACAGTCCCCATCGCATGGAAGGGAGAGCTTGTTACGGTTGTTCTCGATAAATTCAATAAGGTTATCCCGCATAACATTTATAGGGCTTTGGGGGACAACATTAGTCTTATACTGAAGAAAGTCGTGTAATTGCTCTGGGCTTGCTGAGGGGCTTACACGAACGCCCATCTGCTCCCACACGATGTGTCGGAGTTCTTCGAACCCGACGTCAGGATTCATCACGCACCTCCGCTATAGTTAACCTGATGCCGACAAAATCAGAATCAGGGCCATGATGTTTTTTAACGAATTCTTCTATGAAGCAGGAGTCATCTATGCCGAGGCATTCTGAAACAACGTCTTCAAGAACCTTCACCAAATTTGAAACATCTCTTCTTTTATACCGCGTTTTCGCCTTTTTCGGCCACCCCTTATTAAACATTGATGGTAGGTAGTAGTGGACGTTCAGTCGGTACGGCTTATTTGGATCTAGCGGCTCCCCGCTAAAGTTCACCTGCTTAGCTATCTCTACCCCGGCCTGCGCCTTAAACTTCTTCATTTTTGAGGAAGGTCTGGGCCCCCGGGTCGTGTAGACATACATCTCATTTACCGATGGCGGCAAGATGGAGATGGTTGCTGAGAATACTTCTTTCAAGAACCCCTCCTCTTAAACCCACCGGGGCGAATAGACCTCTCGGCCCCCTTGTGTCGGAAAAACTCACCATCCGGTTCGGAATCATTCTGGGTTCTGAACCAGAGTTCCCGCCCGATCCTATCCATACACTTGCTTATCTTTTTTTTGCGGTCCTCCTGCACGGAGAGCCTTCCTTTGAAATAAATATAGTCCCGTTTAGCTCCAATCACGCCGGGATCTGTATCAACGGACGCCTTTCGCATATCCGCGTTTGTTAACCTTTGGTCCGACGCTGCTCTCTGAGAAGCCTCCGCGGTCTTAAGGTCCAACCGTGCCTTGCTGATAGTAGCGTCGCACGAGTCCTGGGCCACTTGGTCGGTCAGGTACGCGTAGTAAGACAAAAACTCGTCGTAGAGGGTTTTCAAGAAGTCGCTCGATTTTGAGCTTAGGTCTTTTGGGATCTTTGGCTCTTCGCCCGGTCCACCATCAGCGTCCGGCGAGAACCCGGTCCTCTTTAGATCTTTTTGTAAAGTTTCACGTAGCTCTAGGAAGATATCCTTCTTTTCCATACGTCCTCCCCCTACGCCTCATCAAAATTTGGTTCACACGCGTGGAGGAACTTACAGCTTCGACAAACCCACTTGCTGATCTGTCGTGGCGGCTCCGACCCTTCTTTTACGTGGTCTTCAACAAATTTCATTATCTCGCAAACCTTCTCCCAGACACTCGTCTGAAAGTGGACCTTCATGTTTCGCATTGCACCGGTTGCCCTGTTCACATACAGAAGCTGACACCTGGGGATGTCTAACGCGTACATGTAGCAGTGGACTTGGTACACGTGCTCTATCTTGGGCTTGGTCAGGTTCCTGTAGACGCTTTCGCCCACGGTCTTGATCTCAAGAACCCACTCTTCATCTCTGAATACGCCGTCGCAGTGTCCAAACATGTTAAGCTCTTCGCTGGCTACAGGTACCTCTGCCTTAAAGCTGTCAAACTCTTTTTCCAGCTTTGTCTGCAACATGTCATGGAGCGCGTGTCCCATGTCAAAGAGCATCCTAAGGTCTGGAGGTATTCTGCTTTCCGGATCTTCCCCTATGCGGTCGTACCATATTGCGCGCTTGCAGGCGTTTGGGTGCAGGGAAGAGGGGTGATAGACCCCTGTCTTTCTCGACCAAGACTCCTTGTTGGACTCTTCGTCGATACGCTCCAGTTCGTTTTTAACATCAAAGTTTATATCTGGCTCGGGGTTGTCCTCCCGGAGGCAGCGTTCTGGGATCTTAAACCCCTTCTTCTTGTTCGTCATAATTAGAGATCTCTCTTCGCGAACCAGAGGAACTTTTCGTAGTCCATTATCAGATACTCAGTTCCTCCCACATCGAGTCGGAGGCAGTTCCCTGATAGTACGTAGCTCGCGTGGTTGCTGGTTAGGGTGAATGATTTTTTAGGCTTTCTTCCGGCAGGGCTTTTTATTTCCCCGAAGTGCTCTAGCTCTTCGTCGCCTAGCTCTTGTGAGGGCAGGATGACTATCTCACCATGCTTCCCAAGCTCTACAATATATGCGGGGACTTTGCCCTGGCTATACGCCTGCACCCGAAGATGCTCAAGGTCCTGAACGGAGAGGGCGTACTTTCCTCCAGAGGTAGTTTTCGCCTCCACCAGAATCGAGGGAGTTTTAACGTCCCGACGGTAGCCCCAGACGGCCCCGGAGGCCGGCTGACGCTTGCCCCCGAGATCTTTAGCTATACGCTTCTCTTGTTTATCGCTCATAGCTTTTTTGTCTGTAAGCACGGCTAGCGCCTCCTTTATTACAATGTCATATGTGTTATCGTAGTATATTTCCTCGGCAGCCTTTTCCCAGTCCACCCGACCAAGAATCATTCTAGCTAATTCGAGCCTTTTCTCGCTTACATACGTGAGGACCGAAAGACCACTACCTACGTGAGTAACGTTGTATAGAGGCTCGTTCTTTGCTGTGTCCGGAGGCTTATGGAAGTAAAGTCCCGGAAGGAAAGGGAGAGCATCTATAAATAAGGTAGAGGGCTTAGGCCCCACTTGTATGCAAACTCGTGCCATTTTTAGATCCTTGCCAGCACCGCTTCTCGAACTTCTTCGAGGAGTTTTGGTGATTTTGTGAGCATGTCGATGACCCCGTCCAAACCGCCCTCAATGCGGTCTTCATAGTCAAGAATGTAGTAAAATCTACCCTTGTTGAACACGACCTTCTGCGCTTTTGCCGTGTTAACAAGATCCGCGATCATGTCCACGCCCTCATTGAACTTGAAGACGTACTCACCCTCAGCACCCTCGCTGATCCCATGCTTGCCTTTTGACACCTTCCACTTAACCTCTTTTCCAACCTTGGTCCCGCCTTGTTTCACAAAGGCCCCCGGTCGCAGGTGGATGTCTACGGCTTTAGCATGCTTTAGCGCGTAGCCCCCCGGCTGCGTGTAGGGAACATACTTAGCGGAGTGCGCGTTCATGTTCGCACGGACGGGGTTAATCATTATAACGCACGTCTTATTCGGGGAGCCATCCTCCCCGGGCGCTCTCATGGCACTGTAGAACTTTCGACAAAAGTTACTGAGGAGGCTGGCCCACGTGGCTATCTTGGCGTCTTCACCTAGACCCTTTACCACGTTGTCCTTAGTCTCCCCTGAACCAAGCTCATTTATTATTAGTAGTTGGAACTCCTGCGATTTAACCAAATCGAGCATTACGTCCAGAAGAACCTCTGCTGGGCGCTCGGACGCGGCCTCCTTTAGGTCCACAAAGAGAAGGTTACCGGCCCCGTTAAGGTCTACCCCAGCAAGTTCCATAAACTCAGGGTCGGGCTTGTACCCAAAGCTCATCCAGGCAACGTTCGCCTCTTTTCCGTACTCGCGCTGGACCTCTGCAATCACCCTGTTTGATAGGTAGTCTTTGCCAACACCGTCTGGCCCAAAAAGCTGGATCATGGACCCTGCGGGAAAGCCCCCTTTGAGGGCGATATCAAGAGATAATATCCCTGTAGGAAGCCGGGTCTCAAACGGAGTTGCAACGTCAGCCATTGGCTGGATTGTTGCAGCGTTCCCCAGCCTTTTTTGGACATTCTTAATTAGTTGACTGAGGTCTTTTGCCATTACTCCCCCTCAACTTCTTTCTTAAGCTGTGCAAACTCGTCAGCAAGCTCATCAGATATCTCCGTGTGCGTTTCGTAGACAGAGATCATGTCTTCGAGGAGCTTGAGTTTGAATTCTCGAATCATACCGTTAGCTGTGCCGGAAGCTACCTTCTCAAGGGCCTCTTCTTCTGTCTCACACAGCTTCATTTTCATAAGGGTGGCAACCACACTTGAGGAGTCGCCGTATTTCTCCATGGACATTATTGCCCTCCTTTGTTTTCAATTGACATTCGATTGTGGAAATCCTCCCGTTCTTTGACGAGAGCGCTTGCATGGTCCTTACCAAGGATCCCTAAGTTCAGAAGCAACGCCGCGCCGCAGGAAAGCTCTATCACCGCAGTGTCGTGACCCTCCGTTAGGAACATGCCCTTCATAACGTCCCCCTCCTCCACCATGGTGTTTACGGCACCAACGATTTCTCTGAGGGCTTCACGCTTTAGGGAAAAAATAGTAACTGTGTCGACTGGTTCATTCACGTTGAGTCCTCCCCGCTATCTAAAGTCTCTGAGGTAGACAATAAAACCTGCCCCGACAATAAAACCTAAAGTAAAAGTCATCATTCCTCCAGAACCTCCTGTAGCGTGTGTTTGTGTAGAAATATTGGTGTAAGCTCCCCAACCCAAGCCCCTATGACGTTGTACTCGAAAAACTCCATAGCCCCTTCTCGGGACATGTTACTTCTCATCAAAACCTCTATGCACTTGTCATAATCATAGGTCGCCACAGGTCTATCGATCCCGAACCTTCTGGAGAGTCCGATAAAGGCGTCCTCAAACCCGTCTGCAAACAAGAGGTCTTCGTCATGCTCGCCCTTTTCGTACGGGGTCGAGTAAAGACTCCCGTCGGTTGACAAAGACTTATCACTTTCTGCAGCCGCCAGCGCCTCAGCCTCGGAGTCGTAGGGGCCAACCTCTTCCTCGTCTTGGGTGGCAGGCGATGCTTTTGAGTAATACCAGTTTCTCTCCATGAGTAAGTTCCTTATATTAGAGTTCCCATAAGGGCATTAGTTTTGTGACTCTTTTAGCCAATCAAGGGCAAAATTGCTTCTGAGCTTAGCCTCAGTTGTCACAAGAGACAATGTGTCGTGATCAAGCTCTATGGCTCGCCCGTCCTCTGGATCATACACGCTGGCGATCTCCAGGCGACCATCACGAGCAAGCATCATCACCCGGACGGGGTGTTCGATCCAAAACCCATCCATTGAATAAAAGTTCTTCATGGGAGAAACTTCGAAATCGAACGTCTTCGAAGTAAGACATAATTTACCAAAAGGCGTGTCGAGACCGTTGTCCATTATCACTACTCCTCCTGCTGCCGTAGCTGCTCTCTAAGCTCTCGGACGCTCCGCGTTCTTCCCCGTAGCTTTTTATTTAGTTGTCTAATCTCCTGGATACGCTTGGTACCAAGAAGTCTATAAGCCCTGCGGGTTACCGCAGCGTCAGAGCGCTTCAGCTTTCTGGCTATTCGGGTGACGTGGTGTGTCGGCCAAAGCCTCCGCACCACTTCATCCTCATGCCTGCTCCAGGCTCTTTTTATCACGGGGTAATACCGTAGGTACTCAGGTCTTCGCCCGTCTGACACTCAATGTGAAAGATCTCACCTGTCTCCAATTGAGTAACTACGGCGACGGTCTCTTCAGACCGCAACCGTTCAAGCATATCTCGAAGAGCCTCCTTTGGGCTTTCCGCTTCTAATTCGTCGGTTATTTCCACTGAGTAAGATTTGCCCATCATTTACACTCCACGGTTCCGTCCTCGTCTATGTCGATACCTTCGACATTGGCTTTCTGGACAAACCAGCCTTGTAGGTTTTCGTTTATATGCTTCACTAGGTCTTCCGACGAGATCGCGCAGTCTGTGTCGAGGTGCCAAGCCGGGTAGTTATCCGGCGTGTACGAAACCTCCTTGATGGCCGTATCACCGTCCATCACCCACAGAACCGCAGATGCCCCGTCAGTAAGGGCGACATTGCCCCGCTCGTTATCTGCCATCAGTTACTCCTCGGCATACCGACTTAACGCCTCGTGCGCGATCCGCCGCATATTGTCGAAATCCGCCAGGATGTCGGATGTCGGCGTATCGTCGTCATAGGCGTGCTGGCATATTAGCTCCAGCGCCAGCAGCAATTCTTTTTCCATCATTTACCCTCCAACCAGCCCTTGAGGCCCTCTCTCACGTCAATTTCTGAAGGAACTCCCTCACCGTCGTCGTGCCAAGGCTCGCCCTCATTAAGGCAGTTTCCTCTATTGTCGTACAAATCGTAGAAGCGGTCCTTGTCTGCTTCGGGCTCCTTGCCCTGCCAGCAGAGGACCACATCCACTTGTTTATTGTTTATTACGTAGGACGCTACGGTTTCGCTGTGAAGCTTGCTCATCACTTACACTCCTCTAGGCTTTTGAGGAGAGCAAGGTGGTACTGCTCCGCCTGTCCTTTTGAGCCATCCTGAGGAAAGCTTCTTGAGTTACGTGCCTCCTCTAGGAGCCTCTCGAAAAGGCTAATAGCCTTTCGGCGCATACTTTCTTTTGTCTCGCCCCAATGGGCGAATTCTGATTCATCGTCCACTATTAGCTCTACGGTTAGCGCGGAGTCATTAACGTATTCCACACCGTCTAAGAAACCGGTGGCCGCTTGTTCTGATGTAGGCCCATAGATAATGGACCCATTATTTTCAGGATTATCTGTGTCGCTTTTTATGGCGACCTTGTATTTACTATCAGTTTCCATCACTTACACTCCATCCAGTTGTTCTTCATCTCTGGCCCTCCGCTCCAGGTACTCCTGTAAGTGGGATTCGTAGCCAGCGCCGGGGACTGGTTGAACGCCCTCTATGTAGTCGCACAGAATGGAAATAATTGATTGGTCATTCCACCCCATTAGTCGCTGATATTCTCGTATTAGTTCCATCACTTACACTCCAGCCAGTTGTCCCCGTACTTGCTTGACGTTTCCAAAGGAACTGCCAAGTCAAAGTCAAAGGGATGCATCATTAGGTCTCTGATGCGGTCGTTAAATTCTTTGTCATCTACGTACTCATCAGGAACTTCAAACACGATCTCATCGTGTACCTGAATCACCATTCGCGTGCCTGATGCCGTGATCAGGGGGTCTTCCCAGATACGAACCATGGCCATCTTTGTAATATCTGCCGCAGAGCCCTGGATTGGAGAGTTTTTTACTTTCCTCTCGGCCTGGGCTTGGTCTGACCCAACTCGGGAACTCAGCCCCGGCACAAGCCTTCTTCGGCCGAGAATTGTTGAACAGTGTCCCGAGCGCCTTGCGGATGAGATTGCTGACTTAAAGTACTTTGTAACTTTAGGGAACGCCGCGAAGTATTGCCGAATCAGCATTCTTGCTTCGTCCGTAGAGCACCCCAATGTTGCGCCGAGAGCCCCGGCCCCCTGCCCGTACATGAGACCAAAGTTAATAGCCTTCGCGCCTTTTCTGTGGGAGAGTAGCCTGCGGTCGTATTCACTCAGGTCTTCGTCGTTATCATCACGTTCCCTGGCCAACATAATATGCTCATACGGTACTTTGAACATTTTAGCAGCCGTAGATGAGTGGACGTCCATGCCGCCAATAATAGCCTCGGACAAGGTTTCATCTTCAGAGAAGTGGGCAAGGATTCTCATCTCAAGCTGCGCGTAATCTGACGCGAGAAGTCGATGGCCCGGACTGGGCAGATAGGCAGACCGTATGTATGGGGGCTGGTTCTGAAGGTTTGGCGCGGATGAGCTGAGTCGTCCCGTCCGAGCCCCAGTCTGATTGAAAGACGCGTGGATGCGTCCACCCCGGTGAATCTTTTCAAGAAGATTAGATATGTAGGTGCCGAGCTTTTTATCCAGGTCCCGGTAGTGCAGTAGCCTCTCGGCGTATTCACAGCCAGCGCTTTTCCATTTGCCCAGAACTTCTTTGTTAAGCTGAGGTTTCCCTTTTTCCGTGTAGGATATTGGGGACCGGCCCAGATCGTTGAAAAAGAAATTACCCATTTGATCGTTACTGTTTAGGTTCACATAAAGCTTGCCAGTCGCCCGCCCAAACCACTTCTGTATGTCTAGAAGCTCTTCCTCGATCAGAGGGGCTTGAGAGAGAAGTGCGTCTTTGTCGATAAGAACGCCTGTGCGCTCCATTTCCCAAAGAACTCTCGTAAAAGGAACCTCAGTTTCTAGGTAATAGTCCCAGAGTGTTGGGTATGTGTCCGCGTCAATATTAATCCCTAATAACTCCTCCCTAAGCTCAAAGAAAAGCTTGTAGGTAGCGTATGCATCTAGAGAGGCGTAGTTAGTTACTATTTGCTCATTTTCGTCATCGAGGAGAACTTCGTGAAGCTTCCTTTTTCGCAACATTTTTCCGAAAACAGCCTTAAACGGGACCATCTCGATGCCCAAGTATCTTTCCGATAAATATTTCAAATCGTGCGGAAGGGTGTCATCCGCCAGAGCGTGCATGACCATGGTGTCGAACACGCGGTAATGGTTTCGATTGGCGTGCCGGTTCACATCTATGCCGGAGTTAAGGAGCATCCAGCAGTCAAAGTTTGCGTTGTGCATTACTAGTTTTATTTCTGGATGCTCAAGCATTTCCTTGAAGTAGGGGATGACCTCTGGCCATACGGCCCAACGTTCTTCCCCATCACTCAGGGCTAAAATTATTGCGCGATCCTTTTGCCGGGAGAGACCTGTGGTCTCCGTGTCCACGGCGACTATTTTCTTAGATTGGAGCCGTTCTGCCGCAGCAATAGCCTCTTCCGGCTCTCGGACGCAGATCGGCTCTGGGAGTATTGAGAACATCCCCATAAGTACTTACCTCCAAAGTAAATGTGTTGGGCCCGCGACTGTCCGTCACGAAGACGGAGCAATCTCTCAGAGCCCCGCCATACAGGCGCGAGCCCAACAGTGTTAGAGATTAGAACGGGACTGAGTCTGAGTCCTCCTCGTCATGTCCCGCCTCATAGTGATTATCTAGAATGCTCTGTGCGGAGCCATCGAAGGGGTTGTGTCGCCCCATCGCTCTAGCTTGGTCATCAAGGCTTTGCATGCCGAGAAAGTAATTAAAGTCAAAAGGCTCAAGGTCCTCTTGAGGAACATCAGACGTGGCAACGGTGTCAGCCGCCTCAAACCCAGCGATTTGGTAGGACACCCGACCGCCAACTTGGTCTGCGCGGAGAACAATGTCGCAATCCTTCCAATCAAGTTGGATAGGGTTTCCGCATCCCTCTTCGTAGGTCTTCCTGCTTCCGTGACCCTTAGGGTGCACGCATTCGACGACAGGCGTGGCCATACCAATGTAACCGCAGGATGAACACTCAACAGGGCTTGTCCTGAGGACCTCTTCGTCGCTGGGATCGATCTCTTCTTCTTGGTGGTTTGCCATCACAAACTCACACTCTGGGCACGCGTATGCGTAGGTGCTTATCTCGCCCTTTTCGCAATTAGCGCACTTATTTCCGATCTCAGCCAACTTCTCAAGAAGTTGCCTCTTCTGACCGGGCCAAAGCTCCCACCAAAGCTTTCTTCCGAATACGATTTCGTAACCCTCATGCGCCGAGGATGGATGTGAGATCCTTCCGTTTCGATCTGGCGCGGGCACGCGCTCGTATGTGAAGTACTCGTAACCCTTCTCAGAGGTGTGGGGAATCTTGTAGAAGTCCTCCATGACAAAGACCGATACGGCGCACTTCTCGTCCGCCCAGAAATCCTCCTTCTCCTCCTCTGCGCAATAGTAGTAAAGCACGCAAGGTAAGGCGCGCTCTGTATTCCATGCGTTGGAGATGATTTGCCGCTTTTGGCCCTGAGGCGTGGTTACCCACTTAGCGTAATACTTGTAGAAGGTTTGGTTTTCTTCGGTTGGGATGATTCTTACACGAGTCTCGTTCTCATCAGGACGAAACTTGTAGTCGCGCATTCGAAACTTCCATGCTGGTGGCTTTCTGGGCTCGAAGCCACCTCCAGCACCGCCACCGAACTTCTTTCCGCCGCCACTCTTCTTGGCGAGCATCTTTTGTCGAATCTTCGACTCTTTCTGTTGCTTGTGAAAATCTTCAAAACTAATAGGCATCTTATCTTCCTCTCGTTGTTGGCCAGGGCTTTAGCGCCCCCTCTATAGCCAGTTTTACTTGTGTGGACGTTAAGTCGTCCGGTGATATCGGATCGCTGGTCCTATAATCAGCAACCCGAACTGTTATGCCAGATAGCTGGCGTGCAATCTTCTTAGTGGCCTCCCTGCCTGCGTCATCATTGTCTAAGAACAGGACGACAGAGTTTGTCACCCGCTGTAGCAGAACAACCTGCTCGTTACTCATGCTTGCGCCCAATAAAGCGACACTGTCAACGTACCCTGCTTGGATACACCACAGACAAGCCTTGAAACCCTCGCACACGATAACGGGCATGTCAATATCTGTATACATCCTTCTGGCGTAGAACTTGTCCAGGCCGTACAGGAGCTTTCTTTTATTGAGCGCATAGCCCGGTAACAATTCGTGAAACTCAGATCTATAAATTTTATATCTTGGGTGTTCACCGCGAACAGTTCTCCCGGAAACTCCCACAAGGTCGCCGCTGTGACTCCTGAGAGCGAACGTCACCCGCTTCCTCTTTCTGTCGAACCCGACGTCGTACTTCTTGAGAAGACTCAAGTCGAACCCGGCATCAAGAAGCATCTTCGGTGCGTACTCAAACAGACCGAGAGCTGCCTCCGGAAGAGTGTCCATCTTGAAATCCATACCAAGAATAGGGTCTTTGCGCTCTTCCCTCTCTGATTTAAGTTCCGCCTTTATGGCGTCGATCAGAGAGGGGCCAACGTGTAGATCCCTAAGGAGGCCCGTCAGGGTCCACCCCCGGTTGCAAGTATGACAGAATGACATACCTACATGCCTGGACGAGGTCTCCGGACCGACATAAACGTAGAAAGACGGTTTCTGCTCTTTTCCTTCTTTATGGAAAGGGCAGTGCGCCGCTACGTTGTTTGCCGGAGCCTCCTGCTCCGAGAAGCGTATATAACCGGATAATATTGAATGAACTTCTTCCTTAGACAGGCCCATTTAGTCACTCAGGTCTTCGTCGATCTCGTCTGGATCGCGCTCAGCCCTTGATCTGTCCATAATGGGACTGGTGACTTCAGGCGTCGGTTCAATCTCTGCTTCAGACCCCTCCTCTTCCTCGTGAACATCGTTGATGGCGTACAGTGTGTCGTGCGCGTAATCAAAATTTTCACAGGCAAGAGCGTGGATCGTAAATCCGTCATCGGTAGTCTCTCTTGCTGCCGCAAGGTGCAGGCTTATTTCCTGCTTAGCCTTATGGTACACAAGCCTTATTCCGACATCGCAATCCATAACAGCGCCAGTGTTCATTGCTAGTGAAGCTGTGCCTCTGGACTTATTGTATTTATACGCAGACCTCTCATTCTCTTGCAGGATTGCCATGATGGGGATGCCGGTTGTTTTGGCGATCTGCTTTATCTGCCTATTAATGGCAGAAAGAACCTTCCAGTCTAGCGCATTTGAGCCTGAGTTTATGCCCGGAAGTTCAAGCATGTACGAGGAGTCCAGCAAAACAAACTCAGGCCTATAGGTGTCTATCTTTCTTCGTATCTCTGCGGGGCCTCCGGGAGACCCGTCTGGCCGGTCGCAATCCGTGAAGATGATCTCCCCACGAAAGTCATCAGCGCAATGCTGAGCTACGGTTTCTAGATAGTGGGCCTGCTCAATAGTTGAGAGACTTCCCTTCTTTAGGCGCGTATAGTTAACCTTGGCGTTGATAGCGGTAATCCTTCTGCGCATCTGGTCCCAGGTCATCTCCTTGCTATAGACAAGAACCCGGTGCCCCGCCCTGAAAAGCTTTGCCGCCACAATTAAACCAAACCAAGTTTTCATTGATTTTGGCAAGGCCCAACACATGATAAAGTCACCGGGCTGGATGCCCTGCGTGGCTTGGTTCATCCTTGCCCACGGCCAAGGCATCCCCGTCAGGCCCTCGGTATCCCCAGTCCTTCTAAGCTCTGCGATAGTCTCCTCAAGCGCTACATCGCTAAAGGTTACGTCAGTTGTCGCTGAAGCCTTTTCTTGGAGGCTTCCAAGGGTGTCATGGATATCCGAGAGGGCGGAAAACGGGTTTGCGCGTGAGTCCTCCTGCCACTTCATCATGGCCTTGTCCACCTCTCGGTGAACGAAGGCCCCTTTGATCTTCTCGCAAAGATCCTTAAGGTTTTCTACTGGCGTCGGGAGGTCTAGCCCGGGAAATTGCTCAATAAGAGATTGCTCGCTGGGAACGAAGCCAAAATTGTTCGGCCTTCGGTAGTGAGCATCTATTGTTGAGTATATTGACTTGGCCTCCATACTCCCAAGGGAGCGAAACTGGATTCCCTGACGAAGGGCCTCCTCCCACGCCTCGGCCGGCTTTTCGGCGCGAACTATGGATGATATTAGCTGTAGCTCCCAATTTGCCATTAGAACTCCTCAATAAGGCTTTTAGGTTTCTCCGGCTTACTGGTCGCCGCTTCCTCTGAAACGGTACTTACCACAACCTCCTCCACTGCCTTTAGCAAATCCTCTGCTATCTCGGTCAAATCTTCAGGGAGGTCTTCTATTTCCATATTACCAACGGGCCGACCGTCAGCCATCAAACCAAGCTTGGCGCTTAGTATGGGTCTGTGGGTTGGCCCATGGAACATCTTCGTTACAACCACTTGGTAACAGTGGAGGCCATCGACTTTTGACTTTTTGATTTCAATCATCGAATTTTCCTTTATATAGCCTCTCTCGGATGTCGCTAACGTGCCCGAGGACCGCCCCGCCGATGTGCTCTCTGGACGCTTCCCAGGCTAGGTCATAAGCCATGCTATGCCCCGCAGTAACGCCCTCCTGCGTTTGGTCGCATTTGACTGTCACTGACGAGAAAACTTCTACACTGTAAGGGACCTTGTCCCACTGCCCGTCACCATAGCGAACAGAGTCAGAGACTTTTGTGCTTACGCTTGCGGTGACAGAAGCGACCTCATGCCCGTCAGTGACTAACGTGCTTATGGGTATCTGCTCCTCAACTCTTTCAGACATATCCTTCTCCTCAAAGTTTGCGTCTTTGTAAGCCTTTCGGACAGTTACCGTCCTATCGGCGTACCCTTCTGGTTGTTTCGGTTTGTATGGCATTGTTAGCCCACCTTGACAGAAATTTCCTTCGGCGCAAGAACCTTGGGGGAACCAAACTTCTTGGATCGTGCGGGCTCAACCTGCTCGATCTTGAAGGCACCAGTGATTAGCCCGTTCTCGATCACCTTATTGTCCACGCGACCTACGACCCCTGGAGTCTGAAGAACTTCTGCAGGGAGTTTGTGCGCTTCGTATTTCCAAGACTCAGGAGCCTTTGTTCTCCGGAAGCTTTGGTACGAAAACTGTTCCTGCCCGTCCACCGCTCGAACAGAGTCTTTCGCATCAGCGAGGAGACGATTATACCGCTCACTCAGGTCATAAAAGATATCGAAAACCTGCTGGTTATCTTCGATAAACTCTTTGATGGCGTTGCGAGCATCCTCGAACGCGTCTACAGCCTCATCGGCTTTCTTTTTTGTTGTCTTAAAACTCATTGTTTTTCTCCTTGTTCAGAAAGTATTAGTGCGACCTTAAGCCCCTCTCGAAGGCTTTCGAGAGTCTTATTCCACATACCTCCCGAGTTTTGTGATGTGTTTCTGTATAGTTGGTTTATTGATGGTAGTGGCATGATAGGGACGGCGTACTCAACAAGCTCGCCCTGTATAAACCCCTCCACCACACGACCATTAACAATGGATTGCTTTGGGTAGAGGGCTTTTACAGCCGAACTCCCGAATGCGAATACAATGTAAGGCTCTATGCGACTAAGCTCCCCATGGAGTCTTTCGCGGCAGGCTTTCGCCTCCGATAGCTTTGGCGCTGGGAGCATCTCAATTCTCCCACGTGCGCGAGGAATCAGAGATCCTGTTGGGCAAGACACAACTGGTGTTGTCCACACGGCGCTTGGGGATATCCCGGCCCGCTTAAGGAGCGTCACCAGAACTTTCCCCTCCCCACCGGATAATATATCTCCAGTCGCCGCGCCTGATGGCCCTACCCGGTCTATGACGGCGACGATCTTTGTGTCGACCCGACCTTTGCCACGAATCATAACTTTTCTGTTCTCGTGGAGAGGGCACCTTGAGCAATTTCGGTACTCAAAGTTTAGATCTTCAATTTTCGTCACTACCGATGTTCTTGAATCTGAATCCATTGGCTGCCACAGCTTTTCTTAAATGTCGACACATAGCCCCAGCGGGACCGAATTTATAGTCATCAATAACCACAACGATAGGGTCCTTCTTGCCAGGACTCTTTCTTTCTATTCGCCCCTTCCCTTGCTGGAAGGACCCCCATGCTTTGAACGGGGTGGCGAATATTAGAGTGTCCAGGCGCGCAACATCAAGACCCTCACGGGCCACACCGAAAGTTGCAAAAGTGACGTCACACTCATCAATAATTCGTGTTCTGTCTGCACCCTTGGTGTCGCCAGTGACAACCCCGGCCGTATACCTTTTCATACGGCTATTGTCTAGAAACTTATTTTTCAAGACGCTGGGATGATCCTTGCTGTGACACAGTACAAGTATCTTCCTCCCCTTGGTGAGCGCATCTTCAACAACAGACAGAATCTTTTTGTTTCTTGGGATGTTGTCCGCAAAGTATTTGTACATCTTCCCTGCGGAGAACTCCCCGGTCGTGTCTGCAATCACCCTTTCGTCCAAAGGTAAGCTTGTGCTTGTTCTTAAGAAGAAGATCTGAGCCTCAAGGTCGCCAACCAAATCGCTGTAAAAGATTTTTCCGATGTGAGAATAGTATACCTCCTCAAGACCGTCTTCCCGCTTTGGTGTCGCCGTCAACCCATACCTATTACCGATAAATAAAGGCGCAGTTTGACTGAACGTTGTCGCGGAAAGATGGTGCACCTCGTCAAAGACGACAGTTCCAAACCTAGCCCTTATTTCTGGTGGAACTTTGTGCGCCCTCTTGGCGAGCGTATGTATCATCGCAAGCACCAGCGGCTTGTCCCAATCCTCGTTCGGACCTTGAACAACCCCGATGTCGTCATCTGAAATACTTAAAAATTCAAGCGCTCTTTCCCGCCATTGGTCCATGAGGCCGGAGTTGTTGACTACAACGATGGCCGGATACCCTCTTTGAGCGATCTTCTTTAAGCCCATCACCGTTTTGCCCTTCCCGCAAGCAAGGTTTAGGACGCCCCCTTCTTGTGCGGAGAAGGCCTCCCAAGCCCGTTCTTGGTCAGGGTCTCTTGGGGAGATCCGATCACCAAAATCGAAGGTCTGCATCCCGTCAGTAATTCCTATATTCTCCCAGGGACCTATTTTATTAAGCCACTCTTCGTCAGTAAAAAAGTGCCTAGCTATTACTACGTAATCTCCTAAATCTCTCGCTAGTGGGAATTTAGAGACTTCGCCGTTTCTGCTGTTTACTGAGGTTATGGTGGCTGCGCGGATGAAGGCCCGCTTATTGGGTATTAAGTTAGCGGGAACCCACATCCAGGCAGACCTAACCGCACCACCGCTCAAAGACCTCCCGTCGTCCATCTCTGGAAAATCGGGGTGCCGTGGTTTTCTACTATTCAATTTAATCCTCCAGTATCCTGGCCACTTGCCTTGCAAGGTAGTGTTCCAGGCTATCAGTCCGCTCAACCTTACAGTGCTCGAAGAACAAAGACGTTATTCTCTGAACCTTGTCTTCAGAGGCTTCTTTTTTGTTGCCAATCATGGTCAACAGCTCTGAGTTTGCGGAAACGCCAAACGCCCTTTTCTTGGAAGGTTCTCTTTTGGCACGCTCTTCGTATAGGGCGGATATTGTTGATTTGGCGAGGTCGCTCCCATTGGGATCTATCCCTGCGCCATTAAATAATTTCATCAAACTTTGATTTGACGGCAAGGCAGAGCCCGCTTCGTACTGACGAAGCGTCTCTCTGCTTAGGCCGCACCTGATCGCGAACTTTCGGGACGATTCCCCGCGCACCGCTCTTAGCGAGCGTATAAGCTCCGACAGTCTGCTCTCATTGCCCATTTATTCCTCTTCATAGATCTCTTCGCATTCCAACCACTCCTGGTCGTCGAGAGGTCTATCTTTGTATACGACAACTTCTTCATTGTCACAAGAGTTTTCTTGGGGGCTCGGGAGAGACTTAGTCCCATCCCCTGTATTTCTTCGCAGACGCAGTTGCGAAGATATGTTTTCGAAGATACTAGCAATGGCGTCGATTGCTATTTCTGTGTACCCCCGGTTATCATCCTTATCTAAATGTGTTGGTACTTCTACTTTAATGGTATACGGTTTATCATCAGACATGCTCACTGGCCCTCCGTGGTTGAGTGTAGGTAAATCTCGGTTGCATGGTGCTTATACCCAAAAACCAACAACCCTTGTGGAGAAGGTGAAATGACAAATCTTTCAGGTGTGTATGATCAGTATGATGACGGCGGTCTTTTTCTTAGAAAGGAGATCGGGTCCCGAGGAATCCCAGCAATCATTAAGACTGCTTCAGACCTGTCTTCTCCGGCTAGAAGGTTTGATGATGACTACGCACTTGTGGTCGGAACAGGTCTTGGGAGAGAGTACCGATACCCAGTTTCTGACGCAGGCAATACCCTAGTTTCAGCCATGTACTTTTCTGAGTACGGAGACCAGCTTCCCGAAGAAATGAGGAAAAGTGCGGCTATCAAGATCAAGGGGGCGCTAGAGTCTTTTGGTTTCGATGTTCCGGAGCAGTTAACGAAGACCGCTGCGTTCGAGCTTGGGTACAGCGGTGAGGGGGAAAACATGTCCCTCGAAAAGCTATTCGGCGTTGGTGGGGAAGACGATCCTATGGAGATTGTCGAAGATGCGTTTGACAAGCTGAGCCCCCGAGGCAAACGCCGACTGGCGATGCAGGTTAAAGAGGCAAGCGCCACCACTCCGGACAGGCTTGAAAAGTACTCCGGAACCTCTGTGGGGTCAGACTTCTCTTTGGCGGTCGACACTAGAAAACTGGTTCTTTCTGGTGAGGATAAGCATGCTGAGCTTGAAGGTTTGCGGAAGAAGGCCTTTGCTGAAGGCGTTAACCCCGAGGAACTTGCTGAGGAGCTAACTCTTTTTGATACCGTCAACGAGATTACCCATCTTTATGATCGTGTAATACCTGACCCGTACGCGGCTGTCTTTGGTAACGAGATTGAAAAGAGCGCCAGTGTGCTGGGGCCGGTCGAAATAGGGGGGCGTGAGTACACTCAGGAAGCCATTAATTCTTGGTCCTCCTCTGGTGGGATTGATAAAATTAGAGAATCTTTTGGGGACGACTTCGCCTCTCAATTCGGGACCGAGCCTGCGGTTGTTTTGGAAAGCCTTCCTTCAACCCACAAGCAGGCAATCGCCCGGATGATTGATGAGAACTAATAAAGAAGAAAGCCCTCTCAAAGGGGGCGGCCCGGGGACTCCGAGACACGCGTTCACCAACAAGGATAGCCACCCGCTAGTGCTAAACCTTCTCCTTGTTAAGGAGTTTGGTCCGGACTACCTCGGGTGGGAGCCGGAGACATGTTGGGTTGAGATTGCGCGGACGTGGAAAACCACTATCTCCGAAGTTAATCGAAATAAGATCCAAGCAGTCCGAACCTGCCATACAACCGACCAGCCTTATGAGAGATGGGAGGCTTTTGACTTGGTGGCGTCCGGTCTTTTAGGGCTTCCGCCGAAGTTTGACCTCATACAGAAACCTACCCCGCACCGAGCTGGATTGGCTTTGGATATCATGGGTCAAATAAAAGAGGGTGGTAAGATCAGCAGCGATGTGTATAAGTATGTTGCTGCCTGTATGATGGACTACGGCATGGTCTACGGGACAGGCCCCCTGGAGCCGTGCAATGAGTATCTTCTAGACCTTCTTCCGGAAGGATCTAAGAAGGTTCAGGCCAGGGTAAAGGTGGCACTCGATAAGAACAGGAAACCAAAGTTCGACGGGAATAATGAGGACGATGTTCACTTAATGAAGAGCATCTCGGTGTCCGATTTCCTGGAGGGCTCCTCAAGAATCTTGCTTATACAGCTTAAAAGGCTGTTATCGTAAAGGGTGCTGGCATGTCTGGAATATCTGGAAGATTATCTCGGTACGCCCTCGGGGGCAGATCCAGGGCGAAAACGGTGGGGAAGCCGGAGAGCTTTTACCCAAGCCCGTTTTTTGACGTAGCGCAGAACTACTTACCGAAAACCATTAAAGAGACGTTTGACTGGTGTCTCTATTACCAGCTTACCAACCCTCTTATTAACGCGGTCACCAGCAAGCTGGCCACATACCCAATCACCGATTTAATTTACGAGGACGATAACGAGGGAGTTGTCGATCTGTACAAGCAGATTTTTGAGAGACAATTTCTCCTTAGACAGTTTCTCGTAGAGGTCAATCTCGACAGATACACCTATGGCAATGCGTTTGTTTCTATATCTTTCCCGTTCAAAAAAGTGCTCTCCTGTAAGGAATGCAAAGCCGAATGGGAAGCAAAAGACGTCAAGTACAAGTGGAAAGACTTCCAGTTCCATATCGACTGTGAGCACTGCAGCCACTCAGGGGTGGCCAAAGTAAAAGATGAGCCTATCAAGTCCAGCACGCAGATTCGGCTTATTCGGTGGAACCCAAAGAATATAACGATTCGACATAATGAAATAACCGGCAAGTCAGAGTATTACTACTCGATGCCCAGGCACCTGAAAAACGACATCATGCTTGGTAAGCCATCAATGATCGAATCGGTGCCGCAGGTTTTTATCAGCGCCATAAAGAAGAAGAAGTCAATACTTCTTGAGGGCTCAAAACTATTCCATTCCAAGCGGGCATCCATCTCAAGAGATCCGTCGGACAGCGGATGGGGAGCACCCCTTATTCTTCCAGTTTTGAAGGACATCTTTTTTCTTCAGGTGCTAAGGAAGGCGCAAGAGGCGGTGGCGATGGAGCACATTGTCCCTATGCGTGTGATGTTTCCACAGGTCACCACTGACGGGAACAACCCGTATGCCCATATTAATCTCCAGGACTGGCAAACAGAGGTGTCCGGGCAGATCAAGAAGTGGCGGATGGATAACAATCACATCCCAGTCATGCCCGTCCCTGTGGGCTATCAGATGATAGGTGGGCAAGGGAAGTCTCTGCTCCTGCATCAAGAGCTTAGGATATATAACGACCAGATTATCGCCGGCATGGGCGTGCCTACGAGCTTTTTCTACGGGGAGGCTCAGTATTCGGGTGCCGCTGTTAACATGCGTGCGCTTGAAAATGAGTTCCTGGGTAACCGGCAGGACATGTTGAGGCTTGTTGAGTTCATTCGAGACCGGGTATGCGCGTTCTTGGATGTGCCCAAGATCGACCTTAAGTTTAAGCCGTTCAAAATGGCAGACGATATCCAGCGGGCGTCATTCGATATGAATCTTGCGAACGCAGGAATGATCAGTAGAAGGTCGTTCCTAGAGACGCGGGACTTCAGTTTCGACACCGAGCAAGAGTTGCTTCATGCAGAGGGCAAGAAGCTGAACCGGGCGCAGCGAGAGGGCATGATATCTAATGCCGAGTCCCAGGGCGAAGCGATGCTCATACAGACAAGGTATCAGATACAGGCCCAATCCCTTCAGCAAGAGGCCCAAGCGCAGATGCAGCAGCAAATGCAGCAACAGATGCCCCAGCAACAGATGCCCCAGCAGCAGGGGGCGCAGCAGCAGGGGGCGCAGCAGGGGGCGCAGCAGGGGGCGCAGCAGGCCCCGGGACAAGAGGGCGGGATGGCCGAGCAGCCACAACCCCCTGCGGGACAAGCGGAACAGCAGCCTGGGATGCAGCAGGGGCAGATGCAACAACCACCTCCTCAGCAGGGGTCGCCGATGCCACAGCAGCCCGAGCCGCAGCAGGCCGGGATTGATCAAAGTCCGGTAGGGGCGGGTCAGCAAGGAGGAATGGTTGACCTGTTTGCACAAGCAAAGAGAATAACGTCCCAGATAAAAAAGATGGACGAGGTTGATAGATACCGAGCGCTGTCACAGCTTCGGGCAACGAACCCGGATATGTACATGCTGGTAAACAATGCCTTGTCTGGGGCAGGCGTCAAGACGATGAGTCCGCTTCCTGAGCAGCTTCCGCCAAGGGCCGCCCCAGACAGGGCACAAATCTAATGAACCGCTATGAGCATTGCGGAGAATTGGTCACATCGATCACAACGACCGCGCTGGTAAAATGAAGAGGGATTATCGTTTTGTTTGACGCAACGACAGCACACCCACACAACGCACCCGGTGTTCTCAATAAAGTGGGGACACTCCCCGCAGTTCTTGGGTTCATGGCACCAGATGCCAGCAACGTCACAAGCAATGGCTTTTGGTGCTTTTGTCAACGGGTCTCCTCACGATTAGGTGTTTGGAACGAGCGCGGTGTCGACTGCACGAGCAAGCTCACTAAGCGTGGACTCACAGTAAGCGGTGGTGCTTACAAGAGGCCCGCAGGTTTTTACGAAACTATTCATACTTTACTCCTTTTGTTTAAGGGCGTCATCACCCATAGTTCTTATACCTAATATGGAGGCCGGGTTAGCGCGGAGGATCCAATGTCGAATATTCTAGATCCCGAGGGGGTAATGAAGACCCTCGAAGATGGGACCATAGATAAAATAAGTAAGTTCTTCCCCTTGGTAGGGAAGAAGCAGACTCTGGTCGCCAAGAGAATTTACTCGGGCGGCGACGTCAATATCGACGATATACCAAGCCAGAAGAAGGCTAGGCTGCGGGGCAGAACCTGGGCCCAAGGCCTTTACGGCGACTTCGAACTCGTCGACAACAGCACGGGCAAGGTTGTTGACCGCGCAAATAAGATTAAAGTCGCTGCGATACCAAAGATAACGCGCCGGTTCAGCTACATTGTGGATGGCACGGAGTACCAAGTCGACAACCAGTGGCGTCTTAAGTCGGGCGTTTACGCAAGAAGAAAGGCCAACGGCGAACTGGAGAGCCAGTTTAACCTTGCGCAGGGCCGTGGGTTTAGAATGGGCTTCAACCCAGAGCGCAGACGATTCATGGTCACTTACGGGTCCTCGAATATCCAGCTCTTGCCAGTTCTTCAGGCGTTAGGTGTTCCGGACGAGAAGATCAGAGCGGCCTGGGGTAACGAGTTATATTCCCGAAGCATGGCAGACAAAAAGCGTGGAGAAGTCATAAAGCTGGCCAAGGCCCTGGACAGGAAGGCAACGCCTGCCACAGATACGGAGGCGGCTGAGGTTGTCGCCAAGGCCTATGGGGCCACAAAGCTTCTTCCGGAAACGACAAAGATAACCCTTGGGGAGGGGTTTGACGCTGTGGGTGGTGGCGCACTGCTCGCAGCGTCATCAAAACTATTAAGGGTAAATAAAGGCGAAGAAGAAGTTGATAATCGAGACTCCCTGAGGTTCAAGGAGCTTTGGTCCATAAACGACTTTATCCCTGAGCGGATTGAGAACTCTGCCAGGAGGATAAATTACAAACTTGGCAATAACGTTGATCGTAAGGACAACATCCGAGCAATCGTTACCCCTGACATTTTTAATGTTCCGGTAAAGACATTTTTTACATCGACAAGCCTGTCCCAGCAGCCAAACCAAGTTAACCCTGTTGACATGGTAGGTGGGTTCTTGCGGACCACGATCATGGGGCAGGGCGGGATCGCTAGTGAGAATGCGATCTCCGACGAAGCTAAGATGATCGACACAAGTTATTTGGGGTTCATGGACCCAGTCCACACCCCGGAGGGCAAGCGCACCGGTATCAGCGGGCACCTATCTCTTGGTGTAACGAAGGACGGCAAGGCTCCAAAGATTAAGGTCTATGATGTTAGGGCAGGCGGCTTTGTCATGAAGAGCCCGACAGAGCTTGCCAATAAGGCGCTTGCTTTCCCTGACCAATACTCCTTCTCGGGCAAAAGCCCCAAGCCTCTTCAGGACACAGTTACTGTTGTTCGAAAGGATGGGGGCGATCCGGAGAATGTGTCTCCCGATGAGGTGGACTACGTAATAACGTCGCCTAAGCAGATGTTCTCCATAACGGCTAACCTGATCCCGTTCCTTCCCTCTGATCAGGCCAACCGGGCGGGAATGGCTACACGCCACCTGGAACAAGCAATTTCTCTTAAGGACAGGGAAGCGCCGCTGGTTCAGGTGAAGTCGGGCAGTCCGGAAAAACGGTACGGAACATGGGAGGGTATGCTTGGCTCATTCACGTCTCACGATAGTCCTGACTCAGGTGTTGTTGAGAGCGTAAGCTCCTCAAAAATTGTTGTTAAGACGGCCAAAGGGGAGAGGAAGACCGTATCTCTCTACGAGAATTTCCCGCTCAACGACAAGAAGGCGTTCATAAACAGCACACCTCTGGTTAAAAAGGGGGACTCTGTTAAAAGAGGTCAACCTTTGGCAGACACGAATTTCACCAAGGGCGGAACCTTGGCGATGGGCACAAACCTTGCAGTTGCTTACCTGCCCTATAAGGGACTCGTTTTCGAGGACGGCATAGTTATTTCGGAGTCCGCCTCAAAGAAGCTAACAAGCGAGCATTTGCACAAGAGCAGATCCTATGTTGATAGGGGCATGGCTTTAGGCCTGAAGAAGTTTCGCGCCAATTTTCCCGGTGCGGTAACGGAAAAGAATGCAGAAAAGCTAGATCCAGACGGAGTCATAAAAAAGGGTCAAAGAGTTGACCCCGGTGACGTATTGATGACGGTTCTTCAAAAGACCGAGCCTTCTAAAGAGCAGCTTCTTCTTAAAGGCATACACAAGTCTTTGATACGCCCGTACAAGAACAAGTCTGTCACCTGGGACAAGCCTTATTCTGGGGTGGTCACTGACGTCGTCCGGAACGGAAAAGAGGTTGTTGTCTACACCAAAACTGAAGAGTCTGCTGACGTTGGGGACAAGCTTACGGGAAGACACGGTAACAAGGGCGTTATCACTGCCGTGGTACCAGATGAGGAGATGCCCAGGGATGCAGATGGAAACACAATACAGCTAATACTTAATCCTTCCGGTGTCCCTGGCCGAATTAATCTTGGTCAGGTTCTTGAGACAAGCTTAGCTAAGGTTGCTGACGCACAGGGCGAGCCGTACGCGGTTGACAACTTCCAGACAAACGACACCAAGAAAGTTGTAAAGGTAAAGGAGCATACCCGAACAATCCAAACCAAAGAAGGCCCTAAGAAGATCACGATCAAAGAGCATGAAAGGGAGCTTGGTTACCAGGAGCGCGTTAAACAAGTCTTGGCAGAGGCGGGCATATCTGAAACTACGGAACTGTTTGATCCGGCAACAGGTAAGAGTCTTGGCGAAGTTCTTGTCGGGAAGCAGTACACGCTAAAGCTTCTCCATCAGGTGGATAAAAAGCTTCGGGCTCGTGCGCATGGCTATGGCCATGATTATGATGCCAACCTCGTCCCTAAAGGGGGCGGAGAATCGGGAGCGGCGCAGAGATTTGGGGAGCTTGGTCTTTATGCGATGCTATCTCACGGATCTACGGCAAACATACGCGATGCTCTGACCTACAAAAGCGATAAGGCGCAAGACGAGGTATGGACAGCGGTCCAGACTGGGGCGATCCTCCCAGCCCCAAAGCCCTCTTTTGCGTACGAGAAGTTAATATCCTACATGCGAGCTTTGGGGCTTGATGTTGAGAAGGAAGGCAACGGCCTCGTCGTCAGCCCGCTCACTGATAAGCAAATACTTGAGTCTTCGAGCGGTGAGATAAAGGACGGAAGCAAGGTTATACGTGGCAAAGATCTGAAACCCGAAAAGGGGGGTCTTTTTGACGAGGAAGTAACGGGCGGCCCTGGAGGCAAAAAGTGGTCTCATATCGCCCTTGCCACTGGGATGCCAAACCCGATGTTTGAGAAGTCTGTGCGCTCCCTTTTAGGAATAACGGGTAAGCAATATGATTCCATAATGTCCGGAAAAGAAGGCCTGACAGAGGACGGGAGCGTAGCCCCAGCAGGAAAGGGTGTTGCCTCAGGCCCGGAGGGCCTTATTCAAGCGTTGGCTGGGATCAATGTTGATAAGGCGCTTTCAGAGTCCAAAGAAGAGATAAAGACCGCCAGACGCTCTGAGCTTGACAGGGTGAACAAGAGAATTAAGTACCTGCTAATGCTTAAAAAGCAGGGGCTTACCCCCCAAGAGGCTTACTCAATATCCAATGTCCCTGTCCTCCCCCCTGTGTTTCGCCCAATCACCGCTATGGAGGGAGGAGACCTTAATATCGATGGCACTAACATGCTCTACCGGGATATCGCCATACTTAACCAAAAGCTCGGCGAGGCAAAGGGCGTACTCCCAGATTCAGCGGTAGCTCAGCTTAAGTCAGATTTGTATGACGCTGTTGACGCGTTGATGGGCACGTCGACACCGTCTGAGTCTGCGCTTACTTTGGATGGTCAGGCCAGACCGCCGGGGATACTGACTATCCTCTCTGGTCGGCAGTCTCCAAAACAGAGCTTCTTTCACAAAAGAATCCTGGACCGTAAGCAGGACATTTCGATGCGGTCCGTTATTGTTCCAAACATGGATCTTCATCTCGATGAGATCGGCCTCCCCAGGAAGGGGGCCATGAAGATGTACAGGCCTTTTGTGGTCAAAGAGCTTGTTCGTATGGGGTATACCCCCCTAAAGGCCCGGGAGGAGATAGAGAGCAAATCCACTCTTGCCGACAGGGCGCTGGAGATTGCTGTTAAGAAGCGTCCGGTTCTTTTTAAGCGTGACCCTGTATTGCATAAATTTGGGATTATGGCCTTCAAGCCTAAGCTCCACAATGAGTCATCTATCCACATCCACCCACTAGTCACCGGTGGATTTAATGCGGACTTTGATGGCGACACAATGGCCGTGTTCGTTCCCGTATCGCAGGACGCGGTAGACGAAGCGCATAAAATGATGCCGTCAAAAAATCTGTTCAACCCCGCAACGGGTAGGGTCATGTATCAGCCCAGCCTGGAGGGGCAGCTGGGCCTTTACCTCCTGACCCAGATGGGGCGGAAGACGCGGGCGGTATTTGGTAGTGATAAGGAAGCTATTTCTGCCGCCAAGTCCGGTGAAATTTCCATGACAGATGTTGTCACCGTTGACGGGAAGAGGACCACTGCCGGCCGGCTTGTCTTTAGCAACGCCCTCCCGAAGAAGCTTAGAAGCGACGCTATGCTCACGGACGAGTCTATGTTCATGGGTAAAGAAAATCTCCAGTCCGTTCTTAGGGAGGTTGCCACTAAGACGCCGGCGGAGTTTCAAGAGACTGCTGACAAGATTAAAGATCTTGGTTTCGGTCACGCGTACAACATAGGGTTTTCGTTTAGTCTTTCTGACTTTGACGCCATGCGCGAGATACGAGCAAAGAAGATCGGCGCAGCCAAGGTAAAAGAAGCGGCGATCAGAAAGAAGCGCAAGATGAACTTGATTTCAAAAAGCGCTGCGGATCAGCAGATAATTGATCTTTACACCGCCGTCACAGAGGAAATGAACGTAGAGGTAAAGAAGGTTCTGGATAAGAGCGGTAATAAGCTTCGGGCCATGAATAAGGCCGGGGTTAAGCCCTCATGGTCACAGGTTCAGCAAATGCTTGTTGGGCCAATGCTCGTTGAAAACGCGAAGGGGCGCGTAATCCCCGTTCCGATTTCCAGATCTTACTCAGAGGGGCTTAAGTCGTCAGACTATTGGGTGGCGTCGTCGGGGGCCAGGAAAGGCCTAATCGAAAAGGTTCAATCGGTTCAAAAACCGGGCGCTCTGAATAAGCAGCTTGCCAATACGATGATGCCTTTTGTTGTTACCGAGGATGATTGTGGAACTACAAAGGGTGTTGCGATGGACAGCGCTGACTCCGATCTGGTGGATCGGTTTACCGCAAAGGCTATCTCTACTAAAGGCTTCCGGGTGGCCGCAAACACAGCGATAACGCCGTCGCTCATATCTAAGATAAAATCTGCGAAGGTAACTAAGGTTTTAGCTCGATCGCCCCTCAAGTGCGAGTCCGCCAAAGGCATGTGTTCAAAATGCTACGGACTTATGGATGGTGGCAGGCCTATTGAAAAAGGTACCAATATCGGGGTGATAGCGGGAACCTCCTTGGGCGAACGCGGCACACAGCTTGCTATGAAGACCTTCCATACCGGTGGTGTCGCTGGCTCTTCTGCTGGGGTTGTGGGCGGAATCGATAGAGTTACGCAAATACTTAAGATGCCCGCAACCCTCCCAAATGCAGCCGTCTTGTCACCCTCAACCGCAACAGTTTCTTCTATTAAGGAGAGCCCCGTTGGCGGGTATGACCTTACTATTGGGACAGAGGATGTGTACGTCCCTGCGGGTAGAACGCTTAATGTGTCTGAAGGATCAAAGGTTAAGAAAGGTCAAAAACTTTCTAGCGGGGTTGTTGATCCAAGAGATCTTCTTGAGAAGACGAATGTGGATACCGTCCAGGCCTATATCGCTGATGAGATCAACAAGGTGTACAAGAATGAGGGTATCAAACGTAGGAACATCGAGGTTGTAACAAAAGGGATAACCAACCTCGGAAGGGTTTCCGATCCTGGGGACTCTAATTTCGTAAAGAACGACTACGTATCCCTGTCTCATGCAGCAGCACTAAACAGATCAGGAAAGATGGCCAAGCCGATCGTAGTGGAGCCAACCCTACGAGGTATCGAGACCCTCCCGCTTGACCAAACCACCGACTGGATTGCCAGACTGCAGTACAGGAAACTAAAGGAGACATTTATCAGAGCCGCGAACGAGGGGTGGGAGTCTGATATCCACGGCATACACCCTGCTCCCGGAATTACGTATTCCGCTGAGTTCGGGAAGAGCAAAGGGGAGGGGCCCTACTAATGGTCATGAATGATGCTTGGGGCAAATCCTCAGAAGCCGCCCATGGGCCAGCAAAGGTAATGCTCGCCAAGATAACTTCCGTAAACATGCGCGAGTTTACTGTCGACTTGGTGACAATATACACGCACCAGCCTATCCCAGACGTACCGTTTACCTCTCCGTATTGCCACCATACTCACCCTGGTGGCACATACTTTATGCCAGAAGTTGGGTCGTACTGTTACGTTTGCGAAGCTGCTGATGGCACCTCATTTGTCTTCGCGTTTGTGACAAACCCACAAACAGTTGCTCCCGAAAAAGAGGTAGACCCCAAAGCGGGGACCGACCTTGAGTACATAGAAGAGGTCGGGGACATGGGACCAAACTTCCGTGGAGCTAGGGAGATCCTTGAGCCTGGAGACATCTTCCTAGGAACAATCGACGGGAACAGCGTTATTGTGAGAAGGGGCGGCGTTGTCCAGATAGGCGCAACAGGGATGTCTCAAAGAATATACATACCCATAGAGAATGTGGTTCGGGACTACTTTCAAAGGTATCAGGCCTACAGCCCTGTTGGTGAAATTGAGTGGGGCCACGCGGTCCTTGTTGAAGGAGAAAAACCAACACACACCGACGGATACCTCGCGAAAGACTACACGGACGCGGACCTCCAAGAGTCCCTTAAGGTGGCCGCCGAAACACCGGTGCTGGTTAAGTATAGTATTAAAGACTTGTGCCAAGAGGACGTATCCACAGGAAAGCATACGGTAGAGCTTAGAGTTGGACGACTCACCAAGGACCAACTAGATCCAGAGGAAGACAAAGAGCACATCTTCGCCCAGCCCGAGCATAAGACAGGAGACAGTGCCCGGGCAGATAAGCCGGTTTTCCCTGAGCGGGACAATAAAGGGGAGTCGAAGGGAATAATCAAAGAGGAAAGAGGGGTCATAAGCCTAACCGTATACCAGCACGACGAAAAAGATGATCAGGGCACGTCTTTTGGCGATGTTGGGAAGGACTCAAAAAGGGTTCGCTACGTGTTCCAAGTAAGCAGGGATGGGGACAACTTTATATTTACACGTGGTAATATACACGTGGAAGTGGCGCAAACCGTGTATGCAAACGTCCAAGAGGGGGTTAAGCTTGTATACGGAGATGGCGGCGGCAGCAATTCCGTTGCCGACAACAAACAGTCCGTACTTGAATTATTAAAGGATAATAATCTTAAAGCACAGATTAAGGCGCTTCTTGTGGAATGTTTGGACGAAATGGACTTTAAGGTTGAAAAGTCTGTGAAGATCCAGGGTAAGAAGGACATACAGCTGGGTCCGGATGGGGCAGACCTGCAAGAGGTTGTTCTTGTGTCTGACTTGCAGACTTGGTTTACAAGTAAGTTTAAAACCATTTGCGGCGCTGGGCCGGGGCAAATAGATCCTTCATGCCTCCAAACCTTCAAGTCTGACGTTGCATCATACGAGGTTAAAGCAAAAAAGGGGTCGCAGGGATAATGGCACTGGCTGACACACTTCAAGGGGTCAAGAACGCGGTTGACGCGGTGAGCCTATTTATGCCCGGAAACGAGAGCGCACACCTGGGCGAACAGTGGGCCTACGTTGCGAGCGAGTTCTTCTCTGGCGGAACTAATCCCGAATGGACGCCCGCCGGAATCGACGCTGGAAGGGCTGCTTTTGCCGCAGCGTTTGGGAATACCCTGCCTCCAGACCCTACAGGCGCGGTGCTTATTTTAAAGCTTCAAACCGCTTTTAAGGCTTTTGCGGACTTGGCCGCAATCCCAGCAAACGCGGTGCCCGTTTCCCCACCAGCGCAGATACCCCCTATACAGCCTCCGCCAGCACCAATGGCACCAATAACAATTCCCCCACCGAGTGATAGCACAGAGCCTTTAGCTATTGAGATATTCTCTAAGCTTATTGCCTGGGCACCAACCGGACTGGTTTCTATCCCAAATCCCGCAGGGGCCGGACCACCGGTTCCGACAACCCCATGGTCTTAGGAGAAGTCAGTGTCTTCAACAGTCGGTACATACAATGTATTATTGAAACGGGCTGAGGGTAAACACACAAACCGTTTAGTCGTAGGAGCATTATTATGAAGTTGACAAGAAAAGTGCAGGGCCCTTTATTTGAAAAGGTCGCAGCCAAATTTTTACTAGGGGATAACCCAAGCACGTACCCGAGCGAACTTATCGCTCACCTGTACAAGCAGCACCCTTTCCTTGGTCAGTACCAAGTGAATATCTCGATCCAGGGTCAGGACAAGAGTATGGGTTATATGTACGGAGTGTTTTTGGTTGCGCAAGCATCTGACGTTCCACCCTCTGATGGGGTGCAGCGAATGGGTGAAGTCGTCAGCCAGGGGCAGCCCCCGGCGGACCCAAAGCAGAGCATTAGAATCCCAATCATTGTTGAGAACAAGCGCGCATACTCCTACGACGTGTTTATCTCGCCTGATGGGAAGTTCTTCCCTCTCAACGAGGCCAGGGTCGCAGCGATGATGTTCCAGTCCAGCCCCTACGCGGAAGCTCCTCCGTTAAAAGGTATGCAGGGAGGGGGCGGGTCTGCCGCCTCGCAGAACATGGATCCGTCTATGCCCGCGTCTGCACATGGGGGCCAAAACCCAGCAAGCTCCACCATGGGTAAGATGGGGTCTGTTCTTGACCTTGTCCATATCGAGGGTGACGCCGTTGACACGTTTTTAAACTCGGTTGCGACAGATTCCACGCTTCTTGACGCTGCCAAGATTAATGAGGATTTCTCCTCGTCGCTGTCAAAACTCTCCCATGCTGCAAAAATCAGTGTGCCAGATACCGATGCTGGCCCGAGCCTGGATTCTTTCGACTCTGCGGTAATCTCTAAAGTGGCAGGCGGGTATCGAGTCATTGGGGCGACACACTCGCCGTTCAATCAGGCGGAATTCTTTATAGGTAACCGCTACTCGGAGACCATTCCCGTCGAACTCCGCCAGGGCATTGCTAAGCACGGATCGGTCCTTCTTACCGGGAATGACCATGAACTCTTAGAGGTTGAGCCTAGCTTCGGCCTCGAAGAGGCTGACGAAACGGGCGTATACTCAGTTATGAGCAAAGAGGGCGGGTCGCAGAAGGCCGTAGTCCTTAAGGATGTCGTCGCTCTCAGCGGCAGAAAGCTGGACTCCACTATTGTTGTTGGTCCTTCCGGGGCTTCTCTTCAGGAGAAGGTTGCCGGGATTAGGTGTGGCGACGTTAGCCTTGACGCTCTTGTGGGTTCTGAGCCTTTGGGTGAGGGTGTTTTCTTTCTCAAGGCGGCCTCTGCGGTTACCGAGCCTTTGGAAATAAAGCATACCGTCGAGAGTTCTGATGGCAGGTCGTACATCTATGAGCATGCCCTTTATGGGAGAGGGACCCTGAAGGTTGCAAAGGTTGTTAAGCCTGTGCAGGTGTCCGGGACGGACTACCTTATCCCGGAAGACAGCGTCTTTGTCCCCATGCCCCTGTCCGGGGAAAACTACCTGTCTGATACGGTCGCGATCAACAAGATCGCTTCTCGGCATGATGAGATGAAAAGAGTTCGAATTCTTTCTGACGGATCTGAGTTCACCTTCTCCGGTGGGCCGGTATCAGGGATAGAAAAAGTTGCGAAGCTTTCGTGTGATGACGCGTTACTTATTGTGGGCTTGTTGGGGGACACTCCGGACGGTGCTCTCGAAAAAGTTGCGGCTGCAGCATCAAGCGGCGAGGTGTCTTTTGTCGCCACTAGAAATTTGGTCAAAGAATCTGTTATTGACGAGACGGACGAAGAAGTTGTTAAACTAGCTTCTGTTATTAGGTTGAACCTTGTTAAGGAAGCAGCAGCACTTGTAGGCGCGGACACTGTTGATTCCGTATTATCTCTTAATTTTATTACTCCGGAGAATGTGGCTGGGTATTTAGACGCGATGCCCGTATTTGAAGAGTCCGCCTCAAAGTTAGCTGAACTCCTTATAGGGGTTAGGCTAGGTCTGTCAGACGTACCGGAGGCTGCTGTAGCCTCCGCTTTGTCTGGAATTGAGCGCGCCGTTCAGGGACTTAAAAAGCTACAGATCAGGACAAATGTGGCGATTTAAGAATGAAACAACCGAACGAATATTGGCTGAAATATATGCTAATGTTCTCGGAAATGTCTTTGGAGCAGATAGCCGAAACAGCGGTAATGTATGAGATGCTTGAGCCCGAACCGGGGTATCTTGCTGAGCTTAGGGAAAAGCTTCTAGAGACTAGACCGACACCATTTCGCATAGACTTCGGACCGACCAAAGCATGGGTTAGACGCCAAAGGATTATGTCCTTGGCCAAAGAAGACAAGCATGCGGTAGAGGCGCGGAACCTTCTGGGGGATTATAAGGCCAGACCCGTCCTGGAGGGCCTTTTGCTTTCCGGCATGGGCGCTGAAGAAGTTGCGTCCAACTTGAAGGAGATAACCGGAAAGGACGTTTCTAAGCGTACCATCAAGATGTTTAAGCATTATTTTTGGAACCTTGAACTTCTATCTACAAGCCAGTGGTTATCTTATCTGAAGAAGCACCCTGAGGGCCGGGTGCTCAAGTCTTGTTACTCGCGGGGGCCGGAGTTTGCCCTGTGGAAGCTTGGGAGTAGCCCGGAATTGGAGCAGAAAGCGGTCATACGCGGTCTGTTCAACGAATCCTCCATGCGCTTCTTTGAGACGGCCGGAATGCCCAATAGCCGAGAGACTGCACTGACAGCGAAACTTTGGGCAGAAAATATATTTAAGGCCACAGAGGAGCTGAATAGGACAGGTGACGCTGTGCAGCAGGTCGTGGACGGCCTCCGAGATATTGCTATTAAGTTAGGCAAGCGGGACGTATCCAGTATCCAGGACTTACCGTCTATAGACGATTTTGGGGATGATGATGTTTAACAATAACTTTTCAATCCTCCCGGTTAAATTTGTTGAAGCGAAAACAAAGATTCCGGGAGTAAGGTCTGAGTACTACCGAACGGACAATGGTGTTAAATTCCATCTGTGGCCCGACCCAGAGTTTCCCGACCATATTGGGGAGTCGATTAGGGCTGCTTGGAAAAGTTTCCCTAAAGAGTCTGTAATAGAGGAGTACGTACCAGAGGTTAACAGCTGGTATGCTGAGATAAAGGACGTGGGTATCGGATTGAGTGAGGTCCTCATAGAATCCCTATTGTCGAAAGTGTCCGCAGAGGTCAGGAAGCGAGAAGATGGCTAAAACTAATAAAAAAGAGCCTGGGTACTTTAAGTCTCTTGCTGCGGCAGCACCGGTGTTTGGGGCGAAGGCGGTTATTGGCGACCTTCCCAAGGGTGCGATCGAAAAAGCCGTAGACACAAAGGTTTGGAGCAAATTATCTCCCACCCCAGGGGCTAAATCGCCAACTTGGCGTGAAGCCTTCAAAAGCGGCGTAAAGGGAAGAGGTCTTGGGCGCGCCATTGGGGCAGGTACGGGGGTTTTGACCGCGCCTGTGTACATGAAGGGCATCAAACTTCTCGGGTCCAAGAGCAAGAAAGACCGCAAACGCGGGATTGCCATTATCGGGGGCAACACCGCCCTGTATCAATTGCAGAAGGGTGTCATAGAAGGAAGCGTCGAAAATATTCAGGCCGGGGCCGGTAGAGCGAGCGCCCTGAAGTCTGCAGTCGGTCTCGGTCTTGGCAGGTTGTCGTACAAGGTTCCGGCCGCACTAATTATGGCCAAAGGCCTTGCTTCTGGCGAAAAGAAGGGCAAGGGCAATAAGGGCTTGGCAACCGCGATGGCCGGAGGGGCGCTTGCGGGTGCGGTTAACAGAATGGGTGATGAGGGTTTTAAAGAAATCACCAAGGCGGTAACCGCAAAAGGCAAAGCTGGGTACAAGTTCAAACCCAAGCATTTTGGTAAACGGCTGGTTAGTGGGGGTATGGGCGGTGTGGCAGGCGGCCTTTTGGGAGGGCTCGTCCTGTCTAAGGCTATCAGCTACGCCAAAAAATCATTAAAAGGTGATAAGTAATGTGCAGTTTTTGGGAAGCTCTCCTCAGAGGTCTGTCTAACAACCCATGGAGAAAAAAATGAAAACAAAACTCTCTTTCTATGGTCATTCGCTTTTGGGAACGTCGCGACCGAAAAAAACACTAGGGCAGACCCTTGTTGATCTCGGGGAGCAAACAGCCGCGAAAATACAACCCCTAAAAACCAATACCAATACCAAGAACCCGTACGCCCAGAAGGGGCTGGCTTCGGGCTCGAAGGGCCTCAAGACCATGGCTTCCCTATCTGGGGTAAAACATGCTGCCGCTAAAACAAAACTTTCTTATGACGGCAGCAAGTCCGTCTACGATAGCGATGGGAACCTGACTGGGGAGGTCAAGCTCGATCACGGGGAAGTTATAAGGATCTCCCCACCTCCTCCTAAAAAGTTTAAGAAGCCTGTCGTCACCGCCGCTTCGGCCGCTGCGACAGCGGCAAAGCAAAACCCGTACGCGGGGAAATCTTTGGCTTCCGGGAGAAAAGGTCTTAGTACTATGACCGCCCTTTCCGGGATAAAGCATGCTTCCGTAGACGTTACAAAGCCACTGCCGAAGGTCCGCTTCGCTGGCGTCCCAGGCACCAAGCCCAATAGAAACTCAGTGATTGCGTCGGTGAAGGATACGCTATTAAACCCGTATCGCGGTAAAGCGATGGCTTCGGGCACGAAGGGCCTTAGCACCATGTCTTCCCTATCTGGCGTAAAGCATGCTTCCGCCAATATGAACGCACTGGAAAAATATGCCGCTAAGCAACTTTTGATTGAAAAACTTAGCGGCGCTAGGCGGCTGCTTCGGCTATCCAAGGCTGTCCGCAAAGGAAAGCAGGGCAAGACGCTGGACGCGTGGGCACGAGCAGCAGATAAGCAAGATCGGCGTATGAAGTCTTTTGGGAAGAGTAGATACGCGAAAAGGTCTGGCGCGGGTAAAGAGCCAGGAATTGACCTTGACGACCTCGCCGGTACAGACGCTAAAGCTATGAATTGGATTAAGCAGATGGCCAAAGGCGGAGGGAAGTCCTAGCCATGAGTCTCGGGGATTACATATTAAAGGCTGCTGCGGCTGAAGAAGCCGTCGAAGCCAAGCCTGCGCACGGGACAGGTATCCCCACCATGGCGGAGTGGTTTAAGCCGTACCCGCACCAAAAGAAAGCGATCGACCGCTTATTCGCAAACAAGGGTAAGATGATCCTTGCCCACGAGATGGGCACAGGGAAGACCGCCGCAGCTATCTACGGCTTTGAGCGGCTTCGTCATGAGGGTAAGGCCAAAAAGGTCTTGGTTGTGGTTCCCTCCGGGCTTCGCGCTAACTTCGCAGATAACGGGGTTAAGAAGTTCACGACAAGTAGTGTCGAGGTTATCGGCTCCCAGTCCGAAGTTTCTAAGAAAGAGGGGTACGTCCGACCCGGGAAAGAGACAGGTAAAGATTACACAATCGTGAGCTACGCGCAGTTCCGGCGAGATCCTGAAGGGATTATGCAGAGAACTGGCGCGGACTCCCTAATTTTCGACGAGTTTCACAAGACTCGGAACGAGAGGGCCTCAACCTTCAAAGCGGCCATTGCCGCCAGAAAGTACGCAGTTAACTTCATGGGGCTCACGGCCTCTATGATCAACAACAACCCTGGTGAGGTTGCCACACTCCTCACCATCTCCGAGAAGAACCGGGAGATGTCTCCGGCCCAGTTTAAGAAGAAGTTTACTAAGACGATTGGGTTCGCAAAAGGGTTTACGGGAAAGAAGAAAAAAGTAAAGGGCTATAAGAACGTCGAGGAGCTAAAGAGGCGAACGCAACCAAAGATTGACTACGTAGAGACCTCAGACCTGAAGGGCAAGACCATGCCCAAAAAGCAGGTATCCAATGTGGACGTTGAGATGTCTCCCCAGCAGTACCAGATGTACGAGCTTGCCCTGAACCGTCTAGGTCCCCTCAAAGAGCGTATCATTCGTAGAGACCCGAATATCTCCGTTAAAGATGCGGAGTTCTTGTTCGCGCAGATATCCGCAGCAAGGCAGGTTGCCAACTCCATGCACACGGCGCGGAAGGACATCACACCAGAGCAGTCTGCGGAAGTCACCCCCAAGGTGAAAAGGGTTCTAGACGACACAGACTCTCACCTGAAAGCTAAGCAGGACAATAAGGTCGTTCTGTATTCTAACCTTGTTCGGGGAGGGGTAGACGTTTTGTCTGCGGGCCTCAAGTCTCGCGGAATTGATCACGCTGTCTTTGTCGGTAAAGGTACGGAGGTCGGAGGCAGCAAGGTTACTGCACTAAGTAGGCAGCAAGGGGTCCAAGACTACAAAGATGGGAAAAAGCGCGTGATCGTACTTAGTGGTGCGGGCGCTGAGGGCCTTGACCTAAAGAACTCTACCGCATTCTATGCTCTGGACGGACATTTCAACCCCCAAAGGATTTTGCAGGCTGAGGCCCGCGCCCGACGACTGGGGGGACAAAAACATAGACCCGAGGCCGAGCGCTCAGTCGATGTTAGGCGGTACCGAAGCGTTGTCCCTGAGTCTAAGAGGCCTGGGATCATTGGCCGTGCCTTAGGGAAGACAACGCCGCAGACAACAGATCAGTGGATGTACGGTGTTGCGGGCCGTAAGTTTGAAGAGCAGAAGCGTTTCTATAAGCATTTCAAAGCCCCCCCAAAGCACCTTTACAAATACAGAACCGCTAGCGGGGAGATAAGATATGTCTATCCTAAAAAGAGGCGAACAGAGCCAAAGAAACCAGGACTATTCTCCAGGCTATTCGGGGGGAAGAAGTCTGCTGTACCATCTCCAGAGCAAGCTGGCCGAGTCGCGGCCACCAGGATTGCGACTAGCCCAGTCAACCAAAACGTGTCTTAATTGTCCGCAGTACATGTATGTTGCGGGGCGGGCACACCTTGGTGACGGGGAGTGCACGCTCTATAGAACCCACGTTAAGGATACGTTTGTCTGTGACAGCTGGTCAGACATTAACGACTCTTGATAACTATGGTCACGGTCCCGGCCCTCTTATTAATGGAGATTTTGGCCTTAGGAAGGAAGTCTTTGACTATTTGCACAAGTAGTCGTTTATTATCTTGTGATATTGGTGGCCACATTTTTAGAACGTAGGTGTTGTCTTCTGTTGTTTCGTACTCCACAAGATCGTTACCCACTGCCCTCGATATTGAACCAATTGCTTTCGATATGGTGTCTTTGAGCATGATAAACCTAAACGAGCGAATTAGAGATAAAGTGCACTCCCCTGAGGAGGCAAAGCTTTTTCCGAGTGAGTTCGTTTCCTCGTTTTTTAATATTCCTAATAGCGGTGATTTAAGCAACTTCTCTTTTAAGGGCCGCAGGTATCTTGTGCCCATTTACGACACGCCCGCACAGAGACTCCTTTTGCAGTGCGGCCGGCAGGTTGAGAAGAGCACAACGCTTGGGAACATCATGCTTACCTACGCAACACTGAGAAGACACTTCAGGTCCCTCTTTGTTAGTCCCACGCAGCAGCAAACAGAGACTTTCTCTAGAGACCGTATCGCGACACCTATAACGCTTTCGGACACGCTGAAGGCCTTTACTCGCGGAGAAGGGGTCAAGGATAACGTGCTGTACAAAAAGTTTGTCACTGGGTCAGACATAACTTTGAGGTACGCGTTTCTTCATGCAGACCGAGTCCGTGGTATCTCCGCAGACATGCTTCTTCTTGACGAGATCCAGGACATCCTGACGGAGACCATCCCTGTTATTGAGGAGGCTTTGTCGCACTCCCCTTTTAAGATTCTTCGATACTCAGGGACCCCAAAGAGCCTTGATAATACGATCAGCTACTACTGGAACCAGTACTCAACCCAGAACGAATGGGTCATTCCTTGTGAAGGGTGCAATAAGTGGAATGTTATAAGCGAGAAAAACATCGGGCCTAAAGGTCTTATCTGCGATAAATGCGGAAGGCCTATACACGCAGACCACCCAAAGGCGCAGTGGGCATCTATGCGGTCGCCCCAATGGCTTAGAAACCCGCCCGTAAACACCCCGTTTGAGGGCTATAGAATACCCCAGCTTATCGCTCCTTGGACTGATTGGGGTGACATCCTAGACAAACAAAAACGTTATAATCGTGCACAGTTTTTTAATGAGGTCTTGGGGCTTGGGTACGATTCCGGAGAGAAGCCAATCAGCAGAGAGGCTCTGATAGATACCTGTATTGATGGGGTCAAAAACACCGTCGAAGACGCGCTAGCCAGGACAAAGAAGAGAAACGTGGATGCGTACATGGGTATTGACTGGGGTACCGGGGAGAACGCTTACACCGTTTTGACTATAGGGGCCTATCTTGGCGGCCGGTTCACTTATTTGTACTTTCGGAGGTTCGAGGGAATTGAGGCCGAGCCTGAGAGGACTATGCAGGAAGTCCGACGCTTGGTAGACCTATTTGGAATCAAAATAATTGGTGTAGACTATGGCGGAGGCTTTGACCGCAACGATAATCTTATTCGAACCTACGGAATAACACGTGTATCCAGATATCAGTATGTAAATACCCGCAGGATCTACTTCGACAAAAGCCTTGCACGGTTTATGGTAAATAGGACGGAGGCCTTGATGGCTGTCATAAATGCTATTAATCGAAAGGATACGTTCTCGTTTCCTAACTGGACTAGTTTCGAAACGCCGTATGGAAGTGACTTGTTGTCCGTATTTACAGAGTACAACGAAGCGAGAAGAACGACTATTATTAGTAAGACCCCGGGGACAACAGATGATAGTCTACATGCAATGACTTACTGCTTTTTAGCATCTATGATAAAACATCCAAGGCCTGATATTATTGCGCCAAGGGGCGATAAAGATTAGAGGTTCAATATGATGACAGATCTCGAACAATACTTAACTTCTAAGGATGACACTGGAGTCAGCCCTCAAGAATTAAGATCTTTGGGCTCACGCGCAGCCACTCAATATGTCCAGGATAAAAAGCCTCTCAACGAAAGCATTTCGGAGATGGCGAAGTCTGCAGGGCTAAAAATTGAGCAGGTTCGAAGGGTTGCGGAGTACGCAAACAACGAAACGTTTAACCGGCTGTTTAGGGCTGGGTACGATAAAAACATCACGTTCCCTATGGCAGACGCATCAGCCATCCTCCAGGCTTCTTCGGAAACTGGTGGTATGCAGAAATCAGCCTCCGCAAAGCCGTATCTTCCTAGCGGAGGCTACGTCGCAGGCCAAGAGTTTGTTTCCATTGAGGACGCGTTTGGCCCCACGGAGGAGTTGGAAAAGGTCGCAGGTATTTCCGACAGCGAGAGGCACACTAAAGGGCTTGAATTTGTCAGCCTCCATAGACATCGCGCCAACCTTGAGGCCGACCTCGAAGGGGACGCAGACACATTTATGATTAGACTGGCCGCCCTGAGAGACCTTTGCAAGGAGGCAGCCAGCAGCGGATACAACCCAAGCACCGTGGGCGCAGCCATTGAGTTTGCTAACCCGTCTGATGGCCTTCTTGGTGTAATCAAGGCGGAACTGGGAGATGCCGTAGACTTTGGGCATATGAAGAAGCTTGCCATGAATGGTATGGCGGTTATGCCCGGTAACCCAATCACAGGGCTCACTCAGGAGTTAGAGGGAGTCAGTGGGAAGCTTGTAGCCACGCAGCAGGCCATTCAGCAGGTCCAGATCGCAATGTCTAACCTGTTGAATATTCTAAGAGGTCCTGCTCCAGGCAGCGCTATGGCCAACACCGTCTTCAATCCAGGCGGGATGGGCTCACAGCCTGCCCCTCCACCCGATGCCGCTGGTGCCGCTCCACAGGCAGCCCCTCAGGGACCGCCCGCACCAGCAGCCCCATCACAAGGAGGCTCCCCTCCCGCAGGAGCGGAGGGAGCGGCCCCACCACAGCCCAGCGCGCCTTCTGGCGGTCCAGGTCTGGGACAACTATTTGGGGGTAATAAATGATTGACCCAAGAAGACGGATTGTGCTCCTGGAGAAAATGGCCGCAGACAAGACTGCTAGTCTTGATGAGCTTAGTAGAAAGTATGACGGCCTCCTTGAAAAAATTAAAGGCGGCGTAGACAAGGCGGCAAAGACCCCTATCGGGGGAGTCTCCATGAGTGACCTGGGCAGGAATCTTTCTGAGGGAGTTTGGAGTGGCCCTGGAAAGCTGGGCAAGGCTGGATACGAAAGCACAAGTGAGAAGTTGAAGCGCTGGCTCCTAGGTAAGAAGGCCACGTCCGGCCCGCAGGCTGGTAAGAGGCTTCACGCTGTCCCCGGTGGTCTGGGGGAGGGCATTAAGCAAATCAGCAAGGCTGAGTATGACGCTGTTAAGGCTGGCAAGAAGGCCGGTGAAGTTATGACGGGTAAGGTCGGAAAAGAAACGGCCTACTTCGGAAGGAAGTTTAGGCCAAAAGGTTTGGCCGGCTTAGTCATGAAGCACCCTGGCAAGTCAGGCTTGGCCGCGCTTGCCGCATATTGGCTGCTTAAGGATAAGGGCTCAAGGCAGGCTGCTGGTCAAGTCGCCAGCCAGATTGCTCCAAAGCCTCAGCGCGGACTTACTGCTGACGCCCAAAAAGAGTGGGCAAAAGAATTAAATTACTCAAATCCGTTAGCTGAGAAGGCGTGGGGTTAATCATGAAAAGTGTTGAGCAGGTTCTCAGGGATAAGCTAGCTAGTAAAAAAGAAAAGAAAGATCCCAGCGTTCTGAAGCACACCGCAGCCGGGGCTGCAGCGGGTGCGGGACTTGGTGTGGCCGAAACGCTTGCCAGAGGTGGGATCCTTTCCGTCAAGGGGACGGGAGGGGCGATTACCGGGGCTGGTCTCGGTGCGATAATCGGAGCCATCAAGAAGAAAAAGGCTAAGGAAGACAAAAAGAAACACGCCATGCCTGCGCATCAGGGCACTTGGACTGTTCCTCCTCCTGCAACCACTACCACTAGCGTCCCGAAAGTGGGAAAGAAGATTAGGCCGCTTAAAAACCCACACACAGCCCAGGCCGTGGGCACGAAGGGAGTTTCGACAATGGCGAGCCTGAGCAAGGTTTCTGGGGCAATGTCAAAAGAGGCTAGGTTTGGCGCACTCAAAGCGGGGCTCAAAAACTCAGCCATTGGGAAGATGTTCGCCTCGGCGTTAGCTGATGAGGGGGTTAAGTCCGGTCTCAAGAAGGCCCTTGTCTTCGGGACGGCCGGCGCTGGGCTTACTGCAGGTATTCGTGGAGCGGACGCCGCGATTGATTCTATCCGGAAGCCTCTCCATAAGCGCAGATCCTTTAACAATATGATGGAAGACAATCCTTCCCTTAAGCGGGAGGATGAAAAAGATGTGAAGCGCATCTTCAACACGCTTCACAGGTTCAATCCTGAAATGGCATCAGACCCACTTGTTTCGGGGTCCTTTATGCGAAGGGCGCTACAATTCAAGGAGGAGGGGATCCAGCCTGTTGATGTTAAAACGCTCGCAGAGGTAGGAAAGCTATCACGAGAGGGTCGCAACAAAGAGAGTCTTTTAAAGGCAATGTTCGGCTCGGCTCTATGAGGGACTAAATGGCTGAGGGCTCTAAAAACGATAGATCCAGGACCGCTGAGTTCCTTGCTTCAAGAACGGGCAAGGCGCTTACCGGTGCAGGCTTTACTGCTGCAAGCCTCCTTGCTTTGCGTAAGATTGTGGGTAGCCGAGCAATCTCCCGTAGCGGACTTGGCTCAAAGCTCTTGGCGAATCTTAAAAATAGAGACATAGCCACATCTTCAGGCTTGGCAGGAGCCTTTGGTGCTGGCTTTGCCAACTACGACAGAAACGACTACGCGAAGCACTTGGCGGCCAAGCTCAGGGCTGGGGACAAAGATTTTACCAAAACAGAGAAACGCTTCTTAAGTAAGCACATGGACCTCCGCACAACCCCTGAGAATAAGCGTAAAAAGGGCTTCAGCGATGTATATTGGTCCCCGGCAAAATGGGGCGCTACCAGCGCTGGACTTTCTGGGCTCGGGGCGCTGCTAGGATCTAAAACCAAGAAGGTGACCTCCCCCGAAGGGGTGAAGTCGGTGTCTCGGTTTGCCTTAACCCCGAAAGCGGTGGTCCCTGCGGCGTTAACGTCCTTACCAACAATGGTGGGGGAGACTGCGATCCGGAGAGCTGTTCACGCCAAGGCGCTTGCAAGCAGGCTATCTTCTGGAAAAGACCTCTTCCCAGAAGAGAAGAAACTGTTGCAGACTATCAAAAGGTTGCGACAAGAGAAGGCTAGAAATGCTTAAACTGCTCACATTCCCAGGGTCGGACGATGACGGGAACATCTTTGTTCAGGCGATTGAGCCTGAGTCCGGACTCACCAAGATTGCTTCACAAGGAAAGCTATCCCAAGAAATAGAGGATTATATATCCTCCATCAGACCCTCTTCTTGCACTACCTACGTTATGGTTAACGCTCTGGGTGCAGGAGAGTATTACGGCAGTAATATTAACGGAGACTACTTTGAGGAGTCTGAGCTTAATCCCAAGGCGGACACTGAGCTTTCTGGGTTTCGGACCTTTGCTAACGCTGGTATATACAGACACCACAAGAACAAGGATAAGGCCCGGTCCATGGGCGAGATCGTTTGTTCTGCGTACAACCCGGTCATGCATAGGGTTGAGCTTATACTTAAGATTGATCGGAAAAAGGCTGAGGCTGAGGGGCACGGTGATCTTCTAAGAAAGCTTGACGCGGGAGAGCATCCAGCCGTCAGCATGGGGTGCAAGGTCAAGTACGACATTTGTTCAATATGCGGGCACAAGTCCAAAACAAGAAAAGACTACTGTGTCCACACCAAGACAATGATGGGCAAGGTTTTTCCTGATGGAAGAAAGGTTTTTGTATACAACCCCAAGCCCAGGTTTTTTGACCTGAGCTTTGTTGTTATCGGAGCCGATCGAACAAGCTATGCAATGGCTAAGGTTGCTTCCGCACCCAACCCATCGTCTGCACTTGCGGCAGAAGAGGGTGGACTAAGGGATGGAGATGCGATTAGAAGACTCAAGACGAAGCTTGCTAAGAAGCAGAAGCTTTCTGAGATCTTAAAACGCGTTCCCGCAATGTCGTCCAAAGTAATGAAGCCTATTAACGAATCGGAGCCAGATATCCCACGCTCAGTCTTAAGTCGCCTTGGGGGCCACAGCCTAGACAAGGTTTTGACGACAAGCGCAGCAAGCGGGATTGTCCTTAAGCCGCGTGAGTATCAGAAGATAATTCTGATCCGTATCGGTAAGCCCGATATGGCGGAAAGGCTAGACCGCGCTGGGCACGTGTTCCCCCAGACTTCTGCTGTGGATAAGAGTGTTCCGCTTGGCCGTCCAAGCGATCACTCCCACAGCATTAGAAACTTATTGCTGAACATTATACCGGAAAGAAGTATGTTCAGCCCGGTTCTGCATAAACGCATTACCGTTATTAAACCTTTAGGGGGTTCCACTTCCCCTGAGATGAAGCGTATGCTTCTGATGCGAAAGCTAGGTAGCACTGTTGATATCAATCTATCAGATGACGAAAAAGGTCTTCTTAATAAGATTGCAGCAAGTTACAATGGTTATCGCATACAGCTTATGGAAAATATGCCTTCCATAGTTGATGATATTACTAGAGGTGATATAAAGTTGCTTTCCACGATTGACGACGGCGCAGGACTTGAGGACGCGTTTATGGGACCAGACATAACCAAAGAAGCAAAATTGCCTTTTGCGCTTCTAGGGGTTTTGCCCATGGCGTATCTTTACGGGGCTCATGCTCGAAAAGAGCGGGGTCAAGGTAAGTCTCTCGGCGCACTAGACAAGTTTGTGGAGCGGCATCCGGTTTTGGCAACTTCTGTTTTTGTTGGCCTTACTCGTCTAGGCGCTAAGATGCATGGGGCGGGTATGTTTGGCAAAGGGATGGAGAAATTACTTGCTAAGATCGACTAATCGCCATGAGGTATTGAGGTTGAATATCAGCCAAAGACAGTGCCCCCGGCAGGTCCACTTTAATTTTAAACGTAACCCTGGAGGGTACAGAAAATGAACGAATTACTTGCACAAGCATATGGCACCGGTGCGAACATCGAGGCCAACACTGGAGTTGAGAAGACCGCTGAGGCTGTTCTTCTTGAGGAACTGGAAAAGATCGCAACCGCTGAGGGCATTGACCTCAACGAGTTTGATGACAATGACATCATGGAGATCATTGGCGAGGCTCTTGGCGAGACTCAGATCAAGACCGCTTCTGCCGAAGGCGAAGAGGTTGATGTTGAGGAAGGCGAGGCCAAGCTGGCTGAGGCTGACTTCTTGGGTCGCACCATGGCGCACGCTTTCTATGACGAGCTTACTTCCATCCAGCACACTGGAGTTGAGAAGACCGCTGGTCGCAACAGCGACAACTTCTTGATTGAGAAGACCGCTGCTGAGGGCGACATCGATCCTGAGTTAATGGCCGCTTTTGAGGAAGCTGCTGTTGCTCGTGCCAACGAGATCATCGACTACCTCGACACTGGTGAAGTCAAGCAGTCTTCGGCTGCCTATGACGATGAGGAGCTTGACGGTGCGATCACTGAGCGTGCTGGTGAGCTTCTTGCCGAGAATGGTTATGATGTTGATGCAATTGCTACTGCTCTCACCGAGGCTGAGTAATATTGATGTCTGATACGGGTAAAAAGCCTGAACTTGATCGCCTCAAGAAGGTGTTTCGCCAAGCCAGCAAAGATGGGAAAACCTCACTTAAGGCTGGAAAGGCGGTCATGGATAAAGATCCTGACAAGGCTGCTTTGTTTACCCTATTAGCTGGTAATATTATCAGTAGTAGCAAGTCGCAGAAGCGATAGTGTGACGGCCCCGCCCGGGGATGACTCGGGTGGGGCTAGTCCCCAGGAGAAAAGAATATGTCATCTTTAGATACACTGATTCAGAAGCTTGCTGGGGCACCATCTTCCGTTTCCGCGTCCGATAGCACCGAGGGTGAAGTACCGGTAGTTGATCGCGTGGAACTCATCGATCCTGTATACGTTGAAAAGCTAGCCTCTGCGGTTGACTTTATTATGGATAACTGGTCCGGTGAAGAAGAGGTGCTTGCAACAGAAAGCGATACCGATCCTACTGAGACCAAGGAAGCTGCAGCAGAGGTTGTTGCCCCTGTCCAGAACCAAGCTCCCCCCGAAGAGACTGTTTCGGCGATGTCCGACCTTCTCCGCAATAAGCTTCAGGCCCGAATGTCTGAGAAGACTGCTGCTGCGGAACAGGAAACAAATCAAAACAATAAGGATGTTGCGGAGGCAATTCTTGGAAAGCTTTTACAGCTTAAGTCCAGTGCTGACGTGGCAACCGATCTGGGAGACTCCGATAAGACGGCCCAACCTCTTGAGGATGAGGCTGCTCTAGAGGAAAGCTTCTCTGTAGAAGAAAACATTTATAGTGATAGTAATAACTCGGACGTATCAAATGATGCGGACGGCGACGCAGCGATCAAAGCGGCTTCCGCAGGTCAAAGTCTCGCAGATGTGCTGAATGCAGCACTTGGTACTGACGAACAGTCCGTCGAGAGCGCTTCAGAGGAAAGCGCGAAGACCGCTGGGGTTCGTGGTAGCGAAGAGTCAACAAAGACTCGTAAGGCAGCCACTCAGGTTCTCAAAACGAAGCTGATGGCAAAGGTCGGTGAGGAGGCACAATCATGAGCACAATTAATCCTGATTCCACCCGAGAGGTTTTATCCAAGGTCCCAGACACCCTTAGGGCTCTGGTCGAGGAAAACACCAAACTCGCTTCTGCTCTAGAAGAGTATCAGCGACGGGAAAAAGCAGAAGAAATCGTAAGCATGATGGACGCTCGTGGATTCTCTGACAAAGCAACTCCTTTCAAGAAGAAGGTAGCAGCACTGCTGGCTTCTAAGAAGGATTTGGGTGTTGTCAAGGAAGCATTAGCACTATCCGCACCAGACATGTCCTTTGCATCAATCTCCGATGTGCCGGAATCATCTGATGCAACTTCCGCTTTCGAGAACTTCCTTCTCGAAAACTAACTTTTAACCTGTAAGAAGGAGAAATCCAAAATGGCATTAGTACCATTACAGGCCAATAAGAGGCGGAGCGTTAGCCCTACCACGTCAACTCTTCACATGCTTGTCGAAGACGTAGACTGTAGCGCCCTCGCTGCGGCTCCTGAGGATGGCCAGTTTATTGTTGCAGTTTCCAAGACCGCCGGTGCAAACCCTGCGGACGAGGCGTTGTCAAACAACAACGCAGCGTTGACCACCGAATTAGGTCATGGACTTTGTATGGTATGGGGGTCGGCCCAACGGTCTGACCGCTCTGCGCTGGGTGACCAGCGTGTTCCTGTTATCCGTAAAGGCGGCGGACGCTTTAAGACTAAGTTCTTTCTGCACGAAGCTGGGGATCCCGCGATCTCGACCAAGTACGTTGAGGGCGCTCCCCTCACCGTGATGCACACACCCGATGCTGTCCAGGGTTCTGCTGATCGACTGATGTTAGCTCCGGCTGCTTCCGCGAGCGGCAACAGCTGCTGGATTGTTGGTTACTGCGTCCGCGTGATCAATGACTCTCAGGTGTCTGGCACCGGTGAGATTGAGTTTTACCTTTACGATCAACCACGACTCGTCGTGAAAGCCTAATAAGGGGGATTGAAAAATGTCTAGTGTACCTAGCGAAGTCCTCAACGAGCTTTTTGTTTCTAAGCTCGATAGTGAGGCTGGTAAAGAAAAGATTGCCGCCCTTGGTGGTGACTACATTCGTGACCGTCTGCGTGAGGAGAGTTTTGCTCGCAAGATTCTTCCCCCAAAGACTGTTTCCCGTTCTGACCTTCAGGTCAGTGTTTCCCATGATACCCTGGTTAAGATCGTAGAGGTCGAACCCCAGAGCCGTGCCATGAGTATGTCTTTCCGAGGCCAGCCCTCGGTTAAGTACTACACTGGTCCGCGCTTTGAGGTGCCCTTCCACACGGTGGGCTCCGAGCGATACGAGCAGACTGAGCAGGAGTTGATGGCATACACGATGCCTATTACGGAGATCATCCGTCGTAACATCGTGAACGATATCCAAGAGGTTGAGGACACCGTGTTCTTGAACCACATGGAGTCGGCATGTCAGTCGCTTCAGCAGGATGCACAAGGCCTTACGTTCGGTGATGATTACGCTGCTGCTGCGGCGTTCTCCGCTAAGAACGTCAACGGAGGCGTTGCCGAAGTTGGTAAGGTTAAGGGTGTCGATGTCCTTCAGAACTCGGACTCTGCTCTTGCAGATGCCGCTGCTTGTGACGAGGATCTTGCGTTCCCCGTCCAGAAGGATGACTTCATTAAGCTGTTCCAGCTGTTCACGGGCTCGGGTAACCGAGGTTCGCGTCTGCGCTGCGATCAGTTCTTGATGACTGACACTGATTTCGAAGACCTCAATGCTTGGGCTCATAGCGACATGGGTGACAAGATTGTTGGCGAGACCACCGTTGATGGATACAAGTACTCCACGGTCATTGGCCGTAAGTTCGTTCGTACCCTGAAGACGGATATCCTGCGTCCCGGCAACATCTACGCATTCTGTGCGCAAGAGTTCTTGGGCGGCTTCTTGCTTCTCAACAAGACGAAGTTCTACGCTGACAAAGAGCGTAACCGAGTCTCGTTCGAGGCGTGGGAAGACATTGGTATGTACGTCGGTAACGTTGCCGGTGTGCGTAAGCTTGAGCTTTACGCTGGTTCTGTTGAGACCGTCACTGGCGCTCCCAACCCGAACACGCGTGCTGCGCGGCTCCCAGTGTCTGAGGAAGACCTCGGATCGAAGAACAACCTTGTTGAGGAAGGCGAGACTTTCCCGAAGGTTACGTCCTTCTAGTTTGAATGTGGGGGGTGCTCTCGGCTTCGGTCGGGGGCATCCCTTGCATCTTTATCAGGAGATAATAATTATGCCTTATGTGATTAAGAACTTGATGAATACGCGAAGAGATCCAAATAGGCGTCCCAAGAAGGGCGGTCGACACAAGGTCCCGGGTATTCGACGTGCTTATGCGCGGCTGACGATCGGTAAGCGATCTATCAAGGTTGGCAAGCAGATTTCTATCAGCGACGCTGTTTACGAAAAGTTCAAAGCCAAGATTGATGCGTTGGCGCTCAATGGAATCATTAGTTTGACTAAGATCGGTTCCGCAGACAGTAACTGGGAGCCGGAGCCACTCCACGTTCCAGCACCACCTCCGCCCGAGCCTCCTAAGGAAGAAAAGCCTGAGAAAGAGGACGATGGCGTGATTGAGATTCAGCTTTCGGAGGAGCCCGCCCCTGAGCCTGCTCC
>MDSZ01046790.1_pt1 | contig 177706 bp, 176 predicted proteins | sample 811201 | NCBI WGS metagenome assembly MDSZ01 (sample SAMN05326647, study PRJNA326480) | marine metagenome | isolation source: seawater | place: Indian Ocean: North | collected 2010
CAAATTTATATTTTGATTTATCAAATAAATGTAATTTTACATTAAAGAATTATATTTAATTATTGTTTATCAATAAAAAACCCCCATCCGAAGATGAGGGTTTTTCAAATTTTACTTAATTGGCCTAAGCCAAATTAATTAAATTTAGTTAGCTGAAATTTTGTAAATTTCACCTTCGTCAGTAGTAGCATAAAGAGAATTATCAGGACCCATTTCTAGACCACGGAATCTCTTAGATACACCAACTGGCATATGAATAACACTTTTCACTGATAAACCATCATCAGCTAAATCTGTTATATCAATACGCATTCCGCCTGGTGTGCCACCAAAACCAATACCCATAATACCTGTAGCTAAACGGCCTTCATAGATACCCCACTCTTTTCCTGTAAGGAAAGCAGCAGAACCGGTACCTTGTGAATAACCATTATTTTGCCATGCAGGTGGCATGAGGTCTTTAAAGCGAGTATCACTCATTGGAGTGTATGCAGCACGAACTGCTGGAGTCATACCTTCCATTTGGTTAGGCTCGTAACCACAATATTGGTCAGGGCAAGCTTTACGACCAGCTCTTTTTTCTGCTGGATCCCAACCACCGTTACCACCACTAACTAATTTTGTGATTTCATCATTATGCCAAGGTCCATGTTCGGCAGTAAAAATTGCACCATCGCTAGGACGGACTGCAATACCTTGAACATTACGGTGACCGTATGTAAATATACGTTTGTCGCCTTTAACCTTGTTTTTTGGATGAGCTTTACCGTTACCGTCGATTCTGAGAACCACGCTGCAAAGTATGGAGTTGTCTTGACCACATATACCTCTATGACGGTCTCCTGTACCTACATATAGATAGCCATCAGGACCAAATACCATTCTTCCACCATTGTGAGCACCAGGGCCACCGAATGGTTGATCAGACTTAAATGGTTTGTATTGGATATCTTTAACAATATCTGTTCTACCAGATACTTTTGTTAGATCTTTACTTACCTTGAATTTCATAACAATGTTGCCGTCACATTTTTCAAAGTTAGTTTTACAGCCATCACCATGATATTTATTTGAAGTTGAATAGAGGTAAAGCGTTCTATTTTTTTCAAATTTTGGATCTAAAGTAACACCTAACATACCAGCTTGACCTTCACAAAAAAGATCTTTGCCAGACGATGCATATCCTTTGGAACCTTTCATACCATATAGTTTGTTAACACCAGATGCTGTTTTTACTGAAAGTCCATCGCATTTTTCAGTAAAGAACATAGAACCGTCTTTGGTAAATGCCATATCCCAAGGATTTTTCAATCCAGACATGATTACCATAGAACCAATTCCAGGAGTCTCTCCGTTATCAGCAATAGCTGCTGTTGGCATCATTACTGAAGCTATAGCAGTTGCTGCAAAGAGCATTTTAATTTTACTTAATACCTTCATATAGTTCTCCTATATCGTTATTGTTTAACTTCATATTTAGCATCTTTCAAATACGCAGCTAAATTTGAAATCTCTTCATCAGTTAAGGGTTTTGCCATCATAATCATTAAGCCAGAATTAGGTCCAATTTCAGTTCCACTTCTGTATGTTTCTAGTTTATCTGTGGTGTAAGCAATATCATTCCCAGAAATTTTAGGATAACTTGCTGCCCCTTTACCTGCAGGGCCATGACAGTTAATGCATGTCTTGTTATATCTTACTTCTCCAGCTGTACTATCCGCTGCAGTAACATGCGTAGAACACATAAGGAAAAAAGTGCAAATTAAATTTATACTAATAACTTTATTCATAGATCGTAAAACAACTAATTGATTAAAAATACTACACTTTCAGTATACGCAGTATTCGCAAAAAAATGCAACCATTTTGTTACAATTTATTTACATCTTAGGAACAATTCATATTGCATAAATGCATTATAAAAAAAAATTTATTAAAAAATTTAAACTTTTTTTTATTGCGAGGTCAGATGATTTGATAATTTAATATAGGAATTACAATGAAAAAAACAATCTTTCTATTAGCATTGGCATCGTTTTCTATAAATGCTAATAATTTATTTGATGAATATCCAGTAATGCAAAAATATGAAGATAATAAATTAGCATACCATCATGCAAAATCTGAATCTAAATCCAAAGTATCTGTTAAAGATAAAATGACTGATGTTGATAAATGTGTATCAGCTGCAGTTAATAAATATCCAGGTCACATTTTGAGCATGGAAGCAGAAATTGAAAATGACCGACTTATTTATGAATTTGATATCAAAACCAAAGCTGGTCCTGAAATTGAAATTGAATGTGATGCTATAAAACACACACTTCATGATTATGAGGTGGAGCTAGCCGGAAATGATCCGAAATTTACAAAGGCTGTAAAGATTTCGGAACAAGATGCTAAGGATATTGCCCTAGCTAAATATAACGGTAAAATCGTTGATGTTGAATATTCAATGGAAAATAATACGCCTGCATACGAATTTGACATTTATGTTAAAGACAAAGGGCATGAATATGAAGTTGAGGTTGACGGTTTGAGTGGTAAAATCCTTGAAACAGAAATCGAGATTTACGATATTGGGGCTGAGTAATAACATAACATGGTGCCCCTATTACTAGGGGCTCATCCAGAACTCTTTCTTTTTCCCCTCCCTAAAGTCACATCCTGCCCTAACATGGCCTTTTGAATCGAGAATTAATATATCTAGTTTTAGGAATTTAACTATCATTACCGCGAATCTATTTTCTGCACTCTCATAATTATAGCTTTTAGAGCTTGCAATCTTGGTTCCTGATATTGGATTAATAGAGTATTCTCTCCTCTGTCTATTCGATAATTTCTTCCAATAGGAATCTTTATCGTCAATAAAGTTAGCTTTTCCACTTACTTGTATCTGTATTTTTTTTCTTGGGTCCCAAAATAGTAATCCGCATTCTGAATGTATATGTAATTGATGGTATTTTTTACTAGCATTATCTGTAAAGATGGTTAGCTCCATATATTTTTCATCAAAAGCTCTTGCCACCACAATCCTTTGAAATATTTTATTTTCAAGGGTATTAGATAGCACAGGTAGTCTGTATGGAGATTTACGGTCTACCGTTCCTCTCTGTATAGCCTTTATCCCCGTATTAATAAATTCTGATAATTCCATAATATTATGTTTGTTCCATTACTTTTTTTAAAAAAAGATTTTCTCATCCATATAAAATAGATAATAATTAAAACATGAAGAAATATAATTTTGATAAATTAATTACTCGTAGCAATACTGACTCCATAAAATGGAACAAGTTTAATCCAGACATAATACCCTTGTGGGTTGCTGATATGGACTTTAAATGTCCTCCTTGTGTCACCAACAGTATAAAACAGCGTTTAAACCATGAAATTTATGGTTATACTAGTGCTCCTAAAAAATTCCAGGAAAATATTTCTGAATACCTTTACGGACAATATCAATGGGACGTAAATCCTGAATGGATTGTGGTGCTCCCTAGCGTAGTCTCTGCTTTATATTCTATTGGTATTAATTGCACCACCGATACATCACACATCATAACGCCAAAACCTGTTTACCATCATCTAAGGATAGCTGCACAGGATTCTGGCAGATCTTATGATGAAGCACAGCTAAGCTTTATTAATAATAGAATACTTTTGACCGACAGCTCATTACAAAAGGTTGTTAAAAAAAATACTGATCTACTTTATTTTTGCAATCCTCATAATCCAGGTGGGACCGTGTACAGCAAAAAGGAATTGGAAAATATTATAGATTTTTCCGTAAAAAATAATATAACAATATGTTCCGATGAAATTCATGCAGGATTAGTTTTAGATGATATCCCTCACATACCAATTGCCAAAGTATCTGAAGATGCTGCAAACCAAACTATTACTCTAATGTCACTCAATAAAACTTTTAACTTTCCTGGAACAGGTCTAGCATGGGCAGTTTGTAAGAATGATGAATTGAGAAAAAAAATTAAAGTTGGAATAGGCTCATTAATTCCTGAAACACAATTATTTGGTTATATTGCCACGCAAGCTGTTATAGATGATGGAGAAGATTGGAGACTGGCCCTTATAAAATACCTCAAAGGCAATAGGAAGTTGCTCTTTGATGCAATAGATAGTATTCCTGGCTTGGCTATGTATAAAATGGAAGCAAGTTACCTTGGATGGATATCATGTGAAAAGATTTTACATAAAGACCCATATAAGCTTTTTTTGAAATATGGGGTGGCCTTACAACCGGGTAAGATGTTTAATGATAATAATCATGTCCGTATCAATATTGCGACTCCACAAAAAAATTTGATGGAAGCACTTAAAAGAATCAGGCATGCAGTTAAAGAAAATGAGAGAAAAATATGATTAAGTATCTATTTAAAACTTTTTTGTTAAAAAAGATTATTTTAGTAATTTTTTATAAGCTAATAAAATTATTCTTCTCTAAGAAAAAATAGCAAGCAATAAATTTATGAGCAAAAATCCAGGAAAATATAAGGCAAAGTTACTTACTGGATTTACCTTTTTCTAATGACAACTTACAGTGACTCAAATTATTAAAACGTTTTTCGGCAAACTTATTGTAAAAAAAACGAGATGCCTGATAAATAATGGGCATTAGAAAAAAGAATCTCAAGTATTTAAAAAAAGGTAATTGGCTCCATATGAGAATAAATGCATCAACACCGACATGAAATTTTCCTGAGGAATCCTTTGCATGAAGATGCAACAAAGCATCAGATAATTTTAAATTATCATTCTTGATATTTTCTAGGGGTGATGATAGCGGAATCCATTTTATATGTTTTTTTTTGGAAATTTTTTTATAAAAATTAATTTCTTTGGAACACATATTGCATAGATCATCATAATAAACAATAATCAAAATGTTCTCTTAAAATGCATAATTAGTCGGCAACAAACTTAAGAACAGCACTATTAATGCAATAACGCTTTCCAGTCGGAGGTGGGCCATCATTAAATACATGCCCAAGATGAATGCCAGAACTTGCGCTAAGAACCTCTACTCTCCATCCATCATCATCGAAAGCAAGTGCACCTGGGACTGGATCAAAAAAGCTTGGCCACCCAGTACCACTATTAAATTTTGTATCGCTGCGAAAGAGCTTTGCCCCAGTTAATGGATCTACATAGTACCCAGGTTCTTTATTGTCTAGTAGTGAGCCAGTAAATGCTCTCTCTGTACCATGTTCAAAAGCAATTTTCTTTTGCTCTTCAGTCATAGTTTGCATGCCATACCACTTCCAAAAAGCTTTTGCATTACCATCATAGCCGGTGTATCTTGCAGTTTCTTTATTATCTTCAATCATAACAATGGTTGGAGTTGCCCATATAGACTCTTGTAGCTCAATATTTGGGGGAGGTAAAGAATCATAAGTTTTTTTGATGGGTATTGCTGTATCCCATTTTGCGGTGATATCTTTTTCAAATGCCTTACAAGATCCACATGTCTCTGACTCAAAAACCATAATTGTTTGTTGTTTGGTCATATTCGATTCCATATTATTACCATCTAGTTCTTGCTCCCATGAAAAAACTTGGTTTGAAAAAATTATAAAATAGAAAAAAATAAAGAATAATCTATTTTGAAATAAAGAATAATCTATTTTATTCATAATTAGTATTAGTCGAACTGGTGCCCAACGATACCAGGTCGCCCTAACTGGCATACCCCAGAAAAGGTATAAGGATTCTGCCAACCTTTAATAATCTTTATATCACCATTTTTTCTATTGATATTGACAGAAAAACCAATATTCCCATCATCATCAAGCTCATTAATCCATGCAGATTGCGCATCTACATTCATAAAATAATTACCATGTACTTTATGCACAAACGTGTTACCATCAATTTTAATTCTCTCAACTACCATCTGAGAGTCACAAATATTGTCTTTGTCACAATTAGTAACCTGCTCACCATTACATAATAAATCGACACTAATAACTTCAGCAAAGATAGAATGACAAGCAAGTAAAAGTGCAAATATGAGTTTTTTCATAGTTAATCAATGAATATTTTATTTAATTGTAATGGTATGACTAATTTATTAAGTAAAGTTCGTTAATTAGTATAATTAATTTGAGGCATCACAAAAATAGGAAATTATTGCTTTTTTAGCCAATTCAGTGGTTTTAGGAATTCTCTTGTTCATCGCTGTCATTGTTCTTTTAATTTGGCCAGTAGTAATATATGACGTTTTATACTTGTCAGTATTTCCATTACCAGTCCCATCAAATTCAGTTATTAGAAGTGTTTTAAAAGACGATGTTTTACAATTTACCTCATTAAGAAGGCTGTAAGTTTTGAACTCATCAATATTTTTTGGGCCGTAAGGAACACTTAATTTAAACCAAGCTCTAAACTTATCACCATTTCGATAATAGAATGAATTGCCTGTCCGCCGATTCAAAGACTCAACAACAGTCAACGTGGTGTCGGGTAAATTAAAACCTGGTACAACCATCTCAGATAAAATTTGACCTCCACACACTGCAGCATATTTTTTCATATCCAATGAATTGCTCAGGATAGCTTTTACATTTTTTTCAGAGGCATTTGGAATAAAAGTACTGGTTCCCTTTAAGTGTTGTTGCTCAAATATTTCACCTTCAATTGTTTGAATTTGAAAATTTTTACAATCAATTACTTGTTTTATCTTTGAGGAAGCATCAATGCTTGGCATATTTAATTTAAAAATTGCTTCACGCTTGTCATTATTTAAATCTTTAACTGAATAAGTTTTGATATAGTGCGTTGTACTGTTTTCATCCGAACCAATAAATACATAATTATCATCAATTAATTTAGCTTCATTGGCTCCAATTGGCTGTGGTTGGGATGATTGTTGTTCTACAATTTTCGATGGTTGCTTTTGTATATTATCTTGCATAGCATCAACTTGATTTTGCTCTGCCTCCATATATCCATAGTATGCAGGTATGCCAACAATAAAAAGAGTAGAGACTAGCAGCAAACCAACAGGCAATAAAAAAACTAGCCATTTTTTAGTAAATTCATCTTCAGTTTCGGTCAGCTCACCATTCACAAACTTACCTTTAATGACAATAGTTTTGACCATTAAATCATATAATGTTTGACGTTTCTTAGTGAACAATTGAGTTAAAAAGGGAAGGAGTAATAGTACACCACTTATAAAATATAAGATGAAACGAAAAAGAGATCGGAATATGCCTATTCTTAAATGATCGCTTTTTGATATTACTGCAATACCAAAAAAACGCTTTCCAGGAGTAGCGCCATAAAGGGATATAGTTACTACAAGGTAAAAAAATAAAAAGATAAACCAAATTGAGTACAACAATGGGTTTTGGCTATAATCAATATATCCTGACTGTGCCTGACTAATATAGTTGCCAAAAAAAAGTGATATATCAAAAATTCCAATTGCATCAGCAGCTAATAAAGCCAACCAAAAAATACCAAAACTGATAATCCCATCTAAAAAGACAGCAGCATACCTTCTCCAAAAACCGGCATAAATATATTCATTGCTTTCTTCAGCCATAGCTCAATAAAACTCTAAACATAAAAAGTTAATTTATTTAGGAATACATGACATAGGCAACAACAACAATAAGACCAACAACAATAGCGCCTATTAATTTAGTATTGGATGATGATTCAGTGGATTCATTATTAAGTAAAGCTTTTTTCCATTTTTCAAGTTCTTTTTGGTCGTATGCAGCCATAAAATTCTCCTGTTATGTGTAATATTAATTTACCCGAGAATTATCGTAACGTCCAATTTTTTTAATGATGTAGTAAACTAAACTTATACTATTGTAGTTTTTGTGCACCAACAAAAGGTTTAAATTTTTCTAAATATGCTCTATCCTCTTTAGAAAGATCAGCGTCTTTAAAGTATCCTGCAAATGCTGAATGAGGCCTTATAAATGTATTTGATTCCCCATAACTTACATTGGGCTTACTTTCCTCATTATAAAACACTTCCTCAATAACTTCCTCTGCTTTAAATGGGCTTTTGTTAACAATAGTGGTTACCAATTCTAGTTGCTGATCATTTCTTACCATAAGGCTAGTTCTGCTATAGCTGGTTGCATTAAATTCATTCAACAAATAACTAAATAAGTCTTTTTCAAGCGCCCTATTAATTCCCTGTCCATTATTAAATTTTTGAAACATACTGGCATTAAATAAATAATGATTTTGGTCATCACAGAATGAAAATATTTTAGGAATAGTGTTGGACTTAAGAACAATTTTTTTATAAATAGCAGGTAAATCATTTTTTAAGTAATCAAAATTACAAATAGTTTCGGCTAATGTGAAATTGGGTAGCAAAAAAAATATAGGGATAAATTTTTTCATAATCTTTTGAAAGACAAACGAGGAAGAGATAAGATTCATAAAATCGCCAAAAAAATTACTTAAAACATTAAATAGATTGCAACCAATGAAGCGGCAATAACAATCAATATCCAACCAATTCTATCCATATATCTTTTTATTAAAGCATCAGCCTGCTCTCCAAACACTTTGACTAAAAAGGCAATCAAATAAAACCTTGCACCTCGACCAATCACCGAAGCAATAACAAATGGAATGAGGGGCATATACGTGGCTCCAGCAGCTATAGTAAAAACCTTATAGGGAATCGGGGAAAAACCTGCAATAAATATCACCCAAAACCCCCAATCTTCAAACCATTGTACTGCTAGCAAATAGCTATGAATGTATCCCCATTTATTCAATAAAGGCTCAATATAATCAAAACTATAGAGCCCTATAAGATAACCAAAAATACCACCAAGCACTGATCCTGCTGTAGTAAGGAATGCAAAATACCATGCTCTCGAGTGATTAGCCATACACATTGGTAAAAGCATTACGTCAGGCGGAATAGGGAAAAAGGAGGATTCACTAAAGCTTAATATAAATAAATAATATTTTGCTTTCGCAGTCGACGCAAGACGAATAATGCAATTATAAGAATTTAATAATAAACTCATCTACGTCTTAGCCTTTGAGGATAAATAGATTGATACTAGGGATATGGTTGCAGCTAATGATAAGTAATAACCTACAAACTCTATACCGTAGTTCGCTGATAACCATAATGCTATAAAAGGTGCAAAGGAGGCCCCTACGATACCAGCCAAATTAAAAGAAAGTGATGCCCCGGTATACCTCACATTTGTTGGATATAACTCAGATAATATTGTTCCTAAAGGTCCATAAGTAAAGCCCATTAGAGCCATACCTATTGATAGTGTAATAAGTATGCTATTTGCATCGCTTGCCCCTAAAAGCGGAGTAAAGAAAAAACCAAAGATCATAATCATAAGTGAAGCAGTCATCAGTATTGCTTTACGTCCATAACGATCAGCCATTAAAGCTGATATGGGAATTAATAGCGTAAAGAAAAAAACCGATAAAATTTGGTTCTCTAAAAAAATATCCCTTGTTATATCAAGCTTAGATATAGACCAGCTAGCGATGAATACCGTCATTAAATAAAATAACACAAATGTGGCAAGCGCAACAAAAGTCCCTAAAAATAAGGGCTTACTATGTTCCTTAAATACAGTCATAAAAGGAACTGATAGTGGCTTATTCTTCTTCTTATTAGCCTCAAATTCTGGTGTTTCTGATATATTCAATCTTACATACAAACCAATAATAATAAGTACTGAGCTAAGTAAAAAAGGAATTCTCCAGCCATAGTCAAAAAACTGTTCGTTACTTAAGGTGTTCGATAGATAAAGAAATATTCCACCTGATAAGACTAGCCCTATAGGAGCGCCTAATTGCGGAAACATGCCGTACCATGCCTTCTTTTCTGGTGGAGCATTTTCTACTGCTAAAAGGACTGCACCACCCCACTCGCCACCTAAACCAAACCCTTGACCAAAACGACATATAATGAGCAAGATAGGAGCTAATATTCCTATCGATTGATAAGTTGGTAATAAACCGATAGCCACAGTTGATATGCCCATGGTTAATAGAGCTGCCACTAAGGTAATCTTTCTCCCAACTCGATCACCAAAATGTCCAAAAAATGCAGAGCCTAATGGCCTTGCAAAAAAAGCTACTGAGAAAGTCGCAAGTGATTGAAGCATTTCCGTTGATGGATCGGATGCATGAAAAAAAAGTGATGGAAATACCAATACCGCCGCATTGGCATATATATAAAAATCAAAAAACTCAATAGTTGTTCCAGCAAGACTGGCAAATAAAACCTTTGTTGGGGTATTTTTTTTACTCATATTAACTGTGATCCATTATTAGAACTGCCTGACCATGACTATTATTATTATTATCAATGACATCCCAAATTATCGCATCATTTATTTCAAATAGGGAGCCATCAAAAGCTATTCGAGTAGCTTTGTATCCATCAACAAAACCTACCTTTTCTACCTCCCTTAACATTCTGTTACGTTCACTTTGCAATGAATTGGAAGCTGACACACTAGAATGCACACCAATCATTTCATCCCAGTTAGTTTTAAAAAGCTGCAGGCTGGCCTCATTAGCATAATTAAATACTGAATTAGTGTCATGCGATGCAATTGCATAAGGACAATGTGAAAAAGCAGTTATCACATCGACGCCATTATTAATTGGGAGTGATTTGCGAGTTACTTTTAAATAAGACTCTTTGAGTAATATTAAATGAGAGGTAAGAAACGCATCAGCTTTTATCTATATCGCCCTCACTTCTACCAGACAGTCATGAGAGGTTGGGGAATTACCCATATCACCAAAAGCATTTGAGCTTACTGAGTTGACTACTCCTTTGTTATGTTGCCTCCAGTAACCAAGCGTTGCCACGACAATACCTTTATTAACATCAGACGTTACTTTTGCAACCGCCTCAAAATCTCCTCTATCATTAAACACCAACACTTTTTCTCCCTCATTAATACCCCTATCCATTGCATCAGATTGATTTATTAAAACAAACTGTTCACCTTGGGCTTTTAGCTTTTGTTCCATATTGGCATAACTGGAATTAATAAAACCATGACTTTTGGGTGCAAGAATATTTAATGGATATTTTTTTGCTAACTCTGGATTGGCCTCAGCAGTCTCTCTCGAAGCTACATAATCTGGTAGTTCTGGGATATCTTCGCCGGGTTGAAAATCATCATACATTTGTCTAAATGGACCAGCTACAAAATTCTTAGCTCCCACTAACCTAAATTCACATTTTCCAGAAGGGGTTGGGAAATTTCCCTCTTTATGAGGTGCACGGTCATCTTTAGTGCCAACATTTAATCGAGCATATCCATGCTCTTTTAAATAGTTAAGATCAATACCATCACATGCGGGAGCATCCCAATCTATGTAGTTTTCTAAACATTCTGTGTCATTCCATTTAAAATTTTCTTCTTCAAAGCCTAATCGTTTTGCTAACAACCTAAATATTTCATTGTTTGGAATGCATTCTCCTGGAGAATCAACACATCTCTCATTATAAGTAAGATATAAGTGTCCCCAAGACAAAATAATGTCCTCTTGCTCTGCACCCATTGCAGCCGGTAAGAGGATATCAGCAAAGGCGGCAGTATCCGAAATAAAATGTTCCGCGGATACCAAAAATAAATCTTCACGCTTTAGGCCTTCAAGAATTTTCTCTGACTCTGTCGCTTGGGTTACTGGATTGGTATTCCAGCACATCATGGACTTGATTGGCACATTAAGTTTTTGTTCTCCTGTTAAAACCCTTCCTAACTGGAGATTATTTACAACTTGTGTACCTTCGGGGATAAGATCAGGCCTACAGATTACATCAAACTTATAAGGATGTTCCCATACTGGAAATTGGAGAATACCACCTCCCACATGTCGCCATGCTCCAGTCAATGCAGGAAGAGCAGTTACCGCCCTAATTGCTTGACTTCCACCCCAGCTTTTTTCTAGAGCAACCCCTATTCTTATTGCTGAAGGCTGAGTATTTGCATATTCCCTTGCTAATTGTTTGATATCTTCAGCGGAGATACCCGTGATACCCTCTGCCCACTCAGGTGTTCTTTCTTTTGCTTTTTCAGCTAATTCTGCAAACCCAACAGTGTAATTATCCACATAATCCTGATCAACTAAATTTTCCTCAATAATCACATTCATCATAGCCATTGCAAGCGCACCGTCAGTTCCTGGTTTTGGGCAAACATGCCAATCTGCCTCTTTTGCTGTTCGGGATGCATATGAATCGATTACAACTACTTTGGCACCTTTCTTTTGAGCCTCTTTAATGATGTGCCAATGATGAAGGTTTGTGCTCACTGAGTTACAAGCCCAAACTACAATAAATTTTGAATGAATAAAACTCTCTGGATCTACTCCAGCAGTTGGCCCAATGGTTAATAGCCAAGCAGTACATGAGCCTTCTCCACAAAAGGTACGTTCAGTAACTGTGGCCCCTAAACGTGCAAAAAAAGCATCCCCGCCGTTTAAGCCATGAACTAAGCCTTGGTTGCCAAGATAACTGTTAGGCATAATTGCCTGGGGTCCATGTTCATCAATAATCCCTTGCCATTTATCTACAATAGTATCAAGCGCTTCATCCCATGTAATTCTTTCAAATTTTTTCTCGCCTTTAGGTCCTATTCGTTTCATTGGATAAAGGAGGCGATCTGGATGATAATGTCTTTTTTCGTAATCTTTTAATTTAGTGCACAAGCCTCCCCTAGTCATTGGATGGTCTGGGTTCCCCTTGACCCCTTTAAGCTTTCCACCTTCCACCTCATAAACCATAGAGCAAGTATCAGGACAATCATGTGGACATCCGCCATGAAATTTTTTTAATGATTCTTCTTTTACATCATCCATTATTTTATAAACCTCCAACAAGATAGATAAATTTAATCAAAAAAAATTTATATAAATTAAAATATTACTTTACATTTATTTTTAAAAATTTGACACACTTTATTAAATGTGTCAATTTGGTGCAATTGTCTCTTTTGACAATTTAAAATGCTCTATTTTGAAATTGTTATATTTGTAAATCAACAGGAGGAATTACAATGAAAAATGCTTTAGGTGTAAGTTTAGGTATTACTGCATTAATATGGACGTACTTGGCTCTTAATGTCATTCCAGGAGTTTTAGTATGGGCAGGTTTTATAGCCTGGGGCGCTTACTTTACAGTTGGGAAAGATGCACTTCCAAAAACCATATCTGCTACTATCTTTGGTGGTATTATGGCAGCAATTGCGGTTGGAATTGTTGCGTTCTTAGATGATTATCTTGCTGTGGGTATAGCTGCACCTATTGCAGTAGGTTTAACAGTTTACGGCCTAACTGCAATTAGCAAGCTACCTAATGTGCCTGCCAACGTATTTGGTTATGCAGCAACATTTGCTTATCTATTGATGGGTGGTGGTTTTGATGATGCTTTAATTATGGAGGGTGGCAATCTTTATGCGGTTGATCTTGCTAACCCTATTATTGTTTCAGCACTTTCTTTTGTATTTGGAGCCGTGTTCGGCCTAATCTCAGAAAAAGTAGCAGGGATGTTGAAATAAAATAATTCTTTTTAGAAAATAAAAAAACCACCATTAGGTGGTTTTTTTATTTAAAAGACGAAATTTACTGGTTAAAAAATCCCATATTTACAACACGATCATTCATTAGGGTGAGCTCAACAAATTTATAAGTTCTACCTGGTGAATACTCAACAATATTATTGTAATACCACATTTCAACTTTAGCTTTTTGTTTTTGACTTTGATCAACCTTTATTCGGCTTCCAACCACAGAGCTTGCTCCTTTTGGTTTAATAGCAATATTTTTTTTATCAGGATCACCTAGGTATTTAAGTAATCTTGATTTTGGTTTACCACTAAAAACATTTATGAACTGATCTTCAGAAAAGACTCTTTTCTCTTTAGCATTTAAACTAAACAGCATTGTGAACGATAGTAACAGTATCGATAAAAACTTAAAAATTCTAATCATATTATTTTCCAAAAATTTGTTAATTAATAATTAATTTTAAACCATCATAACCAGCATAGATACCCTTGGGTAATTTCTTTTGCAGATCATCGTACTCAATTTCGTGAGTCATATGTATCAAATAAGTTTCCTTAGCACCAATTACATTTGCTGCATCAATACTTTGATCAAAATTAAAATGCGTATGATGAGGTTTGTAACGCAAACAATCGATTAATAGAGTGTCAATACCTGCAAGAAGTTTCATAGAATTATCTGGTATATCTGACACATCTGTCAGGTAGGCTAAATTTCCAACACGATAACCGTATATTGAAGATCTGCCATGGTAGACAGGGATAGGAGTAACTGTTTGACCAAATAAGTCAAAAGGATCTTCTACTATATGTGGCTTTAGAACTGGTATCTCCCAAAAACCCTGAGGTTCAATCATTGCATAACCAAATTTTTCTTGAAGCTGCCTCATAACGTAATCACTGCCATATAGGGGTATTTGCTTCTTATTTTTTTGACAAAAGGCTCTTAGGTCATCAATACCATGACAATGGTCAGCATGATGATGTGTATATAATACTGCGTCAACAGCATCAATATTTTCGCGAAGTGATTGTATTCTTAAATCAGGAGTTGTGTCTATTAATATGTTGTGCCCATTAGATAGCTGAATAATACTAGAACACCTTGTTCTTTTGTTTTTGGGATTAGTAGACAGGCATGTTTTACAATTACATCCAACAACGGGCGTTCCTGAGCTAGAACCTGCTCCTAAAATAGTTAATTTAAATGGCATTTATTAAATAACCTACCAAAATTATGAGTAGTTACTGAAGCTACCTCTTCGACCGAAATATTTTTAATTTCAGCGATTTTCTCAGCAACATATATAACGTTTGCTGGCTCATTCAATTTTCCTCGATTTGGCACAGGAGCTAAATATGGTGAGTCGGTCTCTATCAACATATTTTCCAAAGGTATTTTCTTTACAGTTTCTCTTAATTCTTCAGCATTCTTAAAGGTAATAATTCCAGAAAAAGATATATAAAAACCTAAATCAATTGCTTGTTTAGCCATCTCATACGATTCAGTAAAGCAATGCATTACACCACAAGCCTTATCAGCAGACTCCTCTTGCATGATTTTTATAGTGTCCTCTCGAGCATTTCTTGTGTGAATAATAAGAGGGAGTTGTGCCTCAATGGCAGCTCTTATATGGGTCCTAAAACGATCTCTTTGCCAGGTTAGATCTCCTTGCAGTCTAAAATAATCTAAACCAGTTTCACCAATTGCAACAACATTTTTATCTTTTGATAACAGAATTAATTGATCCACGGTTGGTTCATTAATATCTTCATAGTCAGGATGCACGCCAACGGATGCAAAGATATGTTTATATTGTCCAGCTAAATCACGAATCTCAGGAAATTTATCCAAAGTAACACTTACACAAAGTGCGTGCGAAATTTTTCTCTCCTCCATAGACGATAAAATTTCTTCCATCTTTTCTTTGAGTTCAGGAAAATTTATATGGCAATGTGAGTCAATAAACATTCTTTAATTAAAAACCTTTCTATATTCAATAACAAGCAATTCTAAATTTATTTCTTTATTTATCGGTTTGGACGCATAAACTTTCACTTCATTCAATTTTTTCAAGAATTGCAAAATTTTAGATAGATTCAGATTTGTAACTAGATTTTCGATAATCTCTTTTTTGGCTGGAAAGTAAAATAGTTCATTGGTTAGCTTAAAAGAAAATAAATCATAGCACCACTTTTGCATAACATTGACTGTCCAAGGTAAACCGAATTCTAACCAATCTCCATTATCCAATTGAGAATCCATAGCTTTACCTTGACCAAGAATGTTAGTTATTTGCTTAACCTTCTGATAACTTTCATGTTGATCTAATGAGGTAATTGGAGAGGAATTAAAATATGCAAGTGCCCCCTCATCCAACGATAAATTATTTACCTTCAAGTAATCAGCCGTTTGTTCCCTTGTTGGTTCAGGAAGTGTAATTAATTGACAGCGACTTTTTACCGTCGGCAAAATTAAGTCTGGCTGATTAGTTGATAAAATAATCATGCAATTTGATGGTGGTTCCTCTAGTATCTTCAATAATGCATTAGTTGCTTGGTTATTCATTCGATCAGATTGATTAATGAGAGCTACTTTTTTCCCTCCAACCACGTGTGGACTTTTCTCAAAAAAACTTTTTAAAGCTCTAATTGAGGAGATAGGAATGAGTTTTTCGTTAGCATCACTTTCTCCTGTGTCAACGGAAAAAAAATCCGGGTGAGATTGTGTTGTCATCCATAGACATGCATCACAAACCCCACATGGATTAATAGAATTCTGGTCTAAACATAAAAGACCCCTACTGAAATTTAGTGAAAAACTATTATTTGAAGCCTGTACTTTGCCATAAAATAAATAAGCATGCGCCATATGTTCAGAATAACTGAGCAATCTTTCAAAGATTTCGTTATGCCATTTATAATTATTCATCAGAAGAACTTATCCAATACACCTCTTATTTGTTTTTGTATAATACTAATCTCTTTTGTACTGTCGATTATATAGAATCTATCTTGATTTTTTTTAGCAATATCAAGATAGGCTGTACGTATCGACTGATGAAAAGCCTCATTTTCACTTTCGAATTTATCCATTTTTCGAGTTTTTTTTAACCTTTCGATACTCACACTTACTGGCAAATCAAATAGGAATGTTAAATCTGGCTCTAATTCTTTTTGAATTAGTTTTTTTAACATATCTATGCTTTCAAGATCAATCCCTTTACCTCCATGCTGATAAGCGTATGTTGCATCAGTAAATCGATCACTTACGACTGTTATATTAGATTCTAACTTTGGCCTTATAACACTCTTAATATGCTCACATCTAGCAGCAAACATAAGAATAGTTTCAGTTAATGGATCCATATTTTCATGCAATAATGATTTTCTAAGCTTCTCTCCAAGATCTGTTCCTCCTGGCTCGCGGGTCATATAAAAGTTTATTTTTTTTGCATCAAAATAATTCTTAATAAAATCAATATGAGTTGATTTACCTGCACCATCCACACCTTCCAATGTAATAAAAATAGGCTTACTCATTTCCTCTTTTTCTTCTGATATTTGTAGACAGCTCTATTATGCTCTTTTAAGGTCTTTGAAAAATGATGCCTACGATTTCCTTTCGCAACAAAATAAAAATTTTCTGTCGTCGCAGGATTTAACGCTGCCTCCAGTGAATCAAAACTAACCATCGCAATTGGGGAAGGCGGTATTCCTTTTCTGGTGTAAGTATTAAATATAGTGTCCCTCTTTAAATCTTTTCTTCTAATATTACCTTTAAATTTACTACCCATTCCATATATTACAGTAGGGTCACTTTGCAAAGGCATTCCTACAGAAAGTCGATTCACAAAAACTCCAGCAATCTCTGGGGCTTCTTCTCTCACACCGATCTCCTTTTCAATTATTGATGCGATAACTAAGGCCTCGTAAGCATTTGTATATGGTAAATTTTCAGTGCGATTCTCCCATAAAAAATCTAATTTAGCTTGCATCACTCGGTAAGCATTTTTTAAAATCTCTAAATCGGTGGTGTTTTTATGAAAATAATATGTGTCAGGAAAAAATAGCCCCTCAATATATTTTTCCTTAGCCCCAATTAATTTTAAAATATCCTCACTATCTTTGCCAAGAAGCGTTTTTTTTATATTTTTATTATTATGAATTAACTGGATAGTTTGCTTAAAAGTAGACCCCTCGACTAAAGTAATGGGAAAAAGAATTGACTTACCATTAGCCAAGATATCTAACAACTTTAATGGAGTGGTATCTTGTGAAATTTTATAATAACCTCGCTTAAGGTTTTTGTGATTTCCAGTTATAAATGTAAGCACCTTAAATCTAAATGAATCATTAAGTAATTCCGCTTCAACTAGCTGATTGGAAATTTGATTTAAATTACTGCCTGAGCTTATTTCAAATGTAGCATTAGACTGAGTTACGTTGATAGGCGTAAAGGGGTAAATAACAATCCAAAATAACACCAAGCCTAATACAATAAATATATTTTTCTTTAATAGAAATCGATTTTTACTTAATTTTTTTAAGGAGCTGATTAAGTTCATACGCTAAGTTTAAAGAATTCCATTTTCTATTTTTAATTTGTTTTACCGGTAATGCACCATTTACTGAATTTATTATAACGATTTCATCAGCTTTTAATAATTGATCTTTCGATAAGTCACACTCTGTAGTTTTATATCCAAGTGAATTTGCATGATCCATAATAATTTGCATTGATACACCCGAGACTCCAGCATGGTTATGATTTGGAAAATGAATTATTTTACCAAAAAGCGCAAGTATATTATGACTTGTACATTCATTAACATAGCCATATTCATCGAGCATAATAGCATCAAAAGATGATGAAGTTACTGCCTGCTTTGCAAGGACATTATCCAATCTATTAAGATGTTTAGAGGCGCCCAATTGCAAATGTGAAGAAGATTTTTTTAAACTAAATTCTAAATTTACTCCCTCGAGATAAAATGATTTTGGGAGTGGTACAAATTTATTTTTCAACAAAATACGATTAGGCTCAATGTTTTTTGGTATAGAGTATCCCCGATCCGAAGAACCCCTGGTTATGATCCATTTAGCAATGCATGTGCCTTTTGTTTTTGCAAATAATACATCGATATCATCCAATAGTATTAATTCTTTGGGAACATTTATACCAATTTTTTCGCAATCATATGACAATTTCTGAAAATGATAATCCCAATGAAGTGGCTTTCCATCAATAATCTTAAATGTTCTAAAAATACCATCGCCAAAAGCCAATCCTCGATCAAAAGGATCAAGTCCTGAGACATTACTTCCATTAATTAAATAATTATCTTTCAAAAGAAATATTAGATTTTTCTAAAAACCAGGCTTCCATTGGTGCCGCCAAAACCAAAGTTATTTTTTAAGGCTGCTTCAATCTTTATATCTCTTGCATTATTGGCAACATAATCAAGATTACATTCAGGATCTTGATTAAATATATTTATGGTGGGTGGTGAAACTTGATTATATATAGCAAGAGCTGTAAATGCTGACTCGATACCCCCAGCGCCCCCCAATAAATGACCAGTCATAGACTTCGTTGAGTTTACTGCGACGTTTTTTGCATTATCACCAAATATTTGTTTAATTGCATTAGTTTCATTAAGGTCCCCAAGTGGAGTAGAGGTGCCATGAGCGTTAATGTATTGTATTTGATCAGCATTAATATGTGCATTTTTTAAGGCATTAGTCATAGCTCGCATCGGTCCATCAATGCTTGGTGCAGTGATATGGTAAGCATCGGCACTCATTCCATAGCCAGCCAATTCACAATATATTTTCGCTCCTCTTTTTTTTGCCTGTTCGTACTCTTCCAAAACCATAACACCTGCTCCTTCGCCGATAACAAAACCATCTCTATCACTATCCCATGGTCTTGAGGCAGATTCGGGATCATCATTTCTTGAAGATAAAGCCTTTGCTGAAGCAAAACCGGCAACAGCAAGCTCAGTTATTGCTGCCTCTGAACCACCTGCAACCATAACATCTGCATCACCATACTCAATCATTCTCGCTGCATCACCAATTGAATGGGTCCCTGTTGTACATGCTGTGACAATGGCAACATTTGGACCTTTAAGGCCATACAAAATTGATAAATTTCCTGAAATCATATTTATGATTGTTCCAGGTATAAAAAAAGGTGAGACTTTCCTTTGACCACCTTCATCAAAAACATCACTAGTGGATTCTATGAGATCAATCCCTCCAATCCCTGAACCAATTGATACTCCTATTCTTTCTGATGTTTTATCATTAATAGGGAAACCTGAATCATTTATTGCCTCAATTCCAGCCGCTAATCCATACTGGATAAACGTATCCATACGACGTGCTTCTTTCGCATTGAGATATTGCAGTGGGTCAAAGTTTTTTACTTCACCGGCAATTTTGGATGAAAAATTAGATGTATCAAATTTTGAAATAGCTGATATTCCAGATTTGCCTGCAATAATATTTTTCCAGGTTTCAGAGACACCTATTCCAACAGGAGTAATGAGACCTAAGCCAGTAATAACAACTCTTCTTTTACTCATTTTAGGGATCCAATCGATTACAATTGGATATTGATTATTATGTTAGATTTTTATTAATATAATCTATTGCCTGCTGAACAGTGGTAATTTTCTCAGCATCATCGTCTGGGATTTCAGTGTCAAACTCTTCCTCTAGAGCCATTACTAATTCAACTGTATCAAGTGAATCAGCTCCTAAATCATCAATAAATGATGACTTATTTGTAACCTTGGCCTCATCCGTTCCTAATTGATCAGAAACGATTTTTTTAACTCTTGATTCAATATCAGACATCTGTATACCCCTTTGTTAAAAAACATAAAATTTAGGAAGGTGCTATTTTATCAAATGATTCTACAAATTAGCTAACTATTTTTAAAAAAAAAATTTACTGTAATAAACCATTGATTATAAATACTTTTTAAGCCATTAACATCCCACCATTGACGTGAATTGTTTCTCCCGTAATATATGAAGCATGATCTGAGGCTAAAAAAGCAACTGCATGGGCAATGTCACTGGGTTGTCCTAATTTTGATAAGGGGATGTGCGAAAGTAACACCTCTTTTTGATCTTCACTTAATTCTTTAGTCATATCCGTATCAATAAATCCTGGTGCAATACAATTAACAGTAATACCCCTACTTCCAACTTCTTGGGCTAAGGATTTCGTAAAACCTGTAATTCCTGCTTTGGTTGCAGCATAGTTTGTTTGACCAGCATTTCCCATATGACCAACAACTGATGAAATATTAATAATCCTCCCATATCTTTCTTTCATCATAGTTTTAATTACCACTTGGCTTAATTTATAGACTGATTTTAAATTTGTATTTATCACATCATCCCAGTCATCGTCTTTCATTCGCATCAAAAGAGTATCCTTTGTAATACCCGCGTTATTAACTAAAATATTAATACCTCCGTATTCCTCATTTATATGATCAATGGTCTTTTGTATTAAAATATTATCGTTTACATCAAGAACCAATCCTTTACCATTAATATCATTGTCTTTTAATGTTTGCGAAATGGCTGCAGCTCCTTCTTCAGATGTAGCAGTTCCATATAAAATTGCTCCTTGCTTACCTAACTCTAATGCGATTCCAGCTCCGATACCTCTACTAGCCCCTGTTAGCAAAACAACTTTGTCTTTTAATTTTTGGGTCATTTTATGAATTATCCTTTTATCAAATCTATTGTTTGTTGAAGCACCTCTAAAGTTTGTGTTGAATAACTTTCAGATTCTTTATGAATACGTTTATTGAGTGACGTTAGAACTTTTCCTGGGCCAGCTTCAACAAAAATATTTACATTTTGTTGCCTAATATATTCAATTGTCTTTGTCCATTGTACTGGATTGAAGAGCTGGTTGACTAATACGTTTTTGATTTGATTTATATCCTTATATATATTGCAATCAACATTATGAACAACAGGAAGCTTGGGCTGATGAAAGTCAAATAAATTTAAATACTTTTCAAAATCCATAGCCGCAGGTTTCATAAGCTCACAATGAGAAGGTACGCTAACAGGCAGTAGTATTGCTCTTTTTGCACCTGCTTGCTTAAAATCATCCAATGAATTCTCTATTATGGCTCTATGACCAGCAATAACAACCTGTCCCGGAGAATTAAAATTTACTGGTTCTATAATCTCTGCAGAATCTATATTTTTACATATATCAATTACTGTTTCATCGTCAAGACCTAAAACAGCAGCCATAGCCCCAACTCCCTCAGGTACAGCTTCTTGCATTAATTGCGCTCTTTTTGAGACAATTAAAAGCGCATCTTCAAAACTTAATACTTCTGCTGCAACTAGCGCAGAAAATTCACCAAGACTATGGCCAGCTAGAAATTTAGGTTTATCCGAACCACTTTTCATTAAAATACGCCAAATACAAATATCAGCAGTTAACATTATAGGTTGTGTATTTTGTGTTAAGTGAATATCGGTATTGTCTTTAGTTACCATCTCCCAAAAATCTTTTTTCAAGATTTGTGAAGCTTCAGTAAATATATCTTTAGCAATAACATTATTGGCAAAGGTATCCATCATACCTATTGACTGTGATCCTTGACCAGGGAAAATAATAGAATAATTTGACATAATTTTAATACTTAATTAGTGCAGATCCCCAAGTAAAACCGCCCCCGAATGCTTCCATTAAGATAGTTTGATTAGGTTTTATTTTTCCAGATTTTACACCTTCATCCATAGCTAATGGAATTGATGCAGCTGAAGTGTTCCCATGTCTATCAATTGTTACAATAATTTTAGACATACTCATTTCAAGTTTTTTAGCTGTTGCTTCTAAAATACGAATATTTGCTTGATGAGGAACAACCCAATCAATATCTGATTTGTCTAATTTGTTCGCTAACAAGGTTTCATCAACTATTTGGTCTAAAGTATTAACAGCAAATTTAAATACTTGATTGCCTTGCATTTCAATGTAACCAGATTTTCCTTTTACTTTATTTTTTCTTGGAACATGAAGAAGCTTTTCATGCTTACCATCTGCATGAATGTGAGTAGATAAAATGCCGGGGTCTTTTGATGCACTCAATATAACAGCTCCAGAACCATCCCCCCATAAAATAGCATTGCTCCTGTCAGTATAATCAGTAATAGATGACATTCTATCCGCACCAATAACTAATATATTTTTTGCTGAATTTGTTTTTATAAATTTATCAGCTATGGACAGCGCATAAATAAAACCCGTGCAAACTGCTTGAATATCAAAAGCGGGACAACTTATATTCAATTTAGATTGAACAGTACATGCTGTACTGGGGAAAACTTTATCAGGTGTTGTGGTGGCAAGAATTATTAAATCAATATCACTTACATCTATATTAGCTGACTTAATTGCATCAAGCGATGCTTTGTACGCCAGATCACTTGTATTCTCATTTGAATCAGCAATATGTCTTTCTTTAATACCAGTTCGACTTGTTATCCAATCATCACTTGTATCAAGTGAAGATTCTAAATCTTTATTTGTAAGAATTTTTTTAGGGAGATAACTACCGGTTCCAATAATTTTGGAATAGATCATTTTTTAGATATAGTCTCCAAATCAAGCTGTTTTTTAATATTTTCTATAATTTTATTATCAACTTCTTCAATCGCTGTTTCAATAGCATATCTGAAACCGAAGGCATCAGTACCTCCATGACTCTTAATAACGATTCCATTTAAACCAAGAAAAGATGCACCATTGTATCTTCTTGGATCCAATCTTCTTTTAAAAGCTTTAAGTACGGGAATGGAAAATAAACCCATTATTTTTGTAAGCCAATTACGTTTGAATTCTTCTAATAAAAATTTACCCATCATTTGCGCTAAGCCTTCTGTAGTTTTTAAGGCAACATTACCAACAAAACCATCACAAACAACCACGTCTGTTGTCCCTTTAAAAATATCATTTCCCTCAACATTACCATAAAAATTTAAATGACTATTTTTTAGCAGTTCCGATGCCTCTTTAACAGTATCATTACCCTTTATTTCCTCGCTTCCAATATTTAATAAACCAACAGTAGGGTTTTTCTTTTTTGTATGGGCGGTAGTTAACATAGATCCCATTACAGCAAATTGTAATAGCTGTTTAGCGGTACAATCTGCATTTGCGCCCAAATCGAGCATACAGGTTGCCCCTTTTCTGTTTGGTAAATTAGAGGCTATTGCAGGTCTGTCAATTCCTTGTAAAGTCTTTAACACAAACCTTGCTGTTGCCATCAAAGCTCCGGTATTTCCTGCACTAACGCATGCTTTTGCGTCTCCATTTTTAACAAGGTTAATTGCTACACGCATAGATGAATTCTTTTTATTTTTTAAAGCACTTTGGGGTGATTCATCCATAAGAACAACTTCAGTTGTTTTAGAAATAGAAATACGAGGATGATTTATTTGATCATATTTTTTAAGCAATCTTTCAATTTGAACTTGATCGCCAACAAGAATGATATGAAGTTTGGGGTATTTTTTTAATGCATCTAGTGAGGCGGGAATAGTAACTTTTGGCCCTACATCGCCTCCCATGGCATCAATAGCAATTGATTGCATTGTCATAGTTGGTTATAAACTAATCAGTCTTTACTTCAATTACCTTTTTACCTCTGTAAAAACCAGATGGGCTTACGTGATGCCTTAAATGCGCTTCACCGGTAGTTGGCTCTATCGCTAGGGCTTGACTTGATAAATTGTCATGCGACCTCCGCATATTTCTTCGTGAAGAAGATTTTTTACTTTTTTGAACAGCCATAATTACTCCTTAAGCCTTGATATTTATCTAAGAAAAAATGTATAAAATTTAATGCCGGATTTTATCATAAAATACCTTTTATTTGGTATTTTAAAGTAGATATTAACTAACGCCATTTTTTTGATAAAATTTTCTGCATGCTATAATATCCATCGCTTATATTTGTGAAATAATCGTTTCACCAACAAATTTTGTTTAAACAATGAAGGAATCTTAGCTTTTGATCCAAAAAATATTAATTGCAAATAGAGGGGAAATTGCCGTTCGAATAATCCGAGCCTGCAAGGAAATGGGCATTACAAGTGTTGCTATTTTCTCTGAGGCTGATCGACATGCTTTGCATGTAAAAAAGGCTGATGAATCTTATCGAATTGGTAGTGATCCTCTGGCTGGTTATTTAAATGCGCATAGAATAGTCAATACTGCCGTAACAGCCCGATGTGATGCGATTCATCCTGGGTATGGCTTTTTATCTGAAAATCCAGATTTAGCATCCATATGTAAAAGGAGAGGTATTAAATTTATTGGTCCTGATCATACTGTAATATCAATGATGGGCGATAAAGTTCAAGCTAGAAAAGCCATGATTGAAGCAGAAGTTCCTGTTATTCCGGGAAGTGACGGAAATATTAATGATCTTGATGAAGCAAAAAAGATTGCTAATTCTATTGGCTACCCCATAATGCTAAAAGCCACAAATGGTGGTGGAGGACGAGGTATTAGAAGATGCGATAACGAAAAAGAATTGTTATCAAATTATGATCGAGTTATCTCTGAGGCTACCAAAGCATTTGGAAGTCCTGAATTGTTTATCGAGAAATGTGTAGTTAATCCTAAGCATATTGAGGTACAAGTTTTAGCAGATCAAAAAGAAAATGTTATTCATTTATTTGAAAGAGATTGCTCAATACAAAGAAGAAATCAAAAATTAATTGAAATTGCACCCTCCCCCCAACTTACAAATGATCAAAGAAACTACATTGGTAACTTAGCTGTTAAAGCTGCGAAAGCAGTCAATTATGTTAATGCAGGGACTGTAGAATTTTTACTTGACTCTGATGATAATTTTTACTTTATGGAGATGAATACAAGACTTCAAGTTGAACACACAATTACAGAAACAATTACTGGAATAGATATTGTCCAAGAGCAAATAAGAATTGCAAGTGGAATGTCACTACGGTACTCACAAGAAGAGGTAAATTTTCGTGGGTATGCTATTGAGTTTAGAATTAATGCGGAGGATCCAAAACAAGACTTTCTTCCATCATTTGGAAAAATCACAAGATATTTTGCTGCTGGAGGGCCAGGTGTAAGAACTGATGCATCAGTATACACTGGTTATGTTATCCCCCCATACTATGATTCAATGTGTGCCAAGCTAACAGTATGGGCATTGAATTGGGATGATGCCATCCAAAGAGGTTCTCGATCTTTAGATGATATTGGACTTTTTGGTGTTAAAACTACAATTCCATATTATAAAGAAATTCTTAAAAATGAATTATTTTTGGATGCTGATTTCAATACAAGCTTTGTAGAATCTCATCCAGAGCTTGTAGATTATGAAGAAGAAATGTCGCCAGATATAATTGCAGCTGCTATTGCTTCTGCAATTGCCGCACATGAAGGGATATAATAACTTATGAAAAAAATTAACATTACAGAGCTTGTTCTTAGAGATGGGCACCAATGCCATATAGCAACAAGATTAAAAACAGAGGATATGTTACCTATATGTCCTCAATTAGATAATCAAAATTTTTGGTCTATTGAGGCATGGGGAGGAGCAACTTTTGATGCTTGTGTTAGATATCTAAAAGAAGATCCTTGGGAAAGATTAACTAAGTTAAGAAAAGCACTACCAAATAGCCGTATTCAAATGTTACTTAGAGGTCAAAACCTCCTGGGTTATAGACACTACTCAGATGACGTAGTAGATTTGTTTGTGAAAAAATCTGCCGACAATGGAGTTGATGTTTTTAGAATTTTTGACGCAATGAATGATATAAGAAATATTGAGCTATCAATAAAGTCAGTAAAGAAATATAAAAAACATGCAGAAGGAACAATTAGTTATACCACTTCTCCAGTTCATGATATTGAATACTTTGTCAATCTTGCAAAAAAGATTGAAGAGCTTGGTAGTGATTCCTTAGCAATAAAAGATATGGCAAGTTTACTCACGCCAAAAGTAACAAAAGATCTTGTTGAAGCGCTTAGTAAAAATATATCAATTCCTATACACGTTCATAGTCATGCTACTTCAGGTTTAGCATCATTAAATCTAATTGCAGCCGTCGAAGGCGGAGCAACAATTATTGATACCTGTAATTCAAGTTTTTCTGAGGGTGCTAGTCACCCAACTACAGAATCTATAATTGTTGCCTTAGAGGATATGGGTTATCAAACTGATATTGACCTCACAGCAATGGATGAGATAACACAATATTTGAAAGAAGTTAGAAAAAAATATTGGCAATTTGAATCGGAATTTACAGGTTTAGATCCACGTGTTTTGGTAAATCAAGTCCCTGGCGGTATGATTTCAAATCTTTCAAGTCAACTCAAAGAGCAAAGTGCACTTCATCGAATGGATGAGGTTCTTGATGAAATTCCTAAAGTAAGAAAAGATTTAGGTTATCCTCCCTTAGTAACCCCCACATCACAAATCGTAGGTACTCAGGCAGCTCTTAACGTGATGACTGGAGAGAGATATAAATCTATAACCACTGAGGTTAAGAACTACTTCTTAGGGCAATATGGCAAAGCGCCTGGGGAAATTAATAAAGATGTGGAAAAGCAGGCTATTGGTGATCAAAAACCTATCACAAACCGCCCTGCTGATAATTTAAAACCTGAAGTATCAAATCTTAAAGTTAAATCAGAGTCTTTTGCAAAAAATGAGGAGGATATGCTTACCTATGCGATGTTTCCAGATATTGCAACCATTTTTCTTCAGGAAAGAAATGCAGGAACTTTAACACCTGAAGAAATGCTCAATAAAGAAGAGGCTATGAAGCAAGGTGATCATTATGCGCCCTCTGAGTTTAATATTACCCTTCACGGGGAAACTTATCATATTAAACTTACAGGTTCTGGGAGTGCTGGTGAGGCAGAGAGACCTTTCTATGTATCAGTAGATGGAATCTCAGAGGAAGTATTAGTTGAAACCTTAGATGAAGTTCTAATAACACCTAATACGCCATCCTCATCTGGTGACAAATCAAATGAAAAAGGTAAAGATGTATCTAAAAGACCAAAACCCAGTCATGGTGGTTGTTTAACAACCGCAATGCCTGGAACAATTGTTGATATAAAAGTAAACATCGGTGATAAAGTAGCGGCTGGTGATAGCTTGGTTGTGATTGAGGCAATGAAGATGGAGAACGAAATACAAGCACCTGATGGAGGGACAGTTGTAGCAATACATATTGCAAAAGGTGATAGCGTTTCACCAAATGAGACACTTTTAGAAATCCAAAAATAAAAATGAGTAAAATCATACTTGCCTCTTCTTCTGTTTACAGAAAAGAATTACTCCAAAGACTGATTCCAAAATTTGAAATTGTAAGTCCAAATGTAGATGAATCTCTAGTTGAAGGAGAGGATGCTAAATCAACTTCACTCAGACTTGCTCTTTTAAAAGCTGAAAGGATTTCTTCAGAAAATGAAGATGCATTTGTTGTTGGCTCAGATCAAACGGCTCAATTTGATCATATACAAATAAAAAAACCGAGCAATTATACTGATGCTCTTGATCAGCTTATGTTGCTAAGTGGAAAAGTGGTCTACTTTTATAGTGCCGTATGTGTTCTTCAGAATAAATCACAAATAAAACATGAGGCAATTGAGACTATAGAGGTTAAATATAAGAAAATAACCAAATCTGAAGCAGAAATTTATTTAAAGTATGAAAACCCACTAGGTTGTTTAGGTTGCATAAAATCAGAGGGTCTTGGTATAAGTCTCCTGGAGTATGTTCATTCATCAGATCCTACGGCTATAATTGGTATGCCTTTGATCAGTTTATCTAAAATTTTTAATTCATTAAGAATTAAATTTCATGCAAAATAATCAAAAGAAATTTGGTCAATTATTTCTAATTCCCTCATCTCTTGATCAAAAAGTAGAAAGCGAATTTTTAATAGGTGAACAAAAAAAACAATTGCATAATCTTTCTTACTTTATTGTAGAAAAAGAAAAAGCTGCTAGAAAAATGTTAAAAAAAATGCATTTAGCAACAAAAATACAAGAATTAAAATTATTTACTAATTCTCAAAAAACAAAAGAGTCTGAAATCAATGAAATATTATCACCTATATATAATGGTGTAAGTATGGGTTTATTATCTGATTCGGGCACACCATGTATTGCTGATCCTGGTAATAAAGTTGTTTCTTATGCACATAAAAAAGGTATATGTGTTAAACCACTTGTTGGTCCATCATCAATTATTCTCTCACTTATGAGCTCTGGATTTAACGGACAAAATTTTAGATTTAGAGGCTACCTTCCAAAAAAAAGTGAGGAGAGATTTGATCTTTTAAAGGAAATGGAAAAAGACATATTAAGAAATGGCACAACGCAAATCTTTATCGAGACCCCATATCGCAATAATGAATTATTAAAAGATTTATTAAAAAACTTAGCTCAGGAAATCAAATTATGCCTTTCTATTGATTTAATGACCTCAAATGAGAAAATCTTATCCAAATCTATAAATGAATGGGTTGCAACTGGGGAAATTGATATCAATAAAAGACAGTGTATATTTTTGTTAAATTAATGTACTTATTGGTTTAAAAGTCCTCCTATGCTCTTCACAGATGCCATGCTCCATTATTAATCTTAAATGCTCTTTTGTTGGATAGCCTTTATGTTTTTTAAAATTATATTTAGGAAATTTATTATCAAGCTCTAACATAATTTTATCTCTTTCAACTTTAGCAATAATAGATGCAGCTGATATTTCGTCATACTTTGAATCACCTTTCACAATAGCCTTCATTTCAATATTGTTAATCTTTGGGCAATAGAGTCCGTCAATAATTATATTTGATGGCCTTATTTTAAGTTGATTTATGGCTCTTTTCATTGCTAAAAGACTAGCTTGAAGTATATTTGTATTTTCGATCTCAAGAACACTTGCAGAGGCAACGCTTATCTCCATTGCATCACACATAATTATATTATGAAGCCTAGCAAGTTGTTGGCTATTTAGGCTTTTGGAGTCCCTTAAACCCTTAATTTTTTTATTTGGATCTAAAATAACTGCCGCCGCAAAAACTGGTCCAGCCAAAGGTCCTCGTCCTGCTTCATCAACACCACATATCATAATTATTTTAGATACCTTTGAATTTGATCAATGATTAACGATGAAGTATTCCTCTTTAAATTTTTATGTAATTGCCTAAAATCATATCGTAATTCATTAAGATATTTTTTATCCGCTAATAAATCTAAGGCTTTCTCTGCAATATTATATGATTGAGCCTTATTCTGAATTAGTTCAGGTACCGCAAATTTATCAAGTAAAATGTTTGGTAATCCAATGTACGAAATAAGATGCATACGTTTTAATAAAAACCATGATAACCATGACATTCTATAAATTATTATCATGGGTTTTTTAAAAAGAGCAGCCTCGAGTGAAGCAGTTCCTGACGCAAGAATTGATATGTCTGAGGATGATAAGACCTCATGAGAATGTCCAAAAATTACTTTAATATTTTCTATATTATATTGTTTAATCTTTTTTAATAAATATTTATAATTTAATTTATTATTTACTGGTACTAAAAAAAAACAGTTTTTATATTTATTATTTATTAGTAAAGCTGCTTTTAACATAACATCAAAATGCCATTTAACCTCACCTGCCCTGCTACCTGGTAACAATGAAATAATAGGTCCTTCAGCATTAATACCAATTACTTCTTTTGCTTTTTGACTGTTTGAATTAAGAGGTATTTTTGAGGCTAACGGGTGGCCAACATAGGTAATAGGTAACTTTATTTTCTTAAAAATTGCCTCCTCATGAGGGAAAATAGAAAATAGATGGTGCATGCAATCCTTCATCTTATATATTCGATCTTTTCTCCAAGCCCATACTGATGGGGCAACGTAGTGAAATGTAGGAATTTTATTAGCTTTTAATTTTTTTTCGATTGCAAAATTAAAATCTGGGGCATCAATACCAATAAATAAATCTGGCTTTTGATGTAAGAGATAATTTATTAAACTGTATCTAAGCTTTAATAGCTTAGGTAAATTTTTTATTACCTCAAAATATCCTCTTACACTTAAATGGGAGTAATCAAAATAACTCGTAAGTCCACATTGAGTCATAAGCGGTCCGCCAATTCCAACATATTCTATATTTTTGTAGCGTTTATTAAGTTCAGACATTAATTGGCTTGCAATCATATCCCCGGATGGCTCTCCAGCTAATATTGCAACTTTGGGCACTTACCTAACCAGACCTCTTTTTGATTTATTAATAAATTCAATAAAAAGACTAATTTCTTTAGCGTCAGATGCTAATTCTTTTAATTGGATTAGTGCTTCATCTATAGAATTTCCATCTCTGTAGATTATTTTATAAGCCTGCTTTATATTATGAATAGCCTCTTTTGAAAAACCTCTTCTTTTTAAGCCTTCATTATTGATACCATTTGGCCTTGTATTAGAATCATTCCCTGCTGCAATAATGTAAGGAGGGATATCTTTATAAACAACAGTTCCAACGGCAGTAATAATATGAGCTCCAATTTTACAAAACTGATGTACACCAGTGAATCCCCCAAGGATAGCATAATCATCAATCTCTACATGTCCCGCAATATTAGTAGCATTCGCAAATATACATTCATTCCTCACAACACAATCATGAGCTATGTGAACATAAGCCATGATCCAGTTATTATTCCCTATAATAGTTTCACCTCTATCTTGAGCTGTACCCCTATTTATAGTGCAAAATTCTCTAATATTATTATTATCGCCAATTATTAATTTTGTATCTTCATCGTTATATTTTTTATCTTGAGGTGCCTCACCAATAGAGCTAGAATGAAATATTTTATTATTATCGCCAATAGTTGTTCTACCAGTTATTGTCACATTATTTCCAATAACAGTTCCTTTGCCAATTGATACGTCTTCGTCAATTATAGAATACGGACCAACACTTACATTTTCAGATATATCTGCATTAGGATGGATTACTGCTGTAGGGTGAATTATTCTAGAAATATTCATTATTTTTTAATTTATTATTTTTTTATTTCTTTAAGGATGCACATCATATTTGCTTCAGCCACAACTTCATTGTCAACAGTTGCAACACCTTTGTACTTCCAAATTCCCTTCAAGATTCTATCAATTTTCACATTTAGTATAATTTGATCACCCGGCCCTACTGGTTTTTTAAATCTTGCGCTATCAATACCGGCAAAATAGTAAACAGAATCCTCATTTGGTCTAGTATCCATAGTTTTAAAAGATAGTAGGGCTGCAGCTTGCGCCATAGCCTCTATAATTAAAACTCCAGGCATTACAGGATGATAAGGGAAATGACCGGGGAAGAAAGGCTCATTAACCGTAACATTTTTTATTGCAGTAATATCCTTCCCTAACTCCATACTTATAACTTTATCCACTAAAATAAATGGATAACGATGAGGTAAATGTTCTAATATTTCATGAATATTCATTTTTATTTCATTCATACTTTTTTACCAAATTGTTTAAATTTTGCAGTAATTTTAAGCCAATCGTCATGCTCAAAGAAAGGTGAAATTGAAGTATACCGTTTGCCAGAAATTTTTATACTTTTAGTAATCATGGTACCTGGTGATATTGTTGTATTGTCTGCAATACTCAGATGCCCTAAAATCATTGCTGCACCCCCAATTTTACATTTTTTACCTATGTATGCACTGCCCGCTACCCCAACGCACCCCGCGATTACTGTATCTTCACCAATAAAACAATTATGACCTATCTGCACTTGATTATCTATTTTTACTCCCGAGCTAATAATTGTATTATCAATTGTTCCTCTATCAATAACTGTATTGGAACCTACATCAACACCATCATGTAAAACTACGGATCCTGCTTGAGGGATTTTAATCCACTTTTGTTTGTCATCTTCTGTGTAGCCAAAACCATCAGTGCCAATAGAAGCAGATGAAAAAATCTCACAATTACTTCCTATTTTTACATCGTCTCCTATTGTTACATTGGGATGAATATGAGTATTTTTACCAATAGAGACATTCATACCAATGCTTACGTTATTTTCAATAAAAACGCCGGAATCAAGTCTTGTATCATCCTTTACAACTGAAAATGGTCCAATATAACAATCTTTAGAAATTGAAGTATTAATTCCTATAATTGAAAATTTATCAATGCCAGTTTTTTTATCTTTTTCTGGATTAAAAAGACTTGCTAACTTAGCAAATGCTAAATAGGGTCTTGGATGATATATTGAATGCCCTCTCCATAACTTAGCATCTTCTTTTTTCAAAATAAGCACCTTAGCCTTGGTATTTTTTAATTCATCAAAATAACCCTCACCAGAAAAAAAAGATATAGAGTCTTTATCTGCATTCTCTAGGGATGCTAATTTATTTACCTTTATCTCTTTATTTCCTGAAATCTCGCAGCTTAAAAATTTACCTATTTCATTTATCGAGAATGAATCCATCAGAGTAAACTGTTATTTACCAAGCGCTTTAATTACTTGATCAGTAATATCTATTTTAGGGCTTGCGTAAGCAACTCCTTGATAAACAATTAAATCAAACTTTTGATCTGCAGCAATCTTCTCAATTGTTTTATTAACCTCAGTTTGTAATTCATTAATTTCTTCTCTTCTGCGAATATCAATATCCTCACGCAACTCTCTCTCATCACGTTGAGCATCTATTTTAGATTGCTGTAATTTTCGTGAAATTTTTTCTTTTTCTTTATCAGATAAAGTTAAGCTATTTTTTGCAAAATCCTTTTCTTCTTTTTGAATTTCTTGAATAGCCTTCTTAAGTGTGTCGGTTCTTTTTTTAAACTCCTTTTCAAGTTTTTTATTACTTGCTGCTGTTTGTGGTGCATTTTTAAGAATTTGATCAACTTGAACAAAACCAATTTTTACTTCAGAATTTGCAATATTTGTTAAAAAACATGTAAATATAATAAGTAATATTTTTTTCATAAAAACTCCTTTGTTAAATTTTTAAAAATTGGTACCCATACCAAACTGGAACTTTTCTGTTTTGTCCAGGTTATCATCATTAAGCGGTGTTGATAAAGAAACATTCAATGGACCAAAAGGTGATAGCCAGGTAGCTCCTATTCCAGCTGAGTATCTCATATCTGAAGCATTAAATGAATCCTCAAAAACTCCGCCACCATCAAGAAATGCGCTCATTCTAAAGCTTTCCATATTTTTCATACCTGGCACTGGGAAAAAAGTTTCAGCACTAAATGTAACTTTTTTCTGTCCACCATATGTTACATAATCACCATAAGTTGAATCGTAAACTTTTGCCCCAATTGAGCCTTGTTTATATCCTCTAACTGAAGATGATCCTCCAGCTGTATAATTTTTAAAGAATGGGTAAACTTCATCGCCATAGCTATCTGCATAGCCAAGCGAACCCTTGATTCTGGTAGTTATATTTTCAGAATAAGGAAAGAATTTCTCTGCTGATGTAGATAATTTATAATATTGCATGTCCAAAACTGGAGCACTTACATCTGCGTGTACGGAAATTTTGTAGCCGGTTGTTGGAAAAATCATATTATCTCGGGAGTCCGTTTGCCAAGAAGTAAAGAATAATAATGAATCACTGTCACAATTAAGAGCACCTGCTGAAGCAACACTAGCACAATAATTTCTATAACCTAGTGGTGCATTTGTTCCCAAGTCTAGTTCGGTTAAATCGATTGTAGCTCCAAAAGAAATGGTATCGTATTCTGAGAGTGGGATACCAAAATTCACACCAAAACCATAGGACGAAGTATCGTAAGTTCCAGTTCCTAATTCTTTAGTATTAACATCCCTTTGGTATACTGTAAAACCTCGAGAAACACCATCTTCTGTCCAATAAGGATCAGTAAAACTAAGACTATAGACTTTATTAATATCACCTGTACTTACAGATGTTGCAAGACGATTACCAGTTCCTAAAAAGTTATCTTGAGACACACTTAGAGTTCCTACAACCCCCTCACTGGAACTTACACCTGCTCCAATAGATAATTTTCCAGTATTTCGCTCTGTTAATTTAATATTTAAGTCAATTTGATCAGAAATGCCTGGCACGGATGGAGTTTCTATATCAACAGAGTCAAAATATTGTGTTCTTGTTAATCTCGTTTTTGAACGATCAATTTTATCCTGAGAAAACCATGAGGATTCAAGCTGTCTTAGTTCGCGTCTAACAACTTCATCTTTAGTTTTTTCATTACCAATAATATTAACTCTTCTGACATATATTTTTTTCCCTTGGTCAATAAAAAAAGTAAAATCTACCGTTTTTTTGATTTTATTTATACTTGGAACTGGACTGACATTTGCAAATGCAAAACCAAAATTGCCAAGCCTTTTGGTAATTTTAGTTGAACTTCCATTAAGCTTACTTCTATTAAAAGTATCGCCTGATTTAAATAAAAGTTCATTCTCTAGCTCTTTTAAACTTAATGTATCTGGCAGATTACCCTTTAACTTTATCTCACCAATAGTGTACGTATTTCCTTCATCAATATTTATAGCTATGTAAATATTTTTTTTATTTTTTGAGATACTTACGATTGATGAGTTTATTTTAAAATCCATATATCCTTTATCCATATAAAAGGACCTTAGCTTTTCAAGATCTCCTTTTAAAACTTGCTTTGAATAACGATCGTCTTTTTCCCACCATGACATAAGATTTGTCTTTCTTAAGGTTAGGTTTTCAAGAAGTTCTTTTGAATCAAATGAGCGATTACCTATAATTGAAATATCCTTAATGCGAGAAATTCTTCCTTCCTCTACATAAAAATTAATATCAACTCTATTTCGTTCTAAAGGAATAATTTCACTGGTGATGGACGATGTGTATTTTCCATTTGCAACATACTGCTGACTAAGTTCTTTTTCTGCCTTCAAAATTATGCCTTTATCAAAAACAAGGCCACTTGCTAGATTCATTAAAGATAAGCCCTGAAGGAGCGCTTCAGGCTGAAACGTTTCTGTTCCGTAAAAATTTATCTCATTAATAATTGGTCTTTCTCTTACTGATATTATAATAACTGACCCCTCACGCTCAATCGCGACGTCCTTAAATTGACCTGTTTTATAAATCAAGCTTATAGATTTTGAGAAGTTAATGTCCTCTATTGGATCATCAATTTCGAAAGGAATATTATTAAATACAAGTCCTGGATCAATACGCTGTAACCCCTCAACTCTAATATCAGAGACGGTCAGTGATTCAGCATTCGAGGAGAAGGATATAAAAAGAAATAAAAAAAAGGTAACTATTTTTTTCATTAACATTCTTAAAGTTTTAAAATATCATTATATACTGCAATTAAGAATAGAAGTAATAAAAATATTACCCCAAGTTGTTGGGAAATAAGCATTTTTTTACCTTCTATTCTTTTCCCAGAAAAAAATTCAATACAATAAAACAATAAGTGACCACCATCTAATGTTGGTATTGGTAATAAATTGATTAAACCAACATTTATATTAAGTATAATTAAAAATGATAAAAAACTTATCAGACCTGCGTTTACAGACTCATAAGAATAATTTGCAATACTGATAGGTCCTGCAAGATTATTAATCGATATCTTCCCGGTCACTAATTTCCATAAAGCATCTATAATTGTATTAGTAACTAATACAATCTTATAAATAGATTGAGGAATTATTTCTAAAACATTGTAATTAAAGCTTTTTATGTAATCTTTACGATCCATACTAGATTTAAGCTCCATACCCACAATGCCATTTTTATCTTTCATAATTGGAGTTATATTGTGCGTTAGAGCTTTGCCATCAAGCAGAGTTGTTATGACTATTTCTTTGTTTGGGTTATTTTTAATAATAGCTACAGCATCATCAACTGATAAAACTTCTTTTTCATTTATAAGGTTAATTATTGATCCAGGAACAATATTTGCTTGCTTTGCAGGCATATTGTCCAATACATTTTTTACAACTACAGAGTTTGGTTTGTTAGGAAAAAAGAATAATCCTATTTCATCAAGGAACTTATCGGGTATTTGTAATGATAAATTTTTGCCATCTCGGTTGAGTTTGAGGCTTTGAATAAGTTCTTCTTTATATTCTCGCTGAACTTCAATAACCGACAAAACATGATTACCATTAATGTGAGTTAGTACATCCCCTTCTCTCATACCTATACTTTCGGCAAATGAATTATCTTGTACGTGAGTTAAAGTGGGTATAATTCGATATTGATCACCGCTTACAATAAAAACGATAAGCAAAAATGCAAAAATAAAATTTATTAAGGGTCCTGCTAAAATTACTAAAGTTCTCTGAAGAAGCTTGGCATCATCAAATACTATGTTATTTTTTTCCTTTATCTCCTGGGAAAATGCTACGAAACCTCCCAACGGAATTGCTCTAAGACAAAATTCCGTCCCTTTTAATTTTCTTTTAAACAAGACTTTGCCAAAACCTATAGAAAAGTTATCTACTTCAATATTAAAAAATCTTGCTACAGAATAATGACCAAACTCATGAACAAGTACGATAACTGATATCGTAAGAATAAAAGTAATTAGTGTTAGCAAATCTAGATGTCCATTAAAGTCTGTTGAGCTTTTTTTCTTGCATTCCTATCCAAGGAAATAATAGAATCAATATCGTTAAAATCCATTGATTTTATTGAGTCTAAAGCCTTTCTAACTAATATATAAATCTGTGTAAATTTAATTTTTTTATGTAAAAAAGCATCAACTGCAATTTCATTTGCAGCGTTTAAGGTGATTATGTGAGACTGTCCTGCCTCTAGGGCTTCATAGGCAAGATTTAAGCATGGAAATATTTTGTGATTAGGTTTAGAAAAACTTAAATTTTCGCACTGAGCTAGATTGATACCTTCAACACCTGACCTAATTCGATCTGGGTAACCTAATGCAAAAGATATGGGCACCCTCATATCAGGACAACCCAACTGTGTTAATAAACTTCCATCCTCATACTCAACGAGTGAATGGATAATACTTTGTGGGTGGACTAAAACCTCAATTTTTTTTGAAGGAAGATTAAATAAATAAGATGCTTCAATAACCTCTAACCCTTTATTCATCATAGTGGCTGAGTCAATAGTAATCTTATCTCCCATTGACCAATTAGGGTGATTAAGAGCCTCTTCTACAGTTACATTCTCAATTTCACTAGCGTTTAAATCTCTAAAAGGTCCTCCAGATGCTGTAAGTATAACCTTTCTAATAAATTTATTCGTATGATTTATTAATACCTGATAAATAGCGTTATGTTCACTATCTACCGGGATAATAGAGCCTCTGCTTTTAGCGACTTCTGCCATGATAAGTGAGCCTGCCATTACCATAGACTCTTTATTTGCTAACAAAATTCTTTTACCCTTAATGGCAGCTTGATAGGTTGATTTAAGTCCTGCAGATCCAGTGATGGCTGCTAAAACGTCTGTCACCTCATCATTACCTGCAATAAATTCATAGCCATCAGAGCCTGATAGCACCTTTGCAGAAGACTTACCTTTTATTTGTTCTCTCACAAATTTAGCATCAGCTGTATCTTTAGTTACAAGATATTTTGGTTGAAATTCAATGCATTGCTTCACTAATAAGTGGGTGTTATTAAAGCAAGAAAGAGCAAATATTTGAAAACTATCAGGGTGAAGTTTAAGAACCTGAAGTGTGCTTTGTCCTATACTTCCTGTGGATCCTAAAAGAGAAATAACTTTTTTCATCTATATTGTAAAATTAATTAAATTATAATAATAAAGCAAAGCAGCTACCGGTAATGATGGTAAAAAACTATCAAATCTATCCAAAAATCCACCATGTCCTGGAATAAAATTACTACTATCTTTTAGACCTGCACTTCTTTTGAGCCATGACTCATATAAATCTCCATAAACACTTAATAAGGTAATAATAATTGCAAAAATTATTCCACCTATTAAATCAAAATCTGAAAAAATTAAACTTATTATCAGAATAAAGGTAACGTTTAAACAAATACCGCCCATTACCCCCTCTGCCGTTTTTCCTGGACTAATATTTTTTGCTATTTGCACCTTTCCGAATGATTTTCCGGTAAAGTAAGCTCCAATATCTGCAATCCAAATAATTAAGAAAACAAAAAACAAGTATGTTTTACTAGCTGAAAACAGAAAAATTATGGCAGAAATCATCGGTAATATATGAAAAACGGCAAATAAACTGGGTAAGTAAATAGAATCGATTGGAAAAAAAGGGAAAATTGATTCTTTATTTTTATATAAAGATTTTAATGACTCCCCTTTTAGAAGATAATATAAGTTGTATGTCCAAAATAATATACCGATATATATAAAAAAAATAACACTACCTTCTGTATATATATTATTTTCAGCAAATACAAATATAAGCCCTAGGATACTAAATAAGAGGTATAGTTTTTTCTGTGTATTACCAAGTATCAACCTTTTTCTTTCATACTGATCAAAATCACGAATAAACCAAATATCTCTTAATAAATTAAAAAGCTCGTAAATCATTATCAAGCTTATTAAAAATATAAAAACTGAAAAATAAATTGGAGGTAATACAAAGAAACATAACAAAAAAAACGTAATCATTACTATTGCTGAAATAATTCTTAATTTAAGCATGTGAATTATCCATAAGTCCGCCGAATTTTCTTTGTCTTTTTTGGTACCAATCCAATGCCTGTATAAAATGCTTTTCAGAGAAATCTGGCCATAATGTATCTATAAAAAATAATTCTGCATATGCAATCTGCCATAAAAGAAAATTACTTATCCTTTTTTCACCCCCCGTTCTTATAAGTAAGTCAACATTTGGCATACCTGCAGTATCTAAATTTTTTTCTATATCTTTCTCAATCACCTTCTTATGATTTAAATTTATCAACTTATTTACTGCTCTTAAAATCTCAGCTCTACCCCCATAATTTAAGGCAATATTTAGAACAAGGCCATTATTTTTAGCGCACTTTTTTTCGAGATTAATAAGTTGTTTTTGTAAATTTTTTGGAAATGCAGAAATATCACCTAAAAAGTTAATAGCAATATTATTATTAAAAATTTGATCGCTAGCCTTTGAAACAGATTCATCTATAAGCTTTAACAAGCCCTTAACCTCCTCATCAGGCCTTTCCCAATTCTCAGTGCTAAAGGTGAATAATGTAAGGTATTTTATTTTATTATTGATTGAGAGCCTAACAATGTTTTGGGCAGATTGAAGGCCTTGAGAGTGTCCAGCTATTCGAGGTAAAAGTCTCTTTTTAGCCCAACGACCGTTACCATCCATAATAACCGCGATATGTTTGGGTACTTTTTTTGGCTTGAAGAAATATTTTTTTAGACTATTAAACAAAAAGAGCCTATATAACTAAAAGATCTTTTTCTTTTGCTTCAACAAGTTGATCAATTTTAGCAATAAATTGATCAGTAGTTTTTTGGATATCTTCTTGTGCTTTTCGCTCATCATCCTCACTAATCTCTTTGTCTTTGCTAAGTTTCTTGAGGGCATCATTGGCATCACGTCTTACATTTCTAATTGCTATTTTTGTATTTTCGCCTTCTGATTTAACCACCTTAATTAACTCTTTCCTTCTCTCCTCAGTTAAAGGCGGCATGGGAACACGAATAAGATCTCCCGAAGTGGCTGGATTAAGTCCTAAATCACTCTCCCTTATAACTTTTTCGACTGCAGCTATCATAGTCTTTTCATAAGGCTGAATATTAATGGTAGTTGCATCCCCAAGTGTTACCCCTGCAACTTGGTTCAATGCTGTTTGATTGCCATAGTAATCAACAGTTAAGTGATCGAGAATACCAGTATGGGCTCTTCCTGTCCTTATTTTAGAGAGGTCGCTTTTGAGAGCCTCTAAGCTATTTTGCATTTTATTAATTGTATTTTGTTTAATTTCATTCATCCAGAAATTCCTTTATTAAATATTAACCAAGGTTCCCTCTTCGGATCCCATTAAAATATTTTTTAGTGCATTTTCTTTAAAAATATCAATAACACCAATAGGTAATTTTTGGTCTCTACACAATGTAAAGGCAGTTGCATCCATTACCTTTAAGTTCTTTTGAATAGCATCATCAAATGAGATAGCCTTATATCTTTTTGCATCAGGGTTTTTTATGGGATCTTCTGAATAGATCCCATCTACTTTTGTTGCCTTTATCATTATTTCAGCATTTATCTCCATTGCTCTCAATGCTGCTGCCGTATCTGTTGTGAAAAATGGATTTCCTGTACCAGCAGCAAATATGACTATTCGCTTATCCTCTAAGTATTTTATAGCCTTACCTCTTATATAAGGTTCAACCACCTGATCTATATTTATAGCCGATTGTACACGACTTACAACACCCTCATGCTTCATCGCATCTTGGAGTGCTAATGCATTCATAACAGTTGCTAACATACCCATATAATCTGCAGTTGCTCTATCCATCCCAGCCGCACCCAAAGCAACGCCCCTAAAGATATTTCCTCCACCTATAACAACGGCAACCTCAATGCCTAATTCCTTTGCTAACTTAATTTCTTTAACAATTTTAGTAACTATCTCGGGATTTACGCCGAAAGCATCTTTCCCCATCAATGCTTCACCTGATAATTTTAGTAAAATCCGATTGTATTTAGGTTTAGCCATAATTAAGGGTTTGTAATTAATTTTTGTTATTTTATATGGTTTTGGTTAAAAAAAAAGGATTGTAATAACAATCCTTTTCTAAATAATATTTTTTTTAAACCTTTGAAGCTGCTGCTACCTCAGCAGCAAAATCTTCTTGTTTCTTTTCAATACCTTCACCAACAGAATACATTGAGAAAGAATGAAGTGTCGCATTATTTTTGGATAAAAGTTCACTTATAGAAACTTTATCATCTTTAACAAAAGCTTGATTGAGCAAAGTAATTTCTTTTAAGAATTTGTTAACCGTGCCTGTAGCAATTTTTTCTAACATTTCCTCAGGCTTTCCTGCTTCTCTAGCCTTTTCAATGGCAACCCTTCTCTCAGTATCTATAAGCTCAGAGGCTACACCTGATTGGTCAATTGCTTTTGGTTTAGCTGCCGCAATGTGCATCGCTATATCCTTTCCAAGATCATCGTTGCCACCCTCTAAATCTAATATAACTCCGATTTTACCCCCATGAATATAGCTATATAAAGAGCCCTTAGCATTCATATGATTAAATCTTCGCAGAGTAATATTTTCTCCAATTTTTCCTACCAAACCAGTACGTAATGCTTCAATTGTTTCGCCGTCAATATTAACTTGCGCTAAATCTTCAACGCTAGTGGGTTTTTTTTCCACAACTACCTGTGCGAGTTGGTTTGCAAATTTTTGAAATTCTTCATTTTTGGCGCAAAAATCAGTCTCAGAATTAATTTCGATTAAACAGCCAGATTTACCATCTTTAGAAATAGATGAGGATACTACTCCCTCAGCAGCAATTCTTGATGATGCTTTGGATGCTTTATTACCAAATCGTACCCGAAGAATTTCTTCTCCTCTTTGCATATCACCGTCTGCCTCGATAAGAGCCTTTTTACAATCCATCATAGGTGCATCTGTTTTGCTACGAAGGGCCATAACCATACTTGCAGTAATTTCAGCCATTTAGTTCTTAACTCCTTTTAAAATTATATAATTACTCTTCAGATATTTCTTCCGATGATTCCTCTTTAGAAACCATCTTAGCGACCTCTTCAATAGCACTATTTTTTCCTTCTAAAATAGTATCAGCCATCCCTCTAGCATAAAGACGAATTGCTCTGCTTGAATCGTCATTACCAGGGATAACATAAGCAATATTTTCGGTTGAATTATTAGTGTCAACAACACCAATAATTGGAATACCAAGTTTTGTTGCTTCAACAACCGCACCACTCTCAAAACCAACATCCACAACAAATATTGCATCAGGAAGTGCAGTCATATTTTTGATACCGCCGATAGATCGCTCTAATTTTTCATAATCTCTTTTGAGATTTAATGCTTCTTTTTTAGTAATTTTATCTAAACTACCATCTTCGAACATTGTTTCAAGCTCAACCAATCTTTTAATTGATTGTTTAACAGTTTTAAAGTTAGTTAACATACCTCCAAGCCATCTATGATTAACATAAGAGCATCCAGCTCTTATAGCTTCCTCTTTTATTATCTCTCTAGCTTGTCTTTTTGTACCAACAAAAAGAATACGGCCTTTGTTAGCAGCCAAGGTTTTTGCATACTTGGTAGCCTCCATAAACATAGGTAATGTTTTTTCAAGGTTTACAATATGTATTTTATTTCTATCGCCAAAAATGAATGGTGCCATTTTTGGATTCCAATAACGAGTTTGGTGTCCGAAATGAACGCCCGCTTCTAACATTTGTCTCATCGTAATAGACATGAGTATCTCCTATAAGGGTTAATCACTACATTAAGTCTAAAAATGACTAACTTATAAATTAGCACCCTTAAAAAGACTTAATGGAAATTTCGTAATTTTAAAAGCCGCTATGATAACATATTTAATTATAATTTAGCTTTAAATCTAACGAAATAAACTACCATGACCATAACTATAAAAAATGAAGTAGATATTAAAAAAATGCGTATTGCTGGTCAATTAGCGTCAGAAGTTCTTGACTTTATAACGCCTTTTGTAAAGCCAAACATCTCAACAGATGAAATTAATAGGCTATGCCATAATTTCATGGTAAATGAGCAAAAAACAATACCGGCACCCCTAAATTATGCCCCCCCAGGTCATACACCCTACCCAAAGTCACTTTGTACGTCAGTGAATAATCAAATATGCCATGGTATACCAGGACCTAAAATTTTGAAAAAAGGTGATATTGTAAATATTGATATCACTGTCATTAAAGATGGTTATCACGGAGATACCAGTAGGATGTTTTATATAGGAGAGCCCTCCATTCAGGCACGAAGACTATGTGATATTACCTATCAATGCATGTGGCATGGAATTAATCAAGTAAAACCAGGTAATCATTTAGGTGATATTGGATTTGCAATACAAAATTATGCTGAGAATCATAATTTTAGTGTTGTAAGAGAATTTTGTGGGCATGGCATCGGAAAAGTTTTCCATGAGGACCCCCAAATTCTTCATTATGGGAATCCTGGTGAAGGAATAGAGTTAAAAGAAGGAATGGTTTTTACAATAGAACCCATGATTAATGCAGGCAAAAGAGACATTAAAATGTTGGCTGATGGATGGACGGTGGTAACTAAAGATAGAAGCTTATCAGCCCAATGGGAACATACCATATTAGTCACAAATAAAGGCTTTGAAGTTCTTACAGTTTCTGAAGGTACCCCAAAACCATGGAATCCTTAGAAATGATTCAGGTAATAAAGAGACAATACCAAGAAGATTTTGAAAGGATTAACAACAAATTCCTTGAATCGCATAATAGTCAACATTACACAACCGTTCATTCAAGAATAATAGACGAACATTTGAAAAGTCTTTGGGCAATTTGCAATATACCAAAAGAGATATCCTTAATTGCAGTTGGTGGATATGGGCGTGAAGAGTTATTTCCCTTTTCTGATATAGATATTCTAATTCTTATTCCCAACAAAAATACCAAAGAAATTAATGAGAAAGTTTCATCCTTTATTACTGCTTGCTGGGATATAGGTATGAAGATAGGTCATAGTGTAAGGACCTTAAAAGATACTCGTTTTGAAATTCATAAAGATGTTAAAACTACGACCAACCTATTAGAATCAAGACTTATTAAGGGTTCAAAGAAGGATCTTAATGCATTATCTCAATGTATTAAAAATGAAATAAATCAAAGGCAATTTTATATAGAAAAATTGAATGAACAAAAAATACGGCATAAAAAATATAAAGATACTGCTTATCAGCTTGAGCCAAATGTAAAAGAGAGTCCAGGTGGGCTTAGAGATTTACATATGGTACTTTGGTTGGGCGCAAGCCAAGATAAAGGAAATACCTTCAAAGCACTTCTGGCTAATAAAGTCATTGATAGAGGTGAGTACAACAAAATACGATTTCATCAAAATCGAATAAGAAAAAGAAGAATATTGCTTCATTTGTTAGCAAAAAGTTCAGAGGATAGATTAATTTTTGATCTACAAAATAAGCTTGCTGATCATCTAGGTTATAAAAATACTGGTTATAAAAAGGCAAGTGAGCGAGTTATGAAAACATATTATAAATCAGTTAATTATATTATTTTATTCAATGAAATTATCATAAAAAAATTAGACCCTTTACAACATAAAAATACTTCTATAAAACACAACTTACCTCTTTATGAATATGATAATTTATTAGAAATAAAAAAGATTAATAAGAGTAGTTTCATTAATCATATATTTGAACCATTAATTGTATTTCAAAAGAATAAACATCTTAATGGATTTGGCCCTACTCTTTTGGGTCTGCTTGATTCAACCTCTAATCTCATCAACAAAGAGAAGCGATTAAATAAAAAAATGCGTAATGATTTTTTTGAAATACTTCAAGGTAAGGAAAAGGTTAATCGTTCACTAAGGCTTTTAAACAAATGTAATATTCTTGGAAAATATATTCCTGCCTTTGGGAAAATTGTGGCACAAATGCAGCATGATCTTTTTCATGTTTATACCGTGGATGAGCATACGTTAAATGTTATTGATAACATTCGAAGATATAGCAGAACTGAATTTAAGCATGAATTTCCAGAATGTCATAAAATTTTTATGAAATTTGATAAACCTTACCTTTTATATTTTGCTGCAATCTTTCATGATATTGCAAAGGGTCGTGGTGGAGATCACTCTGAAAAAGGCGAAAAGATCGCAAGAAATTTTGGATCATTATTTAAGCTTAAGGAAGAAGATATAAATATGATTGCCTGGTTGGTTAAGTCTCATCTAATGCTCTCTCAAGTAGCTCAGAAAAGTGATTTATCAGATCCAGAAGTCATACAGGAGTTCTCAGCTCAAGTGGTTAATCAGTATAGATTAGATGCTCTTTATCTTCTTACTGTAGCTGATATTCGTGCCACAAGCCCGCATGTATGGAATCAGTGGAAAGCAACTCTTCTAAAGGATTTATATAACTTAACATCAGTAAACCTGTTAAATAAATCTCTCTCTCCAGAGAAGCTAATTAAAATCAGAAAAGCTGATGCCGCCAAAATATTATCAACATATGGAATCGAATCCAAAATAATGAAAAAAATTTGGGCGAATCTTGGTGGGGACTATCTTTATAAATTTGATGCACATGATATTGCTTGGCACACCCGAGTGCTAATTAATTTCGATGATGGTAAATCAGTTGTTAGATCAAGACATGCTAGAGATGGAAATGGCTTAGAAATTTTCGTGTACTCCAAAAATGCGAATAATCTTTTTCTAAAAATAACTAATTTCCTCAATGACAATCAACTTGATGTTACTCAAGCAAGAATTCTAACAACCAGTGATAATCATGCTTTGGACGTATTTAGTGTATTAATTGAAGAAACATCAAGTACATCCTATGATTTAATTTTTGATCATATTGATAAAGAGCTTACAAAAATAGTCGATGATACGAATACAGAAGCAAAACCTCAAAAAATATCTAAATCAAGGCAAGCATCACATCATCAATTTAAAACTGAGATTACCTACACAAAATTACCCAAGAATCTTTATGAGTTTCAGGTTATAACTGGAAAGCAAAGGGGCTTGCTAAGTTTATTAGCAAATGAAATTAACAAAAATGGATTCTCAATACAAAATGCAAAAATAAATACTTTGGGTGAGCGCGTTGAGGATTTTTTTGTTCTTTCACCACACAAAATAGCCAGTCCACCAAATTTAGAAAATCTAAAGATAAATATCAATGAACAAATCTCAAGCGTTAGCCCAAAATAATCTTACTTTGAATCAACCTAAAAGTCTTCGCACATTATTTTTTACAGAAATGTGGGAACGCTTTAGTTATTATGGAATGAGAGCTCTTTTAGTTCTGTACCTAGTTAAGTCTCAAAATTATTCAGAGCTAGATGCTATTCATGTTTATGCTATCTATACGGGGTTAGTTTATTTAACGCCAATCATAGGAGGCTATTTATCTGATAGATATCTAGGTCAACAAAAGGCCATCTTAATTGGTGGAATTACCATGATGCTTGGGCATTTATTCATGGCAATACCTTCTCTTTTAAATCTAGCACTTGGTATGCTAATCATTGGAAATGGTTTTTTCAAACCAAACATATCTAGCTTATTGGGTAAATTCTACAGTGAAGAGGACCCAAGAAGAGATGGTGGATTCAGTTTTTTTTATATAGGAATAAATATCGGTGCCTTCATTGCTCCTTTAATTATTGGGTTTGTAGGTGAAACCATAAGTTGGCATTATGGGTTTTCTCTTGCCGCTCTAGGAATGTTTATTGGTTTATTTCATTTTGCACTAAATCAAAGCCAAATTGTTGCAGATGACATCACCAAAACCTCGTTTCTCTTAACCTTTAAAGATTGGAGGACAGTAATAGGCATTTCGATCTTTAACATACCTATCATTTTAGTTGTATTAAAAATTCATCATTTTATGGGTGAATATCAAAACCTAATAATGTTTATATTATTAATAACTGGACTATATTCTATTTTTAAAAAAAGGGATGCAGTTTTATCCATTCCTACCCAAGAATTTAAAAGCATTATTTATATTGCCGTTCTTTCACTATTTGTGATCTTTTTTTGGATGGGCTTTGAACAGGCTGGGGGGACATTGACTTTATTTGCAAGTGACAGGATTGATAGAAATATTGGAGAGGTAATTATCCCAGCATCTAGTTTTCAGTCTATTAATCCCTTAATTATTATTTTTCTTGGGCCCTTTTTAGCTAGTTTTTGGATGAGGGTTGATAAGAGTAAATATCAAATTTCCACATCACGAAAAATGTCGCTAGGGCTCATATTATTAGGGTTAGGTTTTTTGTTGTTAGCAATCATTAATCATTCATTTGAAGTAAAAATCAATCTATGGTGGCTGGTTGCGGTTTATTTTCTGCATACCCTTGGAGAGCTTTGCTTATCACCGATTGGGCTGTCTATGGTTTCTAAAGTATCCCCTAAAAAACTATTATCTTTAATGATGGGTTTGTGGTTTCTATCATCTGCTATTGCCAACTATGCTGCAGGGAGGCTCCCCGCACTTTTAAGTTATTTTGATATGGATTTATTTTTCTTCCTTACCTTAAGCTCGCTAATTGCTGGGTTTATTTTATTTTTCATGGCACCTTTCTTGGAAAGATTAATCTATAAAAAATGAGAAAAAAATTTACAAAAGAAGATATTTCACGAATCATCGAAATGGCATGGGAGGATAGAACGTCGCTCGATGCAATTTATAGAAATTATGGTTTAAAAGAAGATCAACTTAAACTTCTTATGAAGAAAGAATTAAAAAGAGGGAGTTATACCTTGTGGAGAAAGAGAATGAAAACTAGTCATCTTAGACATGAATCATTGAGACCTAATGGAATAACACGTGCCTATTGCTCACAGCAATATAAATTTAAAAAATAAGGTTATGAATTTACAAAATATTTATATTATTTTACTTATGACCATTACTTTAAATTGCTCCGCAGAAAGTAATAAGGTGGCCATCTTATATAGCGATATGATGTTGGAACATAAAACTGGTGAAAACCACCCTGAAAAGCCTGAGCGCTTATCCTCTGCTGTAAATGCTGTCAAAAATAATAATGCCTTGTCAAAATATCTCATTTGGCCAACTGTTAATAAGGCAGACAACAATCATATTCAACTTGCACACACTGATGATTATATTAAATTAGTTAATAGTGAGATAAAAAAGCTTGATGTACACCAGCAAGTCCTTCTATCTACTGGTGATGTTTTAATATCAAAAGATTCAGATAAAGCTGCACGTTTTGCAGTTGGGGCCGGCATAACCGGTATCGATCAAATAATGACTAAAAAGGCTTCGTCTGCATTTGCTTTAGTTCGCCCACCAGGTCACCATGCTACTTCTAATAGAGGGATGGGTTTTTGCATTTATAACAATATTGCTGTAGCTGCAAAGTACCTTCAGGAAAAATACGAACTTAAACGTATTCTGATCGTTGATTATGATGTACATCACGGAAATGGTACCCAAGATATATTTTACAGTGATGAATCAGTGTTCTATTTTAGTGTTCACCAACATCCCTTTTATCCAGGAACAGGCAGAGCAAATGAAACGGGTCAAGGCAAAGGAAAAGGTGCAACCCTTAATGTGGAACTTCCTGAAGGATCAGGTGACAAGTTACTTGTTAGTGCATTTGAACAAAATTTAGTGCCAGCAATGAAAAATTTTAATCCTGATTTTATTCTTGTCTCCTCAGGATTTGATGGACATAAAGATGATTTATTGGGAGGTTTGTCTTACACATCTGACGGATATAAATCGGTTGCTACTATTTTAACCAAATTAGCTAATGAGTTCGCTGATGGGAGAATCATGTTTATGCTGGAAGGTGGTTACACTACCGCAAGCACTAACGAATCAATCATTGCAGTGCTTGAAGTACTAACAGAAAGTATAAGAAATTAATTTTCTAAATAAGGTAATTATAATTATGTTCAAAAAACATCTCAGTGAAGCAGAAAAAACCTATTGGAATCATTTTAGTTTTGCCTTTTGTGCTGGATGGATCTTAATATACGCTGGAATTACCTCTATTATCCATGCTTTTATACCATCCTTTTTCCCTTTTACTAGCCAAAAAATTGTAAAAAATTTAATGGAAAAATCCCAGAATTAATTAAAAATACTTTAAAGAAAATCTAATTTTTATAGTAAAATATCGCACTTCTAGCACGTCCCCATCGTCTAGAGGCCTAGGACACTGCCCTTTCACGGCGGCAACAGGGGTTCGAATCCCCTTGGGGACGCCAATTAATATGTGAATAAAAACATCAAAAAATGATGTTAAATTTATTGAGCTAAAGTTATGTTCAAAAATAAAACATATGCCTTTGCATTATGCATTTTGATTACAGCAAATCAATACGCTTTCTCTGAGGAGTGTGCCACTGGTACTGCACCATCCGCAGGATGTACAGTGGGTGTAGACGATACCACTTATACTATGACTGGGAATATAGCCCCAGCTTCCGGAGCAGAGGGCATTGAATTTGAAGTCAATTCTGATGGTAATACAATCAATTTGACAGGTAATATCACAACGACAGGTTCAACTGCTTACGGTTATTACTTAAGTCAAAGCGATAGCAACACCAATACAATAATTGGTAATATATCCACTGACTCAGCAGCCTCTTACGGTATTCATTTCAATATGAGCCACTCTAATACTTCGACCGTAACTGGTAATATCTCAACAGAAGGTGCAGCGGCTAATGGTCTTTTCATTAGCGGAAGTGATAATAATATATTTACTGTTAATGGAAATATCTCAACAGAAGGATCCAGTGCGCGTGGAATATATCTCAGCTCTGCTGAAAATAATGTCTTTACTATGAATGGTAATATATCCACCTCAGGATCCTCATCTCATGGTTTTCACCTTCAAGGGGGGTCTAATGGTACTTCTTTCACCAATCTTGGGACCATATCAACCTCTGCATCAGGTACTTTTGGTATTAATATTGAGGGAAGCACTCTTGCTACCCTTAATAACCGCCAAAGTGGACTTACTTATAATGGCAAAATACCGACGAATTATAATGTTGTGATTAACAGCACCTCAGACTATGGGAAAACAGTCTTTAGCTCCGTGTCAGGAACTACTACATTTGGTATTTATGCAGGGTCCATTTTAGAAACAGAAACCACCTATGCTGGCGTCATTGATGGCTTAGAATCATCAAATATTACGGCAGAATCAGGTACCTATACAGATTCTGGTAAAAGTTATGCGTGGACCTTAACTAATGTATCTGCCAACTTATGGGATTTAGTCGTTGGTCTGTGTACAGGATGCATTAAGGAAGATACTGATGAAACAATTGAGGAAATTGGGGATGGTATTGCCTCAGAATTTTCACAACTCTTACACAAATCTGCCACCGCTAACTTTGCCAATATGAATACTTATGATTGTGGTTTATTTGATCAAGAAGGAAAATGTTTCTCTATAGGGGTTCGTCACACAGATGTAAATGGTAATAATAACTCTGATTCGTCAAGCTCAGGGGCAGTGGCTGTTGGGGGTTATAAGTTTAACGAGAACTTTCGCGTTTCAGGTTTTGTGGACCAACAAGCCGCCAGAAGGAATCCTAAAGGTCTAAAAGTGCATAATAAAGGACCTATGGTTGGTATGAACTTAGTATGGAATCAGTTTGCTAATCATCTTGGTTTTCAAGTGAGAGTAGCCAATGCTTACCAAGCCAAAGATATGACCATTACCAGAAGCGTTATAGGTGTTGCTGAGGCAGGACGTGGTGATACCGAGATTAAGGTACAAAGTTATGTCGCTGAGGTCTCCTACCAGTTTAGCGATGGTATTAAAACTTCTTACCGACCATATTTTGCTTCGCGTCGTGCCATCATCAAACAAGATGGTTATACTGAGACAGGAGTCGATAACCCGCTTACCTTTAATACTTTAGAGGACAAATCGACTACATTGGTTATAGGTATGAAAGCCAAACACAAGCTCAACAACAAAATCACATTAAATGGAGCCCTAGGTGTAGAACATGACATAAGCAACAACGTAGATAAGATTCAAGCAACGTCATCCACAATAACCGGGCTCGCTCCAGTTGACTTGAATACCAGTATCAATAAAACCAGACCAGTATTGACTTTAGGGGCTACTTATTTTGTTTCCCCAAATCATTCCTTCGCCGCCCAAACCCAGTACCAAGAATTATCCTACACCTCTAACAGTGCAAAGACTGCTTACTTTAACTACAATATTGGATTTTGATTAACTAGAATTTAGTACTTATTCTTTTATGAATCTCAAAGTCATCCGATCTGATTCACCAATGGACATAATATTTGCTTTATCTTCATCTGCAACCCCTCTTAAGCTTGGTAACAAATTCCAAACTCCCTTTGGATGGTCGGCAGTATCTTTCGGATTTGCATTAATTTCTGATTTAGCATCTAATCGAAATCCTGCATCTTTAGCCATCTGAATAACATATGCCTCCGTCATATAACCACTTTGAATCTGTTTTTCTAATGGTGTTCCCTCCTTTGCCCTGTGCTCGACCAACCCAAGAACGCCTCCTGGCTTAAGTGCACTTGCAAAACCAGCAAACATCGACTCAGCCGAACCAGCTTTTGCCCAGTTATGAACGTTTCTAAAAGTAAGGACCATATCGACAGGGCCATCCGGTGCAAATTCAGGCTGTTTTGGATCAAAATGAACCCAACGAAGTTGGTCGTATACGCCAGGACTCATTTTCATTTTTTCTTTAAAGGCTTTCTCAACTTTTACAAAGTAAGGGTTTATTTTTTCATGCAACTCCAAGGAGGTATAGTAATACTGCCCTTTATTGCGAATCAGGGGTGCTAAAATCTCTGCATACCAACCGTAACCTGGAGTAATTTCAATAACAGACTGCTCTGGGTTCAACCCAAAAAATAGTAATGTTTCTTTTGGATTGCGGTATTTATCACGCTCTACATAGGCAGGCGTTCTATGTTCAGACTTTAAAGCTTTATCTATAAACTCTCCGGCATCTGGCTTGCTACAACCTACCAATACTGATAAAAAGAATAAAATTAAGAAGTGTTTATGAAATTTATTATTAATCATGATTTACGTAAAATTTGATAGTGGTTTGAGGGTTTAAGTAAAATAACAAAAATATAAATATATAAAGTTATAAATATAATAATATACAAATAGTTGATTTACCAAATAACTCTAATTATGTGTAAAAGAAAAAAATGGATCAACAAGTTATGGTGATAAAATTAAAATATCAAAAAACATAATTTGTAATTTAAATAAATTTTTTTAGCTTAATTTACTTGCTGTTAAATGAAACTTAAGGAATGTTTTGCTATCAGATTTTTTATATAATCAATTGAAACAACAATGATAAAAAAACTTATAGCACTATCAGAAAAAGGCTTTGTTCCGGACATGTTTATTCGCATGGGAATAAGACATTTATTAGGAAAAAGAATTGAGGACTTAATTTCTGATGACCAACAACTTAATGTGACTAATAAAGATAAGTTTATTAAGGATATGGACACCTCACCCATTGCTCTAGTTCCAGAATTAGCAAACGAACAACATTACGAGATACCAGCTGAATTTTATGATTTATGTCTAGGAAACAATAAAAAATACAGCTCCTGTTTTTGGGAAAAAAATACCAATAATCTAGATGAAGCTGAAGATTTATCCCTAAAACTTACTGCAGAGCATGCAAATCTTAAAGATGGTTTAGATATCTTAGAGCTTGGGTGTGGTTGGGGTTCATTATCCTTATGGATGGCTTCCCGTTTTCCTAAAGCTTCCATTACCTCAGTCTCAAATTCATCCTCTCAAAAGGCTTATATTGATAAAGAAGCCGAAAAAAGAGATATAAGCAATCTTAAAGTCATAACCTGTGACATGAATGATTTCTCTACCAAAAAGAAATATGATCGGGTTGTGTCAGTTGAAATGATAGAGCATATGCGTAATCACAGAATGTTATTTTCCAATATTAAAAGTTGGTTAAAGCCTGGGGGTAATTTTATGATGCATATTTTTGTTCATAAATCACAGCCCTATTTATTTGAAGTTAAAGACGATGATGATTGGATGAGTAAATACTTTTTTTCAGGCGGGATGATGCCAAGTGATGACCTTCCGAGCTTCTTTCAAGATAATCTTACCTTAAAAAATAAGTGGCAATGGTCAGGCGAACATTATGAAAAAACTGCTAATGCCTGGCTGAAAAATATGGATAAGAATCATGCAAAAGCCCTGACGGTTTTAGAAAAAATATATGGCAAGGCTGATTCCGTTAAATGGTTTAATAGGTGGAGAATTTTCTTTATGGCATGTGCAGAACTTTGGGGATACAAGGGTGGGAAGGAATGGTTTGTTTCTCACTACCTGTTTGAAAATGATAAATAATATTATTAATTTTTGTTTATTTCAGGTGGGGTGGTTTGTTTGCATACTCGGCGCTGCTTGGAACTATACATATATTGCAATCGCAATAAGTATAGGTATTTTATTTCTTCATTTATACCTTACTGACAAAAAAGCAAATGATATTAAATTATCCGCTATTGCTGCCACCTTTGGATTTATTTTTGATGGAATCATGCAGTTTAATAATATGATTATCTACAATAATCCTGGGGTGCCTTATCCTTTTACTCCTATCTGGATTGTAATTTTATGGATTCTTTTTGCAATTACCCTGAATCACAGTCTTGCATGGCTTAAAGGACGGACATCACTGGCAATGCTTTTTGGCCTAATGGGTGGGCCTCTTGTCTATTTGGCTGGAGAAAGATTAATGGCCGTCACTATTGCTAGTCCTAATACATTTATAGTATTGGCTATTGGTTGGGCTTTTATAACCCCTCTTCTAATATCTTTTGGCGAGAAAAAATGACTGAAATTTATATTCCAGTGCTAATTGGCTTAATATTGTTTGCTATTTTAGGTTGGCTCGTAAGTCTTGGGACTAAAAATGTAACCCACGTCGATAGCATGTGGAGTTTATTTTTTGTAATTGCTATGTTAATTACTGCATATCAAGTGCCAGAATTAACTGATAGACATATTGCTCTCATGGCAGCCTTGCTTTTATGGTCATCAAGGTTATGTATTTTTCTTACCCTTAGGAATTGGGGGCAACCCGAAGATGTCAGATATAGAAATATTAGAGCAAATAATCAACCAAACTTTCACCTAAAAAGTATTTATATTATTTTTCTTTTGCAAGCCTTTATGGCGGCAATCATTGCCCTTCCCCTAGTTGCCATCATGCTAGATGATCGACCTTATGACCTTCAAGATAAAATTGCTTTGGCTGCTATCTTATTTGGATTAGTTTTTCAAACCATTGCAGATCTTCAACTGAGAAGTTTTTTAAGAAAAGATACAAAAATGGGAGTGCTTAATACGGGATTGTGGAAGTATACAAGGCATCCCAATTACTTTGGAGAATTCCTCATATGGTGGGGATTCTTTATCGCTGCAGTTGGTAGCTCCTCATGGTTACTCATTTTGTCTCCTATTCTAATGACAATCCTACTCTTGAAGGTATCTGGGGTTGGATTAATGGAACAAACCATTTCGTCTAGAAGGCCAGATTATCCTAATTACATAAAAAATACCTCGAGTTTTATCCCATGGCCACCAAAAAAATAATTAGTATCATCACCTGCTTGATATTTTCAATGGCTAACGCTTTAGCTGAAGAATGGAATTTTGATGCCATTATGAAAGATAAAGTCATAGGTAAGCATACTTTTAGCGTTAATAATGAAAAAATAATCAGTAAAGCAGACTTTCATATTGAATTTCTCTTTATGGACATATATTATCAACATAAGTCGGAAGAATTATGGTCTGGTAACTGTCTCAATTCTATTTCAAGTCAAACAAACGATGATGGTGATAAATTTGTTGTTAATGGTATTAGAGAATCAAATAATTTTTCAATAATTGCCAACAACGTAAAAACTGCTCTGCCAACGTGCATTATGACTTTTGCATATTGGAATCCAAAGATCCTTGAGCAGGATAAACTGATGAATTCTCAAAATGGAGAATATCTGGATGTTAAAACAACGCTATTAAAGTAAGAAAAAATAACTATTAAGGGTAAAAATATTTCAACAAATTGCTATGAGATGACAGCCAGTAAAAATGGGGTGGAAAAACTTAAAATTCAATTATGGTATGACCTAAATATGCAATGGGTAGCATTAAAATCACCCACACCAATTGGTGATATTTTCTATAAATTACTTTAATAATTATAAATATATGAATGTTTTAAATAGTTTTTTTATACTTTTTTTATTTTTATCAGGATGTGCTATGCAAACTAAATCACTTAAATTAGTTGATAATGTAGACATCAATAAATTCATGGGTGACTGGTATGTTATTGCACACATCCCAGCATTCATAGAAAGGAATGCATACAACGCTATAGAATCCTATGCATTAAATGATGATGGCTCCATTGCAACAACATTTACCTTCAACAAAGGGGATCCTTACGGCCCTGTAAAACAATATCATCCGAAAGGTTTTGTTGTGGAAGGGACAAATAATGCCGAATGGGGAATGCAATTTATTTGGCCCATAAAAGCTCAATACAAAATTGTATATCTTGATGATACCTATCAGAACACGATAGTTGCTCGTGATGCACTTGATTATGTATGGTTAATGTCTCGACAAAAAACACTCTCACCTGAAGAAATAACTAAGTTTACTGAAAAAATAAAGACTATGGGTTACAACATAGATAATTTAAGAATGGTGCCCCAGCAATGAAAAATATAAGTAAATTAATCACAAGTTATTTTTTTGGCTGGCTTGATAATAAATTAGTGGAAAATAAATATCTCAATTTAAATCTTCACGGCAAGGAGATAGATTGGGGAAGAGTAATTCCATACATCATCATTCACCTATCGATTTTTTCAGTATTTTTTGTTGGAATTAGCCCTACGGCTTTTGTAGTATTTATTATGATGTATGTCGTTCGAATGTTTGCAATAACGGGGTTTTATCATCGTTATTTTTCACATAAGACCTTTAAAACAAGTCGTTTGATGCAATTTATATTTGCTGTGATTGGTGCATCAGCAGTCCAAAGAGGGCCCATATGGTGGGCTGCACACCATCGAGAGCATCATATGCACTCTGATACCATACATGATAAACATTCACCAAAGGCCCATAGTTTCTTTTGGAGTCATACGGGATGGTTTCTTACCAAAGCAAATTTTTTAACACATACAAAAATGGTGAAAGAACTCTCGCGTTATCCTGAGTTAAGATTAATCGATAGATTCGATATTGTTATTCCGATTTTAACGTGCATTATTCTCTATGGAGCTGGAGAATGGTTGCTTATCTTTTATCCTGACCTTAATACGAACGGCTTACAACTGGTTTCCTGGGGTTTTATTTTATCTACAGTAGTCCTTTATCACTCCACCTTCTTAGTAAACTCTGTAGCACATTTGTGGGGTACAAGAAGATATGATACTGATGACTCCAGCAGAAACAACTTTCTCATCGCTTTGTTGACCTTTGGAGAGGGATGGCACAATAACCACCATCATTTCCCTGGATCTGCTAAGCAAGGGTTTTATTGGTGGGAGGTTGATTTAACTTATTACCTGCTTAAGATGATGTCTTTGTTTGGTTTGATATGGGACATTCGAGTCGTCTCAACAGATATACGTGAAACTAATCAAATAAAAAAACCTAATCCTCGTTAAATCCTGTGAAAATAGCAATCATAGGATCTGGCATATCTGGCAATACAATTGCTCACTTACTTTACAAAGATCATGACATCCAAATCTTTGAAAATGATAGTCGAATTGGCGGCCACTCGCATACCCATAGTATTTCAGTTAAGGGAAATAAAAAAATAACAGTAGATACGGGTTTCATTGTTTTCAATAAAAAAACATATCCCTTATTTACATCATTACTTGATGAGTTAGAAATTGAGTATGAAAATAGCAATATGAGCTTTAGTGTTTTTTCTGAACTAAGCCAACTAGAATATAACGGTACCAATCTAAATACCCTTTTTGCGCAAAGGATGAATCTTTTTAAACCGCGTTTTATAAAAATGATTTTTGAAATACTACGGTTTAATAAAGAATCCTTAATCCTTTTGAATGACCCTACAAACCAGACATTGGGAGAATTTCTTAAAAAAAATAATTATTCAAAGTTTTTTTCAGATCACTATATTTTGCCAATGGGATCTGCAATTTGGTCATCAAATATTGCAACAATATTAAATTTCCCTGCAAGATTTTTTGTAACTTTTTTCCATAATCATGGCATGTTATCTGTAAATAATAGGCCACAATGGTTGACTATTTCTGGGGGCTCTGAACAATATGTCAAAAAATTATGCCATCCATTTAGAAGTAAAATTCAACTTAACTCAAAGATTAAATCTGTATCGAGATTTGATAATAAAGTAAAAGTCTCGCATCAAAGCGCTGATGAATTTTTTGATTATATTTTCTTTGCCTGTCATAGCGATCAAGCATTACAATTACTAGAGGACGCAACCGTTGACGAAAAGAATATTTTAGGGGCATTGCCTTATGTTAGTAATGACGTGGTTCTTCACACAGATAGTTCATTTATGCCAAAAAATAAGTTAGCTTGGGCGGCATGGAATTATAATATTGATAAAAATCCTGAGGATCCAATAACTTTGACTTACAACATGAATATTCTGCAAAATATAAAAAGTAATCAACCTATTTTAGTTACACTTAACCCTAATAAACCAATCAAAAAAGATAAAGTTATTAAGAAATTAAAATACAGTCACCCAAAATTTAGTCGAGATGGAATTATGGCTCAAAAAAAACATAGTATTATTTCTGGCGTTAAGAGTACTTTTTATGCGGGCGCTTATTGGGGTAATGGCTTCCATGAGGATGGCGTTAAAAGTGCTTACACAGCAGTAAAACATTTCCAAACATTTGTAAAATGAATGCCATTTACAAAGGTACTATTAGCCATACTAGGTTCCTTCCCAAAAAACATACATTTAAATATAAAGTAAATATGCTCTTTATAGATCTTGATGAAATTAATAATGCATTTTCAAAAAATTGGTTTTGGAGTGTTAATAAATTAAATCTTGCTACATTCAAAAGAACTGATTATTTTGGGGAAAAAGAAGTTTCAATTAAGGATGCAGTAAAGAAGTTACTATTAGAAACTATAAGATATAAGCACCTTGGAAAGATTTATCTTCTCACCAACATACGCTATTTTGGATATTGTTTTAACCCTGTAAGTTTTTATTATTGTGAAGATTCAAAGGGTAAGTTAGTAGCAATTGTTTCACATATAACTAATACGCCTTGGAATGAAAAATACGCCTATGTAAATGATTGTAGAGACATGCCCTCTTCCTCAAAACAATTTGAATTTGACAAAGTCTTTCATGTCTCACCATTTATGCCTATGAATATGAAATATAAATGGATATTTTCAACACCGAAGGACTTTTTATTTGTATCAATGGATAACCTAAAGCATGATAATTTATATTTCAATGCAACCTTAAAATTAACCAAAAAAGCTTGGACTCCACAGGCGCTAAACAAAATACTATTTCTCACTATGCCAATGTCAATAAAAGCGATCATACTCATATACTGGAATGCATTAATTTTGGCTTTAAAAAGAATTAAATTTTATCCACACCCATAAAAATGAATAATTTTATAGATACATTTGCAAAGAAGGCTTTATTCTCACAACTCAAAAAAATAAAGCATGGAAATCTAAATATTGTTGAAGGAAATGAAAAATATACCTTTGGTCATAGTAAAAATATTGTTGCTAATATCAATGTAAAAAATCCTCTTTTTTATCGGCATGTATTATTTGGTGGCTCAATAGGCTCCGGTGAATCTTATATCCAAGGTTGTTGGGATTCCTCCAATTTAACTAAAGTTATTGAAATTATGGCTATTAATGAGCAAATCATGGATGAAATGGAGGGTTGGTTTAAATTACTTGTAAGGCCCATCTTTAAAATTATGCATTGCCTAAACAAAAATACTTTGGAAGGTAGCAAAAAAAATATTGCTCAGCACTATGATTTAAGTAATGATTTTTTTGCATTATTTCTTGACCAAACGATGATGTACTCGTCTGGAATATATAAAAGTCGATCTATGAGTCTTGAAAATGCCTCCTTAAATAAACTAGATATTATTTGTTGTAAATTACATCTTAAAAAAACAGATAAAATTATTGAAATTGGTTCAGGCTGGGGCGGTTTTGCGATATATGCTGCAAAAAAATATGGTTGTCATGTAACGACTACGACCATATCTAAGCAACAATATAAGTACGTAAAATCAAAAATAAAAAAGCTTAAGCTGGAAAAAAATATTACAGTACTTTTTAAAGATTACCGAGATCTTAATGGATCCTATGACAAACTTGTTTCTATTGAAATGATTGAGGCTGTTGGACATCAATACTATGATTCATATTTTCAAACAATTTCAAATCTTTTAAAAGATGATGGAGAGGCGCTAATTCAAGCTATCACAATAAGGGATCAGAGATATAAACAAGCAATCAAATCAGTTGATTTTATTCAAAAATATATTTTTCCTGGAAGCTGTATACCCTCTCTAACTGCGATTCAAAACAGCATCACTAATTCAACTGATATGGTAATAAACCAGGTAGATGATATTGGTCATCATTACGCAATAACTTTAAGGCAATGGCGCAAAAATTTTATAGCCAATTTAGATGAAATTTATAAATTAGGTTTTGATCAATCATTTTCAAGAATGTGGATTTTTTATCTCTGCTACTGTGAAGGAGGTTTTATGGAAAAAGCAATAAGTGATTTACATATTCATATAACCAAGCCACGTTACCGAAACAAAATCTGATGGAAGCAGAAAATTCAACTATTGTCATCGGAGCAGGTATTTCAGGATCGTGTACAGCTTATCATTTAAATAAAGCTGGATGGGATGTAACACTTATAGATGAAAGAAAAGAAGATGACATTAAAATATATTCAAATCCAGCTGTATGTGTATATCCAAAAATAATGCTAAATGATCTCAGCTTTAATAAATTAATGCTTTTGTCTACAGATTATGTATGGAGCTTAATAAAAATTATTGGTTTAAAAGAAAAGAGTACCCGTATGGTTGGCGCAATTCATCTATATGAAAAAAAAGATGGTACATCAAGATACGCAAAGCTTATAAAAAATGGATCCTACACATCTAATGATATAGAGCTTATTGATCATGAAATAATAAAAAAATACTTTGGTATTATTGGGTATGTTGGATTTTATTTTAAAAAAGGTGGATGGATTAATCCAAAGGCGCTTTGTAAAAAGTTAATTCAAGACAAGAATATTAAGAAGGTATTTTCTTCGAAAATTATCTCAGTAGATAGATTTCAAGGACATTGGAAAGTTTTGACTGAGGATAAAAAAAATTTTACAGCTAAAAATATAATATTTTGCTCGGGAAGTGATATAAAAAATTATAAATATTTTAATGCTCTTAAATTCGATGAATATAGGGGTCAGGTTGACTGGCTATCTGGCAACAAACAGAGATTTAATGAGGTCTTATCAAATGATGGATATGTAATTCCTAATGTTAATGAAAAAATTATCTTTGGCTCTTCATATGAAAAAAATAATTTTGATACTGAGCCTTTACAAACAGATACAGAAAATAATATTAATAAGTTAAAAAAATTAATGCCAAACATAAACACCTCTCATTTGGACCCTAAAATTAAAAGTTGGGCAGGCCAAAGAGCTGCAAGCTTTGATAAAAAACCCTATGTGGGCAGAATACTAAAAACTAGGGATACTTTAATATCACCTACTAAATATTCTGCGAATGACCTTGATTGGTATGAGGGTCTTTTTATAAACACATGCTATGGATCAAGAGGTTTTAGTTTTGCCCCATTGGCTTCTTTAAGCCTTGCAAAACTTATAACAGGAAATATAAATGATAATGATAATGATAATGATAAATTTATATTAAATTACCTTAACCCGGAAAGGCAATATTTTAAGCAACAAGGAATGAAAAAAAAGGGAGTCAGCTTTAATTTATGAATGTTGAAGATTTAATTGAATTAGCAAGAAAAAAGGAAAGGGATAAAGAGTATGACGATGCTATAGAACTTTTCAAAGAGGCCTTTAAACAAAATCCTAAAAATTTTTTTCTGCAAGTAGAGCTTGGTAACGTTTTTGCTCTCTGCAATAAATTTGAAGAGGCAGCTGGTTGTTTTAGGCGAGCAAATCGTCGCTTTCCAGATAATGAGGATATTAAAGTTGGTTTAGGGTTTTGCCTCAGCCAAATAGGTAACAAATATCACGCTCATAGAAATTTTAGTATGGCCCAGGCGGCGTTTGAAGAGGCTACCCTTTTTTGTCCTCAAGACGCATCTCATTTCTATAATCTGGGAAATGCATATTACGCTCAAAGTAATTTTCAAATGGCCTTGGAATCGTTTGAACAATCATCATCTTTAGTATCTGATTCAGACACATACCACAACATAGGCAATACATTAAAAAAGTTAAACGATTTCACGAATGCGAAAATCAATTATAAATTGGCTTTAGGTTTAAAAAAAAATCAAATTCATACAATTGTTGAATTAATTCAACTCAAGCAAAATACTTGTGATTGGGATGGAATATACAAACTTATTAAAAAATTAAAAGATCACATAATTAATCATAATTCCTGCCAAATATCGCCCTTTGCTGCATTATCCATGCCCGGTCTTGATAATAATGAACATCTTAAAATTGCTACCTCATGGGTTAATTCCCATAAAATAGATTTACAAAAAAATAAAAAGATATCAAAAAAAAATTCAAATGAAAAAATTACCATTGCATATATGTCAGCAGACTTTAAGATGCACCCTCTTTATTACTTGATTATCGACATCCTTAAATTGCATAACCGAGAGAAATTTGAAATAAAGCTCCTATATTCTGGAAAAAATGAAAATACAGCGGAAATGAAGGAATTCAAATCATTAGATGCTGATTTTATCAATATTGGTCAAATTCCAGATGAAATATTATGCGATAAAATCATAGATGAAAAGGTTGACATCTTGATTGATTTATCTGGATTCACTATGTCAAGTAGATCAATGATTGCTGCCTACAAACCTGCTCCAATAACTGTAAATTGGCTTGGATTCCCTGGAACAATGGGATATCACAATAAAGAACCCTTATATGACTTTTTATTATCTGATCACTATATAACTCCAAAAAATCAAGAAACATATTATGCTGAACAAATTATCAAATTACCGAACTGCTACCAGCCTAATATAGGTAATCGTCCTCAACCCAAAGCTATAGAAAAGTCTCATTATGATATTAATGATAAAACTTTTGTTTTCGCCTCATTTGGACAATCAGTAAAAATATCAGAAGATATATTTAGGGTATGGTTGAATTTACTTAAAAAGAAAGATAATTCTATTTTATGGCTCTTGGAATCCAATGCTAATGCACATGAAAACTTAAAAATATATGCTAGAGAATATGATGTTGACTCAGACCGTATTATCTTTGCTCCTAAGGTTGATTTTCAAGAGCATATCTCCAGACATACAATAATTGACCTTTTCCTAGATACTTATCCCTACAATGCACATACTTCTGCAAGTGACGCATTATGGGCAGGATGCCCCATTCTAACGATGTCAGGAAAAACTTTTGCCAGTAGGGTTGCCGGTAGTATTTTAAAAGAAATCGGCTGTGATGAATTGGTGACAAATGATATTGAGGAGTATTTTAATAAAGCTCTTTATCTTGCAAACAATAAAAATGATTTAATGGAATTAAAAAAAAGAATTGCCAGAGGCAGAACAAACTCCTCATTATTTAAGCCAAAAACATTTGTTAAAAACCTTGAGGACATCTACTCATCTTTATTGACGACTTGATATCAAAACTCCAGTAATAATAAATAAACCTCCAATAAAATCCTTAAACGTTAAAATCTCATTTGCCAAATAATAACCTGAAATAGCGACAACAATAATTTCAAATAAAAAGATAGGGCTTGCTCGAACAGCATCAACCAACCTAAGTCCATGCTGAATAATCATTGTTGTCAATAGTAATGTGATCCCTACTAATATAAATAATCCCATTGATGACAGATTTATTTGATTAAATTTAAGATCCATGGATAACAAAGATATTGTTAGGCCAGCAATTATGGCGACACCCACCCAAATAGCATATGATTTTTCTTTCACTGAGAAGTAATAAAAAGTTCTTGCTAAAACATTAGTTAATGCAAAACCAATTCCTCCGATGATTGCAAACATATCCCCAAGCCCAATCTTAGTAACAAAAATATCTGGTTTCCACAGAATTATGCAAGCCCCAATAATGCTTACTATTGCAGCAAGCACATGGCGGGGTTCTATAGCCTCATCCAAAAATAAAAAAGTAAAAGGAAGTGTCCATACAGGTGATAAGAAAAAAAGTAGCATAACTCTTACTAATTCGCCCTCAATAACCGCCAATGCATAGGCTATATTAGTCACTCCTCCTACAAATGCATATATCCAAAAATTCTTTTTCTTTAAAATTCCATAGTTATTTAGCGGGTAAAAAAATAGACTTACTGTAATTGCAGATGAAAAAATAAAGAAACTTGAATGGATAGCAGAGAATCCAAGATCATCAAGAACACGGTAAGGATACCAAATTAAGCCCCAAACCACTGTGCCAATTAAAAGGAAGGAAATACCTTTATAGTTCTCACCTATTAATCTAAAAATTTTTTAATCCTTTCTTTAATTTTCGATGATAACTTTTTATCATAAGGATTAAAAAATTCAATATTGTTCATTTTACGCATCCAGGTCAATTGCCTTTTTGCTAGTTGTCTTGTTGAAAAAATAATTTTATCTTTCAATTCTTCGTAAGATAATGCTCCCTTAAGATATAAATATGTCTGTTTATATCCTACTGACCTCATTGAAGAAAAGCTCTCACTTAGATTAGGATACCTTCTTAAAATATCTTTCACCTCGCCAACTAAACCATCCCTTAACATCTTTTCCACTCTTTCTTCAATAGCATTATGAAGAATTGATCTATCCTCGGGGTATAGGCCCAACTTTAGTAAAGGATATTGAGGCAATTCACTGTCTTTATTCTTTTGGTAATAAGAAGATATTGGCTTACCCGATTCATAGAACACCTCAATTGCCCTTAAAATTCTTTGTTTATCTGTTACATGAATACTTTTAGCGGCAATAGAATCAAATTTAACCAATTTTTCATACATAGACGGTAAGCCAAGCTGTAATAATTCCCTTTCTACCTTTAATCGAATTTTGGGAGTTGTTGGTGGAATATCATCCAATGGAAACTCCAATGAATGAAAGTACATCATCGTACCTCCAGTTAAAAAAGGGGTGCGATTCATAACTTCTGCATTTTTATAAATTCTATCTACATCCTTCCTAAAATGTGACACTGAATATGAGGTATCTGGCTCAACAATATCAATAAGATGATGCGGGTATTTTTTAAGGTCCATTGCAGAAGGTTTAGCTGATCCTATATTAAAACCTTTGTATATTTGTGCTGAATCCACATTAATCAATTCTAATTGAAAGTTATCATAGCAAAACTTGGTTAGCTCAGTTTTACCTGACGCAGTTGGGCCTAGTAAAAAAATTTTGGGATTAGAACTCATTAAAGGTCATTATTCAAATAAAATGCTATAGATGGTTTTGTTTTTAAATAACTTTTAATTCCAAGATAAATACTCTTAGCCATTTTATTTTGATAGCCAGCAGACAATAATTTTTTTTCTTCGGCTGGATTACTAATAAAAGCAGTCTCAATAAGAATGGATGGGATATCTGGGGCTTTTAAAACTGCAAAACCTGCCTGCTCGACATATTTCTTGTGAAGTTTATTAACTTTCTTAATCTCTTTTAAAACATGATTACCAAATTTTAAACTGTCATTGATAGTAGCAGATTGCGATAAATCTAATAATGTTCGAGCTAAAGCTGGTTGCTTATTCTCAATGCTTACCCCACCTATTAAATCTGATTCATTCGCTTTATTTGCCATGAATTTTGCGAATGCACTAGACGCACCCTTTTCTGATAGAGCAAATACAGAGGAGCCTCTTACAGTTTTTTTTCTAAAAGCATCGGCGTGGATAGATACAAATAAATCTGCCTTCGCAGCTCTTGCTTTGGATACCCTCTTTCCTAAGGAAACATAATAATCATTTGTTCTTATCAATACGGCTTTCATATCCTTATCTTTATCAATAATAGCTTTCAGTTTCTTAGAAATTTTTAATGTTAAATGTTTTTCGTATGTACCTCTTGAACCGATAGCCCCTGGATCCTCACCTCCATGACCTGCATCAATTGCAATAATAATTGGATCTTTCATGGGAATTATTGGTTTAGCCAGTCTCTGTTTATTTTCGATTACCGCATTTTCGGGTTTGCTATCTTTCTCTTCCAATTGTTTTAATAAATTGGCAAGTGGGTCAAAATTACTTGGGTACACATCTATCACAAGCCTATGGCCATAAGATCCAAATGGTTTAAGATTAAAAACCTTAACGCTTGCCATGGCTTTAAGATCAATCACAACCCTAGAAACATATGGTTTGAATTGAGCAGTTCTAATTCCTTTAATGGAAGGATCGCGCTCTTGAACACTTTGTGACAATTTTTTTAATGCATCGTTAATAATAACCTCTTTAAGATCTACAACTATGCGATCAGGATTTTCTAACATCATATGAGTTTTTTTTATTTCTTTACTCGACTCAATGGTTATCCTCGTATATTCAGGAGAAGGCCATACCCTTGTTTCTTTAACTTGCTGTGCTGCAAAAACTGAGAAGCTCAAAAAGCTAAAGAAATAAAAAATAAAATAGTTTAACTTAATAAATCTATGCATTGTCTCCCTCTAGATGAATTACCTTCAATTACAATTTTTCTTTTTTTATCATCAAGGTATGTAAAGAAAATCGTAAGGTCTGAAATTGGAATCACGTCAACAGCCCTCTCTGGCCACTCAATAACATTTACATCGTTACCATTAATAAATTCGTTAAAACCAGCATCATCCCACTCTCTTTGATCCTTAAAGCGATATAAATCGAAATGGTTGATTGTTAGTTCTAAATCATATTGCTCAAGCAAAGTATATGAAGGGCTCTTCACCTTACCTGTAAAATTTAAGCCACGTAAAAATCCTCTCATATATGTAGTTTTTCCTGAGCCCAAATCTCCTTGAAGGAAAATTAAATCCCTAGGTTTAACTATTTTAGCAAGTTTTTCAGCCAGTAAAGCAGTTTCATTGGCATCATTTGTTAAAAAGGATAGTTCTTTTGTCATGGTTTTAGTTTATTATTTTTTTCTATGAATGATAAGTTAAACTTTGATGAAATAGCGAAAAATATTAAATCTTGGGCAAAAGATTTTGGTTTTAATGATGTTGGGATTTCTGATGTCAAACTATCAAAAAATAAATTGCCTTACAAAAAATGGATTTCGTCCGGCTATCACGGCCATATGAGTTATCTTGATAAGCATCAAGAACAAAAATTTGATCCCTCCAAGCTTCTTCCGAATACACAAAGTGTAATTTCAGTAAGGCTTGATTATCTCCCTCTTGAGGCTAAAGCTTTGGAAGCATTAAAAAATAAAAATATTGCATACATATCACGATATGCATTAGGGCGGGATTACCATAAAGTAATAAGAGCAAAATTAAAAAAACTCGTTGCTCAAATTAAATCTAACCTAGATAAAGAATTTCATTTTAGACTATTTACTGATAGCGCCCCCGTTCTCGAGGTTGATATAGCAGAAAAAGCTGGTTTAGGCTGGAGAGGAAAACATACACTGTTACTTAATAAGGATCATGGCTCATGGTTTTTTTTAGGTGAGATATATACGGATCTTCCTTTACCACCTGATACAAGCACATCAAAACACTGCGGTTCATGCACGGCCTGTATAGATATTTGTCCTACCTCAGCAATCATTGCTCCGTATAAGCTAGATGCTAGGAAGTGTATTTCTTACTTGACCATCGAGCATAGAGAATCAATCCCCATCGAATATAGAAAAGCCATAGGTAACCGTATTTATGGCTGTGATGATTGTCAATTTGTTTGTCCATGGAATAAATATGCAAAAATAACATCCGAAAATGATTTTTTAGTAAGGCATGACTTAGATAAGCTATCCTTAGTCGAGTCATTTATGTTATCTCGAAAAGATTTTGATAAATTATTTCAAGGAAGCGCTATTTATCGAATTGGATATGACCAATGGCTTAGAAATATTGCTGTGGGACTTGGCAATGCGCCAAAATCAAAAAAGATAATCAAAGTACTAAAAAGTAGATTAGATTATGCCTCTTCGATGCTAAAAGAACATATTTTATGGGCCATTAAGCAACATAAGTAAAAAAAATTATTATTATTTGCTACAATTACGCATTAACTACAAATTCAATATTTTACGACCTCAATGACATCAATTACCCACTCTAAAAGTTGGATTCAACTTAATAAGCATTATAAGGAATTTTCAAACACGCATATGCGCGATTTGTTCAATGATGATCCTGACAGATTTAATAAATTTAATTTACAGTTCGATGATTTATTATATGATTTTTCGAAGAACATAGTTTCTCAGGATACCCTCAATCTTCTTTATGATTTGGCAAAAGAGGCAAATCTTAGTGATTGGGTTAACACTTTATTTAACGGTGAAAAAATAAACTTTACAGAAAATAGAGCCGCCCTTCATATCGCTCTTAGAAATAGATCAAATAAGCCTATTTTAGTTGATGGCAATGATGTCATGCCTGAGGTGAATGCTGTCCTTGAGAAAATGCGCTTATTCTCTGAAGCAATAAGATCTGGTAAAACAAAAGGATTCACTGGTAAAAAATTTAAAACAATAGTTAATATTGGTATAGGTGGATCTGATCTCGGTCCTGCCATGGTATGTAACGCATTAAAATCCTTTGGTTGTAAAAATATAAACCCTATTTTTGTCTCAAATGTTGATGGCTCGGACATATCACAAGCATTAGAAAAATGTGATCCAGAAACTACATTGTTTATTATTGCCTCTAAAACTTTTACTACTCAAGAAACCATGACAAACGCCTTCTCAGCAAGAGAATGGCTATTGGACGAGTTAGGTAATGAGGATGCAATAAGGCATCATTTTGTAGCAATCTCAACAAACGAGACAGCCGTAAAAGATTTTGGTATTTCAGAAGATAATATTTTTGAGTTTTGGGATTGGGTTGGTGGGAGATACTCACTATGGTCCTCGATTGGTCTTTCTATTGTCATTTATATTGGTATGGATAATTTTGAAGATTTATTGCTTGGGGCGCACGAAATTGACAATCATTTTAAAAATGAACCGTTAGAAAAAAATATCCCTGTTACATTAGCAATGATTGGTATCTGGTACATAAATTTCTATAACTACAATACTCTCTCAGTTCTTCCATATGATCAAGGACTCTCACTGCTTCCCTCATACCTTCAGCAAGCAGATATGGAAAGTAATGGAAAATTTATTGGGAGAGATGGAGAAAAAGTTTGTTTGCATACCGGTCCAATTGTATGGGGTGAGGCAGGCACTAATGGGCAACATGCTTTTTACCAACTGATTCACCAGGGTACCGATATTATCCCCACAGATTTTATTATGCCTATCAAATCACAATATAAAATTGGTCGTAATGGAGAAAAACATCATAAAATTCTTTTTTCAAATTTTGTTGCTCAGTCCAGAGCACTCATGCTTGGAAAAACAGAAAATGATGTTCGTGCTGAATTAGAAAATATTGAAGATGATAAAATTATCGATGCAATAATACCTCATAAATCTTTTGAGGGTAACCGCCCCTCTAACTCATTCTTGTTTAAAGAACTAAATCCAAAATCACTTGGTCGTTTGTTGGCAATATATGAGCATAAAGTTTTTGTACAAGGCATTATTTGGAATATCAATTCTTTTGATCAATGGGGAGTTGAATACGGAAAACAAATTGCTTCGTTAGTTTTACCTGTTCTGGATCAAAACCAACAAGCTGACAACTTTGATTCATCAACAGATAATTTAATTAATTACTTTAAAAAAAATATATAAAATACTAATTTAATTGAAAATTATTATATATTTTTTTGTATAGAAAATTACTAAACGTTGAACCTATTCCTGCCCCAAGCTGTTTAGCAAAGCGGTCTGCAAAAGTTTCATAGTTTGTAAAATCAACTATCTCCTCAAAGCCTATTTCATCTTTAGCTACAGAGTGGATATTTCCTAATTTGTCTGCAAGTCCGAGTTGTATTGCCTTCTCCCCAGTCCAAAATAGGCCAGAGAAAATATCTTTATTATCTGCGAGTCGATCTCCCCTTCCCAATCTCACGACATCAATAAACTGCTGGTGAACGTCAGTTAACAATTCATCAATATGTTTTTTGTGTTTGGGATTTATCGGAAGGAATGGATCCATAATGGCTTTATTCTCTCCCGCAGTAACTAATCTCCTCTCGATTCCAAGTTTTTTTATTGCCTCTTCAAATCCAAAACCATTCATCAATACCCCTATTGAGCCAACAATACTTGCTTTATCTACATAGATTTGATCAGTAGCTACAGCAATATAATAGCCCCCAGAAGCACATATATCCTCAATCACAGCATAAATAGGAATTTCTGGGTGTTCATTTTTATAGCGATAAATTTCATCATTTATCATTCCAGATTGAACAGGACTTCCCCCTGGGCTATTAACCGCAATAATCACCCCCTTTGTTCCTGGATCACTATATGCATTCTTAAGACTTTCCCTAAAGTCAGAAGCATTTACTGGCAGATCCGTACCTATTTCACCTTGCAAATTTATAAGAGCCGTAAAACTTCCTGATGATACTTTTACTTGATTATTTCCCTGCATAAACAACACCAAAAGAGCAATTAAGTATCCAAACGTTAATAATTTGAAAAATATACTCCAGCGACGAGACCTTCTTTGCTCAATAAAAGCTGTATTAAGCACTCTTTCTAAAATCTTATTATCTGGTTCCTGCTTTTTATTTTCAACCATAATTATCCTATTAAACGATTACAACAATATTGTTTTGCGTTATCTCAAATGGCATAGAAATTAGACTTTCTCCATTACAAGGCCCAGCTATACAAAGACCTGACTGAGGTTGATATAAAGCTCCATGTGTAGCACAAACAATAAACTTATTATCTTCATCAAAAAAATTATTTTCCTCCCAATCTAGTTCAACTGGGAGATGTTGGCATTGATTTTTATAAACATAATAGCTCCCGTCAAATAACAATGCAAAGCCTGTCATCCTTTCACCATTAATTAAAAAATTAAATTTAACAGTAGAAGGATCATTTTTAAAGCTTGAGATAGCTATTTTAATCTTTTTATCCATTTTTATTCAACCATGTAAATAGATCGTATGGATTATCCACAATAACAAGTGGATTATATTCTATAAGCTGTGATTCAACCTGTGCTCCATAACTCACGCCTACTGAATCAATCATGGCATTCTTTGCCATCTCAAGATCATAGGAAGAATCACCTATCATCAGCGCTCTTGAAGGCTCAACCATAAATGTATCTAAAATCTCATTAATCATCTGAGGATGCGGCTTTGAGAAACATTCGTCCATCGTCTTAGTAATTTTAAAAAATTCGTTAAGTTTGGATCTATTTAGTGCATTATTAAGTCCTCGCCTACTTTTACCAGTTGCAACTGCCAAATAATACCCTTTTAATGCAAGACCTTTTATTCCAATTTCTATACCATCAAACAAACAAATATGATCCACTCTTTTTAGATACTCTTCCCGATAAAGTTGCTCAGTGTCCTCCTGCTCAGAAGAATTCATATCTGGAAAAATTTTTCTAAAGCCCTCTGATAGTCCTAGACCTATAATTGAGCTTATTTTTTGGTCTGTTGGTGTTGAGATTTGTTTTAAAGCACATACCTGCTTGATAGATTCGACTATAATCCCTGCAGAATTTGCAATAGTCCCATCCCAATCAAAAATGATTAAATCATAATTAGTATTTTTTGGCATATTCTTGCAATTCAATAAATTCTTTAGGGAGAGGTGCTGTAAGAAATAAGTCTTTTTCGGTTAAAGGATGAACAAATCCTAATTCACCTGCGTGTAAGAACATTCTTTTAAATCCAAATTTTTTTTGAGTTTTATTTAAACTAAAATTCCCATACTTATCATCACCAACGATAGGAAAGCCTAAATGACTGAGGTGCACTCGAATTTGATGTGTTCTTCCAGTAACTAACTTAACATCAAGCATACTCAAGTGAGGAAATGTTTTTCTTAAGAAAAAAACAGAGCGCGAATCTTTTGAACCACCAAGATTTTCATGCTTTGGTAAGACTTTTACTTTTTTTTGACCATCACTTGAAGAAATTTTTAATAAATTTAGGTCCACTATCATTTGTTTTTTTACCCACTTGCCATTAACCATCGCCTGGTACTTTTTATGAATAGACCTTTTTCTCATTTGCCGATGTATCTCAACTAATGCCTTTCTTTTTTTTGCGATCAAAATAATTCCTGATGTTTCTTTATCAATTCTATGTATCAATTCTAAAAATTTTGACTCTGGTCGAGAATTTCTCAATAGCTCAATGAGCCCAAAATTTAAACCACTTCCTCCATGAACTGCTAAACCAGAGGGTTTATTGATTGCTATTAGATAATCATCCTCATATATCACCGCATTCTCGATAAGTACCTTTTGCTCTGGTCTAATGGATATAACTTTTTTGGATTGCTTTGATGGAGATTTAAAAGGAGGTATCCGTACTTTATCTCCAATAGAAAGCCTAAAATCTGTTTTAACTCTTTTTTTGTTAACCCTAACTTGACCACTTCTCAATAACTTGTATATATGGCTTTTCGGGACATTCTTTATAATCTTTATGAGATAGTTATCAATTTTTTGACCGTTACTTCCTTCGTCAATCAATTCATATCTAACATTATTATTCAAAGTACCCACCATTTATTAGTTTTCTTTTGTTGATTTATAACATATACTTCATGTGTTCAGATATCTTTATAAATTAAAGAGAAAAACAATTCTGAATTATACATAAATACAACAGATTTTAAGGTTCGATCTACTCACCAAAAAAACTGAAAAGAAGTAGATTAAAAAAAGATTTTTATAAAAGAATTTAAAATAAATTAATTAAAAAAAACAAGCGACGTTTAATTATTAAACAATTAACAGTAAATAAACTATTAAAAAAATATGAAATAAGCAATTCGAAGCTTTTTTAGCTTTCGACAATTATCTTGTGCACATTTAATTTATATTAATTTCTTTATCTAAATCTTCAGACTATATGGAGATAAGGTAATGAAAAAGATGTTATTTAATGCAACTCAATCCGAAGAGCTTAGAGTTGCAATAGTAAGTGATTCCAAGCTTGAGGATCTTGATTTTGAAAGAGGTAATCGAGAGCAAAGAAAAAGCAATATATACAAAGCTGTAGTAACAAGAATAGAACCTTCTCTGGAGGCAGCCTTTGTGAACTACGGTGTCGATAGGCATGGGTTTCTCCCCTTCAAAGAAATAGCCCCAGAATACTATTCAAAAAAATCAAGAAAAAAAGATCTTTCTATCAAAGATGTAATGAAAGAAGGTCAGGAAATAATAGTCCAAGTTAGCAAAGATGAAAGAGGTAATAAAGGTGCTGCTTTGACAAGCTATTTATCCTTGGCTGGAAGATATATTGTATTAATGCCAAATAATAATGATGGAGGTGGTATTTCCAGAAGGATTGAGGGTGAAGAAAGAAGCAATTTTAAAGAGGTATTGACACAGCTAAAAGTAAAAAAAGGGACGAGTGTTATTGGAAGGACAGCGGGTATTGGCGCGTCAGTTGAGCAAATACAATGGGATTTAGACTACCTCAATCAGCTTTGGGAAGCTATTGAAAATGCAGCTAATGCTCAAGAAGGTCCGTTTCTTATCTATCAAGAAAGTAATTTAGTCATCAGGGCAATTAGAGATTACTTCAGTGAGGATGTTTCAGAGGTATTGATTGATAGGCAAGAGATATTTGATCAGGCTCACCAGTTCATGAGTCATGTAATGCCCGATTACGTTGACCGTATAAAGCTTTACGAAGATGATACTTCGCTTTTCTCAAAATTCAATATCGAAAATCAAATAGAATCTGCTTTCTTAAGGGAAGTTCAACTACCGTCTGGAGGTTCAATCGTTATTGATCATACTGAGGCGCTAGTATCCGTTGATGTTAATTCAAGTAGGTCTACCAAGGGTCGGGACATTGAAAATACAGCCTTCAATACAAATCTTGAGGCTGCCGAGGAATTAGCCAAACAATTGCGATTAAGAGATATAGGTGGATTGGTAGTAGTTGATTTTATTGATATGGAATATCAAAAAAATCAAAGGGACGTAGAGAATAAAATGCGCGATGCATTAAAAAATGATAAAGCGAGAATTCAAACAAGCAAGATATCTCGCTTTGGTTTGATGGAATTATCCAGACAAAGATTAAGACCAAGTTTAGGTGACACAATAAATGGTGTTTGTACAAAATGTAATGGAACTGGTCGAGTAAGAGATACACAATCAACTGCACTTTACATGTTGAGGTTAATCGAGGATGAATCAACTAAAGAAGAAAATCAGACAATTACTATTCAACTTCCAGTAGAAGTTGCTACTCTGCTCCTTAATGAAAAAAGATCGTCCATTAATGCAATAGAGGAAAAAAGTGGAAATAATATTGTAATTATTCCCAATCGCTATTTCGAGATACCAAAATATCTTATAGATAAATCTGCACAAAAATCAGGAAAAGTAAGTTACACAGCAGTTGAACCACCATCTGAAGAAATTATAGACAGTGCTGAGAGCGAATTAAAAGAAAGACTTGTCCCAGCAGTTAAATCATTAATTCCAAATAAAGGAAATAGTAAAAAGAATAAATCATTGTTTGGATTCTTTAAAAATCTAATTGGTTCAGATGAGGAAGACAGACAAATTCAGACTTTGGGTGATATGCAAAATGGAGATACATTTAAGGATAGCGAGCAATCCTCTGCTAATGCAAGCCATAAGAAGTCAAATCACTATACCAATAGAAAGCCAGGTAGAAATCGCAACAAAAGACAGAGTGCTAACAAAGATTCACAACAAAGAAGGGAGTCATTTAAAAATATTAATAGCGGTAACATTAAAAAAGAAAAACCTGTTTTAGCTTCTAATGAGCTTGCGGATGAGAAAAAAAATATAGCAAGTAAAACAACAGAAAAAATAGTAGAAAAATCTGATAATGAGGCAGTTGAGACACTTGCCGTTGTAAAACCTAAAAATAAAGAATTGAAGAAAAAAACTTCAAGAAGAAAAATTCCAGCTCCCAAAGTTGATCTTGAAAAAGCGGGGCTAAAATTAGTTGAAACTAAAAAGTCTGATAAAGTCGATCAAGAGGAAAAAAAGGCTGCCAAACCCAAGCAAAGAAAAAAAGCAGATTGGCAAAAGGAAGGAGTTGAAACTAAAACAACTGGGAAATTAGAAATGGTTGAAACTAAGAAAAAAACACCATCTAAGCCTAAAAAGACCGCAAAGAAAAGTTAGTTACATAAAAACCGACGTAACATAACACTAAGGCACCAATAACATGAGCAAATATTAAGAGGAGGGCCATAAAGAGCTCTCCTTTTTGTATTAATGCAAATATATCTAATGTGTAAGCTGAAAAAGTGGTAAGCCCACCTAAAAAACCCACATTAATGATGAGCTTTAGTTCCTCAGAGATATTGGTTAACGATTGAAAAAATGCAATTGAGATGCCCATAAGTAGACCGCCCAAAAGATTTACTGCTAGTGTTCCAAGCGGCAGTCCTGGGAATAATCCAGCAAAACAAGCTCCTATGAGCCAACGAAGCCAAGCACCAATAGCAGCCGAAAATCCAATTAGAAGGAAATTAATCATATTAAATTTTAATAAAGTGCTCTCTGTAATATTTTAATTCTTCAATGGATTCCATAATATCAGCAAGCGCCTCATGCTTACCTGCCTTCTTGAATCCATCAATAATCTCAGGCTTCCATCTTTTTGATAACTCTTTAAAAACACTTACATCAAGATTCCTGTAATGAAAAAATTTTTCTAGTTCAGGCATATGTTTTGCCATAAATCTTCGGTCCTGACATATTGAGTTTCCGCACATGGGAGATTTATTTTTATCCACATATTTTTCCATGAATTCTATCAATTGACGCGTAACGGTTTCTTCAGTATTTTTGGAATTCTTTACCTTTTCAATTAACCCGGACTTGCCATGTGTTGATTGATTCCAGTTATCCATTCGGGCTAAAACTTCATCATCTTGACGGATAACAAAAACAGGACTTTCTGCAATAATTTTAAGAAATGGATCAGTTACTACCACTGCGATTTCTAGTACTTTATCATTTTCAGGGTCTAAGCCGCTCATTTCCATATCCAGCCAAATTAAATTATTATTATTTTTAACTTTATTTTCCATCATGATTTCCATTAATTTTTTTTAATAGCGCAGGTTTTACGCCCTTTCGACTTACTTTAATTGCAATTTTACTGCACAATACACACTTTTACATAGAACTATTATTAATGACAATCAATTATCAATATTTTTTTATTTTTATAATTTTATTTGCCGCAATTTTTGAATTATGGCTCAATAAAAGACAAATAAATTTTGTCAGTAGGCATAAAAATAAAGTCCCAGAAGCTTTTGCTAAAAATATTAAATTAAAAGACCATAAAAAGGCAGCAGACTATACCGTCGCTAAAACACAATTTGGGTCTTTTGGTTTAGTTATTTCCGCCATTATTACTTATTACTTAACCATTGGTGGAGGTATTAATCAACTTAATAGCTTCTTTACCCATATCGATGTTACTTCATTAATTGGTGGCTCTCTTGTTGTTACCATCCTTGCAGTTCTTCTTTCAGCAATAGAAATACCAAGTAATTTATATAGTACGTTTGTTATTGAAGAAAAATTTGGATTCAATAAAACTAAAACTAAGACCTTTATAAGTGATGCGCTTATTGATTTAACAACTACTGCAATAGTTACATTCGTGATTATGTACATTTCTTTATGGATTATTTCGGCGCTTGGTACCTCCTGGTGGTTTTGGTTATGGGTATTTTTAAGTAGTGTAATTATTATTATGTCTGCATTAGGGCCTCTTCTGCAGCAACTAAAAAATAAGTTTTCCCCCTTAGAGGATAAGAAACTAAAAGTCATCATTGAAAAGTTATTAAAGAAATGTGGTTTCGAATCGCAAGGGCTTTTTATCATGAATGGCTCTCTTCGCAGTTCTCATGGCAATGCCTTTTTTGGTGGTTTTGGAAAAACAAAACGTATCATATTTTTTGATACTCTTTTAGATAAGCTTACCCACAAAGAAATTGAGGCAGTTATTGCGCATGAATTAGGGCATTTTAAAATGAATCATGTGAAAAAGTTTATGGCAATCATGATCACCATTCTATTTTTAAGTTTATATGTATTGGGCGGATTAAAAGATAATCCTCTTTTTTATGAGGTACTGGGTGTTGAGATTATGTCAGATGCTAATTTCTTGATGTTGTTTAATTTTGTATTACTAAACTACCTATTCTTTTTTATTAAACCAGCTATGGCTTTTATATCAAGAAAAAATGAATACGAAGCAGATGCTTATGCATGCCTTGTTGCAAAAGGAGACGATTTAAAGCGTTCGCTAACTAAACTTTATCGAGACAATGCTTCTACATTGACACCTGACCCACTTTACTCATCATTCAATCATTCTCACCCACCTGCTCTAATGAGGATTAAAGCAATAGATAACCTCTAGTCTATGGAAATTACCACAAGAATGGAATTTGATTCAGGTCACAGGATACCGAATCATAAAAGTACCTGTAGAAACTTGCACGGGCACAGATATGCCCTGGAGGTTACTATTGTAGGAGATATTATTGATCAGGAAGATATTTCTGATTTTGGAATGGTAATGGATTTTAAGGATGCAAAAAGTCTCATCAAAAAGGTCATTGTAGAACCCTGGGATCATGCTTTTATTGTCTATGAAAAAGATAAAGAGGTGCTCGATTTTTTAAATAGCTTAGAAAATCATAAAACCGTAATCTTTCCTAAAGTACCTACCGCTGAAAATATGGCCTTAGTAGCCTTTGATATCATATCCAAAGCTTTTGAAGAGGAATTCAAAGGGTTGATAAAGCCCAAGAGGGTAAGACTATTTGAGACACCAAACAACTGGGCAGATGCATACTAAGATTAAAGCTATTCAGGAGTTTTTATCTTACTAATCTTTGTACCCTCAAGCGAGGCATTAACCATTAAGCCTTCAGGCGAGAATATAAAAGAAACAATTGGATCTTTAATATTTTCAAACGTAAAAGCTTCACCTGTTCCAAAAGTTGCAATAGCCACACTACCATCAGCACCGCCATCCCAACCGCCGCTAGTTTGAAAGGAAATTAAAGCAGTTTTGTCTAAAAAAATAATTACTTCAGATCTTTTTTCTACTCCAAATTGAAACCCAACAGAACCAGAAATATTATTATAGTATTGAATGTTCTGATCATTCACTCTTAAGGCGCCCTCTCCATAGGAACCACCAATAACCCACCCAGCTTTAACAATATTTGGAAAAACTAAAATACCTTCAGCTTTGCTTGCTAAAGTTTTTGCTGCCGGTGAAAAGTCATATAATTTACTTAGAACTTCATCTATTTGAGCATCGATTTCAACTTTCGAGGCACTTAAACCAATCTGTGAAATAAACATAAAGATTGTAAACAAAATAATCTTGAATCTGAATATCATGATCAAACTCCTATTCAAAAAATTACTATACCTATTTTGGTGCATTTTTTACTTAAAGCTTACTATAACCTATATTTATTTCAAAGTTGATGGAATAGATTAGAACAAACCCACTATTGACATAAGGAGAGAATATTTGAATAGCCTTTATATATTTTATGTAAGGCATTTGAAGCGGAATTCAAAGAGTTAATAAAGACAAAAAGGGTAAGACTTTATCATACCCCCAACAACTGGGCAGATGCATATTAATCATTAAAAGCTATATCGAAGGCCTACGTTAAAATCATGCGTTCGGTAATCAAATTTCATGGGGATCTCCATCGTACCTATCATTTCACCAGCTCGAAAGAAATCTCCCGCCTTTACAGAACCTAAATCCACAAATTCATATTGCATGTCAAATATTAAGTTTTTGGTAATATTTACGCTCGCACCAGCCCCAACCTTCCAAGCTATATTTTCCTCAAAGTCACTATCCATAAAGACAGCATCGGCTTCGGCTGCTCCTATCTCAAGAATTTTGATTTTGCCTGTTTCATTAATTGCGTAGCCTATTCCGCCGAGCACAAAGGGAGTGATAGATTTATCTAAGATGTCGACGGAATCAAAATCATAAAACCCCGTTAAAAAACTGCTTACACTGCTAAAACCACCAGTATAATCAAATGCAGGTATTGGAGAATCGGTAGTAGATAGCTTTTGGTTGTTTTTATATTCGAGTGAAAAATCTCCACGAAGATTATTGGTAAAATATATACCAACACTTATGCCAGAAGTTAAGGAAGAACTTAAGTCACTATTTTGAAGGGTTGCTGCACCACCCTCACCTACATTATTATCATAATTGACCAGCCCAGTGTTTTTTCCATATGATGCCCCACTCTTGAATGCAGTATAGAAATTTTCATCCACAGCAAAGCATAACGAAACATAAAAGAAAGTGCATATCAATAATATTTTTTTATAAACACTTTTGTCCAATTCAATTATCCAGATAAAGTAAAGCCTAATTATTTAAAGTAACCGAACCGTTATAAATCTACTCTATCAGTAATAAGTTAAATATGACACTCTTTTATTAAGTAAATTAAATAAACATCATAAGATTATTACGTTTATATGACAGATTTTAAAAAAAACTTGTGTTGGATTTTTTATATGGGCGGACTATCTTTTTATACGTATATGATTAGTGTTTGTGTGGGAGGCATTTACGATTGGCAATAAACAAGCGAAAAAAATACTTTTACATCTATTTCAAATTGTAAGGTTGCAGCCGGAATTTCTATATATTTTAAATGATCGATTTATGAATGTTAAAGATTATTCCTACCGAAAGTTAGATTATCAATGTTACAACTGGTATGAATCAAGAATGAGGATTTCAAAGACAAATATGGATATACTGAACGATGAGTTATTAAAGCTAACAAGTTTGAAATTTGGCGGAAGGAGAGGGATTCGAACCCTCGTTAGGGAATATACCCTAAACACGCTTTCCAGGCGTGCGCCTTAAACCACTCGGCCACCCTTCCGAGCTGCAAATTATATAGCAATTGCAAGCATTATTTACCTTGATTTATCATATTAATAGGATTATTGTTTTATTTTACAAAATAATTTAATTCGTTCACTAACATAAAATAAATCAGGAGATAGCATGGCTTTTACCACCCTTAAAGATCTTGGAATTGACAGCCCATATAAAAAAGAAAAATATGATAATTATATTAATAATCAATGGGTTAAACCAGTAGATGGTAAGTATTTTGAAAATATAACACCTATATCAGGAAAGCCTTTCTGTGAGGTTGCCCGATCTAATGAAAAAGATATAAATCTTGCTTTAGATGCTGGGCACGCTGCAAAAGATGCCTGGGGTAAAACGAGTGCAACCGAACGTGCCAATATTCTTCTCAAAATTGCTGACAGAATGGAACAAAATCTTGAGACAATATCTCTGGCAGAGACAATAGATAACGGAAAGCCTATCCGTGAATGTATGGCTGCTGATATTCCTCTTGCGATTGATCATTTTCGCTATTTTGCTAGTGCAATAAGAGCACAAGAGGGTTCTATTGGAGAAATAGATCATGAGTCTATGGCCTATCATTTTCACGAGCCACTTGGAGTTGTCGGTCAAATCATTCCATGGAACTTCCCTATTTTAATGGCAGTATGGAAATTAGCCCCAGCTTTAGCTGCAGGTAACTGTATTGTATTGAAACCTGCAGAACAAACTCCAGTATCTGTTATGGTTCTGATAGAAATTATTGGGGATCTTTTACCTCCGGGTGTATTGAATGTTGTAAATGGTTTTGGTCTTGAAGCAGGAAAACCTCTAGCCAGTTCGACTCGCATTGCAAAAATTGCATTTACTGGAGAAACTACAACAGGTAGGCTTATCATGCAATATGCATCGCAAAACATTATCCCTGTTACTCTTGAGCTAGGTGGTAAATCTCCAAATATTTTCTTTGAAGATATTTTAGATCAAGATGATAGCTTTTTTGATAAAGCATTAGAAGGCTTTACAATGTTTGCCCTTAACCAAGGTGAGGTATGTACCTGTCCTTCTCGTGCATTAATTCAAGAATCTATTTACGATAAGTTTATGGAAAGAGCACTAGAGCGAGTTAAGGCAATTAAGCAAGGTAGTCCTCTAGATGCAGCAACTATGATTGGGGCGCAAGCATCCAGTGAGCAAATGGAAAAAATCCTATCTTATATCAAGCTTGGGAAAGAAGAAGGCGCAGAACTTTTAATTGGTGGTAATAAAACCACACATGAAGGTGAGCATGTAAGTGGTTACTATATTGAACCAACAGTATTTAAAGGTAATAATAAAATGCGTATTTTCCAAGAAGAAATATTTGGTCCTGTCGTATCAGTAACTACCTTTAAAGATGAGGCAGAGGCATTAGAAATTGCCAATGATACCCTTTATGGCTTGGGAGCTGGTGTATGGACTAGAAATGGTAATACCGCATTTAGAATGGGTAAAGGTATTCAGGCTGGACGAGTTTGGACTAATTGTTATCATGCCTACCCAGCTCATGCTGCATTTGGTGGTTACAAATCTTCAGGTATTGGACGTGAAACGCACAAGATGATGCTCGATCATTATCAACAAACAAAAAATTTATATGTAAGTTACAGCGAAACTAAACTCGGTTTCTTTTAAGTCGAATATAACCATAGATAAGGTCAAGTACATGCTTGACCTTTATTTATAATGATAACAAGAATATCAACTACAGAATCTGCAAACAAACTGATAGACGAGCTAACTTCACAACATGGTGAGCTCATGTTTCATCAGTCTGGTGGCTGTTGCGATGGGAGTGCTCCCATGTGCTACATGAAGGGTGAATTCTATATTGGTAATGCAGATGTCGAAATAGGTACTGTAAGAAATACGTCCTTTTATATGAGCGCTGAGCAATTTGCCTATTGGGAGCATACTCATATTACATTGGATGCTATAAAAGGAACTGGTGGACAATTTTCTTTAGAGAGACCAACAGGATTGCGATTTATCATTCGTTCTCGAATTTATACTGATGAAGAATGGGAGTATCTTAAAAATCATCCTGTAAAAAAATGTGGGTAAATATTATTTTACATAGGTTTTATTCAGGTAAAATATTCGTTGGCGGGCCTCCTCGCATTGTTATTTAGCTAACCTGGTCAGGTGCGGAAGCAAGCAGCCACAACTAAAGATACAAGTGCCGGGGGTCTGGCTCGCCTTAATAACATTATTGAAAAGACAATATGTCATATCAAGTATTAGCCCGAAAATGGCGACCAAAATCATTTGATACTCTTGTTGGTCAGAAGAGTGCGGTGCAGGCTTTAAGTAATGCACTTGATCAAAATCGTCTTCATCATGCATATATTTTTAATGGAACAAGGGGAATTGGAAAAACTACAATTGCTCGTATATTAGCTAAATCCCTTAACTGTGATGCTGGTATAACATCCAAACCATGCCTAAAATGTCCTGCCTGCACAGAAATAGATGTTGGTCGTTATATCGACCTTATTGAACTTGATGCAGCATCCAATACTGGTGTGGATAATATGATTGAGCTTCTTGAAAATGCACAATATAAGCCCTCTTCTGGCCGTTTTAAGATTTATATAATTGATGAAGTACATATGCTTTCCAAAAGTGCATTTAATGCGATGCTGAAAACCCTAGAGGAGCCTCCTGAGCACGTTAAATTTATTTTAGCAACTACAGAAATACAAAAGGTTCCGGTCACTGTCTTATCAAGATGCCTTCAATTTAATTTAAGGCAAATGACTGTTGAAGATATCATGAACCACCTAAAGCATATTTTAAGTGAAGAAAAGATAGAAGCCCAAGATGAAGCCTTACATATCATAGCAAAAGCATCTAATGGAAGTATGCGTGATTCATTGTCAATTTTAGATCAAGCCATAGCCTTCTCTCAAGGTAAAATTAGTACTGAAAAAGTTATTCAAATGTTAGGTACTATAGATGATGAAATTTTATTTAAAATAATTGAATACTTAATATCGCAAAATGGTGTTGGTTTAAACAAATTAGCAAGAGAAATGGATGCAAAAAATGTATCATTCGAAGGTGCCTTAAATGATTTAGCAAAATTATTTCACGAAATAACAGTCTGTAAAATTGTTCCAGACCATCTGAAAAGTCATAGCAAGAAAGATTTATACCAAAAATTCACAGATGAAATGACTGCTGAAAGTCTTCAATTATTTTATCAAATCTGCATACATGGTAAAAAAGATTTATATCTTGCTCCAGATCCTATTACTGGATTTAATATGACCTTATTGAGGATGTTAGCATTCTATCCAACAAGTAATTATGGAATACAAACTAAAGAAAATCTCAAAAAAAGCGACGATAAGCTTAATGAAAAAAAAAGTCAAAACGATGAATCAACTCAAATAAAATCCAAAAATGAAAAAATTAAGAATAATGACACAATAAGTGATTTACAATTAGCCACACAAGAAAATAATAATATAACCTTTGATGGAGATTGGACTGCGCTTGTAAGTCAGCTAAAAAATGGAGTTGCAAAATCATTAGCGCTAGAATGCCAATTTATAGAACTTCAAGATAGCACTCTACATCTATCCATCAGTGAGTCAAAAGCTCATTTATCAAGGAATTACTACTTAGAAAAACTTGAAGAGGTGCTTATTAATCACTTCAATAAAAAAATAAAAGTAGTAGTATCTATTGATAAAATCAATACCTCTCCAGCTTTAGAAAAGAGAGTTCAAAGAGCAGAATTAATGAAGAAAACTGAATCTGCTATTATGCAAGATAATTTAGTAAAAGAATTAATTTCTGACTTTAATGCAGAAATTATTCCATCAAGTATTGAACCAATAAAAAAAGGGAAATAGTATGAGTAAAGGTGGTATGGGCAATATTATGAAACAAGCTCAAATGATGCAAGCTAATTTGCAAAAAGCCCAAGCAGAGCTTGCAACAATTGAAGTTGAAGGGTCAGCGAGTAACGGTCTTGTAAAAATTTTGATGACTTGCAAACATGAAGTTAAAAAAATTGATATAGATCCATCTATATTGGACGACAAAGAAATGTTGGAAGATATGGTTCTAGTAGCTTTAAAAGATGCCTTACAAAAGATTGAATCAACAACCTCTACTAAAATGGGTGGGTTGGTTCCGCCAGGTATGAATCTTCCTTTCTAAGATGAAGGAAACTGATTGTCTGCAGAGCTTAGTTGATGCTTTAAAATGCCTGCCAGGTGTTGGCCCCAAATCAGCCTTAAGACTTGCATACTATCTTCTTCAAAGAAACCGCAAGGGAGCAAAGAATCTATCTGATTCTATATCAGATGCATTGGAGCAATTAGGTAACTGCAAATTATGCAATAACTTTTCTGAGCAAGAAATTTGTAACATCTGCTCATCTCCAAAAAGAAATCAACATATACTATGTGTCGTAGAGATGCCAACTGACCTCCTAATGATGGAGCAAACGCACTCCTACCAGGGTATGTACTTTGTTTTAATGGGAAGATTATCCCCTTTAGATGGGGTTGGTCCAAAAGAAATTAATCTAAATAAATTGATTGAACGCATAAAGAATAAAGATATCGAAGAAATTGTATTGGCAACCAATTTTACTGCTGAGGGTAATGCGACAGCCCAGTATATTCAAGAGCTTTTAAAAGAAACTAATATAAAGATTACAAGAATTGCAAGAGGTTTGCCTATGGGCGGGGAAATTGAGTATATTGACAGTGGGACGCTTGCTCAAGCAGTTGTTGAGAGAAAAAAAATTTAAGGATTTTTCCTTCGCTTATTTTGTCGCCATTCCCACGGGGGTATAAATGCTGTATCGCTCCATAAACCAATCTGGTTATCTTTAGCTATTTGCTCAGCTTCCGAGTAAATAGGAATATCTCGTTTTACCTGATCCCTTTTGTAACGTTTATAATGCCAAGCTAAACCCTTGCTTATCATGGTTAAATTAACATCCATATCCTCTAGGAATATTTTACCTAATATGCGCTTATACCTATCTTTTTTACGAGTACCAATAATTACTCTTTTTCCCTCAATAAGATTTTTAAGTGTCTCTCTAGACTCTATTCCAAAAGATTGATCCATCTCAGGGGCATCAATTCCTAACAACCTTACCTTATAAAGCTTCCCATTATCATCAGTTAAATGTATGGTATCTCCATCAACCACCTTCTTTACAACACCAATAATATCTGCAGCAGCATAAGCTGGTGCAATACACAGAAACAGTAATAATAAAATACGATATATATTAATCATTAAACCTAGTAGATTTTTTCAAAAAGGTTTATGGTAACTCTACCTTACCTGACTCCAAAGGAAATTCGTCACAAGTAAGAAAAATAGCCCCTTCATCAAACAAGATATCATGGGATTCTAGCGTCACTGGATGAGTACATATCTTTCCAGTCCATTTATTCACTACAGTAAACGATTCTCCATTACTATATGGAATAAACTCATATTTATTGATCCACACATGGTGAAAAGCAATTATTAATGAACCTAAAACAATAGCGCCAGGTGTTGACCAAAGACAACATAAAAATTTTTTCATATATTCCCCTTCTTATTTTTTAATTATTAAGCTCTTCAGCAGGCTGTATAATAAAATCATTAATTACCCCGCCAACACCATCAAGAACTTCACCAGCTGGATTAATAATAGAATCTTCAATGAAATTATCTACCTTGGTGTCAACTATTTTTTCTTGTGGATCGTCCCATGACCCAGTTATATGATATTCGGCAGTAGTTATTTTATTAAATGGGTCATCAAGGATTTTTTGTGCAATAAATGCTGCTGCTGCTGCCAATGGACCTCCGACAAGTGCACCTGCGGTAATAGTATCACTTACTTTTGGTTCAATAATGACATGAAGATCCTGTGTCTCGTCAACAAAATCAATAATACCTTCCATCCTAATATTTGCAGATGGTGCTTTTATATTTAGCTCCTTTGTTGATAGCACACCTTTGTTGATAATAATTTTTGGGCTTTGCACTTTCTTGTAAGGAAGTCCCTCTTGAAATAGATCACTAAAATCCAAAGTTAGACGTCGAGGTAAATTTTGTAATGATACCAAACCTACAAGTCGACCAGCTACACCAGGTTCAATTTTCTTTATTGTTCCTTTTTTGGTGTTAATTGTAAAATTTCCATAAAAATCTTCAGCATTAAAATTAGCAGGGCCATCATCCCAAGTAATTAAACCAATTATCGAAGCATTTCCATCTTCAATCAAATTGGGATATCCAAGATTATTAAGTGTATTACCAACATTCTTGATATCCCATTCAAAGTTCATTGATGTTTTTTCTGGAAAAACTGTAGATTTCCAATATCCATTTCCTTTCAAAATATACGCATCATTTACGATATCCAACGAATCAAAAATAAAGCCCTCATAATCTTCATGAGCAGATAAGATAACCTTTCCGTAATCATTCTCATTGATTTTAAATGAATCCACAATCATATCTATCTTGCTCAACACAGTATTTGATTCAGCCGATAATTCAGCTTCGGTTTTTATATCCTCTTCGGTAATTGATTGTATATTTTTACTATCATTCTCCTTACGCATTAGATGCATCTTACTAAAATTTAACTTATATACCTTATCAGACCTAGACCAACTGATATCACCAATTACTTCCCTTGAATCAATTCTCGTATTCGATCCGTCCATTGTGGGTATATAATTTATGAATGCATTAGTTATTCTATTTCCTTTAATCATTAACTCATCTATATTTAGTATTACCTTGTCAATTAATGACTTGTGTGGAATTTTTTTATTGATATTCTCATTCTGATTATTTTGATCAAATAAAAATTTGATGTTCTTAGTATCAAAAAAATCCAAATTAGCATTCAAAACCACACCGCTATCTGGCATTGAAGGAGTGGCATTTACGCCAATAAATCCTCGTTTGATTTTGTTATCACTTTCTCGTATAAATTTAGCTTTAATTATTTCACCATAGGTCATATCTATGTAATCGATTGATGACTCTGGTGTTCGCTTTTTTAATTGGAATTGAATTAATTCATCTTTTCCTTTATTCAAATCATACATTGAATTTATTTCTAACCCATTAAGATTACTACTTAAAAATAGTTCAGATTCCTTATCAGAAAGGGTTAACTTACCTTGCCATTCAGTATGACCTTGAATATTATTCGACCATTCATCTCCCAATCTTGTTGATAGAAATTTACTATCAAAAGTGCCACTTAAGTTCATAACAATAGCTTTGTTCTTATTTTTAATAGATATTTCTAAAGGCTGATCAAATAAAGTTGCTCTCCCATTATTAAGGGATATTCCATCATCATCAAAAATTAATTTACCTTTAATATTACTTAATAATGGAAGATCAATATCTTGATTTTCCATTGAAGATTCATTAAATAAATAAGATCCCGTATATCTTATAGCTTCTGGATCTTTTAGAGGAATACTAAGCATAAGATCTAGTTGACCTAGCCCACTTCCTTTCATAGCATGTGAAGTGCCTTTCATAACTTTTTTTACTGGGCTATTGTTTATAGCATCAAGCATCTTATCTAATGAGCTATTAGTCTTGAGGTAAATATCTAATAATGGTTCCTCTTTGGTAAAATCATCAATAGCACCAGTAAAAGATATAATTTCATTACTTAATATATTTCCTTGTTTGCTTACAAGCTCTATTTTTGAACCAGTTACCATGACATCAATATCAAAATTTTCTACATTTGGCCATCCTTTTCCATATTCAATGGTACTACCCGTAATACTTGATGTGACTTCAAATAAACCCTCCAAAGAATCTGGCTTATTTTCCTTATCGACAAAAGGAAAGTCTTGCATATTTCCACGAATTATTATTTTTGTATTACTAGCTAATCCTCTTAAAAGTGAAGTGTCTAACCATTTAAGCCCTTCCTCTCCAATAGATTTAGGGTAATAATTACTGAGTCGAGATATATCTGCATTAGGTATATTAATTTCCAGATCGATATCTCCCGCACCACTATCTGAGGTAATGAACGCTCCTTGCATATTCGAAACAAAATCTTGGTTATTAATTTTTAAATTGGATATCTCGTATCTATTGTCCAACCAAGTAAGATCGCCAATAATTTGATCAAATTTGATTGGCTGTCTAAAGATATCATTTTTGATGATAACCAAATCCTTGGAGTTAATTTGTAGAAAACCCTCATTGTTAGCAATGTTTAAAATAGCAGATAGATTTTTTACACCAGGATAGCCGTTGAAAGGTTTAAGGTTTATCTTTTCTACATCCATTTTAAGCTCAAGACCTCGAAAAAAATTATCTCCCTTCTCCCAATTAAATTTTAAGTTACTTATTTTTCCGGTTGGGGATAATCTTTTCATAGGTTCTTTCAAGAAATTGAAATTATCAGGAAAATATTGGCTAAGTTGTGAAATAGAGGATAAATCAGTTTCATTAATATCAAAGGTAATAGCATTTAATTCATCAGATGAGTCAAAACTTGCTTTAAGATTAAGCGATTCTAAACTGGATCCATCAACCATAAAGGACAAATTATTAAGATAAATTTGTGCTAGATTATTATTATAATTTACATCAAAAAAACTATTTAAATTATTGATTTTAAGTGCTTTAAATTTATCTTTTTTTATTGTTACATTATTAAGATTAGTGCTTCCATCAACCCTTACTATTTGCGCATCTTTTAGATAAACATCCGCACTTAAATCACCAATACCAGTTGATATATTTGCTGGGTAATCAAACCATGGGCTTAATTTAGCAAGTTCAAAATTATTGAGCTTAATATTAAAATATCCTTCTAGATCATCATAATTTTCAATACTCCTAATATCGATAAACCCATTTAAACCTACATGCTCATCAGAACCAGGATTAATAAGCGAATTGACCATAAACTCTCTTCGGCCAATAAACGATAATAATTTTGAAGATCCATAGCTAAAATTAAGGTCATTTAACTGTAAAATATCATTACTTCTAGTAAGGTCTTGCCAACTAAGTTGTCCTTCGTTTATTATCACGTCGTCTTGATTTAGTAACCAGCTTGAAAGGCCAAGGTTGTTGTTACCCATTGTAAAATCAATGCCATTAATGGAAATAAGTCCATTTACATCCCTTACGATATTTATATTTGGCCGATCAAGCTGCACTCTATCAATAACCGGGGAAAACTTAACCAGTGAAAGCCAAGAAAAATCAAATTCCATCCTATCCGCAGCTATGGATTTTTTGTAATTTTTGTTATGAATCTTAAAGCCATTAACAATAATGCTTGGGTTTGTGAAATGCCATTGAGCTTCAACAGAATCAATCTCTACGTCATAGCTTATTCGTGCTTCTAATTCCTTTTCTATAAGCCCTTTAACAAATACTGTATTAGATTTAAGGAAGAAATAAGCCGCAACCGTTCCAATAAGCAATACAAAAATTAATCCTAAAAGTAAGGGAAAAATAAATTTTTTTGTGAAAAAAATTATTTTATACATGTTTTTATTGATATGACATTAATAGAATCAGTTTATATCAAAATGGGTGTAAAACTATAATTATTTAAATTCAAATGTATTACTACCTTATAGTAAATTTTTTGTAAAATTATCTAAGTTGTTTTTCATACAATAATTGATAGAATGAATTCCTAATCTAAAAAAAGTTGCTGCCTAACGCTATGAAATTTTTTCTTTTTTTAATTTTCTTTATACCCTTTTTTGCTCACTCGGGTGCACTTAGTATAGCTGAAGATAAAATTCCAAAAGCATTAATAATTGAACACATTGGTGACTCGTATGCAGGAAGTTATGAGGCTCCGGATGGTTCTGTTGTACCTGCAGAAAAGCGTCATAAGAATGATTATTCTGGCACCTATATCTATGAGGGAAATTTCAATGATTTTCCATATTGGGTAAAGAATGGATGTAGAGGTGAATTTGTTGTTAACGAATGTCGTTGCTATATTTATTTTTATAAAAAGAGTATGACATGGGTCTTAGTTCCTCAGCCACCTGGAACATCAGGTAAATTATATGGGGCCGATAATGATTGGTTAGCAAATGCATATAATGATGCTAAATGGCCATGGCTTGGAAAATGGAGTAACAACATTAAAGGGTTAACAATAAATAATGATATCGACTTAAAAAAAGCTAGGATAGAGGCAAAGATAAACGCATGTCCTGTTGAGGATGAGGAAAAAAACCCAAAAAAAATCAATCAAGAAGTACAAGACCCAATAGTAACCAATAAACCGTTATCGCCACAATCACAAAAAAAGGGTAGCAATGAATTTCAAGATGATCTTGATGCTAATAATAGGATTGGTGAGGAACTTGATACAGATAATGAATATAACGCCAGCGACAAGGATAGAAGAGTTATAGCCCCTGATTCAGAGATAAATATCATTCGTGAAGAACAAATAGCGCAAAAAGGTAAAAATGACAAGCCAAAATTATTGACTGCAATTGAGGTTCAGAATGGAGGAATTTACGTTGGTGAAACTAAAAATGGGCAACCTAATGGAGTTGGGATAATTCGCTTTGAGGAGCGAGGCATAGTTTATTTAGGTGAATGGGAACAAGGTGCTCCACATGGTGTGGGAATAAAATATGAAAAAGAATCAGATGACTTCTATTTTGGAGAATTTAAGAATGCCCAAAAGGATGGTAAAGGTAGGACATACTTCGCTGAATCAGCGATAGATGAAGTTATAGATAAGATGATAAGAATTGAATTCAAATCTATAAAAGATATGAAATTTTGGGTCAATAATATTAAATCAGCAGTTGCTTCTTATACTAAACTAACTAAGTATTCTGGAACCTTTAAAAATAATCTTATGCATGGTCAAGGAATGCTCAAATATGAAGATGATGCACTCTATTCAGGAACTTTTTTTAAAGACTTTCCAAATGGGCAGGGAAAAAAGAACTTTGCTAATGGAGATTTCTATCAAGGAAATTTTAAGGATGGCGATCCATCTGGAAATGGAGTCTTAAAGTCGGGTGACGGATCAGAGTATTCTGGAGAATTTAAAAAAGGACTTGCTCACGGCAAGGGTAAAAAAAGGTTTCCTGACCGCACCATATATGTAGGTGAATTTAAAAATGGGGATGCGAACGGTAAAGGAACTTTTACAGATAAATTTAAAAATAAATTTACTGGCATTTGGAAAGATGGCAAATTAATTAACGAAGAGGTACCAAAGAAGTAGAAAAACTACTCTGGTGTTTTTACTAACCTTAAATAAGGTTTAAGCGTTTTATAACCATCTGGATACTTATCATTTGCTTGCTCATCAGATACTGCTGGCGGTATGACCACATCATCCCCTTTCCTCCAATTAACTGGGGTAGCTACCTGATGATTTGCATTCATTTGCAATGCATCAAGCAATCTTATTATTTCATCAAAATTTCTCCCAGCACTCATTGGGTAAATAAGCATAGCTTTAACCTGTTTATCTGGACCAATGATAAAAACTGATCGTATGGTTGCATTATCCTGAGCAGTTCTTGGGCCTGGACTTGCATTAGGATGAATCATATCGTAAAGCTTGGACACTTTAAGCTCATTATCCCCTATTAAAGGAAAATTCATAGTACATGATTGCGTTTCTTCAATATCCCCTATCCAATTTTGGTGATCCTCTACAGAGTCGGTACTTAAACCAATAGCTTTGGTATTACGACTATCAAATTCAGGCTTAAGTTTTGATACATATCCTAACTCGGTAGTACATACTGGCGTAAAGTCTTTTGGATGAGAGAAAAGAATGGCCCAGCCTTCACCAATCCATTCATGAAAATTTATTTCACCATGGGTAGTGTCAATATTAAAATCAGGAGCCTCATCACCAATTCTTATAGTCATTTAAATTATCCAGTATGATTAATAAATATATTTTATACTAAATAGACTATTTTTTTAAACGAAGGAGTGTGTAAAATATCTTATTGATAACGGCTTAGCATTCATAATATGAATTACTCACAAGACTGGCAATTAGAAAATAGTTATACTGATTTGCCTGAACAATTCTTTACCAAAATTAACCCTGTACCTGTTAGCGCTCCAAAACTTTTGATATTTAATAATGAATTAGCAAAATCTTTAGGGATTGATTTAGATTTTGATGATAAAGAAATGCTAGCAAATCTCTTCTCAGGAAACACACTACCTAAAAATACCAATCCGATTGCCCAGGCATATGCAGGCCATCAGTTTGGCCATTTTTCTATGCTAGGAGATGGTCGTGCACACCTTATTGGAGAAAAAATTTCTATCGATGGTAAACGATATGATATTCAGTTCAAGGGATCAGGTCAGACACCCTACTCACGTGGGGGTGATGGAAGGGCTGCTATTGGACCTATGTTGCGTGAATATTTAATCAGCGAGGCAATGCATGCCTTAAAAATTCCTACTACCCGAAGTTTAGCTGTAGTTTCAACTGGGGAATCCATTATGAGGTCATCCCTATTAGATGGAGCTATTCTCACTCGTGTAGCCTCAAGTCATATAAGAATAGGAACCTTTGAATATGCCAATAGAATGCTTGGATATGATCAACTAAAAAAATTGGCTGATTATGCAATAGAACGTCACTATCCAGAAATTTTAGATCATGAAAATATCTATCTCGATTTTCTTAATGCTGTTATTGAAAGGCAAGCTAAACTTGTCGCATCCTGGATGCATATAGGCTTTATTCATGGTGTCATGAACACTGATAATATGAGTATAAGTGGAGAAACGATTGATTATGGACCGTGCGCATTTATGGATATTTTCTCAATGGATAGAGTCTTTAGTTCTATTGATTATCAAGGTCGTTATAAGTTTGGAAGTCAGGCACATGCTGCGCATTGGAATTTAGGTAGATTAGCTGATAGCTTGCTTCCGCTTTTACATAAAGATATGGATGAGGCAATCAAGCTAGCAGAAGCATCGCTATCTGGTTATAGTAAGATTTTCAATGATGCATGGATTACAGGCATGCGCCATAAACTTGGCATAGATAATGAGGAAGTTGAGGATTTATCTTTAGCTCAAAATTTATTGGAGTGGATGCAAAATGAAAAAATAGATTACACAAAAACTTTTTATGATTTGAGCCAAAAGTCACTTCCAGACAATGAAATTTACAACTCTAAAGACTTCCAAAAATGGCACTCACTATGGCAAGTAAGGTTAGCGAAAAATTCAACGTCAATTAATTCTTCTTTAAAAATGATGCAAGCTAATAATCCTGTAATTATTCCGAATAATTATTATGTAGAAGAAGCATTAAAAGCATCAGAAGAAGGTGACTTAAAAGCATTTCTTACATTGCTAGAAGTTCTTAAAAAACCATTTGAAGCCACAAAACTTAACGAACCTTATCGAAGTACCACCATAAATCCAATTCCAAATTATCAAACCTTTTGTGGCACATAAGTAAAAAAATATTTTGCTAATTAATTGTAAGTTTTTTTAACATGAATATTTGAGGTATTAATTTTTTTCTTTAAGAAATCAAATTTACGCTCAAAATGACAGCTATAACCCTTTGGATTTTTTTTGAGATATTTCTGGTGGGATTCTTTTGCCAAATAAAAGGTAGAAAAAGGAACTACCTCTGTAACAACGTGACTATCCCATAGTCTTGATTGGTCCACAACCCCAATGATGTTATTTGCAATTTCTTTTTGTTGCTCGGAAATATAAAATATAGCAGATCGATATTGTGTGCCTTTATCATTACCTTGCTGATTGATTGTCGTAGGATCATGTATTTTAAAAAAATAAAGTAATAAATCCTCGTATTCTAAAATTTTACTATCATATTTAACTTCTATACTTTCAGCATGCCCAGAAGTGCCTTTGCTAACATCTTTATATGTGGCATTTTTTAAATGGCCACCTGAAAACCCTACTTTGGTATTTATTACACCAGGAAGTTTTCTTATTAATTCCTCAAGACCCCAATAGCATCCACCTGCTAGGTATGCAGTTTCAATGTTGATATTTTTTTCATCAGCGATTACCTGATTTAGTATAAAAATAAAGATTATTAATATTTTTTTCACTTAAATTACCTCTTATTTATCTTTGTTTTTTTTAATTTCGTCTTTTAGGGGCTTGTATACATCTTTTTTATCTAAGGTTATTTCACAACGATAGTAGAAAGGTTTATTCATAAAATGTTGAGACATTATTAGTGTTTTTCTATCAAGATTATATCTGTGAACTGAAATTTTTATGCCGTTAGCTTCATAAGGTAATTCATTATCCTTTATGATATTTCCGTCAATAAATGGCTGGCTACATGAATAAGCTTTACACCATAGCCTTATGGGTGGCATGTATGTAGGCCTAAAAGATGGATTCTTAATATCTTTTATTGACATATACCCTTCTTTACATGACCCTGATTCCATAAGTGCTTGATATTTATTCTTGTGAAATTCACTTTCTGGAAACTCGTTTTCACACTTAACTACTTGTGAGCATATTAAACCTTTGTTTTCTAAAGGTACCTCTTCTCCAAATACGAAATAAGGAATGAGAAATAAAATTGAAAATATTTTTTTCATAAAATCAGTCTACCCAGTGATAATTAAGCCAGCAAAAATTTATAACAAAAAACAATATGTAATGATTTGAAGTTATATAATTATACTGAGTAAATTTAAATATTTTTTAAACGCAAGATTTAAACCAATAAAAGGAGGATGTAAGTATGAAAAAATTTCTATTCATTTTACTTTTCTCTCTTTCCTCACTTACTTTTGCTAATGACTTTTCTGGTTTTTATATAGGAGCCAATATCAGTAATGATAAAAATGAATTTAATCTTGTATCTAAAAAAATTTCAACTGGAGAACCATACGGCTGGAGAGTGGATAGTGATGATAGTGACTTAAGTTTTGGTCTAAATACTGGTTTTAATAAAATAATTAATTCAAAAATACTCTTAGGCGTTGAGGTTGGCTACAACCATTCAGACAATAATCAAAAGAAAGATGGAATTTGCCATTTTAACAACGGGGATTGTCCTGTTGATAATTTTTCTTACCCTGTTAAATTCACCAATGAAAAAGATATGTCAATAAAAGGTCGCTTTGGTTATCTTTTAACACCGAAAACTCTTATATATATCTCAGGAGGATTCACAAAAGCTTGGATCCAAGCTGATTACTTTAATGAGGCTGGAACATCAATCGTCGACACTGAATCTAAAAATTTTAATGGAATAAGGTATGGAGTAGGATTTGAATATTTTCTTTGGGATAATTTATCTTTGCAAGGAACAATTGCTCAAGCAGATTATAAAGATGAGGATTTTTTAAAAAATGCAGATTCCAATTACGAACTTTCCACTGATTACAATACCATAGACATTGACACCCAATCATTAAGTATCGGCATAAATTATCATTTTTAAAGCAGTAAAATATGGCGGAAGAGGTGAGATTCGAACTCACGGTGGGCGCGAACCCACGTCGGTTTTCAAGACCGGTGCATTAAACCACTCTGCCACTCTTCCGAAGGCGAAATTTTATCATAGGCTGGAAAAATCTTGAAGCTATTCCTTAGTTAAGGTGTCGAGATACCCAAACTGTGAAAAGTCACGAATTCTCATAGGATAAAGTTTTCCTATAAGATGATCGCATTCATGCTGCACAACCCTGGCATGAAATCCATCAACCTCTCTATCAATCTCATTACCATGCTGATCCTTACCTTGATAACGAATTTTTTTAAACCTTGGGACTACCCCCATAAGTCCAGGAACAGATAAACAACCCTCCCATCCATCTTCTTCCTCATTACCAATAGGTGTAATTTCAGGGTTAATGAGCACCGTGAAAGGAACTTGATCTGCCTCTGGGTATCTTTCATTGGAATCAAAGCCAAAGATGACTAATTGCATCCCTAAACCTATTTGCGGCGCTGCTAACCCAGCACCATCATTTTCCTTCATAGTATCAATCATGTCCTCAATAATAGAATCAAGCTCGGGTGTATTAAATTTTTCTACCGGCTTAGCGACTTCAAGTAGAGTTGGGTGCCCCATTTTTAAAATTTCTCTAGTTGCCATAATTTTCCACAAAGGATGTAATAATTTGAATCACATCGTCCATCATACCTTTGGATTGTTGAGTAATTTCTTGATGGGATATGCCATCACTACTAGTCCCTCTTCCTGCGGCTTGGTTGGCTACAGGGCAAAGTGCCACATAAGCAATTTTTAATTCCCTAGCCAAAGCTGCCTCTGGCATACAAGTCATGCCGACAATAGTGGCACCATCTTTTTCATAACGGTCAATCTCAGCAGCTGTTTCTAGTCGCGGACCTTGTACCGCAGCATAAACCCCTGTAGATACTAATGAAATATGAAGTTTTTTAGTCACATTCATCAAGTTTTTTCGCAAGGTTTTGTCGAAGGGATAAGTAAAATCAATATGTTCAACCACATCATTAACCCCATCAAAAAAAGTGTGTTCACGTCCGTAGGTATAATCAATAATTTGGTCAGGCAATACCATCATCCCTGCTGCAATATCTTGCTTTATAGAACCTACGGTTGCAACGGAAATAATATCTTTGACCGTTAAATGCTGAAGCCCCCAAAGATTGGCGCGGTAATTTATTTTGTGCGGTGGTATAGCATGATCATTTCCATGCCTTGGTAAAAAAGCTATTTTTTTCCCAGCTACATCACAAATAGATACAGGGGCAGACATTGCTCCAAAAGGAGTATCAATTTTTTCTTCGGAATCAACCACCAAATTCTTAATTTTATTGAGGCCAGTGCCACCAATTATTCCAAGCATAATTTTCCCGTTAAATTAAAATTGTAACTTTCATATGGCATACTTTTAATATGCCACATTATATAACGTTAAATGAAGCTCGCAATATCAAAAGGCATTACGAAAATTTTCCAGTAGCCTCATTATTGCTCCCAAAAAAACAGCGTGATGCTGCAGTGATTCTTTATAAATATGCCAGAGAGTGTGATGATATTGCTGATGAAGGGACATCTGATACTAAAAAACGTATGACTCAATTACAACCATATATTGATGATATTGAACATATTAAAAATTCTACTACTCCTTCAATGCCGCTCTTTATCGACATCCAAAAAGTATGTGCTGAGTTTAATATTGATTCCGACTTATTAGTTCGTCTTATGGAAGCATTTACCCAAGATGTGCATAAAAAACGCTATAAAAATATGGGTGAAGTAGAGGATTACTGCCATAAAGCAGCCTGCCCTGCAGGAGAGATGATTCTTACCTTATTTAACCATAATCAACAAAAAAATATTACCTACTCCAATCACCTATGCATTGCTTTGGCTATGATTGGCATGTTACAAGATATTCATGAAGATTATCTTAAAAATCGTATTTATATCCCACAGGATGACTTCACACAATTCAATTTGACTGAGCAAAACATTGCACAAAAAGCATTTACGGAAAACTGGCGGAGCTTTAAAGAGGAATGGTTAGTAAGAATAGATAATCATATGAAACAAGGAAAACTCCTAGAAACACAATTAACAGGAAGATTAAAGCTGCAAATAAGGGTGCTAATTTATGCCAGTAATTTATTAATTAAAAGAATGCGTATGAGTGATAAAAATTTATTTTCCCACGCTCCCAAGCTATCAAAATTAGACTGGGTTTATCAATTTTTACGAGCGTTAATATCTATATGACTCCTGATCAATATTGCCAACAAAAGACCAAAGCCAGTCATTCAAGCTTTGCATTTGCCTTTTTCTTCTTAAGTAAGAAAAAAAAGCTTGCATTGACAGCGTTATATGCGTTCTGCAGGGAAGTTGACGATATTGTGGATGATTGCAAAGAGAAAACTGTTGGAAAAAATAAGCTTGATGAATGGCGTCTAGAAATCGATCGTTTATATAATCAAGCTCCACAGCACCCAGTATCTGTTGCATTATCACCCCATATCGCTCCTTGTAAATTAGACAAAAAACACTTTATTGAGATTATTGATGGCATGGAAATGGATTTAAATTGCAACCGTTATAAGGATTTAAAAAAGCTCAAGCTTTATTGCTATCGGGCTGCATCCGCAGTAGGTCTATTATCTGCTCATATTTTTGGGTATACCAACAAATCTACATTACAGTATGCACATGACCTCGGTTTAGCTTTACAGATAACCAATATCATTCGCGATATAGCTGAGGATAGTGAGCGAGGGAGAATTTATATCCCATTAAAACTGCTAGATAAATACAACATATCTGAAAATGATGTATTGCTTAACAAAAATAATAAACAAATAGCTTTAATAGTTTATGAGCTCAGTAAGCTTGCAAAAAACTATTACGAATCTGCTATCAATCATCTACCTGATGAGGATAAAAATACACAAAAACCTGGTTTAATAATGGGAAATATTTATTTTGTTTTACTGCAGAAAATAATGGAAGGTAATAGTGGTAATACCTTAGGTAATAGAGTGTCATTATCAACTTATAAAAAATTGATTATCGCTATAACGACCTCTCTTGGAAAGACATGGATTTGTTAATGGATGATTAATTTAATAGCATCCATTAAGGAGTTTACTGGGTATATTGTGATACCGTTAATTTTTTGTTTAGCTTGATTAGCTTTTGGAATAATTGCCTTAGTAAAACCAAGTTTTGCTGCCTCTTTTATACGTTCCTGCCCTCTTTGTACGGGTCTTCCCTCACCTGCCAGTCCAATTTCCCCAAAAATTACGGTTTTCTGATCTATAGGTTTATTCCTAAATGATGAGACCACAGCACAAAGAATAGCTAAATCTACACCAGGCTCAGATATCTTTACTCCACCTACTGCATTAACAAAAACATCCTGGTCGTTACATGCAATACCTGCATGTTTATGCAATGCTGCGAGTAACATAGCTAATCTATTATTCTCCAAACCTACGGAAAGTCTTTTTGGTGAATGAGCTTGTGTGTTGTCGACCAATGCTTGTATTTCAATAAGTAATGGTCTGGTTCCCTCTTGCGTTACCGTTATGCATGCCCCATTTACTTGATCTTGATGGTGCGATAAAAAAAGGGCCGAGGGGTTAGCAACCTCTTTTAACCCTTTCTCTGTCATTGCAAATACACCAAGCTCATTAACGGCACCAAATCTATTTTTAGCAGCTCGAATCATCCTGAAACTAGAATTAGTATCTCCCTCAAAATAAAGAACCGTATCAACAATATGCTCTAAAACTCTCGGGCCAGCTAAAGTTCCCTCTTTAGTGACATGTCCCACTAAGATCATGGTGATAGCATTTTGTTTAGCTACCCGTGTCAACTGTGCAGCACATTCCCGAACTTGCGTAACTGAACCTGGTGCAGAGGTAAGTTCTTCTGAATAAATCGTCTGAATAGAGTCAATGACGACCACCTCAGGCTTATGTTTGTCAATATTTTTAATTATTTTTTCTAAGTTGATCTCAGATAACATCGCAATATCTGATACTTCCAGTTCCAATCGTTTTGCTCGCATAGCAATTTGTTGCGAGGACTCCTCACCACTTACATAAATAACATTACAAGGTGTAGATGGCTGCGAAGTAATTTTAGATAAAGCTTGAATCAGTATAGTTGATTTTCCAATACCAGGATCCCCACCGAGCAGAATGACTCCACCAAGAACAAACCCTCCGCCAAGAACCCTATCAAACTCCGTGATACCTGTATTTCTTTTGTGTATCTCCGAAGTTTCTACTTCACTGAGTTTTTGAATATTTGATGACTGTGTGAGTGATGAGAATCTATTATTAATTTTTTCCTCAATAACCTCTTCAACAAGGGTATTCCAAGCCAAACAATGAGGGCATTGACCTTGCCATTTAGTTGATTGCCCCCCGCATTCTTTACAGATATATGCAATTTTATTTTTTGCCATCAGGCATACTCCATAGGTACTCTAATAGAAGAAGAAATTGCACAAAGTAATTCATAGCCTACTGTTTTTGCTTCTTTGGCTACTTCATCCACAGATATGTTGGCTCCCCAAAGCTCAACTTCACTATGAATATCTGCTGATGATATATCAGTCAAATCAACAAAGAGCATATCCATTGATACTCTTCCTAGTGTTCGTGATATTTTTCCATCTACTAAGATAGGTGTTCCAGACGGCGCATGTCGAGGATATCCGTCAGCATATCCACAAGCAACTATGCCAACCCTCGTTTTTTTCGTTGCAACAAAAGTAGATCCGTAACCTACTGACTGCCCTTTGTTAAGATTTTGTACAGCAATAATTTTACTATGCAAAGACATGACAGGTTGAAGACCGATATCCTTACTTAAACGATCTTCAAAAGGACTAGCTCCGTATAACATAATTCCTGGCCTTACCCATTCCATATGCGTTTCAGGGTATCTAATTATAGCTGCTGAATTTGCCACCGATCTATCGTACCTATCGTCAATTACAGTATTAAATAATGTCAATTGATCTTTAATGCCAATGGATATATCTGCATTAGCAAAATGTGTCATTAAAATGATATTTCCAATATAAGGGCTATTTTCTAAAGACTGTATTAAACTTTTTATTTTTGAGGGTAAAAAACCTAGTCTATTCATACCAGTGTTAATTTTTAAATGAATATTTATTGGATTTTTTGGTTTTATTTGGTTTATAAAATCAATTTGTTGGGTGTTGTGAATAACGGCACCAATATTCATTTGGCTGCATACTTTGATTTCATAGGCACTGAAAAAACCTTCAAGCAATAACAGATGCTGATCGAAACCATATTCTCTTAATTGAATTGCCTCAGATAGAGATAATACGGCGAATCCTTCTGCGGATGACAGAGCCCTGGCTGCCTCTATGAGACCATGCCCATAAGCATTTGCCTTTAATACTGCCATAATTTTACTTTTAGGCGCTATGGATCGAACCCGCTCCAAGTTGCTAGCAAATGACTTTGTATTGAAAGTAGCTTTTAATGGTCTCATTCCTCAAGACCAACATCGTAACTTAACCCTGCATAATTTTCAAAACGCGTATATTGACCCAAGAAAGTTAATTTAACTCGCCCTGTTGGACCATTTCTTTGTTTGGCAATTAGTATTTCTGCAAGTCCTTTATCGGCAGATTCTGGATTATAAACTTCGTCGCGATATATAAACAAAATAACATCTGCATCTTGCTCAATTGCACCTGACTCTCTAAGATCTGACATTACAGGGCGTTTATCAGGTCGTTGCTCCAAACTTCTATTAAGTTGTGAGAGAGCAACTACAGGTACATTTAATTCCTTGGCTAAAGCTTTAAGAGATCGAGAAATTTCTGATATTTCAGTTGCCCTATTCTCGCTTTGTTTACCTCCTGGCGCAGCCATAAGCTGAATGTAGTCAATTACAATCAAACCTAACTGTCCGGTTTGTCTTTGTAATCGTCTTGCCCTTGCTCTTACCTCAAAAGAGTTTAGTGCTGATCCCTCATCAATGTGTATAGGTGCCTCATTTAGCTGACCTAATGCATCAGTTAACTTTTCCCAATCATCATCATCCAACTGTCCAGTTCTCATTTTATGCTGATCAACCTTCCCCACAGAACCAATAAGTCTTGTTGTAAGCTGGTTAGATGCCATCTCCATTGAAAACACTGCGACTGGTAATTTTTTATCAATTGCCACATTTTCCGCAATATTTAGGGCAAGAGAAGTTTTTCCCATTGATGGTCTTCCAGCAACTATAATTAGATCACCTGGTTGCAGGCCAGATGTCATCTTATCTAAATCTGTAAAACCTGAAGCGACACCTGTGACATCACTACCATTTTCCATTCTAGTCTCAACATCTTGAATTACTTGCGGAAGCAAATGCTGTATATCCTCAAAACCAATATTTTCTCTCTTACCGGATTCTGCAATTTTGAAAATTTTTGCCTCAGATTCATCCAAAAGTTCTTGTGCATCTCTTCCTTGCGGTGCATACGCATTCTCAGCTATATCTGATCCAACTTGAACAAGGCTTCGCATAATAGAACGTTCACGAACAATAGTTGCATAACCTCTAATATTGGCTGACGTAGGGGTATTTTCTGACAAAAGGCCTAAGTATGCCAACCCACCGACAGTAGCTAATTCAGCGTTCTTCTCAAGAGACTCACCTACAGTAATAATATCTGCTGGCTGATTAGCTTCAATAACTTTGATAATATGCTGAAAAATTAATTGGTGGTCATGGCGATAAAAATCTATTACATTAACAATATCAGCAATCTTATCAAGCGCCTCATTGTCAATTAAAAGGCCTCCAAGCAATGATTGCTCAGCCTCAACCGAATGCGGTGGTAATTTTAGGTTTTCAATTTGATCATCTGCCATTCTATGATTATAACGAATAAAAAAAAGGCTGCCCTATTGGCAGCCAAAAAAAATTAAATTAATTTTATTCTGTTTCTTCAGCAACAACAGATACCATAATATTTGCAGTTACATCTTGAGCAAACGCCAGTGTGATTTCAAATTCCCCTACATTTTTGATTGGGCCCTCTGGCATACGTATTTCAGATTTTTCTACCTTATGCCCTGCAGCAACTAATAACTCAGCAATGTCTATATTACTTACGGAACCAAAAAGCTTACCATCGATGCCTGCTTTTTGTTTAGACTCAACCTTTGTACCATCTACATCTTTAGCTCTTTTCTCTGCAGCTTTAACCATTGTTGCCTGGGCCTTTTCTAATTCAGCCCTTTTAGTTTCAAATTCAGCTTTATTTTCCTCTGTTGCTCTTTTAGCTTTACCTTGAGGTATCAAGTAATTACGACCAAAACCATCTTTAACATTAACAACATCTCCTAATTCACCCAGATTAGTTATTTTTTCCAGTAAAATAATTTGCATGATTTATTACCCCTAATGTTTATCTGTGTATGGAAGCAGTGCTAAAAATCTTGCACGTTTAACTGCTGTTCCTAATTGTCTTTGATATTTTGATTTAGTTCCAGTAATTCTAGCAGGAATTAATTTACCATTTTCTGTAATAAAATCTTTAAGCAAATCTACATCTTTGTAATCTACCTCATTAATTCCCTCTGCAGAAAATCTGCAATACCTTCTTCTTTTGTACATTTCTCTTGCCATTACAAACTCCTATATTTTGTTAATTTGGGTTATATGAAAGATATTTTGATTTGACTTTAATGATTTTTTTTCTAAAAAACCATAAAATAAATATCTATCTCCAACAGTTAAAATTTCTTTAGTTAGTTCTCCAATAACCACAGATTCAATCTCTAAATTTACGATCTTACTAAGTGCTGCCTCTTTTTGTCTTGAAGTATGCTTAATTCGCAAACCTAAAACAGCTAAACCAGCTGGAGTAAAACGTATCTTTTCTAAATAAACAATCTCACCATCAAGTGAAAAATTATTCAATGCTTAAGCTTTTGCCTCTTCGACTTTTTTTTCAGGCTTTTCCTCAGTATCTTTTTTTGAAACCTCGGGTGAATCCTCTTTTACTTTATCACCAACTAAAGACTTTGATTTTTCCTCTTTCATCATTGGTGAAGCCTCTGTAACTGCAGTTTTAGTAGAAAAAACTAAATGTCTAATTACAGCATCATTAAACTTAAAGCTATGCTCTAGCTCAGCCAGTGCTTCAAGAGTACATTCGATATTCATAAGAACGTAGTGCGCTTTGTGAATTTTTTGAATTGGATAAGCAAGCTGACGTCTTCCCCAGTCCTCTAATCGATGAACATTACCTTTATGGCTTTTGATTAATGACTGAAGGCGCTCAATCATAGCGGGGACTTGTTCGCTTTGATCTGGATGTACAACAAAAACTACTTCGTAGTGTCTCATGGACTCTCCTTATGGTTTGTAGTCTCCAGCATAAACTGTGAGACAAGGATTAAAAGTTACGACATTATATTATTTTTTTTAATAAAATCAAACGCTTTATATGCGATCTTTAATATTAGGGCCGTACAACCGCTCTTTTAAAAATTTTATTTGGTCTCTCGTTTTTGCTGCACTCTCAAAATTTAAGTCTCTAGCAAATTTATGCATAACCTTTTCTAGTTTAGAAATCTCTTTTATGATTTGTGGCTCAGTAAAGTCCTCATACTTTCTATTTTCCTTTTTGGCATCTTGCTGTTTTTTATGTTCCTCCACGTCTTCTAAGCCATCAATAATATCTTTTATTCTTTTTTTTATGCCAATAGGTGTGATGTTATTTTCCTTGTTGAAGGCTATTTGCTTTACTCTTCTTCGAGATGTTTCATCTATTGCAGCCTTCATACTTCTTGTAACTGTATTTCCATAAAAAATTACCTTTCCATTTAAGTTTCTTGCAGCTCTTCCAGCTGTCTGAATTAATGACCTCTCTGACCTTAAAAAACCTTCTTTGTCAGCATCTAAAACTGCGACAAGAGACACCTCTGGAATATCCAATCCCTCTCTAAGTAAATTTATACCCACTACCACATCAAATTTTCCAATACGTAAGTCACGAATAATTTCTACTCTTTCAACTGTATCAATCTCAGAATGGAGATATCTCACCTTAATTCCGTGCTCAATCAAATAATCTGTTAAATCCTCAGCCATTCTTTTAGTTAAAGTTGTGGCTAACACTCTCTCCTTACTCTCCACACATAATTTAATCTCCCCAAGCAAATCATCAACTTGTGAATCTGCAGGTTTCACAATAATTTCTGGGTCTATCAAGCCGGTAGGTCTGGCTACTTGCTCAATAATAATATTTGAATGATCTGCTTCATAATCTGCTGGAGTAGCGGAGACAAAAATAGTTTGAGGGAGAATACTTTCAAACTCCTCAAAACGTAATGGTCTATTATCATGTGCTGATGGTAGTCTAAAACCATAATCTACAAGATTATTTTTTCGTGCTCTATCCCCTTTGGACATACCTCCAATTTGCGGAACTGTCACATGACTTTCATCAATAATCATTAAGGCATTATTAGGTAAATAATCAAGTAATGTTGGTGGAGCGTCTCCCGGCTTTCTTCCTGATAAATGACGAGAGTAATTTTCGATTCCCTTGCAAAAACCGATTTCGTTAAGCATCTCTAGATCAAATTTTGTTCTTTGCTCTATTCTTTGTGCTTCCACTAATTTTTTTTGATCAGTAAATTCTTTTATTCGAGATTGCAACTCAACTTTAATATTCTCCATGGCATTTAATACTGTTTCTCTTGGAGTAACATAATGGCTTGAAGGGTAAACGGTGAATCGTTTAACCTTTTCAAAAATTTGACCTGTTAATGGGTCAAAGGTTGATATTCCCTCAATAACATCATCAAATAAAGCCACACGAATTGCGGTTTCTGAATTTTCTGCAGGAAAAATATCAATTACATCTCCACGAACTCTAAAACATCCTCTAGAAAAATCAAAATCATTTCTTTCGTATTGCATTGCAATTAAGCGAAGTATGATATTTCTTTGTAAAAGTTTTTCACCCACCTGCATATAAAGCACCATACCCTGATAATCCACAGGATCACCAATTCCATAAATAGCTGATACGGTAGCAACAATAATAGAATCATCTCTCTCAAGAAGCGCTTTAGTCGCGGAAAGACGCATTTGCTCAACGTGATCATTTATACTCGAATCCTTTTCAATAAATACATCCCGACCAGGTACATAAGCTTCCGGTTGATAATAATCATAATAAGAAACAAAATATTCAACAGCATTATGTGGAAAGAATTCTCTAAATTCAGAATAAAGCTGTGCAGCTAAAGTTTTATTTGGAGCCATAACAATTGCAGGTCTCCCTGTTCTTGCAATAACATTAGCAATCGTATAAGTTTTCCCAGAGCCAGTTACTCCAAGCAATGTTTGAAACTTCTCGCCATTGTTTACACCTTCAGTTAGCCTATCAATTGCATTTGGTTGATCCCCTGCGGGGTCAAACAATTTATTGAGGGTATATGGGCTATTTGGAAATGATTGACTCAATGGAATAACTTAAATTAAAAAAAATATTTTAACAGGGTTGAGAACTTTAATGTTTATTTACAGTCTTGAAGTATGTTAAATAAATATATATTAAAGAATCTATGGACATCATTTATAAGTTTTTTCTCCTTTTGCTAATCACCACAAACGTAAATGCTTACGATCAGGCTAAATTAATGAATGCATGGTCTTCCGTAGTAATGATAAGGGGATATACCGAAAGTGGTTCTTTAGCGTACGGCTCAGGTGTAATAGTCGGAAAAAATGAAGTAATTACCAATTGTCATGTTTTGAGAAGGACAGAAAAACCATGGGTTTCTCAAGGTGATACTTCTTATTCAATTGAAGGTGTTCAAGCCAATAGATGGCAAGATCTATGCCTACTTACCTTATTTCAACTCAACAGAGAACCTGTTCCTATAGGTAATAGTAAAGACCTTATTAAAGGACAAGAATTAGCAGGTATTGGCCATTCTAATGGCTCTCCAGTTCCTTTAACCACTGGTGGCTATATGATATCAACTTACGATATGGAGGATGGAAGCATCATCTTAAGCTCTGCCAAATTTAGGTTGGGAGCAAGTGGAAGCGGTCTTTTTGATATGGAGGGTAACCTGGTTGGAATTAATACCTTTAAAACTACAGGTTATGGCTCATACTTTTCTATGCCCGCTGAATGGATTCACCAACTAAGGAAACAACCTATGGAAAAAGAATTTCCAATAACAGGTAAAGCTCTGTGGGAGGAAAAAGAAGAGGATAAACCTTTCTTTCTAAAAATAGCTATTCCTAAAGTAAAAGAAGATTGGGTAAATTTTATTGAAGTTACTTCTGAGTGGACAACTGAGGAAAAAGATAACACAGAAGCTTGGTATGAACATGGGTATGCAAACGAAATGTTGAATAAAAATGAAAAAGCTTTGCTGTCATATCAAAAGTCACTTGCATTAGATAAAAATAACTCTGATGCACTTTTTCGTATGGGAATCATTAATAATAAATTAGGGTTAACAGATGAAGCTATTAAAATTCATACGTCGTTAAATAAGCTTAATCCTGCAAGAGCTGACGAATTAAATGAAATTATTAACTGCAAAAATAAATGTAAGAATTAATTTTTATTTGTTAAAAAGTTTTTTTTCAGTAAAATTAAATATTAATTAAATCTTAAGTTTGGAATAAATTTGTCAAAGTCACCACTATCCTCATGCGTAAATCGTATAGAAGAATCCCCTACACTTGCAATTACAGCCAAAGCCATAAAACTCAAAGCAGAAGGAAAGGATATTATTGCTCTTGCGGCTGGAGAGCCGGATTTTGATACACCTGACTTCATTAAAGAAGCTGCAATAAAAGCAATTAACAATGGATTTACGAAGTACACACCTGTTTCTGGAACAGCATCTTTAAAACAAGCGGTATTAGATAAATTTAAAAGAGATAATGGTATAAATTATAAAATTGATGAGGTTGTTATAAGCGTTGGTGGCAAGCAAAGCATTTTTAACCTTTGTCTTGCAATTTTAGAGCATGGAGATGAGGTTATTATTCCTGCACCCTATTGGGTGTCTTATACGGATATAGTAAACCTTACAGGAGCCTCACCGATCATTGTAGAGTGTGATATAGATCAGAACTTTAAAATTACCCCTAGCCAACTTGAGCAAAATATCACAAATAAAACAAAGCTCATTTTTTTAAATTCTCCATCCAATCCAACAGGTGCCGTATACAGTCAATCAGAGCTTAGAGCTCTAGCTGATATCCTAATTCGTCACCCTCAAGTTTATATAGGTACTGATGATATTTACGAGCATATTAATTTATCAGGAGAATCATTCAATAATATCCTTATGATTGAGCCCAGCCTGAAAGATCGGGTAATTATATTAAATGGTGTTTCTAAGGCATATTCAATGACTGGTTGGAGAATTGGTTTTGCTGCTGGTCCTAAATCAATTATTAAGGCTATGAGTAAATTACAATCGCAATCAACATCTAATCCAACATCTATTTCGCAAGTAGCTGCTGAAGCAGCATTAAATGGTGGTAAGGAGTGTATGTTACCTATGTTAAAAGCATTCAAGGAAAGGCATAATTTTGTTTTAGAAAAACTTAATGATATTGATGGTTTTAAATGTATACCTGCCGAGGGTGCCTTCTATGCATTTATTGATGCTAAAAAAGCAATTAATAATTTGTTTTATAATAAAATAATAAAAGCAGCTAATGATTTATCATTTACGGAATATCTTATTGAAAGCCAAGGTGTTGCAGTTGTTCCTGGATCGGCCTTTGGCCTAGATGGTTACTTCAGGATATCTTTTGCAACTTCCATGGAAAATCTTATTGAATCAATGAAGAGAATTAAACGGGCGGTAGAAGGTTAAAAAAAAGTGTGAGATTGGTTGACCAGAATGTAATTTCTGCTTATCATCTCACCCTTAGATTATTCCCCAATAGCTCAGTCGGTAGAGCAATGGACTGTTAATCCATGTGTCCCTGGTTCGAGCCCAGGTTGGGGAGCCAAAAAAAAAGGACTCTATATAGAGTCCTTTTATTATTGAAACTTTAAAATTTTTAAATTTCAGAAAAATATTTTTCAAATCTTTCTTTTCCTCCAGCTTGAGTTTCTATCGCCTTTTTTGCCTCATCTAAATTAGAGGATGGATCACCCACCACTATTAAACCAACCATGCCAAGCATAGCGTGTGGCGTGCAATTGTAACCGTAAACACCTTCTACATCAAATTTTACAGTAATCGACTTCTCACCTTTTTTCTTGGTAAGCTTTCCAGACCATGGCTTTGCTCCCTTTGGCAGCATAGATTTAATAGATACAGAATTATGCATCGCATCTCCATCCCATGTAACACTATCACCAACCGAAACCTTTAATACAGGAGGATCAAATACAAACATGTTCGGTGGTGCACCATTCAGCATTTTTACAACGTGTTCTGCTGAAATTGCATTCCCATAAAAGGCTACTAAAAATAAAATTGCATATAACTTGATGCTTTTCATATTACTCCTTTTGAAATTATTAATTAGCGACTATAAAATTCCACAACATCTTTAGGGCTCATGATTGTTGCATAAGGTATTTCATCCGATGATGGAAACCTGATGTAAGTCGTACTAAAGGTTTTTAAGTCAAGATTAAGATATTCAGGTATATCTCGCTCAAGTTTACTAGTTGATTCAATAACAAAGCCAAGGTTCCTACTTTTTTCTTTTATATCAACAATATCTCCTGGTTTACAACGATAAGATGGAATATTTACAATAGACCCATTAACCCTTACATGTTTGTGATTGATAAATTGCCTAGCAGCAAAAACAGTAGCAACAAAATTTGATCGGTAAACTATTGCATCAAGTCGTGATTCCAATAATATTAAAAGATTTTCACTTGTATCACCTTTTTGAGCAAAAGCCTCTTTAAATATATTTTTGAACTGCTTCTCTCCGATATTACCGTAGTATCCTTTTAGCTTTTGTTTTTCTCTAAGCTGAACGCCATAATCACTTCTTCTTCTATTCCCTTTTGGCCCATGTTGTCCAGGGCCATATACCCGATTTACTGTTGGGCAATTTTCACGGCCCCAAATATTTTCACCCATTTGTCTAGATAATTTATTTTTTGGTTTTTTTCTTACACTGCTATTAGCCATTCTTTTTCCTTTAATTAATTTAGTGAGGTCTCCACACAGCTTGAAATTCTTTTCGTGATGGAATAAGTAGATCTGCTTTTTCTAGAATTATCGATAAAGAAATCAATAACTTATAGACAATCCTTGATTCCTCTGGTTTAAGCCAGCTTGAAAATGATTCTCTTGCATTTTCAAAATTATCATTTTGTAAAAAATATAATGCCGCTAGTATCTTATACTCTCCGTAGTGCAGATGATTACAGAATTCACCACCTATGACCCCTTTTTCTGTTGCGCCATCTTTTATCGCTAAGGTTATTTCTTCAAATATAAATGAAATATCGGGTAGGTTGTGTTGCTCTGTGCATAGTGAAAATAAATCTCTTGGATTCTCTTTTGATGATATGCAATCTGTCCAATGTCTTAATGACCACACAACCATCATCTCAGAACTTTCAAGTCCAAATGAAAATACTGAGTTTTCAAGAAATTTTTTTGCCTGATGACTTACATTGTTCATTGTTATCCTTATTTACAATTTTTACTAATTGTAAATGAGAATCATTCGCATTACAATATTAAATCATTAGATTTTTTTGATGGTAATTAGGAAATTATTCCTTGGTATAGAAATAATAATATTTAAAGGAGACTTCTTTGCCTTCTTATTTCGGATAAACAGATCCCACTTGCTACACTAACATTTAAGCTCTCTACTTGACCTAACATTGGAATTGACACAAGTGTATCGCATAATTCACGGGTAAGTCTTCGCATACCCTTACCCTCTGAACCTAATACTATCGCAATAGGTCCAGTTAAGTTTTCTTGGTATAAATTTTTTTTAGTATCTCCATCAGTACCAATGATAAACAAACCGTTTTCTTTTAAATACCTTATTGTTCTGCCTATATTGGTAACAGCAATGAATGGTACTGATTCAGCCCCTCCACATGCGACCTTGCGAACAGTTGCATTAACTCCCACTGCATTATCTTTAGGACAAATAATCGCATGAACTCCCATTGCATCTGCAACTCTAAAGCATGCCCCAAGATTATGAGGATCCTCTATACCATCAAGTATTAAAAATAATAAAGGCTCTTTTGCTCCCTCTTCAACGATATCTTCAACTGTAATATATTTTTGTTTATTCTCAATGATATTTGCAATGACACCTTGATGTTTTGAATTAGGTATCATGCCATCCAATCTATTTTTAGAGCTTAAATGATAATTAATATTGTGTAATTTAATTAACTTTAATAGGTCATTCATTCTTGCATCATTTCTTGACTCATCAAGATAGATTTCCTTGACTGAGTTGACATCCAATCTTATTCGACTGGTTATAGAATGAAACCCATAAATAATTTTTTTTTCACTCACTTTCTTTTTCTTAACCTTTTATTTTTTGAAAAATGATTTACGTCTTTTCTACTCTTAATTTTTTTGGTTTTACCGTTTTTAGTATTCATTAGTGAAAGATCTATTTTTGATGTTTCCATATCTACTCTAACTACCTTAACTTTCAATCTATCCCCCAATCTATAGGATAGGTGTGTTCTCTCCCCAACCATCGCGTGCTTACTTTTTTCAAAAGTAAAATAATCATTACCAAGTTCAGTTACGTGCAATAAGCCCTCAATAAAAATTCCGTCTAATTCAACAAACAAACCAAATCCAGTAACACCTGAAACAGTACCCTCGTATATCTCACCAATTTTATCTTGCATGAAATAACATTTAAGCCATGACTCAACATCACGCGTAGCATCATCGGCACGTCTTTCCGTTCCTGAACAGTGCTCACCAAGTCGTTCGATATCTTTTATTTTTAATTTCTTTTTTTGAATTTTTGCTTTTATGGCTCTATGCACAATTAAATCTGGATATCTCCTTATTGGCGAAGTGAAATGTGTGTATGACGAATAAGCTAGGCCAAAATGACCTTTGTTTTGATTGCTATAGACAGCCTGTTGCATTGATCTCAAAACCACTGTTTGTAATAAGTGGGCATCTGGACGACTGGATATTTGCTTTATTAGTTGACCATAATGCTTGACTGTTGGCGAGTTTCCTCCATCCAAAAATAAGCCAAATTCAATAAGAAAACCTCTAAGGGTTTCCAATTTCTCTTCCGATGGTGTTTCATGATTTCTAAATAAGGCATCAACCCCTTTTTCTTGTAAAAATTCAGCAGAGCAAACATTTGCTGCCAACATGCACTCCTCAATAATGCGATGAGCCTCATTTCGATAAATAGGTTTAATATGATCAATCTTGCCATTAACATCAAAGATTATTGAAGTTTCAGCTGAATCAAACTCTAATGCACCTCTTTTTTTTCGCTGACTAAAAAGTAATTTAAAAATACTGTGAAGATTTTCTAAGTTTTCATATATATGATGATACTTTTCTTTCAACTCTACATTTTTCTTGTTAAGTATTTCGTCCGCTATAGTGTATGTCAGTCTTGCCTTGGATTGCATCACAGAAGGATAAAATGTATAAGAGGTAACCTTCCCTAGCTCACTAATATTCATGTCACAAACCATGCAAAGTCGGTCAACATTTGGATTTAAAGAACATAATCCATTTGATAATGATTCAGGTAGCATGGGAATAACCCTTCTCGGGAAGTAAACCGAATTACCCCTCTCTAAAGCCTCCTCATCAAGATTTGACCCCTTCTCCACATAAGCACTAACATCAGCAATAGCAACAATAAGTCTCCATCCATCTTTCGCTGGCTCAGCATAAACAGCATCATCAAAGTCCCGAGCTGTCTCACCGTCAATCGTAATTAAAGACAGTTTTCTTAAATCAATTCTTCCGGCTATTTCATTAGGATCAATCTCTGTCCCATATTGATTGGCTTGATTCATTGCATCTTTTGAGAACTCATAGGGCAGGTGATGTTTTCTTAAAGCAATTTCAATTTCTATACCACTATCTGCATAGCTTCCAAGTATTTTTATAATTTTACCCATCGGCTTTTCACGAATGCTCGGTTGTGTAGTAATTTCAACCTCAACTACCTGGCCCTCTTCAGCATTTAAATCAAGATTGTAGGGTATTAATATATCTTGATTGATTCTCTTATCTTCCGCCGCGACTATGGTAACTCCATTACCTTGCACCACTCTTCCAACAATAATGTTATTTGCTCTCTCTAGTACTTCTATAATGGTTCCTTCAAGCCTCCCCTTTCTATCTTCGCCAGTTACTTGAATCATTGCTCTGTCATTGTTAAATACTTTAGACATTTCTCTAGGAGATAAAAATACGTCTTTATCTTCTTTATTATCAGGAATCAAAAAACCAAATCCATCTGGATGTCCTTGAATCTTTCCTGGTATTAAACTTAATTTTGTTGCAATACAAAGAACATCTTTACGGTTTATAAGAATCTGACCCTGCCGAGCCATTGCCCTTAAACGTTTTTCAAAAAAAATTAATTCCTCCTCTTGAATTTCCAAAGCAGAAACTAGATCACTTTTTTTAATAGGTATCCCTATTTCAGTCATTAACTCAAGTATTAGCTCTCTGCTGGGGATTGGATTTTCATATTGAGCAATTTCTCGGGCTTTTTGTGGATCACGATCTCTAATCTTTTTATTTTTTTTCATTCAAGTAGATTATTAAGCTTTATAGGCATACAAATGGGGCATATTACGCCCTATTCCATTAAAATCCAAACCAAAACCATATACATAAAAATTTGGGACTTTTAACCCAACATAATCAGCATCAAGCGGTTTTTTCTTATCAATATGCTTATCAAATAGAACTGCAGTCTCAATAGACAAGGGGTTAATTTTTTTTAATCTTTCTTTGATATATTTAAGTGTATGTCCCTCATCTAAAATATCATCTAATAAAAGAATATATTGACCTTCTAATTTTTCTCGCTGAGGCTCATATATCAATTTAACTTGATCTCCGCCTTTATTATTTTCGTATCGTGAGGCATGAAAATAATCAAGCTCCATGTCAAAATCTAATCTTGGAAGAAGATACCCTGCGAAAGTTAGAACGCCAGTCATTACTGGAAGAATCATTACTCGCTTGTTGTGATAAATATCGTTTAATTTTGAGGCTAGGCTATCTATAGAATCGACAATTTCCTCGTGCTTGTAGACTATTGTTGAATGTTTAATAAGCTCATTAGTATTCATCAAACTAATCTTCGCTTAAGGTATTCCTCTAGCTCATTTCCGAATTTTTCGTTTTTTAATGCATATTCAATATTGGCTTTTATAAACCCAAACTTATCTCCACAGTCATATCGTGTACCCTCAAATTGATAAGCATATACTGGTAAATCATTTAACATAGCCTTAATAGCATCAGTAAGCTGAATCTCATTCCCAGCACCTGGTTTAGTTTTCTCTAAAAAGGATAATATTTTATTTGAAAAAATATATCGTCCTACAACTCCGAAATCAGAGGGTGCATCCTCAGGTTTTGGTTTTTCAATAATATTAGATAATCTCATTAAATTACCAACATTATCATTCGTTGCAATAATTCCGTATTGTTTTACATCTTGTTTTTTCACTTTCTGAACCGAAATCAATGAAGTATTATCATCATAATTATCCACCATTTGTTTTAGGACTCCTTTTTTTGCTTCAATTAAATCATCTGCTAAGACTACCGCAAAAGGCTCATCACCTATGACAGGCTTAGCTTGCAAAATAGCGTGCCCTAGTCCTAAAGGTTCACCTTGCCTCAGGTATATACATGAGGCGTGTGATGGAATAATTCTATTTGTCCTATCAAATAACTCTTTTTTTTGCTCCGACATATTCGAGGTTGTTTCAAGTGATAAATCAAAATGATCTGTTATAGTTCTTTTTGTTTTTCCAGTAATGAAAATTAAATCTGTAAAACCCGCTTCCAGCGCCTCTTCAACGGCATATTGGATAAGTGGTTTGTCTACAACTGTTAGCATCTCTTTTGGGGTCGCTTTAGTTGCAGGCAGAAATCTAGAACCATGCCCTGCAACTGGGAAAACGACTTTTCTAAGCTTCATATAAAACCCTTACGATTGTTTATTCTTTTTAAAATAATAACAGACTGTAATTACTGAGCTAGTCATTTTCTTTCGTTATATCCCATGACATTTTTTGTTTATGATCTGAGTCTTTTTCATTAACCCAATAACTTCCATGATCTGTAAACTCTTTTTTCCAAAAAGGTGCCTCAGTTTTTAGGAAATCTATTATAAATCTTGCTGCATCAAATGCATTATCTCTATGCTGACTAGCTACAGCAACACAGACAATTGGATCAGAGGGTTTTAATTTACCCACTCTATGTACAATTTCTACTGCAGATAAGCTCCATCTTTCGTTAGCTTTATCCTCAATATCTTGAAGAACCTTCTCAGTCATTCCTGGATAATGCTCTAGCTTCATATTTAATAAACTTTTAGAATCTTTTTTATCAAAATCACGAACATAACCAACGAATGTTACAACAGCACCTACATTACTATTATTCCCTTTTACTTTATTTGAAATATGCTCTATGGAAAAATCTTTTGATTGAATTGTAACCATTCAACCTCCTGTTATCGGAGGTAAAAAAGCCAATTCATCCCCATCATTAATTTTTGAATTCCAATCCTCAATTGATTGATTTACTGCAACACGGATATTTGTTTTTCTTTGGAGCAAATTTACCCAGGGGCCCGAGTCATGCTTTGCTAAATATTCAATTAATTCAATGGGTGTATTTATTTTGCTCTCAATGTTGAGAGCTAAACTCTCTTTGTCAAAAAGCTCTCTCAAACTTGCAAAGAATAAAATATTAATCCTCATCTTTGATATCCGTACGAATTTTATCTTCAAATTCTAAAAGAGCATTTGGGTCGTCTTTGAGCTCAACTCTCTCAATTTGTGAAAATCTTCTTGATATCTTTTGGCTTGAAATATGAACATCTTGTGCATTTTCGTGAGCCATCCTTATGTTATCAGCTAATTTTTTCATACGACCATCAAATCGTTCAAAGTCTTTGCTCAATTTACCAAGCTCCGATTTAATTATATGAACTTGCTTACGGGTTTCCACATCCTTAAGAACAGCTCTGGCAGTATTTAAAACTGCCATTAAAGTAGTTGGGGAGACTAGCCAAACCTTTTTTATCATTGATTCTTGAATAAGCTCAGGATGATATGCATGAATCTCAGCAAAGACTGCTTCAGCCGGAATGAACATTACTGCACCATCAGAGGTTTCATCTGGAATAATATATTTTTTTGCAATATCACCAATATGTTTTTTCACATCGGCTTTAAATTGTTTTTGGGCCTTCGCTTTATCAAGCTCTGATAAATCAATGTCGAACATTTTTTGATAATTTTCCATCGGAAATTTGGAATCAACCGCAACTGTGCCTGTTGGCTCTGGTAAAAATAGCACGCAATCAGCTCGTGAGCCATTTAAGAATGTATGTTGAAGTTTATATGTATCAGGAGGTAATATATTTTTTATTAAGCCCTCTAATTGAAGTTCACCGAAAGCACCGCGCGATCTTTTATCACCCAGCAATTCTTGAAGGCTAACCATATTTGATGTTAAGCCATCAATTTTTTTCTGCGCTTCATCAATGGTAGCAAGCCTCTCCATAACACTTATAAAAGTAGCATTGGTCTTTTTGAATCCCTCCTCAAGCCTTTCATGGACCTTTCCAGTAATTTCTTGTAAGCGATCATCTACAGATTTCGTTAAACTTTCCAACGATTTCATTAGTTGGAGTGAAGTATTTTTTAAAGAACTTTGTAAGCTTTCTTGTTGACCTTTTCCTTGTTCCGAAAGGGTTTTATGTAATTTATCAATAACATCCTCTCTTATTTTGGATAAAGACTCTTGTTGAGAAAGCTGTAATTTTTGTAATGACTCTCTGGTAGCAGTTAATTCATCTGTTACCGTTTTGTTAAATCGATCAGAAAGTTTATTTAAAGAGTCATTAACATCCACAAGCATTTGTCGATGTTTTTCTTCAAGTAAAGCTATAGTGCTAGAGTCTTTATCGCTCTGAAAGATCTTCCATATGATTAGCAGTAAGGCTGCTAAAATTAAAACCAATAAAGCCTCTACAATCATCTATTATTTAGCTGCATCCAATGCTTGAGAAAGATCAGCAATAATGTCATCAATATGCTCTATACCAACTGAAATTCTCACCATATCCTCGCTTACTCCTGCAGCCTTTAATTCACTTGGATTAAGTTGTCTATGTGTTGTTGATGCTGGATGACAAGCTAATGACTTCGCATCACCAATGTTAACAAGTCTTAAAATCATTTGAAGTGCGTCGATAAACTTGGTTCCGGCTTTTACCCCTCCTTTAATACCAAAAGAAATAATTCCTGAGGCTTTGCCTGATGTCGTTTTCTGACAATTATCATAAAATTTATCTTCCTTGAGCGTTGCATAGTTTACCCAATCAACCATAGAGTGATTCTTAAGAAATTTAGCAACTGACTCAGCATTCTCACAATGCCTTTCCATACGAAGGCCGAGCGTTTCAAGGCCTTGCATAATACAGAAAGCACTATGAGGGGATAAGGCCGCACCAGTATTTCTTAGAGGAACAACTCTGCATCGGCCAATAAATGCTGCCGGACCTAAAGCTTCTGTATAAACCACGCCATGATAGGACGGATCAGGTTCATTTAACATAGGAAATTTCTTCTTATCTTTTGCCCAATCAAATTTTCCTGAATCGACAATAGCACCGCCTATTGTTGTTCCATGTCCTCCAATATATTTAGTCAAAGAATGCACAACAATATCAGCCCCTAATTCAAAAGGTTTGCATAAGTATGGCGTAGCAACAGTATTATCAACAATCAATGGAACACCATGCTTGTGTGCAATTTCAGCTAACGCTTTGATATCAACAATATTTCCGAGTGGGTTACCAATCGTTTCACAATAAAGCGCCTTAGTGTTCTCATCAAAAGCACTATCTATAGAATCATAATCGCCAGCATCAACAAGCCTTACATTAACTCCTTGTTGAGGAAAGGTGTGGGCAAATAAATTATAAGTACCACCATAAAGTTGGCTCGTACTTACAATATTATCGCCTGTACGTGTTATACATTGAATAGCATATGTTATAGCAGACATTCCTGAGGCAAGTCCTAGTGATGCAATGCCGCCCTCCATCTCTGCAAGTCTTTGCTCTAAAACAGCATTTGTTGGATTCATTATGCGAGAATAAATATTCCCCTCAACCTTTAAATCAAAAAGATCCGCACCGTGTTGTGTATTGTCGAAAGTAAATGAGGATGTTTGATATATCGGTGTTGTTGCTGCATTTGTTGTGCCTTCAGACTCATAACCGTGATGTAAAGCAATTGATTCAAGCTTCATTTTTCTTGCTCCTGTATTATTTTCTAATTGTTAAGTTAAATTATTATTAAGAATTATTCTAACAGAATAGTCTGGTGGGTAGATTCTCAATCTAAACGTTTAATATTAATTGTAGGAAAATAATTCTTAATTTCTTGAAATGTTTTTTCTGTTAATTTTGCCGTTAAAGTAATATTTTGATCGAAATGCTTATCAATAATGATTCCATCATTACTATTAATTACATTATAAATTTGATCTAAAATATTGTATTTAAATAATAATTTATATTTAACGAAATCAATAAAAGGCTCTATTTGTGCTTTATCTATTGCCAGCATACCAGACCTTGTATATGCGCGAACTAGGCCGCCAGTGCCCAAGTTAACTCCTCCATAAAAACGGACTACAGCTAATCCACTATTTACAATATTCCTCTTTTCAAGAATATTGAGAAGGGGTTTACCAGCCGTGCCGGAGGGTTCTCCAGCATCGTTAAAATAGGCATCTGTACCTTGATTCGTTTTTATTTGATAAGCAAAGGCGATGTGGTTAGCCCCAGCCGTTTGCTTGGTGATAGTATTAATTGACGATAAGAAATCCTCTCTTGACTCACCAACCAAGGCATACCCAGTAAATTTTGATTTATTTACAACCAATTCACCGGACTGCGTGGGCTTAAGAATCCTTTTCAATACTAACTTAAACCCTCTATTTCCCCTTTTTTATTAACCGAAATACTCTCGCTAGCGGGTTTTGAGGGTAACCCTGGCATAGTCATAACAGATCCGCATATTATAACCAGAAATCCAGCGCCTCTCACCAACCTAATTTCTCTAACAATTAAGGTATGATCAGTTGCAGCGCCCTTTAATTCAGGGTCACTGGAAAAAGAATAAGGTGTTTTTGCTATGCATACTGGAAATTTACTATATTTAGCAGATAAATCCTTTAATTGATCTTTAGCTAAATCCTCATACTCTACGTCTTTGGCGTGATAGATATTATGAGCAAGCGCCTTTACTTTATCTTCAATGCTTTGACTTTCATCATATAAGTATTTTATCGGTGAGGTCTTGGTTTTTGAAAGCTGCATAACCTTAGAAGCTAAGTCATGAGCCCCCTCAGCGCCCTTGCCCCAATGTTCACACATTATCGCCTCAAAACCTAGATTGCTTACTGCGTCCTTAATAAAACCTATCTCCTCCTCGGAATCAGAAACAAAATGGTTTATCGCCACTACAACATCTTTACCATAATGTTCATTGCAATTTTTAATATGCCTTTCTAGGTTGGCGAACCCATCATGCAAGGCTTTCATATTTGGAGTATTTAAATCTTTTACTGCAATTCCTCCATGGTACTTTAACGCCCTTATAGTAGCAACGATAACAATAACATCCGGATTTAGCCCTGTTTGTCGACACTTAATATCAATGAACTTCTCCGCGCCTAAATCAGCTCCAAAGCCTGCCTCAGTAACAACATAGTCTCCTAGTTTCATAGCCAAATCAGTTGCTATATATGAGTTACATCCGTGAGCAATATTAGCAAAGGGTCCTCCATGAATTAATGTTGGTGTATGAGCAATGCTTTGAACCAGATTTGGCATAAATGCATCTTTCAACAGAGCTACCATTGAACCCTCTGCCTTGAGATCTTTTGCTAATATTGGCGGTTTTGATGGATCGATATTTTTTGCAACTTCCATCTCTCCAAGCCTATGACTCAAGTCATCTAAGGAAGTGGCCAGACAAAAAATTGCCATAACTTCGCTTGCGACAGAAATATCGAAACCTGTCTGATAATCATACCTTGCATTATTTACTGAAACTTTTCTTAAAGACCGGTCATTCATATCCAAGCATCTTTTGAAAGATATTTTATCAAGGTCAATACCCATTGAGTTACCGTGATAAATATGATTGTCAATCAAAGCACATAATAAATTATTTGCTGAAGTAATAGCATGGAAGTCTCCAGTGAAATGCAAATTAATATTTTCCATAGGAAGCACTTGAGAATGACCTCCACCTGTTGCTCCGCCTTTCATTCCAAAAACAGGGCCTAAAGAAGGCTCTCTTACACATACTACCGCTTTTTCACCTAAACTATTAAGAGCGTCGGCCAATCCAATAGTAGTAGTAGTTTTTCCTTCTCCTGCAGGAGTAGGGCTCATTGCAGTAACAAGAATAAGCTTTGCACTCTTAGCACTTTTATCACTTAACTTGCTTGGATCAACTTTAGCGATGTAAGGGCCATAATTTATTAACGCCTCTTTAGGTATATCTAAATTACTAGCAATGTTTTCAATTGGGTGTAAATTTGCTTCTTGTGCGATATCTAAATCTGACTTCATAACGCTCATAATCATTTCCTTAAATTGTTTAATTTTATCGTAACGATTAATCAGGAATTTTTCGACAAATGAAGGATATTTACTTTCTGCTTTAAATAATAAAAGCAATTAAGGGTTTAATCCTATTTTTGTATGACTAATCATCATTTTTAAAAACAAGGTAAGACTTTTGGTCGTGATTTGCTTTGTGTTATTGACCTAGATTAACAATGGGTACTGCTAATGACCAGGTATATTTACTATATAGTATTCAGTAAAATAGAACAAGAGGTTGAATAATTAATCAAAATTGTACTATTAATCAATCATTAATCTATTAAAGAAATTAAACAAAAAAATATTATAGTTTTTGTATTTTACAAAAATATCAACTTTTTTAGCTGTGATTATCTTTTTTGAAGAATTAATTTTAGATCCTGATCAGTCATTTTTGGAATAAACATCTTGATGAAGTTAAATGTGAAGGTTCTAACAAATATATCTCGCCTTATGCCCACAAAGGTTGTACTTATTGGAAAGAGATGACTTACATCCTTTGCAATAAGACCTTTATCCTTTTCTTTATCAAACGCCATTTCTGCAATTAAGCCAACACCTAAATTTAGATTTACATAGGTCTTTATAACATCAGCATCTATTGCGGTAAGCATAATATTTGGCTCAAGATTAGCTTCTTTAAAAACCTTTGAAACAATAGTGCTTCCAGTGAATGCATAATCATAGGTAATAAGAGGAAAAGCTGATAAATGTTTAAGTGTAATTTGTTTTTCTTTTTGCAATGGATGCCCTTCTGGCATAACTAATGATCTATTCCATGAATAACAAGGAATACAAAAAATTTTTTCATTTAGGCCTATAGATTCAGTTGCAATGCCAACATCTGCTTCACCCATCAATATTTGATCTGTTACTTGACTCGGATTACCTTGATGAATATTTAAATTAATTTGGGGGTATTTTTTAACGAAAGCTTCAACTACTTTAGGAAGCTTGTATCGGGCCTGAGTATGAGTGGTAGCAATAGTAAATAATCCTTTATCATTACTCCCATATTCAGCTGAGATATTTCTGATATTTTTACTCTCTCTTAATATTTCCAAAATAGAGTCATAAACCTGATTTCCTGGATCGGTTAAACCTACCAATCTTTTTCCGTGCCTATGAAAAATTTGAACACCTATTTCATCTTCTAAAAGTTGAATTTGCTTACTTACTCCTGGTTGGGAAGTATGGAGTGCTTTTGCAGCTTCAGAGATATTGAAGTTAGTTTGTACTACCTCAAAAATAAAACGTAATTGTTGTAATTTCATATATTAAAAAGTTATATAAATAGAATTTATTATTATTAAAATAATATATGAAATTCTGTTATATTTCACCCCTTAATATATAAATAATTTACTTATGGGTATTGAATATATCTTTTCAGGCTTTATTGTTGGTGTTTTGGTTGGCTTAACAGGAGTTGGGGGTGGATCATTAATGACACCTCTTTTAGTCCTTTTGTTTAATTTTCCTGCTGCAGTTGCTGTAGGAACAGACCTTCTTTATGCAGCTATTACTAAATCTTTTGGTGTATTTAATCATAATAAATTAGGGCACATAAATTGGGGTATTGTTGGTTATTTAATGTTAGGTAGCTTACCTGCTTCAATATTTATGAACCAATATATACAAGATATTGATATTAGCTCAACAGAAACTATTAATTTCATTGAGATATGGTTAGGTATTGCATTAATTTTTACCTCAGCAGCTGTATTGGCTCAACCATACATAATAAAAAAATCTAAAAAAAGGGAAATATATACCGTAAAAAATGCAAAAGTATGTACAGTCTTTCTAGGGCTACTTTTAGGGGCTATGGTAACTTTAACATCTGTTGGCGCAGGAGCTATGGGTGTAACGGCACTACTTTTGTTATATCCTAAGATGAAAATAAAAAATGTAATTGGAACGGACATTGCGCATGCAGTTCCTCTAACTTTATTTGCAGGATTGGGTCACTATACATTAGGAAATGTTAACAATATTTTATTATTTTCTTTACTAATAGGATCTATTCCTGGAGTTTGGATTGGGAGCAGTCTAAGTTCAAAAATAGATGAAAATAAATTACGATATATTTTAGTTCTAATACTATTAGGTGTTGGTATTAAATTAATTTTAAATTAAGGTTTTATAGATAATGTATAAATACGACGTTGTTGATCAAAGGTTGGTTGATGAGAGAGTTAATCAATATGAAGGTCAACTTAATAGATATCTGAAAAAAGAACTTTCTGATGAGGAATTTAGGCCATTAAGACTTCAAAACGGCCTTTACATTCAACGTCATGCTCCTATGTTAAGAGTTGCAATTCCTTATGGTCTTTTATCCTCAAATCAGCTTCGAAAATTGGCTGTGATTGCAGATACCTATGATCGTGGATACGGTCACTTTAGCACAAGACAAAATATTCAATTCAACTGGCCTAAGCTTGAGGATACGCCAAAAATTTTGAGAGAATTAGCTGAAGTTGAGATGCATGCTATCCAAACATCTGGAAACTGTATAAGAAATATCACAACCGATCAATTCGCAGGGGTTACCTCTGATGAGATTATAGATCCAAGACATATTGCGGAGATTATAAGACAATGGAGCACTTTCCACCCAGAATTCGCTTTGTTACCTCGAAAATTTAAAATTGCTATCACAGGATCAAAAAAAGATCGCGCAATCGTACAAGCTCATGATATTGGTTTGGAATTTTTTACCAATGCGAAGCAACAAATGGCAATAAAAGTATGGGTTGGAGGTGGCCTTGGACGGACTCCTATTCTTGGTTCCGTTATTAAGGAGGAATTATCATGGGAGCATATACTCACTTATTGTGAGGCAATACTTCGAGTTTATAATCTTTATGGCCGAAGAGATAATATGTATAAAGCTAGAATCAAAATCCTAGTAAAAGCCTTAGGTATTGAGAAATTTCGTGATTTAGTAGAAAAAGAATGGCATTACATTAAAGATGGGCCAAATACAATAAATAAATCTGAGTTAAATAGGGTAAAAGACTTTTTCACTGAGCCACTTTACGAAAAAAATACAAAAAATAATCTTAAATCTCATATCCAAGATAAATCTTTCTCACAATGGCTATTAAGATGCACGCAATCGCATAAAAAGAACCATTATAGATCGGTAACTTTATCACTTAAATCAAATCATCAAGCTCCTGGAGATGCAACTTCAGAACAAATGCAGTATGTTGCTGACCTTGCAGATGACTATAGTTTTGGTGAAATACGGGTATCACATGAACAAAATCTTATTCTTGCTGATGTTCACGAGGATGATCTTTTTGAGTTATGGAATAAGGCAAAGATTCAACATTTAGCCACTCCAAATATAGGTCTTATAACTGATATTATATGTTGCCCTGGTGGAGATTTTTGCTCATTAGCAAACGCTAAAAGCATTCCTATTTCTGATTCTATACAGCAAGTATTTGACGATATGGATTACTTGCATGATATTGGAGACATTGATTTAAATATTTCAGGTTGCATGAATGCTTGTGGCCATCATCATGTTGGTCATATAGGTATCTTGGGTGTTGATAAAGATGGAAGCGAATGGTATCAAGTTACTCTAGGTGGTAATCAAGGAAATTTTGCAAACATAGGAAAGGTTATTGGGCCCTCATTTTCTGCAGATGAAATACCAATTGTAATTAGAAAAATAGTTGATACGTTCGTGGAAGAGAGACATCCTGATGAAACATTTATCGATTGTGTAATCAGAATAGGATTAGAGCCTTTCAAACAGGTTGTGTATGGAAAAAAGGCAAATTAATATGAAATCGCAATTAATTTTAAATGATCAGATTGTTGAAGATGATTGGGAAACTATTATGCTTCCTAAGATTGATGTTGAAGTAAAAAAACAAGCCGGTAAAGTTGTTATGTTCAAATTAACGGGAGATGATTCACCCTCTCAAGAACAAGTGGATAAAACAAAATTTTCCAACTCAGGAAACATCATTCTTCCTATGAAAGTATTTTTGAAACATAAAGCTCAACTTCAAACACGCTTAACAAATAAAGAGATTGGTGTTTGGTTTGATACGCATGAACAAATTGAGAATTTTGTTAAGGAAATTGAAGACATCAATACATTCCCGATTTTAGCTGTTCGTGTAGGTAAATTTGCAGATGGTCGAATTTTTTCCATTGGATCACAACTACGAATTAAATTTAACTATAAGAATATCCTGAGAGCTTTTGGTGATGTTCTTAGAGATCAACTATTTTTCTTGAAAAGAACTGGGTTTGATAGTTATCTGGTTCGAGAGGATAGAAATGCGATTGACGCACTTGATGCCCTAAAGGAATTTACTTTGCCCTATCAAGGTGCTGTTGATGATCGTATGCCAGCATGGAAAAGAGTAAAAAGGGATAAATAGAGATAAAGTTATGGTAGATATAATTAAGCAAAATGAACAATGGTTAGATAAATCTCCTAAAGATATAATGTTATGGGCTTTTGAGCATTCCAAAAATCCAATCTTAACCACAAATTTTAGACCCTATGAGATTGCAATACTTCATTTATGTACAAGTATAAAGCCTGATTTAAAAATTGTATGGTGTGATTCTGGGTACAATACTAAAGCAACATATATTTATGCGGAAAAAATCATTGCTGATTTAAGTCTTAATATACACCTCTACACTCCGAAACAAACCTCAGCTCACCGAGAAGTTTTTATGGGTGAGGTTCCTGAAATTGATGATCCAAGGCATGGAGAATTCACTGAACAAGTTAAATTAGAGCCTTTTAGAAGAGCAATGAGTGAAATTAATCCTGATCTTTGGATAACCAACCTAAGAAAAGGGCAAACAGCCTTTAGGGATGGTTTAAATATTATTTCTCAAACAAAAAAAGGATTGTTAAAACTAAGCCCTTTTTATCATTGGCCTGATAAAAAACTAGATGTTTATATGGAAAAAAATAGCTTAATAAATGAATATGATTATTTTGACCCAACAAAGGTGGACGAAAAAAGAGAGTGTGGTTTGCATAGTAAAGAGGGTCAATAATGAATAAAAAAATAAGTCATTTGGATTGGCTTGAATCAGAAGCAATCCATATTATGAGAGAGGTCGCAGGACAATGTTCGAATCCAGTCCTTCTATTTTCTGGTGGTAAAGACTCTCTATGTCTATTGAGGATTGCTGAAAAAGCTTTTAGGCCAGGTCGATTCCCCTTCCCGCTCATGCATATTGATACCGGACATAATTATCCGGAAGTTATTAATTTTAGAGACCATAAAACTAAGGAATTAGGAGAGCGCTTAATTGTTGCATCAGTAGAGGAATCCATGGCTAAGGGAACGGTTGTTTTGAAAAGTAAGGACGAACCAAGAAATAAATATCAATCAATAACATTGCTAGAAGCAATTGAAGAACATGAATTTGATTGCTGTATTGGAGGTGCCAGACGAGATGAAGAAAAGGCAAGAGCAAAAGAACGTATTATGAGTTTTAGGGATGAATTTGGCCAATGGGATCCAAAGAATCAAAGACCCGAATTATGGAATTTATATAATGCCAAAGTCCATAAAGGCGAAAATATACGAGCGTTCCCTATTTCAAACTGGACTGAAATGGATGTATGGCAATACATAGAACGAGAAAAGTTGGAATTACCAAGCATATATTTTGCTCACAATAGAGATATTGTTAAAAGATCTGGGGCAATAGTACCTATAACCGAGGTTACCCCGCCCATGCCAGGAGAAAAAATTGAAAATCTTACAGTACGATTTAGAACTGTTGGTGATATTACTTGCACTGCACCTGTATTAAGTGAAGCAGATACTATTGAGAAAATTATCATGGAAACGGCATCGACTGTAATAACAGAGCGAGGAGAAACCAGATTGGATGATCAAGTATCCGATGCATCTATGGAACAAAGAAAGAAAGAAGGCTACTTTTAATGAACGATACGAATAAAAACAATACTGTTTTACGCTTCATGACATGCGGCAGTGTCGATGACGGCAAAAGTACACTTATTGGAAGATTATTATTTGATACCAAAACCATCCTAACAGATACATTAAGTCACATAGAAAAAACCTCTAAAAAAAGAGGGATGTCTGCATTAGATTTATCCTTAATAACAGATGGCTTACAGGCAGAACGGGAACAAGGCATCACTATTGATGTGGCTTATAGATACTTTAGCACTGGGACAAGAAAATACATCATCGCTGATGCCCCAGGTCATGAGCAGTACACAAGGAATATGGTAACTGCAGCATCTACAGCCCAGCTTGCAATCATTTTAATTGATGGACGCAAAGGTATGCTTACCCAAACAAAAAGACACTCATACATTGCAAAGTTATTAGGTATTAAACATATCGTTGTAGCTGTAAATAAAATGGATTTAATTGATTATGATGAAAAAAAATATCAAGAAATATGTGACACATATCGTTCTTTCGCTTCCGCTATTGAACTTAACCAGCCAGAAGTGAGTATCAATTTTATACCTATGTCAGCACTGAATGGTGACATGATAGTAGAAAGAGGAAATTCTATGGAATGGTATAAAGGTCCTGCTTTACTGGATATTCTTGAAACACTAGACACTTTAGAAAATCTAAATCAATCGTCACTTCGCCTTCCAATACAATATGTTTGTAGGCCTAGGGAATCAGAAAATAAAGAATTGCATGATTTTAGAGCATTTATGGGACGCATAGAATCAGGATTATTGAGAATAAACGACAAAATTCGAGTATTACCATCTAATCACGAATCCTCAATCAGTGAAATTCGTATTGGAGATAAGCTTCTTGATGAGGCAACATTCGAGCAATCAGTAACTGTATCTCTTCATGATGAAATTGATATTTCTCGAGGTGATATGATTATTCACAAAAATGATGAATTATCAGCAATAAAAAGTTTTACTGCTACGATTTGTTGGCTATCAGAAACAGACTTAACTCCAAATAGAACATATTTAATTATGCACACATCAAGAACCTCTAAAGCAAAAATAGCGAACATACATAATAAAATAAATATTAATACAATTGAGAAAGAAGAAACATCAAGTTTAAAAACTAACGATATTGCAAATATTAGTTTTAAATTAGCCCAACCTTTAATAGTTGACAAATATACTAACCATAAAGGCACAGGTGCATTTATAATAGTTGATGAAACAACCTTCCACACTGTCGGTGCCGGGATGATAAATTCTATAGATTAGTAGTTTAAAATAAATTAAAATACGGATAAATTTTTGTAAGGATGATCTATGACCTACGTAGTAACCCAAAGCTGTATTCAATGTAAGTACACAGATTGTGTAGATGTATGCCCTGTTGACTGTTTTGTTGAGGGTCCCAATTTTTTAGCAATTGATCCTGAGGAATGCATTGACTGTACATTATGTGTGGCAGAGTGCCCTGTAGAGGCAATCTTTTCAGAAGATGATGTTCCAGAAGATCAATTGGAATTTATAGAAATAAATGCTAAATTAGCAAAGGTATGGCCCATAATTACAGAAAAAAAAGATGCTTTGCCAGACGCTGATAATTTTGCATCACAAACTAACAAAAGAGAGCTTTTAATAGAGGAACAAGAATAAATTATGCAAACCAATATTTACCTCACCCTTTTTTTGGCTGTTAGTATTTTTTTAATCAGCTGTGGAGACGGGCAATATGTAAATGTCAGACCAGGATCTGAAAATGTAAACATTGCATCCTCGCTTAACGAAGTTAAAGATTGTTCTGATAAAGGTAATAACAGAGTCAGAATTACTGGATATGCTGAGAGAATCTCAAGTTATATAAAAAATGATCTAATTCAATTAAGCAAAAATGCTGCTGCTGATGTTGGTGCAAATACTATAATAATTGATGAATATCATGAAAATGGAGATGGGACGCAATCTGCAACATTTAACGCTTTTTTATGCAAATAATGTTTTTTAAATACGCCATAGTTTTGTTTTAAAAATAGTAAAAAATCCTAAAGATAAAAGAATAAATAATCCAACTGAGAGGCCAAAGGTTGAAAACCATAATATTGGCACAATAATTCCTGCCACTACTGAAGAAAAAAGCATTTGCATAAATGCTTGGCCGGACGCTGCAGTCCCTCTCATTTTCGGAAATTGATCAAGTGCAGCAATAGAAATTACGGGCATAACTGCAGCCATCCCTATATTATAAAGAGCTACTAGCCCTATATTTAGTATTGGATCATTTGCAAAGAAAAGGCAAAATAATATATTAATCGACACAACAAAGAACATCCAATAATATCCTTTTCTTAATAATGTAGATGGACTAATTTTTCCTGCTGATCTCTTGGCAATAAATGATCCAATCATCATGCCTGTTACTGTAGGAATAAATAAATAACCAAACTGTTGAGATGAAAATCCAAGGTGATCCATTAAGAATACCGGGCTAGCAAGGACATAAAGAAAGAATGCAGAAAAATTGCAAGATACTGCTACGATCAGTAATAAAAATTCCTTATTGGTCCATAATGTTCGATATCTGCTCAAAACACTCATAAAGGAAAATGAGAGTCGATCTTTAATTGGCATAGTTTCTGGGAGTATGTATGAGCTCATAATCAACATGATAGCTGCATAAAAAGATAGAAAAATAAAAATAGTATGCCAATCAAAACCAAGCAATAAACCTCCTATCATAGGGGCAATCGCTGGAGCAATTCCAAAAATAATTTGTATAGTTGCCATTACCCTTTGTGCTTCGGGACCTTCATATAAATCACGAACCATTGCTCTTGCAACAACGTTTCCTGCTCCACCACCCAGACCTTGAAGTGCCCTAAAAAACCACAACAACTCAATTGAGGTTGACAGTGCGCATCCTATAGATGCTACAAAAAATAAAGCAAGACCCCATTGGATAGTTCTAATTCTTCCAATCGTATCTGATATAGCCCCATGAAATAATGTCATGATTGTATAAGGAACTAGATAAAATGTTAGCGATTGTTGAATGGACTCGGGCGAGGTTAAGAAATCATCAGCAATGATATGAAATGCGGGTAGATAGGTATCAATTGCAAAGGGAGCAAGACTTGCAAGCATTGCGAGTGTTATGACCCTTGAATTTAGAAAAAGATGCATATTGAAATACTACCCTTTTATTATGGGGTAGCGTGGAATTTTGCTAGCCTTTCTTTTTCCTCACCTTCAGAAATTTTCTTAGAATTTTTATTAGATCTAAACATGATGGGCTTGGCTTCAACTCCCGGATTCTCTGTATTTTTTATGGCTTCATCAATCAAATGACGATGTGGTGATTTTTGGCACACTGGATCAGCAGCTTCTGCATCGCCAGACAATAATAAGGCTTGGCATCGGCACCCACCTAAATCATTTTCTTTTTCCGAACAAGATCTACACGGCTCTTTCATCCAATCATCACCGCGAAACTTATTAAAAGCAGGTGAATCGTACCATATCTGTTTTACATCTGTATTTTTAACATTAGGGAATTCTAAATTTGGTATTACTCTTGCTGAGTGGCATGGGAGAACATCCCCGTTTGCAGTGACTATCATAAATACTTCCCCCCAACCATTCATACATTTTTTTGGTCGATCATCATAATAGTCTGGTACAACAAAGAAAATCTTCATTTTATTACCAATACGCTCTCGAAATTCATTAGTAACTTTTTCTGCATGCAAGACTTGTTCTTTTTTTGGCATTAACTGATCTCTGTTTACTAATGACCAACCATAATATTGGGTATTCGCCAATTCAATGTAATCAGCACCTAATCCTTCAGCCATCTCAAGAATTTCTTTAATATGATCAATATTGTATCGATGTAAAACTACATTCAAAACCATTGGATAACCTCGATCCTTAATCATTGCTGCTATTTTTTGTTTTAATTTGAAAGTTTTTGTGTTGGTTATAAAATTATTTATTTCTTCAGTTATGTCGTGCATTGATAATTGGATATGATCAAGGCCTCCATCCTTCAATGCATCAATTCTTTTTTCATTCATTCCTGCACCAGAAGTTATTAAATTACTGTAATAACCTAACGAGCTTGCTTCAGTAACAATTTCTTCAATATCTTTTCTTAACAAGGGTTCCCCACCAGAAATACCTAGTTGTGCAGCTCCTAAATCTCTTGATTGTCTTAAAACCTTAATCCACGAATCGGTATCTAACTCATTTTGAGTATGTTTATCAAAATCTGTGGGGTTATAACAAAAGGCACACTGGAGAGGGCATTGATATGTTATTTCTGCAAGCAACCAAAGAGGTTGTGTTGCGGTAGTGTTACTTGATACGCCATTATTCTTTTCAGCCATTTTGTATCCCTTAATTAACCTTCTCTACCCAAGCTTTTTCTAGAGCCATCTCAATCATACCAGTTATATCATTTTCCAGACCGGGTGTGTCAGGAAATTTTTTATTAAGCTCTGCAACTATTGCTGAAACGGGATTTTCACCATCAACTAATTTCAATACCTCACCGGCACCACCATTTAATTTAACCATACCTTCAGGAAATAAAATGACATAGCAATCTTGTGCTTTTTCCCATTGAAACCTGTGGTGTGGGGCAATTTTATAAATATCTTTATGGTCAATAGTCATTATTTTACTGGTTGCCTTAAATAATCTTGATTTTCCACTTTTATATTAGATGATGCAAGCATAATTGAATCGGCTATTACCCAAAGAACATTTAGCTTAAATTGCAAAATTTCTAGCGCTTTTTCTTGCATTTCCCTTGTTTTGCTAAAGTAATCAAGTGTCACACCTAATCCATGCTCAACGTCTCTTCTGGCTTCAGTTAGACGTTTCTTAAAATAGCTTAAGCCTGACTCGTCAATCCATGGGTACATTGCGGGCCAGGAACTAATTCTTTGTTGGTGTATATGTGGAGCAAATAATTCTGTTAAAGATGAACACACAGATTCCTGCCAAGTTCTTTGTTTTGCAAAATTGATATATGCATCTACTGCAAATTTAACTCCTGGACTGACATGTTTTAAAGATGTAACATCCTCACGTTCCAAGCCTACCGCTCTGCCTAGATTAATCCAAGCTTCAATTCCCCCTTCTGCATCTCCCTCTCCGTCATGATCCAATATTCGGACTATCCATTCCTTTCTTATATCTTTATCAGAGCAATTTGATAATATGGCTGCATCTTTTAAAGGTATGCTAATTTGATAATAAAATCGGTTTAGCACCCAGCTTTGAAGTTGTTCTTTTGACAATTTACCTTCATACATCATGACATGAAAAGGATGGTAAATATGATACCCTTTGCCTTTTTCTCTTAATCTGTTCTCAAATTCTTCCCTTGTCCACGGCTTTGTCATTTTTTTTCCTTAAATAATAATGTCCATTCCATCGTAGGACACCTCAATATTATTGGAATTCAAGATTTTTCTCTCTTCGGATTCCTCGTTAAGGATTGGATTGGTATTGTTTATATGAATAAGAATTTTACGAGGTTTTTGGAGTGAAGTGAGGGTGTCAATGATCCCTCCTTTGCTTGACTGGTCTAAATGTCCCATTTCACTAGCTAATTTATTATTAACCCCAGCTCTTGACATTTCATCGTTGGTCCATACCGTTCCGTCAATTAGGACGACATCCGCATTTTTCAAATATTCATAAACATGATCCTCAATAACCCCCAAACCTGGAGCATAAAAAAGATTTTTTCCTGTTTCTGTATTCTCTATTTTATAACCTACATTATCTCCCGGAACAGTATTATGTCTATGAGGAGAGTATGGTGGCGCTTCACTTTTAAGTGGGACAGCAGTAAAAATTATATTATCAGCTTTTGGAATAGTATATGGCACTTGTTCAGTAGATACTTCATGCCAATTTACACCGCGAAAATGACCCAATATATTAAAAATGGGGTATCCCGTTGTCATATCCTCATAAACAGATTTGGTGCAATATATATCCCAAGGTTTATCGTGCTCTCTCAGAATAAGCAATCCAGTGGTATGGTCTATTTGACTATCAGTAATTATGATAGATGATATACCCGTATCCCTTATTTTTCTTGCAGGTTGGAGTGGTGGAAATGATTCTATTTGAGCTCTGATATCGGGAGAGGCATTTATTAGAATCCAATCTTCACCGTTTGCACTGACGGTTATTGAAGACTGGTTTCTTGCTTTAAAATTTGGATTTCCTGCCCTGAGACCTTTACAATTTTCACCATTGTCATTCCATTGGGGAAATCCTCCACCAGCTGCAGAACCAAGCACTCTAATATGCATAACTATCCATTCAAGAAAATTAAATAAAAGTGCATAGTGAAGGAGTTTGGTTGAATCTAACAGGGGAAAATATCTAAAGCAAACTCATGAAATCCATGAGTTAAATAGATATTTTTCTGCCTAATATTTTTGCTATTGCAGTTAACTCATTCATTAAATTTTTTAATTCTTCAGGGTTTATTGCTTGGTCAGCATCACACCATGCATCGCATGGTGTTGGATGCATTTCGACTAAAAGGCCATCAGCGCCTGCAGCAATTCCAGCTCTCGAGAGCGCTGCAACCATCCAGGCCTTTCCACCAGCATGCGAAGGATCAATAATTACTGGTAAATGTGTCTCCCGTTTCATTACAGGTATTGCTGTTACATCAAGTACATTTCGATAGTATGTCTCAAAAGTTCGTATTCCCCTTTCACAAAAAATTATATTGTGATTACCTCCAGCTGCTATATATTCTGCAGCCATTAACCACTCAGATATTGTTGCTGACATCCCTCTTTTGAGTATAACGGGAACTTGTAATTTTCCAACTTCCCTTAATAATTCAAAGTTTTGCATACTCCGAGTGCCAATCTGAATAACGTCAACTTTTTGCTCTAGAAACTTATCAAGATGTCTTACGTCTAAAAGTTCTGTAACAATTGGTAAGCCCTCTTTATCGGCAGCCTTTCTAAACATTTCAAGTCCATCAAAACCAGTTCCTTGAAAGCTGTAAGGACTAGTTCTTGGCTTAAATGCTCCTCCTCTCATAAGTCTAACTCCAGCATCTTTTACTGCTTTCGCTGAGTTATCCATTTGTTCCGGAGTTTCAACTGAACATGGACCTGAAATGACTTGAATATTATTCCCACCAATAGGATGGCCAGATATATCAATAACACTATCATCTGATCGCCATTCTCTTGATACAATTTTATATGGCTTTACAATTCTTAAGGCCTGTTCAACGCCAGGTAAAGACTCAAGTAGCTCTGGGTCCAAAAGACGCTCATCTCCAATAGCACCTATTACAGTTTTCTCAACACCTTTAGAGACATTTCCCTCTAAACCCTTATCTCTTATTTTTATAAGGACATTATCAATTTGTTCCTCAGTTGCTGTTTTACTCATTACGATAATCATAAGAATCCTATAAATTACAATTACTTAAAAATTTTATAAATTTATCATTCTCCTCTTTTAAACCAATACTTACCCTTAAAAAAGAAGGTAATTTATAGTTTGCAATTGGTCGAACAATAACACCATTTTTTAATAAATGGTGATAATACAGCATTGCTTGACTCTCGTCTTCTAATTTAAAGCTTATAAAATTTCCAAAAGAAGGGATATATTTAATATTTAAATTATCTAATGCTTCATAAATTTGTTTCATACCTTGTGAATTTATCTTTTTACTTAATAGAATAAAGTCGTCGTCATTAAGCGATGCGATCGCAGCTTGTTGTGCCAAATAATTTACATTAAATGGCTGGCGAATTCTATTCATAATTTCTATTAGATATGATGAGCCAACACCAAAACCTACTCTTAATCCCGCAAGGCCATAAGCCTTAGAAAAGCTTCTTGAGATAATCAAGTTTTCGTAAGTCGAAAGCCAAGAAAAAGCTTCAGACTTATGCTCATCAGATAGATATTCATCATAAGCTTCATCAAGAACAACTACAATATTAGCAGGAATATTATTTAAAAAATTTTTAATTTCTTTTTTACTTATAAGAGTACCTGTAGGATTATTTGGGTTTGCAATAAATATTACTTTAGTTTTATTATTAATTGCCTTTTTAAATCCATCTAAATTATGACCAAAATTTAATGCTGGTACTTCAATACCATTTGCACCGACTGCTTTTACAACTAAAGGGTAAACTGCAAAAGCGTGTTCGGAATAGATTGCCTCATCACCTCTAGATAAAAAAGTTCTTGCTACTAATTCCAGCACATCATTAGAGCCGTTACCCAAGATTATTTCAGATGTTTGGACTCTGTATTTTTTACCAATAGCTTTTTTTAAATAAAATCCATTTCCATCAGGATATCTCTCTATATCGATTAAAGATTTCTCAATTGCCTTTTTAGCGAAGGGGCTTATACCAAGTGGATTTTCATTAGATGCAAGCTTAACAATATCTTTTTCTGAAATATTTAGTTCTCTAGCGACTTCTTCTATGGGTAATCCACCTTCATAAGGTTCAATACTTTTTATATAGCTTGAAACATTAACCTTAGTCATCGTCTTAGCTAATTGGATAAGATCCCAGGATTTTCATAAAGGAGGCATTTTGATCAACCTCTTTTAGTGCTGCATTTACTTTTTTATCTGATTGATGGCCCTCAATATCAACAAAGAATACATACTCCCATAACCCCATCTTAGCTGGCCTTGATTCAAGCTTTGTCATACTTACTTTATATTTAGAGAATGGAGCTACTAATTCTGCTATAGCACCAGGTCTGTTTTTGGTTGCCACGACGATCGAGGTTTTATCACTTCCGCTCTTAGCTATAATATCCTTTGATATCACTAAAAATCTTGTAGTGTTATTAGTTTCGTCCTCTATATTTTCAGAAAGAATATTGAGCTTATAAAGTTCAGCAGCCTGACTACTTGCAATTGCCGCAGCTTTGGCATCTTTGGATGCCATTTTAGCTCCCTCAGCATTACTCGATACCGCTATTCTTTCGGCACTCGGCTTATTATTTGTCAGCCAATCATGGCATTGGGCTATAGATTGACCATGGGCATATATTTTATTAATGCCCTCATTAACCTTATTCTTTGATATAAGACAATGATGAACAGGTAATGAAATCTCTCCGCAAATATTAAGTTCTCTTAGCAGAAGCAGATCAAGTGTTCGGCTAACAGCTCCCTCTGTTGAATTTTCAACTGGAACAACACCATACTGTGAAATATCAGACTGCACATTACTGAAAATTTCATCAATACTATCTGTTGGTATCGTAAGTATATTGTCTCCAAAATGTTGTCTTGTAGCTTCCTCACTAAATGTTCCTAGCGGACCAAGGAATGCAATACTTAGTTTTTTTTCTAAAGCTCGACAATTAGAAATTATTGCTTTGAATATATTTACTATACTCTCTGACTTTAAAGGTCCTTTATTATATTTTTTAAGTGCAGCAAGTATTTGTGCTTCGCGCTCAGGCCTATAAATAACCCCATCATCTTTTATTAAACCAACTTGTTTAGCAAGCTTGCCTCTCCGAGAAATAAGATCAATAATTTCTTTGTCGATAAGGTCAATCTCTTTTCTAAATTTTGATAAATCTTTTTTCATAAATATTTTTTTTCAAAATCCTGCATAAAATTTATTAATGCATGAATACCTTCAACAGGCATAGCATTGTAAATAGATGCCCTCAAACCTCCCACAAGTCTATGTCCTTTAAGTTGATACAGCCCTCTTCTCTCTGCCTCTTCAACAAATACCATTGTAAGTGATTCATCATGTATTCTAAATGGTACATTCATTCTAGAACGATTAAGAGTCTCGATATCATTATAATAGAAATCAGATGCATCAATAAAATTGTACAAAAGATTGCTCTTATGTTTGTTTATTTTTTCCATCTCCATTAAACCACCATTTTTTTTAAGCCATTTAAAAACAAGTCCTGCTATATAAATTGAAAAAGTAGAAGGTGTATTAATCATTGATTTATTATCAGATTGAATCTTCCATGAAAAAGTAGTTGGTGTTTTTTTATCAGAAAAGTTTAACAAATCATCCCTCACAATAACTAAAGTTAATCCAGCCGGACCTATATTTTTTTGGGCTCCAGCATAAATTACACTAAATTTATTTATATCAATATCTCTAGAAAGAATATTTGATGACATATCACACACTATTGGCACATCTTTTATATTTGGACTTTCAAAATACTCAACCCCATGAATAGTCTCATTTAAACAATAGTGAATATAAGAATCTTTTTCAGAGTAATCCCAAGTATCATAAACTGGTGCTTTTTTGTAATCAATTGACTCTGAAGATGCTGCCATTTTTATGTTGCCAAAAACTTGAGCGTCAGTATATGTTCTTTTTGACCAATAACCAGAAGCAACATATGAGGCAGAACCATTATTTAATAGATTCATTGGCACCATGAAGTTTTGAGTAATTGCACCGCCCTGAAGAAATAAAATCTTATAGTTCTTGGGAATATTCAATAACGTTCTTAAATCCTCTTCAGCTTCTTCTATAATTGGAAGATATTGCTTACTTCTATGTGACATTTCCATCACAGACATGCCTGTTCCATGCCAATCGAAAAGTTCTTGATGTACTTCCTCCAAAACTGCTTTTGGAATTAAGGACGGGCCAGCAGAAAAATTATATTGGCAAGTCATCCTGGCCGTCGTCCAGATGATCTGATTCTACAATTTTTTCAATTCCTGAAAGTTTTTCTTCTTCTGATAAGTTAATTAAAGTTACGCCTTGAGTAGCTCTTCCTAATTCTCTTATTTCACTAACTCTAGTTCTAATTAATACACCTCCAGTCGTAATGAGCATGATTTCATCATGATCACCAACTAATTTCGCAGCAACAACGATACCATTTCTATCACTAACCTGAATAGCTTTTACCCCTTGTGTGCCCCTTCCTGACTTTCTAAATTCAGCAAGTATAGTTCGCTTACCAAAACCATTTTCTGTAGCGACAAGCACAGACTCTTCTTCTGAGGATGCAATAAGTAAAGATAAAACCTGCTGATCAGAGGGTAGCTTCATCCCTCGAACACCTGCAGCATTTCTTCCCATACTTCGAACATCATGTTCATCAAACCAAACCGCTTTACCTCCATTAGAAACCAAAACTATATCCTGCTCACCATTGGTAACTCCAGCGCCAACAAGAAAGTCGCCATTAGCAAGCTTGATAGCGATAATTCCTGATTTTCTTGGGTTAGAAAAATCTGATAGTGGAGTTTTTTTCACTGTGCCTTTTGCAGTTGCCATAAAAATATATTGATCATCTACAAAATCTTTTACTGCCAAAATAGCATTTATTTTTTCACCAGGCATTAGTGGGAACAAATTAACTATTGGTTTACCACGACTTATTCTACTTCCCTGAGGTACTTCATAAACCTTGAGCCAATAAACTTGGCCTCTACTTGAAAAGCAGAGAATATTATCGTGGGAATTAGCAACAAACATTTGCTCTATGAAATCATCCTCTTTAGTGGTCATTGCTTGCTTTCCTCGGCCACCTCTTTTTTGTGCGCGATAATCATCAAGTACTTGCGCTTTAATGTATCCTGAATTTGATAGAGTAACAACCATATCTTGAGGAGCAATAAGATCTTCTATTGATAGATCATATGCATCAGTTACAATTTCACTTTTTCTTTCATCACCATATTGAGATTTAATTTCCTTGAGTTCATTTGAAATTATTGTTGTGACCCTGTCTGAATTACTTAATATATCCAATAAGTCAATAATAGTATCCATAATCTCATGGTATTCATTGACTATTTTTTCTTGCTCAAGACCTGTAAGTCTTTGAAGTCTCAGTTGTAAAATTTCTTGTGCTTGAACATCTGAAAGTTTATATCCGTTACCTTTAAGACCAAAGTCTAATGAGAGCCCATTAGGCCTTGAAAGTCCATCGGAGGATTTTTTCAACATCGCCTCTACTACTTCCGATTTCCATGATTTCTCCATAAGCTCTTTCTTTGCATCAGGAGGAGTTGGCGCAGCTTTAATAATCTTAATCATCTCATCTACATTTGCAAGAGCAACTGCAAGTCCTTCAAGAACATGGCCTCTTTCTCTGGCTTTTTTTAATTCATAAACTGTTCTTCTTGTAACAACTTCTCTTCGATGCTTTATGAATGCATCTAATATTTGTTTTAAGTTAAGCAGTTTAGGCTGGCCATCAATTAAGGCGACCATATTCATTCCAAAATTATCTTGAAGTTGCGTTTGCTTATATAAATTATTAAGAACTACATCAGGAATTTCTCCTCTTTTAAGCTCAATCACTACACGCATTCCTGATTTATCAGATTCATCACGTAAATCAGAAATACCTTCAATTTTCTTATCTCCAACCAATTCAGCAATTTTTTCAATAAAAGATTTTTTATTAACTTGATAAGGAAGTTCATCAATAATAATTGCTTCTCTATTTCCTTTATCCAGATTTTCAGTATGGGTTTTACCTCTCATTACAACCCGACCCCTACCAGTTCTATAACCATCCCTTACACCTGAAATACCATGAATAATTCCTGAGGTTGGAAAATCTGGGCCAGGTATTAATTCCATTAATTCATCAATTGTAATATCTTTATTGTCGAGGAGGGCCAATAAACCATTAATTACTTCAGTTAAATTATGTGGTGGAAAATTTGTAGCCATTCCTACAGCAATTCCAGAGCTACCATTAATAAGAAGGTTTGGTATTCTTGTAGGCATAATTAATGGTTCGTGTTCAGATCCATCATAATTGGGTCCAAAATCAACAGTCTCTTTATCAATATCAGCAAGCATTTCATGAGAAATTTTTGACATTCTAATTTCCGTATAACGCATTGCAGCTGCATTATCCCCATCAACTGAACCAAAATTACCCTGGCCATCGACAAGCATATATCGCAAGCTAAAATCTTGTGCCATTCGGACTATAGTGTCATAGACGGCTGTATCTCCATGAGGATGATACTTACCAATCACATCACCAACTATTCTTGCAGATTTTTTATAAGGTCTATTGTAGTTATTACTGAGTTCGTGCATCGCATAAAGTACTCTTCTGTGTACAGGTTTTAAACCATCCCTTACATCAGGCAGTGCTCGGCCTACAATTACACTCATAGCATAGTCCAGATAGGACTTTTTCATTTCATCTTCGAGGTTAACTGGGATGGTTTCTTTTGCGAATTGATTCATAGTATCTCTAAACTAATTTGATAAATTGTCACTCAAATTTTAGCATGTATAACGAAGCTATTTAACCAAAATTACACTAATTTGAAAGATAATTTAAGTCACGAATAATGTCATCAATATCTTCAAGGCCAACTGCAATTCTTATTAGGTTATCTTTTACTCCAGAATCCTCTCTTTCCTTGACAGTAAGTCTGCTATGGGTTGTTGATGCTGGATGGGTAATGGTTGTTTTAGCATCTCCAAGATTGGCTGTAATTGATAATAAGTTAGTTGAATCAATAAGTTTCCACGCTTCTTTTATTGAACCGTTAACCTCGAAGGATAGTACTCCACCAGATGCTGATTGTTGTTGTTTAGCTAAATCAAATTGGGGATGAGTTTTAAGACCTGGATAAAAAACTTTTTTTACCTTTTTTTGCTGATCCAACCAAGTCGCTAATAGCATTGCATTTGAAGAATGTGCTTTCATCCTTAAACTTAGTGTTTCTAGACTTTTAGTAAAAACCCATGCATTAAATGCACTTAAAGTTGGTCCGGCAGTTCTTAAAAATGAATGCACATTTTCCATATCTTCATTATCACCCAGGACTGCTCCTCCAAGACATCTTCCCTGCCCATCAAGATATTTAGTAGCTGAATGAATGATAATATCAGCCCCATGTAATAGTGGTTTTTGGAGTGCTGGAGTACAAAAACAATTATCAACAATAAGCTTTATATTTGATGAATGTGCAAGCTCAGCAAGTTTTTTGATATCACATATTTCGGTTAATGGATTTGATGGTGTTTCTACAAAAAAGAATTTTGTTTTATTTGTAATAGAATCTTTCCATTTAGATTCATTTGTCAAATCAACAAAAGTTATATCTAAACCCCACTTTGTAAGAATTTTATTAAATAATTGAATAGATGTCCCAAATATGCTCTTTGAAACCACAATATGATCACCTGGAGCACAAAGAGCCATGAAGCATGAAAGAATTGCAGACATACCAGTTGAAGTAGCAATGCATTTTTGAGCACCCTCTAAGGATGCTAACCTTTCTTCAAATATTCTTACTGTAGGATTTGTAAAGCGTGAATATACATTGCCATCTTTCGAATTTTTAAATCGATCTGCAGCTTCTTTTGCGCTTTTAAATACAAAACTTGAAGTTAAAAACATCGCTTCTGAATGTTCACCCTCTTGAGTCCTTTTAACTCCCTCACGTATAGCATTTGTATTAAATTTATTTTCAAATTTTTTCATTTTAATTTAATTAATTTTCCCATAACCTTTTTGGCAAAAAAAAACCCAAACAACTAAGATGGGTTTCCCCGCTTTAGCTGATTTTTATAGCGCCCGCAAGCTGAATTTATCAAATCGGCGCTTATTAAAGATTTTATTATCCTCTTCATTTGAAATAGGTCAAGGATTATTAAGCATGTTCTTGCTCGTTTTCGGAAGGTAGGTTTAATAAATTTAAATCTAATTGATTGCTTGAATTAGATTGATTGTTGAACTCCTTATCAGTGCGAATTGACTCAATTTTATTTAAATATATCTCATCAATATCACATGTAACATATTGACCATCAAAACAAGAGCAATCAAAATTTTTCAACAATTTATTTTCTTTAATTACTGTAGATTTTAAATCATCTAAATCTTGATAAATCAGCGCATCTGCTCCAATATCCTTAACAATCTCTTTATAATTTTTATTGTAAGCCAATAACTCATTTCTTGAAGGCATATCAATTCCGTATACATTAGGAAATTTAACTGGGGGAGCTGCTGAAGCAAGGTATACCTTTTTCGCTCCTGCTTCTCTTGCCATTTGCACAATTTCCCTTGATGTAGTACCTCTTACAATTGAATCATCGATAAGTAAAACATTTTTATCTTTAAATTCAAATTTAATTGGGTTTAATTTTTGTCTAACTGATTTTTTTCTCAGTGCTTGGCCAGGCATAATAAATGTTCTTCCAATATATCTATTCTTAATAAATCCCTCTCTAAAGTTAACATTTAACATAAGAGCTACCTCTTGCGCACAAGGTCTGCTGGTATCGGGTATAGGGATAACAACATCAATAGTCAAATTACTCCAATCTTTTTTTATTTTCTTTGCAAGTGTTACCCCCATATTAAGTCTTGTTTGATATACAGAAACTCCATCAATCATAGAATCAGGTCTAGCTAGGTATACATATTCAAAAATACAAGGAGTCTGTTTGGTATCTTTAACACATTGTTTTGAGTAAAAATTTCCATCAAGATCAATAAAAATAGCTTCGCCAGGATACACATCTCTTAACAACTTGAAACCTAGAACATCCAAAGCAACACTCTCAGATGCTACAACGTATTCCGGACCATCTTCAGTTTCCTTTATACCTATAACTAAGGGTCTTATTCCATTTGGGTCCCTAAAAGCCAACAATCCAAAATTTGCAATCATTGAAACGACTGCATAAGCTCCGTTACATCTTTTAAAAACAGAAGTTGTAGCTTCAAAAATAATATCAGAGGTTAAAACATTTTTTTCGGTTGATTCAATTATTGAGTGAGCAAGAACATTTAAAAGGACTTCTGAATCTGAATTTGTATTTAGATGTCGAAGATCTTGCTTGAACATCTCATCTTTTAATTTATCAGCATTTGTTAAATTACCATTGTGGGCAAGTACAATGCCGTATGGCGAATTAACATACAATGGCTGGGCTTCCGCAGAGGAGGATGAGCCAGCAGTTGGGTATCTGACATGGGCAATTCCCGCATTGCCTTTCAAAGTTCTCATATGACGTGTATGAAACACATCTTTTACCAAGCCGTTATTTTTATGCATATGAAATCGACTACCGTCACTTGTGACAATCCCAGCCGCATCCTGTCCACGATGTTGTAGAACCAATAATCCATCATAGAGAGGTTGATTAGCAGGTTGATTAGCAACTATGCCTATAATTCCACACATAAAATCTTCTCAATTAAGTCAGAATATTGTCGTATTTTACATCTTTAAACCAATCTTCGGGTAAATAAGGCAAAGAATTTTCAACAGAATTTTTTATTATTGGTATGTATATCGAATTAGCCCAGCCTGGATTGAGTGAGAATGATGTTTTCTCAAGAAGCAAAATCATAACAAAAATTATTAGGACGCCTCTAGTAAATCCAAAAAATCCACCTAGCATAAAATTGGAAAAGCTAAGACCTACACTTTTAATAAATTTGTTTATTAATTTAATGATAATTGATGCAAGAATAAGCACTAAAAGAAAAATAATAAAATAACCAGTTATATACTTTATTGTAGCATCAAGTTCAAATGGAATATATTGATAAAAAGAATCAGTAAAATAGTTTGCAGTGTAAAAGGCAAGAAACCATCCAATTAATGATAATAACTCCCTAATAAAACCACGAAGACAACCGAAACTTATTGAAATAAGAATGATAACTATAATAGCGTAATCAATTGGGGTCATTTAATTAAATTTTTGCTTTATCATTCCAGGAAGTTTTGCCTCTTTTATTTTAGCTAGAGCTATGTTTGCATTACCTCTATTATCAAAACTTGATGTTACTAATTGAATTTTATTTTGGCCTTCAAGGACTAGAGGTAGTAATTTTGTTTTAAAGCCTATATCACCTACTTTTTTTGCTATTTTTTTTGCATTATTTGCATTAGAAAAAATTCCAACCTGAATGAAATATGTTCCATTAGGATTTTGATTTTTAGCTTCATTCTCCCTTAAATCTTCCATTTTCAAAATTTGATTTTGAACACTTTCTAATTCAGCCCTTTTATTTCTTTGGTCAAAAGTTAAACTGTTATCGGAAATGCTGAGGAATGATACTTTGACGTTGGTTATTTTTTTAACCTTATTCGGATCTTCTAAAAAAAAATATGATAAAACCAACAAGGAAATTAATATAGTTATTGCACCAAGAAGCCTCCTTCTTGCCTTTTTAATTAATATACTTTCCTGAAGCGTATCTTTATTATCTGACATATTTTATTTATTGAAAAATTTCTGAATTTACAAAAAATGATCCGAATATGATTATATTATCATCAACATGAGAATTATTTAATGCTTCATGATACGCTAATCTTACAGAATCAAATTTATGAACGTTTATTTTATTTTTTTTTGCTAATAAATCTTTTTCGATTTGCTCCACAGATGCTGATCTTTCCGATTGAATTTGTGAAATATACCATTCATCAACTATGCTTATAAATGGTTCCACCACAGCATTTATGTTCTTATCAGCCATTATGGAAAAAACAGCTATAGTTTTACCTTCTAACCTCCTCTCACTAAAATTTAATGCGAGATTTGTTGACGCCTCCTGGTTATGAGCTACATCAGTAACTATAAAAGGCTTCGTGTTTAACACCTCAAAACGCCCTTTTATGTTCGCATGATTAATTCCCTTTATTACTTCTTGTTCAGATATTGGGAAAAAATCTTTAATAAAATCTATACATCTTAGAGCTCCAGCTAGATTTAAAAACTGATGATTTCCTTTTATCTTTGGTTGTGGTAATGAATTATAAATTGAAATATCACTCTCATACCTTAAATTTGAGTTTGTTTTAAAAATTTTATAATCTTTACTAAGGATATTAATATAGCAATTTAATTTTTTTGCTGTCATTACTAAGGATGGTATGGGATTTATACAGTTAATAATAACAGGTTTTTTTGATCTAAAAATTCCTGCTTTTTCAGATGCAATTGCTTCGACTGTGTCTCCAAGATAATTTTGATGATCAAGACTAACTGAGGTAATTAAAGACATTATAGGATCAAAAATATTTACTGCATCCAACCTTCCCCCTAATCCAACTTCTAATATAGCTATATCAACCTTTTCCTGCATGAAAACTTTTACTGCAGCTAAAGTAGTAAATTCAAAATAAGTTAATGAGATATCTTCTCTTTTATTCTCTAAATAAGCTAATGCGTCAACTATTTTTTTGTCGGTTGCCTCATTTTTATTAATGCGGATTCTCTCATTAAAATTATTAAAATGAGGTGATGTGTAACAACCGACTTTTAGGTTTGATTCTCTAAGAATTGATTCGATAAAGGCACACGTGGATCCCTTTCCATTGGTTCCTCCAACAAGAATAATTGGAAAATCAGGAGTAATATCTGCTTTTTCTTTTACCTGCAAGACTCGTTCCAAGCCCATATCTATATGATTAGAATGAATTTTTTCTATGTATGAAAGCCATGATGCTAAACTTTCTTTATTATAGATCTTGTCTTGCACGTATTACTTTTTTAAGTGAGAGATCAGTTTAGTAATTGTATGTCGCATCTGCCTTCTGTCCACAATTAAATCAATAGCCCCATGCTCAAGAAGAAATTCAGAGCGTTGAAATCCCTCAGGAAGTTTTTCCCTAACAGTTTGTTCAATAACTCTTGGGCCAGCAAAACCAATTAATGCTTTTGGTTCAGCCATTATGATATCCCCCAACATTGCAAAACTAGCAGAAACCCCACCCATAGTTGGATCAGTTAAGATGGATATGAATGGTAATTTTTTATTACTTAATTTAGTTAAAGCGGCACTGGTTTTCGCCATCTGCATCAAAGATAACAATCCCTCTTGCATTCGTGCACCACCACTAGAAGAAACACATATAAATGATGAATTATTTTTTATAGCTTGATTTATACCTAAAACAAATTTCTCACCAACTACAGAACCCATTGAACCACCCATAAACTTAAATTCAAAAACAGCTATAACAACAGGTAAGGATTCGATACATCCTTCAGCAACGATAAGGGCATCGTTTTCACCTGTGCTACTTTTCATAGAAGTTAGGCGTTCTTTATATTTTTGGGTGTCCTCAAAATTAAGAGGGTCGGCAGAACTAACTTGTTCCCCTAATTCAATTTGTTTAGGTTTATCAAGTAAAAGCTTAATCCTAGCTCTTGATGAAATTCTATTGTGATGCCCACATGTTGGACAAACCTCACTATTTTTTTCTAATTCAGATCTATACAGAGTAGTCTGACATGATGGACATTTGTACCAAAGACCCTCTGGTATGTTTTTTTTAAGGCTTCCAACAATTTTTTTGATTTTTGGTGATACGTTTTTTAACCAGCTCATAATTATTTATCTAAAGTTATTGAATTGCCTCTTTGATTTCATTCATAAGTTTTTTTATATTGCCTATTAAATCCTCTTTTTTAGAATTTTCTACCTCTAAGACAATCTTGCTACCAATTACTACAGCATCAGCAAATGATGCAACTTCCTTAGCAGTTTTAGCATCCCTTACCCCAAAACCGACACCAATAGGCATTTTGGTAAATTTTCTAATGTTATCAACTCTCTCGGTAACCTGCTTGATATCGATATTTGACGATCCAGTGACACCTTTCAAAGATACATAATAAATAAATCCTGTAGCTTGCTCAATAATTAACTGTACCCTTTTATCTTCTGTAGTTGGCGAAAGTAAAAATATACTATCAATATTATTTTTTTGAAGTAATGCTACAAAATCGACAGATTCTTCTGGTGGATAATCAACAGTTATTACCCCGTCTACATCAGCATCTTTAATTAAATTAACGAAATTATCAACGCCAATCGCCTCAATCGGATTCGCATAACCCATTAAAATGATGGGAGTAGTTTTATTCTTAGTTCTAAATTCTTTAACTAAATCAATGGTTTGACTTATTCCTACGTTATTTGCTAACGCTCTTTCGCTTGCTCTTTGAATTACAGGGCCGTCAGCCATTGGGTCAGAAAAGGGGATACCTACTTCAATCATATCAGCTCCCGAATCCACAAGAGCATGCAATAAATCTAGTGTCATATCAGGATGTGGGTCACCTGCAGTTATGAAAGGAATCAATGCTTTTTTGTTTTTATTTGAAAGTTCAGTGAAAGTTGAATTAATTCTAGACATATTTTTTTCTTATAAAGATATATTGGATATATTAGCAACAGTATTAATATCTTTGTCACCCCTGCCAGATAAATTTACTAAAATAATTTTATCTTTATCCATTTCAGCAGCCATCTTTTCTGCATGTGCTAAGGCATGACTGGTTTCAAGTGCAGGTATTATACCCTCAACAAGACATAAATTATGAAATGCTTTTAGAGCTTCATCATCTGTAACTCCTACATACTCAGCCCTTCCAGAATCTTTAAGCCAGGCATGTTCAGGCCCTACCCCGGGATAATCTAATCCTGCTGAAACTGAATGCGTTTCAATTATTTGTCCCTCAGCATTTTGCATAAGATACGTTCTATTTCCATGCAAAACTCCTATCGCACTATTTGATGATAACGGGGCTGCATGCCTTCCTGTTTCCAGTCCATCTCCTGCAGCCTCAACTCCTATTAAACGTACATTTTCATCCTCAATATAAGGATGAAAAATGCCCATTGCGTTTGAACCACCGCCCACACAAGCAATGATGGCATCTGGTTGTTTATCTGCAATTTTTGGCATTTGTTTTTTACACTCGCGACCAACAACAGAATTAAAATCTCTTACCATCATTGGATAGGGGTGAGGTCCTGCAACCGTTCCTATAATATAAAATGTATTTGAAACATTTGTTACCCAATCTCGCAGCGCTTCATTTAAAGCATCCTTAAGTGTTTTTGAGCCGCTTTCGACAGGAACAACAGTGGCACCTAATAATTTCATTCTATATACATTAGGCGATTGTCGTTTAACATCCTCAGAACCCATATATACAACACACTCCAAACCAAGCCTAGCTGCTATTGTAGCTGTTGCGACACCATGCTGGCCTGCTCCAGTTTCAGCAATAACTCTGGGCTTACCCATCTTTTTAGCTAATAATGCTTGACCAACAGTATTATTAACTTTATGCGCTCCAGTATGATTTAGATCTTCTCTTTTTAAATATATTTTTGCTCCACCAATTTTTTTTGTTAATCTTTCAGCAAAGTAAACTGGACTAGGTCTTCCAACAAAATGATTTAAGTCATAATTGAATTCCTCTAAAAATTCAGGGTCATTTTTATACTTATCGTACATTTCTCTGAGCTCATCCAGTGCTTCGATTAAAGTTTCAGCAACGAATGTTCCACCAAATTGTCCAAAATGCCCGAACTGGTCCGGCATATCATAAGCTTGCATTTCTTACTCCTAAAATAAAATCTTGCATCATATTATAATCTTTTTTTCCTTTATGGCTCTCAACTCCACTACTGACATCCACAGCATAAGGCTTATTCTTATTAAAAAGATCATTGAGATTATCTTTATTCAGTCCACCAGCCACAATAATTGGTTTTGATGTATTTTGTGGAATAAGATTCCAATCAAATATCTTTCCAGTACCACCTCTAGCATCTTCTGAGAAGCTATCCAACAAAAAAGCAGATGCAGAAACATAGTTCTTTTCGTATTCTAACAAACTAAGATCACTTTCTACTGAAATAGCTTTTATATAGGGCAAATTAAATTGCTCACAAAAAGATGGGCTTTCATCACCATGAAATTGAATGAAATCAAAATGACACGTATCCATTACCTTCCTAACCTCTTCTATTGAAGGATTTACAAATAATCCAACTTTACTTAAAAAAGGAGGAAGTTTACCAATAATTTTTGAAGCATCCGAGGGTTTTATGAATCTTGGAGAGCTCTTTACAAAAACAAATCCTAAAGCATCAGCACCTAATTCAGCCGCATGAATGGCATCTGTAAAGTTGGTAATCCCACATATTTTGACTTTAATCATTATAAGAACTTAAAATATTTACCTTATTATTTGAAATAGGAAACTTCCATTTCTCATCATACTTTATATTTGTAAGATATAAACCGTTTGACATAAAGGTGGGTGGTGCATATTTTCTATCTTGTTTAGTAAGTAATTCCCCTATATATTCCAAAGATTCAGATCCTTTTGCAATATGAATTATTGTAGCAATCATGTTCCTTATCTGATGATGGAGAAAACCATCTGCAGTAATAGTAAATAAATGAAATTTACCATATTCTTCATGCTGAAATTTTCTAATTGTTCTAATTGGGGATTTAGCTTGGCATTCGGATGATCGAAAAGAGCTAAAATCATGCTTGCCAATAAATTTTAGGCATGAGGGTCCTATTAATTTAGTATTTAATTTATGGTAAGTCCATCCTACATTGCTATGAAAAGGTGCTGAGTTATATAAATCGTTGACCAAAAGGTATTGATATTCCCGCTCCTTAACAGAATGTCGAGCATGAAATGATTCATCCACAATAATTGCCCATTGAATTCTTATTGATTCGGGTAAAAAGGCATTAACGCCTTTAACCCATGCATGTATTGGTCTATCCTCTTGAGTATCAAAATGAAAAACCTGGCCAAGAGCATGTACTCCTTTATCAGTTCTTCCTGATGCATAAGTTTTAATATCTTTATTTGCTATCTCAAACAAAGCTTTTTCAATTAAACCTTGAATTGTTATTCTTTTTGGCTGCCTCTGCCATCCACAAAATCCATATCCATTATATTCAACTGAGCATGCAATTCTCATAGCAAAAAAATGTGTGTAACACTTAATGAAGAAATAAACACTATTATCCACAAATAATCTTGAAATTTAAATTCTATTTGTTCAATTTTAGGATTTACTTTTTTACTGAAGTCAGTATTGATTTGATTACCAATATCTTTACTAAGAGTTCTGAATTTAAATTGTTCTTTTCTATAAAATTCTAAATATTCAAATGTTAAAAAAACCCTAGCAATCAATCGCTCTTTTTTCACTCCAAAAACTGTAAGAAATAAACATGCTTTAATAATATTTTCTATAATAAATGAACGAGAAAGCTTCCTCATTAAGAGAAAAACAATTAAAAAAATATTACTTAATCTCAACACATTAAATATAGCAAGCTCAATACCCTCTCTTGATATTGAAATAAAATCATAAAAAAAGATTATTTCTCCAGGAACTGAAAGAGAAAAAATTAATAAGATAGCCAATAGAAAAAATTTAATTTTATTAAAAAAAACTAAAATAGGCGCAGAAAAAACAAAGGAAATTAGAGCCAAAAAAAAGAATAGGTAACTTTGTTCGAGTAACGTTAAAGAACCAACAATAAATAAAGTGAACAAGCCTATAAATAAAGTTAATGCGTTAATCATTCATCTTACTAATTTCTGTTAAAGTCCTGCCCATTTTTCTTTCTAAAAATATATTCCTCAACAGATGTTCTTGGTTGCATATCTTCAGTAATTGTTTTAATTTTTGCTCTTTTCTTAGAGAGAAAAACTAACAACCCACCAAGAATTGCAAAAAGTACTAAAAGGAAATAAATTAATCCAGATCTTGAGTTATTTTGTGACTGATCTTCATCATCAATAAATACCTCTTCAATCACTACCTCATCTTCAATAGCAACAGATGAAACAAAATCTTGCTCATCAATATTAATTAATTCATCATCTTTTTGATTTAAAGCCTCTGCTTTATCTAGACTTGTATTTTTTACTTCGTCCTTGACTTCCTCTCTTAAAACCTCCTTCTTTTCTTTACCTTCCTCATCTTTAACAATTTTTATTTGCTCTGTCATAGCCTTTTGTTTTTTTAGTGCATTTTTTAATCTAGTTATCTCTGCGTTTAATCTCTTTATTTCATTTTGATTTACCTCACTAATTACTTCTTTCTCAGGAGCTTTTTTCTTTGTTTGTTTTATTTCATTATTCCTTTTGCTCCATTTAAGATTTTGCTCTCTTAATATTTTTCTTGCTTTAAGATGAGATAAGTTTTTAAAATATTGCTCCTCTGGAAGTACAATTCTTTGCCCCTTATTCAATCCGTTAATATTTTTTTTTGCAAAAGCTTTAGGATTGAGTTGAAATATGGCAACAGCAAACTGTTCAGTGGTAACGCCAGCTATACTGTTCTCTCTAGCAATTTGGAATAATGTTTTTCCAGATCTTGTAGTTAGTGTTTTTTTCTTTTTTTGTAAAGTCAATTTCTTAGAGGATTCATTATTATTTGCTGGTAGATTGTTATTTTCTGCTATTTTATTTGATAGTTTCTTTGATTTCGGTAATGGTGGATCCAACAAAACCGTATATTCTTTTAAAACTTTTCCTTTAGGTGAATCAATTTGAATTAATAAATCAACGAAAGATTCTTTGACAGGGTTGGACGATTTTAAAATCATCAAAGCACTATTTGTGCCAGTATTATTTAGATCGATCTTTATGTCTGAATGTATAGACTGCCTTTTCATGCCCTGTGAATTATAGACCTCTTGAGGAGCAATTGATGCTTTCATATTTTTAAGGTCATCCCCTTTATCTAAAGTCAGTTTTATTTCGGCATCAAAAAGACTTCCTTGATTTGATTTTACGTCTATCTTACCAAGCTGAGCTACAAAACCATTATGATGAAAAAATATTGCAAAAATAACTAAAACTATTTTTATATGCACAATTAACTCTCTTTTTTAATTAATATATTTAACATTCGTCTTAGCGGTTCAGCTGCACCCCATAGTAACTGATCTCCGACAGTAAAGGCCGAAATTATATTTTCTTCAAGATCCAACATTCTTACTCTTCCAATTGCAATGTCTAATTTACCAGAAACTGCTGCAGGGGTTAAATAATTGGTACTATCTGTCTTATGATTAGCAATAAATTTCACCCAATCATTTCCATTTGCAAGTAAATTTTCCACCCTTTCTAAATCAATATTTTTTTTCAATTTAATTGTCAATGCTTGACTATGTGATCTCATTGTACCAATTCTTACACATAATCCATCCACCTTAATTGAATCGTAAATGGATGATAATATTTTATTGGTTTCAGTTTGACCTTTCCATTCCTCTTTGCTTTTACCGTTATCAAGATCCTCATCAATCCATGGAATTAAACTTCCAGCTAAAGGTGTCCCAAACTGTTCGGTAGTAAAGCTATTAGAATTTATTTTTTGTTGTGAGGATTTATCAAGATCAAGAACATTATGATTTAAATCATAAATTTTCTCTGCAACTGAGGAATGAATTTCACCCATTTGAATCAATAGCTCTCGCATATTTCTTGCGCCTGCACCACTGGCAGCTTGGTAGGTCATAGAGGACACCCACTCTACTGCATTATCTTCAATAAGACCCTGAATTGCTAGTAGCATCAAAGATACTGTACAGTTTCCTCCCACCCATGTTTTAATACCTGAGGAATAAGCATTATCAATTGCTTTACCATTGAGAGGGTCTAAAACAATTAATGCACTCTCCTCCAACCTCAAAGTTGATGCAGCATCAATCCAATGACCATCCCAGCCATTTTTTTTCAACATGGGGTATATTTCTTGAGTATAAGATCCTCCTTGGCATGACAAAATGATATCCATTTTAACCAACTCGTCATATGACTTAGCATCTAATAGACGACTTTCTTTTTGATTAAAATTGGGTGCTTCCTCTCCTACCTGAGAAGTTGAATAAAAAAATGGATCTATATCTTTAAAATCAGATTCCTGCACCATCCTACTCAACAAAACTGAGCCAACCATTCCACGCCAACCTACAAAGCCAACTTTTTTCATTTTTTATGCCTTTAACCTTTCAACAATTGCATCCCCCATTGCCTCACAACCTAAAACTTCCATGCCTTCTGATGCAATATCATGAGTTCTAAAATTATCTTTTAAAACTTGCTTGACAGCTTCCTCAATAATGGTGAATTTTTTTAAATCATTAAACGTATATTTAAACATCATCGCTAAAGACATGATTGTAGCAATCGGATTTGCTTTGTCCTTTCCTGCGATATCTGGTGCTGATCCATGGCTTGGCTCATACATACCTTTATTATTTTCATCTAAAGAGGCAGAAGGGAGCATACCAATCGATCCAGTAAGCATAGATGCCTGATCTGATAAAATATCACCGAAAATATTTCCGGTTACAATAACGTCAAATTGTTTAGGATCTCTTACCAACTGCATAGCAGCATTATCAACGTACATATGACTTAGCTCTACATCTGGATAATCATCTGCTATTTCATTAACAATTCTTCGCCATAACTCAGTAGTCTCTAATACATTTGCTTTGTCGACTGAACATAGTTTTTTTGATCTTTTTGACGCTGTTTTAAATGCTACATGCGCAATTCTTCTTATTTCTGAATCCGCATAACGCATTGTATTAACGCCTTCTTCCTCACCATTTTTATTTATCGATATACCTCGGGGCTGACCAAAATATATATCACCGGTTAATTCTCTAACAATCATCAAGTCTAGCTCTGAAACAATTTCAGGTTTTAAGCTTGAAGCATTTACTAGCTCTGGAAACATAATTGCTGGCCTTAAATTAGCAAATAAATTAAGTCCCTCACGAATTCTAAGAAGCCCTCTTTCGGGTCTCATTTCCCTAGGCAAATTATCGTATTTCCAATCCCCAACAGCTCCTAAAAGGATAGCATCAGCTTTTTTAGCTAAATCTAGTGTAATTTTTGGTAAAGGATCTTTGAATTCATCGTAAGCTGAACCACCTATAGGAGCATATTCAACTACTTTTGATAATCCAAGAGCATCAAGAATCTTAATAGCCTGTTTTGTAATCTCAGGACCTATACCATCACCAGGTAAAACTGCAATTTTCATAAATTAACCTAACTTAATAACCAAGGAAATTCGTTATAATATTTTTTTTCGAAACGTTTAATGTCTTCATGATATTTTAAGGTTAAACCTATATCATCGAGCCCCTCTAATAAGCAATATTTCTTAAAATTATCAATATCAAAATCATAACTTATATCATCATCAATAATTTTTTGGTTTTCTAAGTCTACATTGAGAATTAATCCTTTAGTTGTTTCAGCTTTTTTAAAAAAGATATCAGCTATTTCTGTGCTTATAACTATTGGAAGAATTCCATTTTTAAAACAATTACCATAGAAAATATCTGCAAAACTTGGAGCTAAGATAATACGAATACCAAAATCTAAAATAGCCCATGGGGCATGCTCTCTACTTGAGCCGCAACCAAAGTTTTCTCTTGCCAATAATATAGTCCCATTTTTATATTGTGGTTTGTTTAAAACAAATTCTGGGTTAATTTTTCTAGAGGTAATATTTTTTCCTGGTTCTCCATGATCAAGGTATCGCCATTCATCAAATAAGTTAGGTCCAAAACCAGACTTTTTAATTGATTTTAGAAATTGCTTTGGAATGATTGCATCAGTATCAACATTTGATCTATCGAGGGGTATAACAATACCTTTGTGTTTATTAATTGGCAGCATCAATTATTTTCCTTACATCAACAAATTTACCATTTATTGCGGCAGCGGCAGCCATTTGCGGGCTCACCAAATGCGTTCTACCTCCTTGACCTTGCCTACCCTCAAAATTTCTATTAGAGGTAGAAGCACATCTTTCTTGAGCTTCTAACCTGTCAGCATTCATGGCTAGGCACATAGAACAACCAGGTTCACGCCATTCAAATCCAGCGTCCATAAAAATTTTATCTAAGCCCTCCTTTTCAGCCTGAAGTTTTACTAGGCCTGACCCAGGGACCACTAATGCTAATTTTATATTTTGTGCTATTTTTTTATTTTTTACAATTTTAGCTGCCGCCCTCAAATCTTCAATTCTTGAATTAGTGCATGACCCAATAAAAATTTTATCAAGCGATATATCTGTAATCTTTTTATTTTGTTCTAAACCCATATAAGTTAGAGCCCTCTCATATCCCTTTTTTAGGGATATATTTTTTTGATTATCTGGACTTGGAATAATCTCATTAATACCACAAACCATTTCAGGCGAAGTACCCCATGTTACTTGTGGCTCAATATCAGAAGCATTAATGTTAATTACTTTATCAAATGATGCACTTTTATCGCTTCGTAAGTTAGTCCAATATTTTACAGCTTCATCCCACATATCGCCCTTTGGAGCAAAGGGTCTTTCCTTTATGTAGTTAATTGTTTTTTCATCAACCCCAATCAAACCTGCTCTTGATCCTGCCTCGATAGCCATATTACATAAGGTCATTCTCCCCTCCATACTAAGATCCACAATTGCAGAACCTGAAAATTCAATTGCATGCCCTGTTCCACCTGCAGTACCAATTTTTCCAATGATATGAAGTGCAATATCTTTAGCAGTTATACAGTTATCAACCATGCCATTTACATTAATCTGCATAGTCTTAAACTTTTTTACAATCAAACATTGTGTGGCAAGAACGTGTTCGACCTCTGTGGTACCTATACCCATAGCTAAAGCTCCGAAGGCCCCATGAGTGCTTGTATGCGAGTCACCGCATACTATGGTCATTCCTGGTAAAGTTGAACCTTGTTCAGGACCTATAACATGAACTATGCCTTGTCGCTGATCATTCATCTTAAATTGTGTCAACTCAAATTCATCACAATTTTTATCCAAAGTATCTACTTGGATCTTTGATATGGGATCAGTAATTCCTATTTTTCTATCAGTTGTAGGGACATTGTGATCAGGAACAGCTAAAATTGAGTTTGAACGCCAAATTGACCTTTTTGCATTTCTTAAGCCCTCAAATGCTTGTGGACTTGTTACTTCATGAATGAGATGACGGTCTATATAGATTAAAAAAGTATTATTATCCTCTCGAATAATATGCCTTTTAAATATCTTTTCATATAAGGTTTCTGGCATCACACATTAATCTCTAAAATTACCAAAATGCAATGGAAAGTCCTTGTGGTTTGACTTTATTAAAGTGATACATTCTTGCAAGATATCTCGTTTTGCTCCATTAACCCTCAACTCATCACCTTGAATCGATGCCTGTACTTTAATTTTTGCTTCTTTAATTGTTTTTATAATTTTTTTTGCAAGATCCATTTCAATGCCACTTTTAATTTTAATATTTTGTTTAGATTTGTTACCAGATACTGATTCAATTTTCTCTGATTCCATTCTTTTTGAGCTATCAGGTTCCTTCTTTTCCAATGCTGGAAATAAAATATCCTTAATTTGATTAAGTTGAAATTCTGCATCCCCACTTAAAACTATTTGCATTTCTTTTTCCAATAGCTCAACCTTAGCCGATGTCCCTTTAAAATCATATCTATTTGCTATCATTCTCATGGAAACATCCACTGCATTTCGAATATTTTCCATATTAGCCTTTGAGGAAATATCAAATGAAGGCATAACTTAGGCTCCTTATTTATTTTTTATTTTATTCGCTATTCTCAATCTTAAGGCATTTAGCTTAATAAACCCGGCGGCATCTTGATGATCAAAGGCACCATCATCATCCTCGAATGTTGCAATCTCTGGATCAAATAAGGAGCAATTACTATCTCTTCCAAGGATCGTAATATTTCCTTTATAAAAACTTAATTTTACCCAACCGTTAACATTAATTTGAGTATGGTCAATTAATTTTTGTAGAGCTACTCTCTCAGGGCTCCACCAATAACCGTTATATATTAATGAAGCATACCTAGGCATAATATCGTCTTTGAGATGAGCAACTTCTCTGTCAAGAGTTAGTGCTTCGATTGCTCTATGTGCCTTTAAAAGAATAGTGCCTCCAGGTGTTTCGTAGCAACCCCTTGCCTTCATTCCAACATATCTATTTTCTACCAAATCTAATCTTCCAATACCATGTTTTCCACCTAAATCATTCAAACTTTCTAAGATTTCATGTGGCGCTTTATTATGTCCATTCAAACTCACTGGATCACCTTGCTCAAAACCAATTACTATTTCTTCAGCCTCATCTGGAGCATCTTTCGGGCTTACAGACCATCTCCACATGGATTCTTCAGGTGAATTCTTTGGATCCTCTAAGTGTCTACCTTCATATGAAATATGAAGAAGATTAGCATCCATGCTATATGGACTGCCTCCAGATTTATGTTTCATCTCAACAGGAATAGCATTTTTTTCAGCAAATTTAAGCAATTTATCTCTACTTAAAAGATCCCATTCTCTCCATGGTGCAATAACTTTTATATCAGGATTAATGGCGTAAGCTCCCAATTCAAACCTTACCTGATCATTACCTTTTCCTGTAGCACCATGAGATATTGCGTTACTTTTAGTCTTGTAAGCAATTTCAACGAGCCTTTTAGCAATTAACGGCCTTGCAATTGATGTTCCTAATAAGTACTCACCTTCGTAAATAGCATTTGCTCTAAACATAGGAAATACATAATCTCTCACAAATTCCTCTCTTAAATCCTCTATAAATATTTCATTAACTCCAGCCGCTTTTGCTTTTGCTCTAGCTGGTTCTATTTCTTCCTTTTGGCCGAGATCTGCTGTAAAAGTTACTACTTCACAGTTATATTCTTGTTGAAGCCATTTGAGAATTACCGAGGTGTCCAAACCACCTGAGTATGCAAGCACAATTTTTTTTATATCTTTAATCATTAAATTACTTTCCTAACAATAAATATTCAAGAAGTGCTTTCTGAACATGGAGCCTATTTTCTGCTTCTTCCCAAACCACACTCTGATCCCCATCAATAACCTCTGCCGAAACCTCTTCTCCTCTATGAGCAGGTAAACAGTGCATAAAGATTGCATCTTTATTGGCCAATTTCATCATATCTTTATTTACCTTCCAGTCGGCAAAGTCCTTTTTTCTTTCTTTCTTTTCTTCTTCAAATCCCATACTAGTCCAAACATCAGTAGTTACAATATCTGCTCCTTTTACAGCATCCATAGGGTCTTTAAATTCTTCAAAATGATCATTTCCCAAAAGTCCAGCTTTTTCAATCACAACTTCATATCCAACAGGTGTAGATACATGCACATTAAAATCCAATAATTCGGCGGCTTGAAGCCAAGTGTTGCAGACATTGTTAGAATCCCCTATCCATGCAACAGTTTTACCTTTAATAGGCCCTCTTTTTTCTATAAATGTAAAAATATCAGCTAATATTTGGCAAGGATGATATTCGTTAGTAAGGCCATTAATTACCGGAACTCTTGAATTATTTGCAAATCTTTCAATAATATCCTGTTCAAATGTCCTGATCATTACTAGATCGCACATTCTAGATATAACTTGCGCTGCATCTTCAACTGGTTCTCCCCTTCCTAATTGGGAGTCTCTGGTATTTAAATAAATTGCATTACCACCTAATTGATGCATTCCAGCTTCAAAGGAAAGTCTTGTTCTTGTGCTTGCTTTCTCAAAGATCATTACTAAAGTTCTATCTGCAAGTGGCCAATATTTCTCATAAGCCTTGTATTTTGATTTAATCCATTTTGTGTTTTCAAAAATAGACTCTAACTCTGAGGAACTTAAGTTATTGAATTGAAGAAAGTGCTTAACAGCCATTTTTAATTTTTCTCTATAAAATTTATAATCAATAAGCTTAATTTATCCACTAAAAATTGAGACTCACTCTTATTTATAATTAGTGGAGGCAATAACCTTATTACATTATCAGCAGTAACATTTATCAATAGCTTTTCATCTAAAGCTATTTGAATTAAATCATTACATGGAACAGATAATTCAATACCTAACATTAGGCCAATATGTCTTATTTCTTTAACCAGTTTATACCCCTGCAGGTTTTTTTGTAGTTCTTTCACAATAAAATCCCCCTGGGTAATTGCATTCTCCATCAGAGACTCTTTTTTAATAGCTTTTAAAGTTACTGATGCAGATACACAGGCTAAGGGATTCCCACCAAATGTTGATCCATGCTTTCCCGGAACCATTAATTGAGATGTTTTTTCATTGGTTATACAAGCACCAATCGGAACCCCAGATGCTAATCCCTTGGCAAGTGTTATCACATCAGGTTTAATTTTACTGTGCTGAAATGCAAACCATTCTCCTGTTCTGCCAATTCCACATTGAACTTCATCGAAAATTAAAAGCCAATTATTTTTATCACAAATTTTTCTTAAATTAGAAAGATAGTTACTCAAATTTTTAGGGATATTGATCCCGCCCTCACCTTGGATTGGTTCTAACATTATGGCCACTATATTGTTTTTTTGATTCGCAATCTTTTGTATTGAAGCAATATCATCATAAGGAACTCTAATAAAACCAGGCATTAAGGGTTCAAACCCTGCTTGAGCCTTTCTACTTCCTGTTGCAGACAAGGTAGCCAAACTTCGGCCATGCCATGCTTTATCCATTACTATTATGTCAGGGGAATGAATCTTTTGCTTATGGCCATGAAGTCTTGCAATTTTAATTGCCGCTTCATTTGCCTCACATCCTGAATTACATAAAAAAACTGAGGATAATTTGGAAAGATCTGCTAAATCTTTTGCCAACAAAGTTTGTTCCTCTATATTGTAATAATTGGATACATGAATTAACTTAGATATTTGCTCACTTAAGGCTTTAACGAGTGCTGGATGATTATGGCCGAGAGTATTTACTGCTACACCAGATAATGCGTCAAGATATTTTTTTCCATACTTATCAAACAGCCATACCCCTTCTCCTCTTTCAAAAGAAACAGGAAGTCTACTGTAAGTATTTAATAAATTATTCTTTTTTAAATTCATAATTAGAAATAAAAACGGCGACTTAAAGCCGCCGTTAAAAAGTTAAGTGGCGTTATAAACCAAGCAATGCTCGATGCGACAAACCATTAGTCATTAACAGTAACATTGGTATGGAAAGTAACGTATTTGTTCTTGATGCTAATAATGCAACTCTTCTTGCTTTACCTTTCTCCTCATCAGTTGCTTTTTTCATGCCTAATACCTTTTGTTGGTTAGGCCATATAAGAACCCAAACATTAAATAACATTATGGTTCCAAACCAAGAACCTAAACCGATTGCTTCATATCCATTTTGTAGTAAAAATGCATCAGAGAAATTCGCACCAAGTAATGCTGCTCCAGCAAGCCATGTTGCTAATGCTGCCCATCTAAACCATAGTAATGCAAGGGGCGCTACATGCTTAGTTATTCCACTAGCACTCCCATCAGCCGCAGCAGCTTTTAGGGCTGGAACCTGAACAAAATTAAAGTAATATAAAAGCCCAATCCAAGCTATACCAGCAATCGCATGGAACCACCTCAGAATCCCATAATAGATAGATGCTGGCGAGGAAGCTAAAGCATAAATAACTATTAAACTGAGAATTACACCAGCAATAATAGTGCCCTTAATTGAATCTAGTGGATTGTTCATAATTAAATACCTTTTTATATAATTACATAGAAATTATTTATGATTATACTTAAACTTGTATAATTAATATACTCCAAATCAATTTATTTTAAATATGCCAAAACTCCAAAAAGGCTTCCTATGGATGCTCATAGCTACTCTATTTTTTTCTATCATGGGGGCATCGGTAAAATTAGGTAGTGAGAAATTCTCTCCACTTGAGCTAGTATTTTATCGTTCCGCTTTAAGTTTATTTCTTATTATCGTGATCATGAAAATAAATAACATCACATTTCATACAAATTACTTAATGCTTCACATGAAAAGGTCTCTGGTAGGTTTCATATCCCTAATTTTATTTTTTTATGCAATTACGCACCTTCCCTTAAGTACCGCAATATCATTAAACTATACATCCCCACTTTTTGTTGGACTTTTATTACCCTTTATCCTCAAACGGAAACTTAATTTCAAAATTTTCTTTATGATTTTAATTGGATTTGTAGGGGTATTTTTTATACTAAAACCTTCTTTCTATAATCAAAGCTTAATTGCAGGGTATATAGGGGTTCTTTCCGGTCTTGGTGCAGGGGTAGCCTACCTTTATGTAACCCAGTTGGGTCAACTTAAGGAGCCCGATGCTAGAACAGTATTTTTCTTTACACTTATATCTACATTAGGCTCAGGTACGATGCTAATAAATCAAGACATTCATACTCCAGAAATATCTGATTTTTACATACTTTTATATCTTGGAGGATCTGCAACAATCGCTCAAATTGCTATCACCAAAGCATATCGTGTAGGAAATACTTTGGGTAATGCAAGCCTTTCTTATTTAACCATAATTTTTTCAGCACTTATTGGAATTTCATTATTTAATGAGGTGATTGATTTTTTAAGTATAATAGGAATACTTTTGATTATTGGAAGTGGGATTTTCGTTTCTATAAAACAATCAAGGTTCAAGTAATCCGCACCGGATTGCAATTAACGCAATCTCAGCCGAATTATTCGCATTTAATTTTTGTTTGATATTATAAAGATGTGTTCCAACTGTTCGAGGACTGAGACAGATAGTCTCTGCAATTTCATTAGTACTCTTCCCTTTTGCAAGGGCAATAAAAACCTCGAACTCTCTATCTGATAAGACTTCAACAGGATTATTTTCTCCAGATAACTGAGTAATTGCCATTTGCTGAGCAATGGACGATTCTAAATATTTTGATCCTTTTTGAACTGACCGTATGGCCTTAATAAGCTCTTCTGCTGCACTTCTTTTAGTTAAATAGCCTAAAGCCCCTGCGTTCAATGCTCTTTTTGGATGTACTGAATCCTCGTGAGCAGAAAGTACTAAAATTTTCGCATGTTTATCATGAGCCAATATTCTTTCAATAGCTTCTAATCCTCCAATACCTGGCATTGTTATATCCATAATAGTTATGTCAGGATTATGCTCTTTAAAAGCTTTAATACCCTGTTCGCCAGATTCTGCTTCGGCTATTACAGCCATGTCTTGTTCTGAGTCAATAAGCATTTTAAATCCCATTCTCACTACAGAATGATCATCGACCAATAAAACTTTCATATTACTCATAGTGCTCCTATATATCCAATGGGATAGAAATATTAATTGCAGTACCTTTTCTTTTCTCGCTTTTTATAGAAAAATTTCCATTTAAAGCCTTTACTCTTTCTTGCATTCCAATCAAACCAAACTGTTTTGTTTTATCAAGTAATTTTGTATCAAAACCAATCCCGTCATCAGTAAAATTTAATTTTAGGTCTTTTTTTGTATGATTCAAACTAATTATTATATTTTTTGCATTTGCATGTTTAAAACAGTTATTCATTGCTTCTTGAACAATTCGATATATATTTATGTTTATGATTTCACCTAAATGATCGAGCTTATCCTTTACACTTAAATCAATTTTAACTTCTTCGTTTTGGGTCTGGTAATTACTTACCATATCTTTTAATGTCTCACTTAATCCTAGGTTATCTAAAGACCCAGGCCTAAGCTGTCTTATGATGCTATGCATTCCGTCATAAATTTGATTTGCAGCAGATGTTACCGAGTTTGCTGCTTCCTCAATATCTTTATTCTTTCCTTTTGTACGATTTGTTATATTTGTAGCAAATATTTTTATGGCTGATACATATTGACCCAATTCATCATGCAGTTCGCGAGCTAAACTTCTTCGCTCATCTTCAATATGGCCTTGTATAATGGCAGTTAATTCTCTATTTTGCCTCAATTCCTTTTGAGATTTTTTTGCTAATAACTTCTCTGAAAGATCTCTCATACTTACAATATCACCAATTATTTTCTTAGTTTTTGTATCAATCAATGGGGATGCTGAAATTGATACATCAATTAATTTACCATCTTTAGTTAATCTTTTAGTTTCATAGTTTGATATTGATTTTTCATTCTTAAAAATTTTAAGAAGTTTTTGAAAGTCTTTTTTAAGATCTGATGGAACAATTATTTCTGCTGATTTTCCTATAATTTCATCTCTTTTATAACCGAATATGGTCTCCGCCGAATGATTCCAAAAAGAAATATTAAGATTTTTATCATGCATAATAATCGCATCTGCAGTTTGTTCTGCAATAGATGCGAGTCTTTGATTTTCTTTAACTTTTGCTTCGAGTGAATCACCCATTTTATTAAAATTATTAGAAATAGAGTTAAATTCTGGTAGCTCAAACTTTGGAAGTCTTATATTTAAGGATCCACTACCCATTGATTCGATTGCTTTTAACATTGGTTTGATAGGTTCGAGCCATTTCCCCAATAGGAAGTAAATAAAAATATTAATCATAATTAAACCGAGTATTGCTATATAAAAAAGTCTGCTCATCTCAACCCAAGCTTCTTTGATTGTCCCAATTGGGTTAGTCTCCACAATAAGTCTTCCAAATCTTATGAGGCGACTATTCATATTTGGTTCGGGAGCTAAAAACTTAACGAACCACTTTGGTGGGTGGGTATTTTTTCTGTAAGTGCTCTCCGGGGATTTATAGAGCAATTCACCTTGAAGGTTATATAAAGAGATTTTGTTACTTCTGACATATCCTAAATCCTCTAGAAATCTCTTCATAACTAAATGAGTATCACCCCAGTCTGGGTTCTGAACTGAACTTATAATAACTGAATCCAAAAGTTGTAAAGTAACTTTGTTGGCAGCCTCAACCCCCTCCTCAATAGATTGTTTTGAAGCGAATATGAGGATAATACTCAAAACTAAAATGAATAAAACCATGATCATGGATATTAAAACGTTAAGTCGAAGTCTTAAAGGCATCATATTTTATAGAATAATTTTTTTTCTTGTTGAATACTTGTATCATAAGCCTTTAATATTATACAAGTGCAAAAAACATTATTTTTACTTTTACATTAGAGGCTAAATAAATGTATTATTTTCAGTCTTATTTATCATCTGTAAGAATAATATTAAATTTAAGGTAATTATAAAATGAGTATCAAGTCAATTAATCATGAAGAAAGAATATTTAATCCAAGTGATGAAACAGTAAATAAAGCCAATTTATCAGGTATGGATAATTACAAAGTTATTTGTAATAAATTTACAAATAATTATGAAGAAAGCTGGGGAGAATTAGCCCGAGAGCTTTTATTATGGGAAAAACCATTTACAAAGATACTCAATGAAGACAATGCTCCTTTTTATAAGTGGTTTGAGGATGGAAAATTAAATGCATCCGTCAATTGCTTAGACAGACATCTTAAACAACAACCAAACAAAATTGCTTTTATTTTTGAGGGAGATGATGGTTTAATCGAGACTATTACCTACAGGGATCTTTATCATAAAGTTTGTGAGTTTGCCAACGGACTCAAAACCTTAAGCTTAAATATTGGTGACAGAGTTATAATTTATCTCCCCATGACTATTGAGGCAGTTATCGCCATGCAGGCATGCGCTCGTATAGGCCTGACTCATTCTGTTGTATTTGGTGGTTTTTCATCAAAAAGTATTCAAGAGAGAGTAGTTGATGCCAAAGCAAAACTTATTATTACTGCAGACTATCAATTTCGCGGTGGAAAAAAAATTCCTCTTAAAAATGCAGTTGATGATGCGATTGCTTTGGGAGGGTGTGACTCTGTTCAAAATATTATTACCTTACAAAGAACCAAAGAAAATGTTAATCTAAATCCAAAAGATATTTTGTGGTCTGATTTAATAAAAAATCAGCATAATGAGTGCGATCCAGTTTATGTGGATGCCGAACACCCCTTATTTATTTTATATACTTCTGGGTCAACTGGCACTCCAAAGGGAGTTCAACATTCAACTGCAGGGTATCTCCTTCATGCAATAAATACATCAAGATGGACTTTTGATTTAAAGGATGATGATATTTATTGGTGCACAGCTGATGTTGGCTGGATAACTGGGCATACCTATGTTACCTATGGGCCAACTGCTATGGGTGCAACTCAACTGATTTTCGAGGGGGTACCAACCTATCCAGATGCAAGTCGATTTTGGCAAATAGTGGAAAAACATAAAGTAAGCATATTTTATACCGCACCCACAGCGATAAGGGCACTTATAAAGGCATCTGAATTAGCCCCAGAAACCCATCCAAAACAATTCAATTTATCATCTTTACGATTATTAGGGACGGTTGGAGAACCCATAAATCCTGAAGCTTGGATGTGGTATTACAAAGCAGTTGGTAATGAAAAATGTCCGATTGTTGATACTTTTTGGCAAACAGAAACAGGTGGGCATGTAATCACACCTTTACCAGGAGTCACTCCGTTAGTTCCAGGATCCTGCACACTTCCGTTTCCCGGAATAGATATTGATGTTGTAGATGAGATAGGTAATGAAATAGAATGGGGTAATGGAGGGTTATTAGTAATTAAAAAACCATGGCCTTCGATGATAAGAAATATTTGGGGTGATCCTCAAAGATTTAAACAAAGCTATTTTCCTGATGATCTAGGTGGCAAACTATATTTAGCAGGTGATGGAGCTGTTAGAAATAAGGATAGCGGTTACTTCACAATAATGGGAAGAATTGATGATGTTCTTAATGTATCAGGGCATAGATTAGGTACTCAAGAAATTGAATCTGCACTTGTTGCAAATAATCAAGTTGCTGAAGCAGCAGTAGTAGGTCGCCCGCATGATGTTAAAGGGGAATCTATAGTTGCATTTGTTGTTTTAAAATCAAAAAGGCCTGACAGCAGAAATGTTAAGGATGTTATTTTGGCTCTAAGAAACTGGGTAAGTAATGAAATTGGGCCGATAGCTAAACCTGATGAAATTCGCTTTGGGGATAATTTACCTAAAACAAGATCAGGTAAAATTATGAGACGTCTTTTAAGATCAATCGCAAAAGATGAAGAAATAACCGCAGATATTTCCACTCTTGAAAATCCAGCAATATTAGACCAACTTAGAGAAAAGCTTTAATATACCAATGATTGGTTTGTTTTGCATAGCAAGCACATTAAGTTGTTGTTTGTTACTCCTACTTCACAATTTATGAATTATTTATACAAAATAACATGACAGATTTCTCTTTGGCAAAAAAATTTATTCTAAGTCCAGCGGGACTAGATAACAAAGATCTTGATTTAATACTAGATAAAATGGTTAGCAATACCATTGATTATGCTGATTTATACTTTCAATATTCCAAAAATGAATTCTGGTCTCTTGAGGAGAGTGCAGTAAAAAATGGTAGCTTTTCAATAGATCAAGGGGTGGGAATGAGGTCTATTGCTGGAGAGAAAACTGCCTTTACTTATTCCGATGAAATTTCTTTAGATGTTCTAGAGAGTGGTACAAAAATTGTTAAAAGTATCAATGCAAAAAACAAAAATTCTTCATACAATAATCAAAACAAAAAAGGTAAGCATAATTTATATAATCCAATCAATCCCATCGATAGTATTGAAAGTGCTGAAAAAATTATACTTTTAGAAAAAATTGAATCTATAGCAAAAAAATTGAATCCTCACATTGTCAAAGTATCTGCATCTTTAGCATCCCAATTTGAGGTCATTCTTATAAAAACTTTTACGGGTGAACTTGTGGAAGATATTAGACCTTTGGTCAGATTATCCATAAGTGTAATTGTTGAAAAAAATCAGCGAAGAGAACAAGGTTCTGCAGGAGGTGGCGGTAGGTATGCATTGGATTATTTTACCGATGAAGTTCTTCATGAATATGCATCGACAGCAGTAAATCAGGCGATTGTTAATCTGGATGCATTACCTGCTCCTGCTGGCTCTATGACAGTTGTTCTTGGTTCAGGGTGGCCAGGAATTTTACTTCACGAGGCTATTGGTCATGGTTTGGAGGGTGATTTTAATAGAAAGGGTACATCTGCATTTAGTGGAAAAATTGGTACTAAAGTTGCTAGCCCAGAAGTTACTGTTGTAGATGATGGAACAATTCCAAATAGACGAGGTTCCTTGAATGTAGATGATGAAGGAAATAACACCTCAAGAACTACACTTATAGAGAATGGAAGGTTGGTTGGCTACATGCAAGATGCAATGAATGCAAATCTTATGAATGCATCGATTACAGGAAACGGAAGAAGAGAATCATACGCACACCTGCCTATGCCAAGAATGACAAACACATTTATGCTGAATGGAAAGTATGAACCAGAAGAAATTATAAAATCTGTAGGCGATGGAATTTACGCAAATAACTTTGGCGGTGGTCAGGTTGATATTACTAGCGGTAAATTTGTTTTCTCTGCATCCCAAGCATGGATCATCAAAAATGGAAAATTAATCCATCCAATTAAAGGAGCATCTATTGTTGGGAACGGCCCTGAAATTCTTAATGAAGTTAGTATGGTTGGTAACGATATGCAATTAGATACAGGTGTTGGTACATGCGGAAAGGATGGACAAAGCGTTCCAGTTGGAGTTGGTCAGCCAACATTAAAAATCGACAACATTATTGTCGGAGGAACGAATTAATCTTAAAGTTTCTGGAATTACTTTACTCTATTTTTATATTCAAGTGTTCTTGTATCGATCTCTATTTTATCTCCAGTTTCACAAAATAAGGGCACCATTAACTCAAAGTCTGTACTAATTTTGGCTTGCTTGAGAACCTTTCCTGAGGTTGTATCGCCTTTTACAGCTGGTTCAGTATAGGTAATTTCTCTAACAACTGAATTTGGTAACTCAACCGAGATTGGTTTGTCTTCATAAAAAACAACATCACATACCATACCATCCTCTAAAAACTTTAAGGCCTCACCCATATTATCTTTCTCGACCTCGTATTGATTAAATTCTTCATCTAAAAAGATATAATTTGGTTCAGCAAAGTAAGAAAAGGTTACTTCTTTTTTTTCTAAAATGATCAACTCAAATTTATCAGTAGCCTGGAATATTGTCTCGGTAGTATTTCCTGTAAGCAAATTCCTCATCTTCATCTTAACAATAGCCGCGTTCTGCCTTCTACCGGATTTAGAAACATTATATTCAGATTTATGAACTACCATTGGTGACGAATCCACCATAATGACATTTCCCACCCTTACCTCTTGTGCACTTTTCATTTAATTAACGCCTTTATTCAATTATCGGAGGATTATACTTTAATAATATCTAATATTTAATATCTAAAATAGTGTAAACACGCTCACCATCCCGTGTCTTAATCTCAACAATATCATCTACACTTTTTCCTAATAATGCTTTTGCTAAAGGTGATATCCAACTTATATAATCTGTCTTATGATTAATTTCAACCTTACCAACAATTCTAATATTTAACTTTGCATGTTTTACCTCATCAAACAGAGATACATATGCACCAAAGAAAATCTTATTTTTATCTATTTTATTATCCAAACGCACTATGTTCGAATCTTCTATATTAGTTAATAAAAATTTTATTCTTGCGTCAATTTGCCTTAACTTTTTTTTACCATAAATATAATCACCATTCTCACTTCGATCTCCATTACCAGCTGCCCAACTTATAGTTTTAACTAATAAAGGTCTTTCTTTCTTTATTATATCCGAGAGTTCATCCTGAAGAATCTTAAAACCCTCTTCAGTAATGTAATTTTTTTCGTTTACCATTTTTAAAATCTTAACTTAATTACAGGTTACAATTAAATTTCTATGATGAAAGAATTCTACAGCTATGTAATATGTGAAAATGAGAATCAAGCCAATGATATTCGGCTTACTTATAAAAAACAACCAAAAAAAAAATACATTAAATATCCCCAAAATTGAAACATTAGATATTTGGTTATCGAATGCATACCAAGAATACTTGATGGAAGAAATTACTAATGAGGAGCTTTATGTACTTAATGGCATAGAAGAAAAAATTATATGGGAAAAGATCATAAAAGATGATCTAAAAAAAAGACAAGATGATACGGTGGCTGATATCACAAATATCGCACAACAAGCTGTAAATGCAAATAGGATTATCTCAACTTATGATATAGATGAAACTGAGCTTAAACAAAATATAACCTATAAAGAACCAAGATATTTTTTTGAGTGGAGGCAAAACTTTAAAAATGAATGTGTCAAAAAAAGTCTTACTACTAAATATGATTTTATAAATATCTTTACCGTTTTACAGCAAGAAAAAAAAATAATTAAAGATGAAAAAATACTATTCATAAATCTAGATACAAATAAAAAAAGCCATCAAAAGCTATTTAACCAATTGAAAAAAGTGAATATTGTTAAAAATGATTTAGATGATAATAAATTACAGGGACATATTAACCATAAAGGTTACCAAAACTTCGATCATGAAATATCTGCTGTAATTGCATGGATTAAAGAAAAATTATCAAAAAATCAAAAAAAGTTACTAATAATGTCACCAGCACTCGAAAGGTTTCAAGTAAAGCTTCAAAATAAACTGGACAGAAACATTCAACCAATTATTTTTAAAGATATTCGATCTGAGAGTATTGCAAATAGCAGCCTCAAAAGACCATTGTCATCAGAACCAATAATTCGCGCTGCATTAATTTTAATAAAATTAAATGAGGAAAAACTTTTACAAACAAAGGAAATATGTGAGATTCTTCTATTTAATAATTGGATAGATGATACAACATTTATTAGTAGGCAATATTTAGCACATCAAATTAGTGGTACCAAAAAACAGTTTATTTCGTTATTTGATCTTCAAGATCTGTTAAAAAAACCATTACATATGAGCCAAAATGAAGATCATAAAATACTTCAAGCTACCTTCAACATAATACGAAACAATCGAAAAAGTTGGCATAAAAAACAAAAAGCTTATTATTGGAGCACTCTTATAACTCAATACTTAAAAAGATTAAATTTTGGTAAAGTTAATAATTTATTATACTTTGAAAACAATAATTTAAAATATTTTTTTAAGGTAATTAATCATATAAATTCAAGTAAAATTATAAGTCAAAATTTAACACTTAACGAATACTATACGTACCTCGAATATTATTTAGAAAATTTTATTCCAACCCAACCTAACGAAGATGCATTTATCGATATATATGGATTTTACGAAAACCCCACAAAGAACTATGACGCAATATGGTTAATGAATATGAATGATAATTTCTGGCCAAATAAAGAAGGCTTTAATCCTTTTTTATCAAAAAAATTACAGGACAAATATAATTTATTTAATGACGCTTATAACAAATACATTTATACCAGTAAGATAGAAAGATTATCAAAATTAACGCCAGAATTAACAATTTCTTTTGCGCTTAAAGATAATGATACTTTACTATCTGCATCTCTCTATAAACCGGATTTAGTAAAAATTTTCCCTTTTAAAGAAAAAAAATCATTATCACTTATCGCCAATCAACACTTTATTGATGATTATCAAGCAACGCCAATAAAAGTTGTTGATGAAATAATGATTACAAGTGGGAGGACCTGCCTTGAAAATCAAAAGAAATGTCCAGCCTGGGCCTTTTATGCGAATAGATTAGGTTGTTCAGTATATGAGGTAGATGATCAAGATGAGGTATCAAGAAGTGCGGAGGGAATCCTAACTCATAGGGCGCTAGAGTTATTTTGGGGGAAATTCAAGTCATTGGATTCATTATTGTCAATAGATACATTTACGCTTGAAGCAGAAATTAATAATTGTATTAGCATTGCCTTAAAAGAGTTTGCATCGGACCATGACGAAATTGATAGTCGACTTTTATTCATGCAGCGTAAACACTTAGAAAATTTACTTCTTAGATGGCTATCCGAGGAAAAAAAACGGCCTAAATTTAGTATTAATAATCTAGAAATGTGGGCAGAAGTTAAAATAAATAAGATTAAATTTAAAGTGCGTATAGATCGTATAGATAATATTTACGAAAAATATCATTTATTGATTGACTATAAAACAGGCAAACAACCAACCACAAGAAAAGCCTTATTTTCTGATGATCTAACAGACCTACAGATTCCAATTTATGCATGCTTTGTGCCTATAGATAATCTTAATGCAGTTGCAATTGGACATATAAGCCGGAATAAAATAAATCTTTATGGCATAACATCTCCAAATTTAGAGAAGATTACAAAACAGCTTTGTTCCAAAATTGATCACCCAAATATTAATAATTGGGAGAGCTTATTATCTTTGTGGAAAAAACGCCTAGAAAAACTTGCCGAACAATACTTATCAGGAGATGTTTCCGTTACTTTCAATGAAAAAATAGATTTTACTTATTGCGATATATTGCCGTTATTAAGATTAGCTGAAAAAAAATATCAGTTTGAAAAATATGAATAAAAAGATTCAAAGTCCACTTGATCAAAACGTAAGGGAAAAAGCTGTAGGTAAGGGCTCTTTTATTGTCCAAGCGCCTGCAGGGTCAGGGAAAACATCATTATTAATAAATAGGTTCCTAAATTGTTTGTTAGAAGTTCAATCGCCAAAAGAAGTGATAGCGCTTACCTTTACCAATAAGGCTGCTGCTGAAATGGAACAACGATTAAAGCAAGCATTAAAAGGCGAAGTTAAGAATCAAGAAATAAAAGATTTAGTTAAAAAAATATCGAAGAAAGCATTAATTAATAAATGGAGCGAAGACTATATTGACTCTTTAATGGTGATGACAATAGACAAGCTTGCCCTCAAATTAATTCAACAAACACCTATTTTAAGCAAATCAGGAGTAAATTTCTTAACGGATGAGGATCCTGATGAAATATACAGAGAAGCTATTAAAGAATCAATAACATCATATGCGGATAACGAATCATTATTTATGTACTTTAATTATGATTACCATAAATTAACAGAGCAATTATTAATACTTATTAAAAAAAGAGATCAATGGTTACCGATAATTAGTTCCTTAGTAACTAAAAATGATGAAGATATACAGGCAGAATATTCAAAATATTACGCAAATGAAATAAAACATTGGGTACAACAAAAAATTGAACCCATATTCTCGGAAGAGGAAATCAAAGAGCTTGAAATAATAGTAAATTATACCGCAGACAATAAAGAAATTTCAAAGACAAATAACCTTAGATATTTAAAGAATCCAGAATTTTGGTTTTACTTCCGCGACTTAATTATCAGCAAAGATGGTAAAGCAATACTAAAAAGATTTACAAATAAAAGTGGATTTCCTTCAACAGATGATGGAAAGGAAATAAAAAATAAATTAACGAATATTTTAAATAAAAAAAGTAATAAAATCAATATTTTATTAGAATTTTATAATGTTGTTTATACGGATAAAATACAAGATATATTTCCCATTATTACAACATTTAGCACGCTACTAATAGATATGGTTGCAAGGTTAAACGAAAAATTTAATTCCCAAAGAGTTGTCGACTTTACTCAAATAATGGGTAACGCTGTTGAGGCTTTAAGAGTTACCCACCTCCCACTAATATTAGATCAAAATATCTCCCATATTTTGATTGATGAATTTCAAGATACCAACGAATCTCAACTTAATTTTTTAGAGCTTTTAACGGAAAATTTTTCTGGAAATGTCCATAAATCCTTTTTTGCCGTTGGTGATCCCATGCAATCCATCTACAGATTTAGAAAGGCAGAGGTAGAAATTTTTAGTAGAATTCAAAAATATGGTATTGGTGACTTAAAACTGGAATCACTATTCCTTACAGTTAATTTTCGCTCAAATAAAAGTATTATAAATTGGCTTAATACTAATTACTCTAAAGCATTTCCCTCGCTACATATTGCTGATGAAGGATCAATACCCTACTCTAGATCTGAATCAAATAATAACAATAATGATAATGGTATTTTTCTCAACCCTCTAATATCATCTGCTGAAACTAAAACAGAATTATATGAGGCTGAAGCTTTGTATGTTTTAGCCTTAATAAAAGATATTAAAAAAACTAATGATGATGCTGATATTGCTGTTCTTACAAGATCGCGAACACACCTTAATGAATTAATAACTTTAATAAGTAAAAAAGATTCTTCTCTTCCAATAGATGCCATTGAAATATCAAAAATTCAGTCAAACCAAACCTTTCAAGATATTTACTCTTTAACCAAAGCCCTATACAACCTAAACGATAGAGTTAATTGGATATCCATTCTAAAATGCCCTTGGTGTGGGTTAACAGTAAACGACCTTGTTTTATTGTTCGAAGAGAATCATAAATCAACAGTATGGGAGATCATCAACAATAAAACCAAAACGAATAAACTAAATAAAGATAGTCAAAAAAGATTATATTTTTTTATTAATATTATTCAAACTAATATTCAATATCGTGGAAGGGTTGCACATAGATTTTTCATAGAAAGTGTTTGGAGACAATTACATGGTGAGGAATCAATGATTGATACAAATGATATAAAAAATATTGATTTCTTTTTAGATTTATTAGATCAATCCAGCAATACATTATCTATTGATTTCATTAAATTAGAGCGATTAATAAAAAACTTATATAAATCAGAAACAAGTACAGAAAAAAATCCAATAAAATTTTTAACTATTCAAAAATCCAAGGGATTAGAATTTGATTGTGTAATTATTCCTAATCTTAATAGAGGTAGTAGAACCGAAATACAAGATTTAATACTTTACGATAAATCAACTTTATCAATTAAGCATCCAACAAATAATAAAAATCTTCACACATACCATTCTTACAAAGAGAAGAAAAGGCTAGATAATGAAAAAATACGATTGCTTTATGTTGCAATTACTAGAGCAAAAAATAAATGCTATCTAATAGGAACCATAAAAAAGGATGAGGATAAACTTTTTCCTAAATCAGGTACTTTTATGGAGATCTTATGGCCATTTATGAATGATAAATTTACGGAAATTGATACTCCAAAAACAATAAATAGCTATGAAAATTTTATTCCAAAACTTAGAAGATTGAATGGTGACTTTTTTACTAAAATTAATCCCGCAACCAATAAAAAGGATATTGAATCAAATAAATATTCTTATTCATATGATAGTCAAGATATACAAAGATTTACAGGAAATATTGTCCATAAATATTTAGAAATTATAGTTAAAAAACAATTAGATATAGATATAATATTAAGTAATAAAATAAGTCATATCGAATCACTCTTTATTGCTCATAATTACAAAAAGGATGACATTGCTTTAGCTTTAAATGTAGTAAAACAATCTATAAAGATGCTCAAAGAAAGCAAGGATGGGCAATGGATTTTTCAACATCATTTAAATGATAAATATGAAGTGCAGTATCTTTTAGAGCTAGAACATACTTTTAACCGCTTAATTCCAGACAGAAGCTTTATTGATAATAATGTTCAATGGATTGTTGATTATAAAACTCCTTTTCTTCCAATTATAGATCTTGCTAGTGAAGCCAAAAAACATCGCACACAACTTGATTTATATGAAAATATTTTTAAGCGTGATGATTTAATGATTCAAAAAGCTATATATTTTGCTCCACAAGGTAAGTTAATTAAACTTTAATCTTGTTTATTGTTTTGGTAATAAATTTTACTCGCTTTGCAACATCTTCCTCTTCTAATAGGATTTTAATCTTATCAGGTCCATTCATTTTAAATCTTTGATCATTTTGTAATAAATCAATTATTTTTATTGGGTCAATATCTGCATTTTTTTTAATTGTTATTTCTGATATTCGCTTGCTAGAGTCAATTTTGACGACTTCAGTTGATAATATATTTATTCTTAATTCATGAAATAAAATTAAATTGACTGTCTGTAAAGGCATTAATCCAAACCTGTCGATTAATTCTTCTTTAAGGCTTTTAAGCTCATCTTGACTCTTACAACTCGACAATCTTTTATAAATAATTAGTCTTTCGTTAGTATTTGGGCAATAGGTCTGAGTAAGAATAGTGGGGGTATGTAGGTTTATCTCTTTATTAGATGTAATAGGAGATTCTAGGTCAAGTTTTTCACCTTTCTTAAGCTGCTTTATTGCATTATTGAGCATGTCTATATAGAGGTTGAAACCTATCTCATGCATCTGTCCACTTTGATTATCTCCCAATAGCTCTCCTGCACCTCGTATTTCTAGATCATGCATAGCCAAATGGTAACCGGCTCCTAAATCCTCCATTAATTGAATTGCTTCTAATCTTTTTTTAGCATTTGAAGTAAGTTTTCTATCCTCATCGATTAACAAATAGGCATAAGCTTGGTGATGAGATCTGCCTACCCGCCCTCTTAGCTGATGAAGCTGAGCTAACCCAAATTTATCTGCTCTATTCATAATGATCGTATTTGCCGTAGGAATATCAATTCCAGTTTCTATAATTGTTGAGCATAAAAGTATATTTATTCTTTGTTGATGAAAATCTTGCATAACATGCTCTAGCTCTTTTTCCCTTAGCTGACCATGAGCAACACCAATTTTTGCCTCAGGAAGAAGTTTTGATAGCTTCTCAAACATTGATTGAATGGTATTTACCTCATTATGGAGAAAATAAACCTGCCCTCCACGATTAAACTCTCTTAAAACTGCCTCTTTTATGATCCCTTGGCTAAAATTAACAACGAATGTTTTTATAGACAGTCGTTTTTGTGGGGGTGTAGCTATCACAGAAAATTCTCTAAGACCTTCCATTGCCAAAGATAAAGTCCTTGGTATTGGTGTCGCAGTAAGTGCCAGCACATCCACATTCTTTCTAAAAGCTTTAAGCTTTTCTTTCTGCCTAACACCGAATCTGTGTTCCTCATCAATTACTACTAAACCAAGGTCTTTAAATTTAACATCTGGCTGCAAGAGACGATGCGTTCCTATGATGATGTCTATTTTTCCCTCTTGCAAGCGTTGTAATGACTCATTTTGTTGTTTCTTTGACTTAAATCGTGATATTTCTTCAATTTTGATTGGCCACCTTGCAAAACGGTCACAAAAATTATCAAAATGCTGTTCTGCTAATAAGGTAGTTGGTACCAAAACTATTGCTTGCTTACCATTTAGAACGGAAATAAATGCTGCTCTAAGGGCCACTTCTGTTTTGCCAAAACCTACGTCTCCACAGACCAATCTATCCATAGGTCTGGAGGATTCCATATCCTCCACAACTCGCTCAATCGCATCTTTTTGATCAAAAGTTTCTTCAAAAGGAAATCCTTCAACGAAAGCATCATAATCATTTAAGTTAATTTTTGAACTGACTCCTTTTTGTAATGATCTTTTTGCATAAAGATCAAGTAACTCTGCAGCAGTGTCATGGATTTGGGTAAGTGCTTTTTTCTTTGCCTTTTCCCAAGAGCCACTTCCTAGTTTATGAATTGGAGCAGATTCAATTGGCCCTCCTGAATATCTCGATATTAAGTAAAGCTGAGATACGGGAACGTAAAGCTTATCCTCACTCTCGTAATGTAATTCTAGAAACTCATTTATACCTTCGCCATAATCTAAATCAACTAATCCTTTATACCGCCCAACGCCGTGTTGTTCATGAACTATTGGATCCCCGATGGTAAGCTCTGTTAAGTCTTTAACTATACCGTCGCTTGAGAAACTTTTATTTCGCTTTGATTTTTTTGTCTGTCTTACAAAATTTGGGAAAATTTCATTTTCTGTAATTATCAAATAGTTACTATATGAAAAACCATCGTGCAAAGGTCCTGCAATAAGGCAAACCTTTTCATGTGAATCAATAAATGCATTCCAATCCTCCACTAATTTATATTGTATATCTGATAGCTTCAATAAATCTGCTAGTGATTCTCTTCGACCAAGTCCCTCTGCACACAGCAGGATTCTTTGACTACTTTTACTGATTAGTTTTGACAGTTTATGTAATGGAGGAGATTCGTTTCTATCAATTGCAATGTCCTTAATAGACTTTGTACGATCCTTATTTTTCTTAATTTGAGGGTAATCTTTGATCTTTTTAAAAAATTGATCTGGAGAAATAAGAAATTCATTTGGTTCTAAAATTGGTCTTTCTGAATCGTAAGCATACAAGCGATATCTACTTGCTGTTTCAGACCAATAATCTGATGCAGCTTTTGCTGTATCACCCAAAAGTAGAACTGCATCTTTGGGTTCAATATAATCAAAAATAGAGTTTGTTTGCTCAAAAAATAAAGGTAAGTACCATTCCATACCTGCAAAAGGAACGCTCTTGGTAATACTTTTATATATTTTAGATTTAGATAAATCACCCTCAAACTTTTCACGATAATTATTCCTAAAAATACCCACACCCTCATCATCAAGTGGGCACTCTCTCGCAGGTAAGAGCTTTATTTTATTTGTTGGGTATAAGCTCCTTTGCGTATCAACATCAAAAGTTCTTATAGACTCTATTTCATTATCAAAAAAGTCAATCCGATAAGGAACAATAGATCCCATTGGAAAAATATCAATAATGCCCCCACGCATTGCGAATTCTCCAGGATTCATTACTTTTTCAACATAAAGATATCCATTATCAACGAGTCTATTTTTAAAAGCATTTATATCAACTGCTTGGTTTGTTTTGAAATTAAAACTAAATTTTTCGATATAAGAACGTGGTGGCAACAAATGTAGAGATGTAGAAAGGGGTAATAAATTAATATCGAATTCTCTTTGTGTCATTTGATAGAGTGTTAGCAACCTCTCCGATATAAGATCTGGATGCGGAGATATTTGATCATAGGGTAAGGTTTCCCAATCTGGAAAGTGGTTTACCCTAAGCTTTGGATAAAACCATGATATTTCTTCCTTAAGCCGAATAGCTTCAAATACATTACCCGTAAAGATATTAAGGGATTGTTTTTTTGAACTGAGATGCTCGTAAAAAATCCTACCAATCTCAATACTGTGAGAAGTATTAGTATTAATACAGAAATTACTTTCAGAAAAACTATTCACTTAAGAGGCTGCTATGGATTGCTATCTAAAATTAAGGAAGTATTATAAACATGAATTTACAAAAAAATGGGTAAATAAATGAATGATAAAGAACTGGTGGCTCATGAGGCACTTAAATACATAAAAAATAATAGCATTGTTGGTCTCGGGACTGGGTCTACAGCAAATCTATTCATTGAAGCTCTAGCACAAAAGATACAAAAAGAATCACTAACAATTAAAGTGGTTGCAAGTTCAACAGTGAGTCAAATTAAAGCATTAGAGTGTGGCCTTGATTATATATCTCTAGACCAAATAGAGACCATTGATACATATGTAGATGGGGCAGATGAGGTTACAAAGAATTTAGAGGTATTAAAAGGTAGAGGCTATGATCTTGTACGAGAAAAATTATTAGCTCAAGCTAGTGATCAATTTATAGTTATTGGAGATAAATCAAAAATGGTCTCTAAAATCGGTGAAAAGTTCCCAATTCCTATCGAAATTACGCCAATTGCATGGAAAATAACTAAAAAAATAATCCAAAAAATGGCTGTAAATTGTGTTTTAAGG